>Ga0181520_10002808_pt1 | contig 31713 bp, 27 predicted proteins | sample PEATcosm2014_Bin_29_FD_132451 | JGI IMG/M metagenome (GOLD analysis project Ga0181520, IMG submission 132451) | Peatland microbial communities from MTU Mesocosm Facility, Houghton, MI, USA - PEATcosm2014_Bin02_30_metaG | ecosystem: Environmental > Terrestrial > Soil > Wetlands > Peat | place...
CAAGAGCCTGACGAGCCGCGACCGTCAGCGAGCGGTTGGAGGGCCCGTCAAGAGCCTGACGAGCCGCGACCGTCAGGGAGCGGTTGGAGGGCTCGTCAAGAGCCTGACGAGCCGCGACCGTCAGGGAGCGGTTGGAGGGCTCGTCAAGAGCCTGACGAGCCGCGACCGTCAGGGAGCGGTTGGAGGGCCCGCGGCAAAGCCGGCCCCCAGCGTCTTGCCCATACTGAAAGTTTCTCTTGACCTGTCTACAACTATAGGGTTCAAACTGAGGTTGGAACTATGCCGCTGACGGTTACGCGCCTGGCCCGCGAATGCGGTATGAACCGCACAGACCGATTGAGGAGATCGCCAATGGTGACGAAAGAGAAGTGGGTTTCCGTGATGCGCGCCGCGGGTTTCACCGAGGACGACATGCATCGCTGGCACGCCGTATTCGAGAATTCGGCTCCGGGGCAGCACCAGGTGTTCCTGGAGTTTCTGCACATCCCGCCGGAAGAAATCGAGACCATCCGCGAGTGGAGCCGGAAAGCGGGCTAAGCCGGGCCGGGCCCGTTAATCGCCCGGAACGCGATCGATTTTGGGGCCGAATGACCATCCAATCTCTTCGAGAACCGCCCTCACCCGGTGACGGTAGGTCTTCAAAGTGGAAATCCCGAGCATCAGGAGGATGACGTAAAACGCCGCCACGGCGGTCTGGCCCTCAGTGAGGTTGTTCTTCAGAAACCACAACTCGCGGCCGTAGACCAGTTCGATGTGCACCCAGTAGACCAGCAAAGAGGTCGTTCCGAATTGTCTCACCCAGCTCCAGCCGTCTTTCCTGGCCCCGTAGCGCGTCCACAGGAATGCGAACGAGAGCATCAGCAGCGTCACGCCCTGTTTGGTGAGAACCTGCGCGGGGCTGTCCAGCCAGTAATCCGACCGCGCGTAAATCGTGTAAGGCTGGTTGGCGAAATACTGGCACGCCAGAATCAGCGACCCGCCCAGTACCGCCCCCCATTGCATGGCGCGCTCGATGGATTCCTGCGGGATCACCCGGATGGCGCTTCCGGCGGCCATCCCGAACGCCAGGTACGCGCCCCACGGGAAGAAGCCGAAAGACCGCAGATCAGGCGCGATATAGGCGCGAATCAGCGCCGGCGCGCCGGACCAATCCATCTGCGTCACCAGCGGCGAAGCGAAAGCCACCACCAGCCCCAGCACGGCGCAAAAGCGCACGCGCTCCGCCGTGCGAAACACGGCCATAATTGATAAGAGTGCAATGGCGAACCCCATGCAGTTGAGGATGTCCACCCGCAACAGGTCCGTCCAGGGAGCGGGCAGGCCGAAGACCCAGAGCTGGATGCGGAAAGCGAACGCCAGCAGGAACAGGTAGCCGGCGCGGCGCAGAGCGGTGGTTACGCGCTCAAAGGGCGCGAGCCCCTTGCGCTCCGTGCTGTCCATGAGGAAGGCCAGCGTAACGCCCGTCAGAAACAGGAAGATGGCGGGCGGCATTCCACCCAGGAACTGCGAAAGGACATACGGCCCGCGCCCCCTCAGGTCGTTCCTGACAAACGAATCCCACACGTGGCCGTGGAGCATGATCACGGCTCCGATGCCACGCAGCCAGTCGAGGTATTGCAGGCGATTCGCGCTGGTCTTGGTTCTCATCCCGCCAATTCGTTTCCTTACTTCTGGGGATACTGCCGCTTTACTCCCTTTGGCAGGACCAGCTTGACCGCGGACTCGGGAATGTTGGGGCTGATCTTCATGTTCGAATAGGTCGCCAGGTCGTAGTCCGGACCGGTGTACAATTTCTGCTGCACGGCGATTCCGGTCTCATCGGAAATCCAGAGCTCCACCTTGGACAACTGCATCACCTGGTCGGGCTTCTTGGGCGTGAGCGCAATTCTGTAGGTCTTGCGGCCGTCGATGGTTTCCGGCCCGCCCGGTCCAATGTTGTAACCCTGCTCCAAGTCCTTGGTACTGGAGCCGAATCCCAGCAGCAAGTAACCGCTCAACCCGGCGCCGAGCTTTCTATCCAGGTCGTATACATCGACGAGCATCATCTTTGGATGGTAAAGTTCCCCGGTGTGGTCGGAAAAGGCGGCCTCCATCGGCTCGGGCGTCTTGATGTTGAACAGCACCTGCAGTTCCTTCGGCCTGGGCCGCCTGACCACCACGGTCCCAATGGTTTCTTCGTCTTCGTTGAGCAAGGTGGTGTGGTGGATCTTCCGCATATCCGCGCTCAATGCCTTGAAGGAGGCGGCCGCTTCGTCGATCTTGGCCAGAGTTTGCTGAAACTGGTCCGCCGGCGCGGCCGGGAGCAGCAACGGCAGTAGGAGCACGCAGAACGGCGTGAACATCCGAATCGGATCCAGTATGGTTGACGATGAGCGTGGCTTCATGGGTTACCCGGCCGCCAAAATGCGGCCGCTCAGGGGCGGGCAAATGCCATATACCCCTGCAATTCGCCTTCCGCGGTGCGTATCGGCTCCACGCGGGTCACAGTGAGGCGGTTCCCCAGGCGCGATCGCAGCGCCTGGGTGGCCTGGACAGTCTGCTGCTCCGGGGCGGCGGCGCCGGGGAGCAACTCCTTGTCGATGAAGAACACCGAACTGCCGTGTTCGGAGGGCAAAACCGCGATGCCCGTGGCGTTGGGCACCCGCGGCTGATCGCGAAACCAACCGCGCGGCGTCAGAAAGATAAACGCGACGATGACGCCCACCATCACGTCGTACTGCCACCCGCCCCGCGGGAAGTCCCACAGGATAAACCGCTTCAACATCTGCAATATTCATCGTATCAAACGCGCCGATGGCGCCGGCGGTCTTTGCCGCCGGCGAACCTGAGCGCGGCCAGGCCGGCGCATTACACTGGCAGTATGAACGTGGTCCTGCCGTTCGGAACCAGCACTCCCGAGGAAAAGCGCGTTCCCTATCGGGAAGCGCTGCGGGCCGTGGGCCTTCGCCCGCTGGAGGGCGTGACCACGCTTGCCGGGGCCGCCGGGCTTTGCCTGGCGGGGGGCGCGGATGTGGACCCGGCGCTGTATGGCGAGGAACGCCATCCGGAAACGCAGGAGCCGGACCCCGCCCGCGATGCGCTCGAATGCGCCCTTTTGCGCGAGGCCCTGGCGCGCGATTTGCCCATTCTGGCCATCTGCCGCGGCCTGCAACTGCTCAACGCGGCGCTGGGAGGAACGCTGCGGCAGCACGTGGAAGGCCACAATTTCCGCAAGCAGAGGGATGCCCACTCCATCGCCATCGCTCCGGGCAGCCGGCTGGCGTTGATTCTGGGCGTGGGCGAATATGTGGTGAACTCCCGCCACCACCAGTGCGCGGCGGCCGTCGCGCAAAGCCTGGCGGTGGCGGCCAGGGCCCCGGACGGGGTGGTCGAGGCGCTGGAAGCGCCGGAGAAGAGATTCGTCCTCGCTGTGCAGTGGCATCCAGAGGCGCGCATGGACGGAGCGGACGCCCGTTTGTTTGAGGCCTTTCGCGATGCCGTGGCGCTGACGGCGCCGACGTAGGCGTCCCATTTTCTACCCGGCGATCGCGCCGATGGTTGTTAAACTTGCAAATAGGGCTCTTTTAATCGGCCTCTGAAGGCGCCGGAAACGGGGGAAACACTTGCACCGTCTCACAAGCATGTTTCGACGGAATCTTTCTGGGGCGCTTTTCTGCGCCGTTGCCTCGCTCTTCTTCGGCAATGCGCCGGGTTTCGCGCAGTTTGCCCGGAATCGTTATGCTGTTATTCTGTCCGATCCGCCGGCCGCTTCGCGCTATGCGACGCGTGAAAGCATGGACACCGAGGAGGGCCGGACCTACCGGCAAAACCTGGAATCGCGGCAACAGACCGTGCGCCAGGAACTGCAATCCCGCAAGATCGTGGCGACCGGCGCGGTCACCACTTTATTGAATGCCATCTTCGTGATAGCGTCTCCGGATCGGGTGGCCGAGTTGAAGTCGCTGCCCGGCGTGGCGGGCGTGGTCCGCATGCGCATCGGGAAGCCGGCGCTCAATGCCGCCACCTCGTTGGTGAACGCGCCGGCCGCGTGGGCGCTGCCGGCTATCGGCGGGCAGTTGAACGGCGGCATAGGCATCAAGATCGGCATTCTAGATTCGGGCATCGACCAGACCCACCCCGCCTTCACCGACCCGTCGCTTCCGGCCCCGGGCGGCATCTTCCCGGTTTGCACTACCGCCACCGGGACGATTTCCAGCGGCCAGCCCTCGGCCTGTCCGTTCACCACCAACAAAGTGATTGTGGCGCGCAGTTACGTTCGCCAGATCGCCGGCTTCCAATACAATCCCCCGCCCGCTTTGGACACCATCACGGGGCCGCCCGATCCAACCACCTCGGAGCCGGACGACTACTCGGCGCGAGACCGCGACGGCCACGGCACCGCCGTGGCTTCGGCCGCCGCCGGCTATCCCGTCAGCGGTGGAACCGTGCCGATTACGGGCGTGGCGCCCAAGGCATATCTCGGGAATTACAAGATCTACGGTTCGCCGGGTGTCAACGACAGCCTGTATGAAGATGTGGTCATTCAGGCCCTCGACGACGCTGTCAACGACGGCATGAATATAGTGAATCTCTCTTCCGGCTTCCAAGCCTTCTCCGCCGCCACGGATTCCGGCGCGGCTTGCGGCCTCAGCGCCGGCGAGTACTGCGATCCGGTGGCGTATGCCTTCGAGCAGGCCGCCCATCTCGGAACCGTGATCATCGCCTCCGCGGGCAACGACGGCACCAACTACGGCGCCGGCAACTACTATCCGGTCTTTAATTCCATCGAATCGCCGGCCATCGCGCCTTCGGTGATAAGCGTGGGCGCAACGCTCAATTCCCATGCATTCGGCCCCAGCGTGAGCATTGCGGGCCCGGGCGCGCCGTCGAGTTTGCAGAACATGACCGCCATTCCCAGCGACTCGTATAACTTCGACGTCCTGGGCGCCATCACGGCGCCGCTCGTGGATGTGTCCACGATCGGAGACGTGTACGCCTGCTCGGCGTTCCCCGCGGGCTCTCTCACGGGCTCGATTGCGCTGATCGAGCGGAGCCTGCAGGGCTCGAGCGCCTGCGCGTTCGCGGACAAGGCCGGGTACGCGCAGGATGCCGGCGCCATCGGCGTGATCCTCTATCTGGCCCCCGACAGAACCTCGTTTCCGAACCCGTTCGTGGAAACGGTTCAGGATTTCTACGGCCCCCTGGTGGGCATGTCCAACGCCCAGGGTTTGGCCCTGAAGAGTTACGTGGACAGCAACCCCTTGGCGACGGTTACCATCGATCCCGCCGGCGCGTTGCGCTCGCCCGACGCCTCCGCCAACCTGCTGGCCAGCTACTCTTCGTTCGGGCCTTCGCTGGGCGCGTTCCCGTCCTGCTCCGGATGCGCGCCCCTGGGGCTCAAACCGGACCTGGTGGCCACCGGCGGCGGCGACCCTAACCTCGAGCCGGACCCCAGCGACTATTACCTCTACGGGTTTCCCGGCATGTACCTTGCGACGGAAAGCTACGATCCGCTCGGAGAAGACTACAGCTATAACCGGTACGTGGCGGACAACGGCACCAGCTTCGCCGCTCCCCTGGTGGCCGGAGCCGCGGCCCTGGTGAAACAGGCGCACCCGGGCTACACCGCAGCGCAGATCAAATCCGCCCTGGTGAACTGGAGCAACTCCAGCATCGTCACCTCCGACGATTTCGGCGACCCCATCGATGCGCAATGGATGGGGGCCGGCCTGCTGGACGCCGCGGCAGCGGTCAAGGCCACCATCGTTGCCTCGCCAACCACGGTTTCCTTCGGGGCCGTCATGGCCGGGGCCTCCCTGCCGGCGGCGCAGCCCGTCACCATCACCAACCTGGGATCGAGCGCGGTCACCCTCGCCGTGTCGGTCGTGCCGCAGATCGCTGGGCCCACCATAACGGTGGACAAACCGAGCCTCAGCCTGGGCGCCGCCGGGAGCTCCTCGGCCAGCGCCACCTTGAGTGTTTCGATCACCGGGTCCATGCCGGCCGTTGGCGCCTATGACGGGCAGATCACCCTCACCGCCGCCAACGTGGCCATGCATATCCCCTATCTCTTCCTGGTGGGCAACAACATCCTCACCACCGCCGGGAACCTGATTCCCTCGGAAGGCATCGGCTGGTTCGCGGGTCAGGACGGGGGCGGGATATACGTCCAGTTGACGGATGCCAGCGGCGTGCCTGTGTCCGGCGCTCCGGTGACGTTCTCGGTGGCCAACAACGCCCTCACGCTGGGGAGCACCGTTGGTTATGGCGAGCCCGCGTGCTCGCCGGCGAGCTCCACCGCGCAGGTGGTCTGCACCACGGACAACTACGGCTTTGCCTGGGCCGACGTCATCCTGGGATCCACCGTCGGAGAGGCCGACGTGGACGTTTCGGCCGCCAATGCGCTCTCCGGCTACGTGCCTGTCTACGTCATCGATCCGCCCACCATCGGCGCCGGCGGAGTGGTGATGAACGGCAGCTTCGCGGCTCCTGTAATCCCCGGGTCTTACGTCTCCATTTTCGGAACCTCCTTGACCGATGTCACGGATGTTGCGACCTCCGCGATGCTTCCCCTCAGCCTCGACGACGTGACCGTCAGCGTGGACGTTCCCTCGGCCAACCTCAGCGTGCCGGCGCGTCTGGTGCACTTGACCCAGCTTACCGGCTACGACCAGATCGATATTCAGCTCCCCTGGGAGCTCCAGGGCCAGACCTCGGCGCAAATGAAAGTGACCCTCAACGAATCCGAGCCCGGCAACGTGGTGACGGTTCCCGTGGCGAGCTACGCTCCCACGTTTTTCCACGCGGCGGTGGACGCTCTGGACCTGAGCTACAAAGTCATCAGCGCCTCCAACCCGGCGGTGCGCGGAAATTATGTTCAATTGTTCGTGGACGGCTTGGGCCCGGTGAACAACCAGCCGGCCTCGGGGAGCTACGTGACGGACGCCTCGGCCACCACTACCACCCCGGTAACGGTTAAGATCGGCGGGCAGAACGCGCCGGTCCTGTTCGCCGGGCTGGCGCCTTACTTCCCGGGCGAATACCAGATCAACGTGCAGGTGCCGTCGGGTATCGGAACGGGGAACCAGCCCATCAGCGTCTCCGTGGGTGGAGTGACCTCGGCGGCCACCTACGGAACCGGTTCGAGCGCCACACCGGTTGTGATTCCGGTGAAGTAGGTGGGGCAGTGGGACAGACGATCGGGGTTTGTCGTCTGTCACCAGCCGAGGCCCGACAGGGTCGAACAAGGCAGGCGAAACCGCCTGCCCCACCATTACAGGCAAAGGCTCGGTGGGGCAGGCGGTTCCGCCTGCCCACTGCCCGGATTTTCATGAAATGCCGCGGGCCAAAGGCCCATCCCGACAGACCACGAAAACCGATGGTCTGTCCCACTGCTTAAAACGCCAGCGTCCGCGTCCGTGGCTGCTCCGCGGGGTTCGGCAGATAGAGCGTGTGGCAGTGCTCGCAACGATAGACTTCGGCGTCCGCGCCGAACCTCCGTCCGACCTCTTCGCCGAAGAAAAACCAGCGCTTCAGATGGCCGGCGCAGAGCTTGTCCTTGGCGTCTCTTTCGTTGCAGGCCCGCATTTGAGGAAGGCGCCGCTTCACCTTCGTGCCGTCGCTGAGGGTCGCCACAAGCTCTGCCACGGGCACGGGCTTGTCCGAGGCTGCGTATTTCGGGTTGGCCATATCGGGAACCCCGAGTATATCAGGAAGGCGAAGGCCGAAGGCGCCGGCGCGGCCCTGTTCATCCGGCTCCCCGGCTTCGTGATAAAACTGAGGCTGTGCGATGCGCTTGCGCCGCGGCGATTCGGGGGGGTCTTTTATGAAACGATGGATATTCTTGTTGGCGTTGTCGGGCCTCCTGACCGCGGGCCAGGGGCATCGGTTTCTTTGCTCCGACTACACCCAGGGGAAAGTGTTTGTGGTGAGCGAGAACGGCGAGATCGAATGGTCCTACGACGCCGAGACGGCTAACGACGTTTGGGCGCTTCCCAGTGGCAACTTCCTCTTCAACACGGGGCACGGGGTCAAGGAAGTCACTCGCGACAAGAAGGTTGTGTTCTCCTACGAGTCGGCGAGTGAGATCTACGCCTGCCAGCGGCTGGCCAACGGCAACACGTTCATCGGCGAGTGCAATGCGGGACGCTTGCTGGAGGTGAGCCCGGCGGGGCAGATCGTCAAACAGGTGCGGCTGCTCCCCGAAGGCCAGGATGGCGGCCACGCTTACATGCGCAATGCCCGGCGGCTGGACAATGGCAATTACCTGGTGGCCCATTATGGCGCTGGAGTGGTGCGGGAGTACGACCCGGCCGGCAAGCCGGTTTGGGAGGTGGCCGCGCCGGGCGGTCCGCACAGCGTGGTGCGTCTGCCGGACGGCAATACCCTCATCGCCAGCGCGGATGCGGGAGGCGCGGCGGCCCGCGTCTTCGAAGTCACTCGCGAGGGTAAAACGGTATGGGAAGTAAGTGGCGACGAGTTGCCCGGCATCAGCCTGAAGTTCATGGCCGGATTGCAGCGCCTTCCCAACGGCAACACGGTGATGTGCAACTGGCTGGGTCATAACCAATTCGGCAAGGCCCCGCACATCATTGAAGTGACTCCCTCGAAACAAGTGGTCTGGACGTTCGCCGACCACAAGGCCATGCGAACCGTCTCGAGCGTTCAGTTGCTGGACGCGCCAGAGGGGGTGGTGTTGCACTAAGTATGCCCCTCCGTCGACACGGCGCCGTACTTTTCCGTGGCGCAGGCTCTCAGCCTGCCGACTCGACACTCGTGTCGAGTCTGGCGCCTAGCCGGCCACCAAGCGTCGAGACGAGTCTCGACGCGGCAGCCTGAGAGGCTGCGCCACGGAGCGAATCGACCGTCGGCCCTACCAATCCACCACGGAACCGTCGTCGGGATCGAATCGAGGCGCGTACTGCCTGGGCTCGCCCACCTGCGCCCTCAGCTTGTCTTCGTCGATGGTGATTCCCAGGCCCGGGTCGGTCAGCAGCGGGCGGTGTCCGTTCCTTACCGGCGGCAGCGGCTTGGCCAGAAGGTCCTCATAGTTCAAATCGCCGTTCTCCTGAATCAGGAAATTCGGAATGGACGCGGCCACCTGGTAACTGGCCGCCAGCGAGCAGGGCCCCTGCGGATTGTGCGGCGCAACAGGCGTATAGTACGCCTCCGCCATCCCCGCAATCAGCCGCAGCTCGGTAATGCCGCCCGCATAACATACGTCGGGCTGAACTATTGTGGCGGCGCGTTTTTCGAGTATCTCCTTGAATCCCCACTTAGTAAAAATGCGTTCGCCGGTGGCGAGGGGGATGTGGGTCTTGCGAGCCAGCTCGGCCATGATGTCCACGTTGAGGCACTGCACCACTTCTTCATAAAAGAATGGCCGGTACGGCTCCAGGGCCTTCATGAGAAGCAGCGCCGTGGGCGGCTGCACCGCCCCGTGAAAGTCGATGGCGATATCCACGCCATCGCCGTAGCGCTGGCGCAGGGCCTTAAAGTTATCCACCACCGCATCCACGTACTTCTGTCCCTCGACGTACTTAATGGCCCCGCGTCCGCCGCCGTTGGGACCGGTCTTCATGACGTTTACGCCGGTCTCCTGGCTGATCCGCCCGTACACCCTGATGCGGTCGCGGGTGGGGCCGCCCAGCAGTTTGTATACCGGCACGCCGTACACTTTGCCCTTGATGTCCCACAGCGCCTGGTCGATGCCGCTCGAAATCGCGGTCTTTATCGGACCGCCGCGGTAAAAGGCGCCGCGGTGAATGGCCTGCCAGTGAAAGACCACCCGGCAGGGATCCTGGCCCACCAGGTAACGGCCCACCTCTTCGGCGCCTGCGGCGCAGGCCTTGGCATCGTCTTTGAGCATCTCGCCCCAGCCGGCGATGCCGGCGTCGGTCGAAATCTTGACGAACACCCACGAGTTCTTCAGCACGAACGTCTCTAGCTTCGTCACCTTGATGTTGTCGTTGGGACCGGCCTGGGCGGCGGGGCTCGGCTCGGCGGTGAAGGCCGAATCCAGGCCCAACAGCGCGCCGGAGCCGATCAATCCACGAATGGTGGAGCGGCGGTTGACTTCCGACATGTCAGAACACCTCCATGGCTATTTGTTGGATCATCCTCAAATTGCAACCCGGTATCACAAGCATACGCCCCGGCGCGCCGGCTGGGCGGCCTTTTGCTCGAAGGGCTCCGCCCGGCTGGAATCGCGAGCGGATTTTCCCATCTGAAACGCTTATACTACCGGTGAGGCGCTTATGCAGACATTAATCGGCGCCTCCATCGGCTTGGCGGCGTGGTTTCTTCTGCGCTTCCTTCTGATGGGGGTGTACACGGTAGACCAGAGCGAGCGGGCGGTGAAGACCCGCTTCGGCCGAGCGGTGCGGACGCCCGGCGGCAAGACCACGCTGGAGGATCCCATCGCCGAATTCCTCCGTCCGGAAGAGAAGGCGCGCTACGCCTACCCGCAGGTGCGCGTGATCCAGCCAGGCGGGCCATATTTCAAAATGCCCTGGGAGAAGATCCACAAGGTCTCCATCGCCACCATGACCATCAACATGGCGCTCGACCTGGAGGACCCCTCGGCCAACCAAGGCGGCGTGCGTTTGGAGGCCGTCACCAAGGATCAACTGAATACCGGGCTCACCGGGCAGATCCGCTATCGGGTGGGCGAATCGAACCTGTACGCCTTCCTGTTCGGGATCAAGAAGCCGTTCGTGCACGTGATGGCCTATTTCGTTTCCGTGCTGCGGCAGCGCATCGCCAATTTCGAAGCCAAGCAGGCGGCGGTGGACGGGCAGGCGGCGGCCAGCGACCCGGCCCTGGCGGGCGCGGAAATGACGGGGATCTCGATCAACGACCTGCGCAAGAACCTGCGCGATCTCAACGAGTACATGGACCAGGAATGCCGCGCCACGCCGGCGCGTTACGGGGTGATCTTCGACGCCTCGCTGATCACCGGGATCGACCCGCCGGACGAGGTGGAATCGGCTCTGGCGGCCATCAACACGGCCCACAACCAGGTGTCGAGCGATATCAGCCTGGCGCAGGCGGCGGCCGATCAGCGGGTGGTGCAATCGCGGCGCGCGGTGGAGATCGAGACGTTGCGCGCGCAGGCGGAAGTGGAGCCCATCAAGTCGCTCGCCGCCGAGCTCTCGGCGCTGCATCGCGCCGGGCCCAACGTGCTGGGGGCCTACCTGCGGAACGTGCGGATGGCGCTGTTCGATAAAGCGCAGCAGATCTTTCTGGAGGCGGGCCAATGAACGATACGGCGATGCAAGCGGTCTTCGCGGCCCTGATTGTGTTCGTGGGCGCATTCCTGGCCGAGCCCCTGCTATTGGGTCTGGCCCGCATTTTCGGCCTCTATGCGGTGGTTCGCGAGCGCACCTGCCGCGTCTACATGCTGTTTGGAAAAGTGGCCGGCGTGCTCGACGAGCCAGGCTGGCACTTTCTCCCCGCCAAACTCGGGCCCACGGCTTTCTTCGTGAACCTGCTCGGCTCCTGCTATGAGCTCGATCTGCGCCTCGACCAGGAGTATCTGCGCAGCCAGCCGGTGAATTCCGAGGAAGGAGCGCCCATGGGTATCGGGATCTGGTACGAGATGTGGATCGGCGACCCGGTGGCGTTCCTGTTCAAGAACACCGACCCGCGCGGTTCCCTGCGCGCCAACGTGAGCAACGCCACGGTGCGCTGCCTGAGCAATATGCCGCTGGCGGAGATGCTTCAAACCCGCCATAACATGAGCCAGACGGTGCGCGCCGAGGTCACCGCGAAGTCCCAGGAGTGGGGCTACCAACTGGGATCGGTGTATATCCGCAAGGTGCATTTCCGGGATGCCGGGATGATCCGTCAAATCGAGGAGAAAGTGGTGAACCGGCTGCGGCAGGTGACTTCGGCCATCAAGCAGACGGGAGCCAACCAGGTGAGCGTGATCACCAGCTCGGCGGAGCGCGAAGCGGCGGTCGAGTTCGCCAAGGCGGCGGCCATTCGTCCCTTGACGCTGGGCCAGGCGTTCCAGGAGATCGCCCGCGAACCGGCGGTGGCTGGGGCGCTGTTTGAAACCCTGGAAGCGCAGCGCATAGTAGCCGGAAAGTCGCGCGTAACCCTGCTGCCGCCGGGGTCGCACTCGCGCGCGCTGGCGACGCTGCTGGCGGCGGAGACGGCGGGCGATGGGGCAGCCGCGGATAACGTCGCGCCAGGCCGGCCGCCGGCGAAATAGAAGCCTCAATCCCCCGAGCGAGCGCGAGACGGCGAAGCGCTCCGGCGGAATGACTCCGCCCAGCGTTTCGCAATAGCTCGTAACGAACCACCCAATCCTCTCCCAACCGGGAGCGCTGACTGGGCCGCGCCTGAGCGCACCAGGGATACCCGCAAGCCGACCTTCCGGCGGAAAATGCGAGTGTACACCCCCACGCCCAATTTAACGATGAGCCTGGTCGTCAATCCCATCCTCTTTCTGCGCACGTCGGCGGCGGAAGTCCCATGTCCGGCATAGATCCGCTTGAAGGCAAGGCAGAAACAGACGTAGGCTATCCTCGCGGATAAGGGGCGCGACTTCAAGTACCCGCCCTTGGTCCGCTTCCAGGTTTCCCGCCAGGAGTAGAACGTATCCCAGCACTTCTTGTTTTCGGCGATTAACTCTTCCCGGCTCATGTGGGGGTGCTGGAGAAAATCGGCGGGCTTGAGCGCGGTAAGCCAAAAGCGGTCCCGCAGGAGCTGAGTTTTGTGTTTTGGAGTAAAGTCCGCTCGCCCGGCGTTTTCTTTGTCGCGGACCATTTCGAAGTAATCCTTGCTTCCGGGGTAGGGGCTGTAGAAGGTAAACTGGGCCAGCAAGGAGCCGGAATCGTTAGCGAACCGGCGCATGGTCTCGAGCGTCTGGACCGTATCGGATTCGAGACCGGAGATGATGGAACTCATCACAATGATGCCCCGCTCTTGAAATCTGCGGATGGTCTCGACCATGTTCCGGCCGGCGGAATTCGCACTCTTGTTGGCGGTGGCCAGGCCCTCCTCGGAAAAAGACTCGACGCCGATCAGCGCGGCCCGGATCTGCACCTGCTCGTACATCGCCGAAAAGTACTCCTCGTCATCGATCACCTCGGCGGTCATCTGGGTGATCGCGGAAACGGTTTTGGGAATCCTCCGGCCGTACTCGGCGAAAAAACGCAACCGGTCCTCACGGACGCGCTCCAGCTCTTTCCTCTTCTGCGCGCTCGGCTCGCGCGCGATCCGTCCCAGGGTCGCCGGGTTGAAATTATCGTCGGCGAAAGCGATATAGCGAAAACCCAGGCCGGACAGCTCCTCGACCTCCTCGATGATGCTATTGGTCGGCCGCTGCCGCGGTTGGCGCCCGTCTACAACCCAGACCGAGCAGAAGTTGCAATTCTCGGGGCAGCCCGCCACGGTCTGCACGGTTGGAAACATGTACTTGGCCGGGTCGAGCAGGTCCCACCGCGCCTTAAGCATCGCGTCACCCGGGACGCGGCCGCCATGATAATGCTTCCGCAGGCGGCGGGCCAGCGCATCTTCGACCACCTGGCGCCAGACCACGTCGCCATTGCCGGTGACCACGGCATCAGCCCCCATCTCCAGCGGCTCATCCGGAAAAAGGGTTGCGTGGATTCCGCCCACAATCACCGTGGCGCCCTTCGATTTGGCCTCCCTCACCACCCGGTAACCAGCGAGACACGTGCCGCTGGTAATGCCGACCCCAACGATGTCTCCAGGGCGGACGAGCCCGGCATCGAGTTTCTCGACCGCCTCATCTACGATCACCGGATCGCCGATCAGGTCGGCCGGGGTGGCCTGAGCCAGCACAAACAGCCACCTCGGAGTAATGAAGCTGTAACCGGCGGTAAACGTCGAAGGGTTTACGAGTATGACTTTGGGCACCGTCCCCCACCTCAGAATGAAATCCAGACAACTTCGCCCGGGACTGCCATTTTGGACTCCCGGCTTCTCTTTAGACGGCCGTGGAAAAACGATTGGTTTCAGTGAAGTCCGCGACCAACCGCTCGGTCCGCACCGGCGCGCAGAGGGTCCCGCCGGACCCGCTGTTCGGGTGAAACATAGCTGAAGATGCCGAACTGCCGATGGTATGAACGCGCATACCAACTAGACGACAAGGAGAGCCGCATCGTAACCTGTTTCCGGGGGCGGCGAAAAAAAACCGCCCCCGTGGATCGCCGTCGGGCGTCCCGCGAGAGCGGCTTCGGCATTGGCGCGCGGACACTCCCGCCTCTCGTATCGAGACTCGAGACGCTTCCGCGGCCGCGACAATGCATCTCAGGCAGGCGCCGGCGGGAGCGAGCGCCCGCGCGATTTTGAAACTAAAGTCCTGAGAGGAAATAACCAGTCCAATGCCGGCAACCGCTCCCTGACGGTCGCGGCTCGTCACGAGCCTGGCGAGCCGCGACCGTCAGGGAGCGGTTGGGATGGTTATTTCATGACAAGCGCTACAGTCCCTTGGCCACCAGGAACGCGATCAGGTCCACCACGCGGCAGGAATAACCCCACTCGTTGTCGTACCAGGCCAGCACTTTCAGCAGGTCCCCGCCCAGCACCTTGGTCATCTGCGAATCCACGATGCTGCTGTTGGGATTGTGCAGCATGTCGGTCGATACCACGGGGTCTTCCGTGTAAGCCAGGATGCCCTTCATGGGGCCTTCCGCGGCGGCCTTCAAGGCGGCGTTGACGGCCTCGGTGGTGGTGGGCTTGGCGAGCACCGCGACCAGATCCACGGCCGACACGTCGGGGGTCGGAACGCGCATCGAGTAGCCGTCCAGCTTGCCCTTCAATTCCGGCATCACCAGGCCGATGGCCTTGGCGGCCCCGGTGGTGGTAGGAATCATGTTGAGCGCGGCGGCGCGGGCGCGGCGCAGATCTTTGTGCGGGAAATCCAGCACATTCTGATCGTTGGTGTAGCTGTGGATGGTGGTCATGGACCCCTTCAGAATGCCGAAGGAGTCTTGCAGCACCTTGACCACCGGCGCCAGGCAGTTGGTGGTGCAGGAGGCGTTGGAAATGATGTTGTCCTTGGCCGGATCGTACATGGCGTCGTTCACGCCCAGCACGATGGTGATGTCTTCGTTCTTGGCCGGCGCGGAGATGATCACCTTCTTCACCGTGCCCCGAATGTGCTTGCAGGCTTCCTTGGCGTCGGTGAACTTGCCGGTGGATTCAACCACGATTTCGGCGCCCACGGATGTCCAGTCGAGCAGCGCCGGGTCTTTCACCGCAAACACTTTGATCTTCTTGCCGCCCACCGTGATGGAATCCGCGTCCGATGTGACGGTCTCGGCGAGCGGCCCCAGCACGGAGTCGTACTTCAAAAGGTGCGCCAGCGTCTTGGTGTCGGTAATGTCGTTCACCGCCACGAAATCGATGTCGGTCCGGTGCAGGCCCGCGCGAACAATATTGCGGCCAATGCGGCCGAAGCCATTAATACCTACTTTTACTGCCATTTGTTCTCCTGTTTTTATGAGGGATTAGGGTGAACGATAAGGATATCAAGCGGCGCCGGCGCGAGCAACCGGGAGCGATCCGTCCGTAGCATCCTTTTTGACGCGGAGACGCGGAGAATTCCGAGAGAAATGAATGAATAAACCCCCGAAGTTGACAGGCGACGCAAACCGATCGTCTGTCCCACCGCGGCTTAGCTATCGCGCCGTTTGAGCGTCGGGCGGTCGTCGTCGTCGGTCTTCGGCGTGGTCCCGTCGGGGTTCTGATCCACCGGACCGTTGCCGCTGCCGGGGGCGCGCCGCAGACGTGGCCGGTTGGGATCTTCGGTGTCCACCTTGCGCCGGCTGTGGAGCATCGCAAGGCGGGCCCTCACGTCGTTGAATTCGGAGGTGTTCAATACGTACTCGGGCTTGGCCACCAGGATCTTCTGGATTTCCCTTTGGGACCTGACGATGCGGTCGTCCGTCATCGGGTGGGTGGAGAAGACCTTGGACATGGTACCGGGTTTCTTCTTCTCCATAGTCTGGATCTTCTCAAAGAAATCCACGAACGCGGTGGGATCGTAGCCCGATTTATACAGGTATTGCAGGCCCATGTAATCGGCCTCTGATTCCATGGTCTTGGAGAATTGCAGGAACCCGATGGGAATCGCGATGCTGGCGGCCTGGCGTATGGCGTAGCCCGTCCAGCCATAACCGGTGGCGATGGACGCCACAATCAGGCCGATCTGCGCCAGCTCCCCGCGGGTGGCCTGCTTGGTGCCGTGCCTAAGCGCCACGTGGGCGATTTCGTGGGCCATCACGCCGGCCAGCTCGGCTTCGTTGTCAGCTTTCAAAATGAGGCCGGAGTTGACGAAGAAAAACCCGCCGGGCAGCGCAAAAGCGTTGACCTCCTCGGAATCCAGCACCTTGATGGTGAAAGGCACCTTGGCATCCGAGTTGCGCACGATGTTCTGGCCCACGCGGTTCACGTACTCGGCGATGATCGGGTCGTCGATGACCTTGGCCTGACGCTCGACTTCCTGGGCAAGCTGCTTGCCCAGGGCGATTTCCTTTTCGAGCGAGTAGAAGTTGACGCCGCTGCCAACGTCGCGGGAGCCGATGGCTTCGGGGTCGTCCTTTGCATTCTTGGCCGACTTCTTGGCCGCGGCTGCGGCCTTGGCGTCCTGCTGGGCCTTCTTGTCCTTGGCGGAGGCGCTCTTCTTGTCCTTGGCGGCCGCAGCCTGATCCTTGGCATCTTCGGCGGCGGGCGCGGCCTGATCCTTGGCATCTTCGGCGGCGGGAGCGGCTTGATCTTGGGCAACCGCGGCAGGAGCGGCTTGATCCTTGGCATCGACCGCGGGGGCTGTCTGATCCTGGGCGGCGGCGGGCGCGGCTTGATCCTTGGTGACGGCGACCGGATCCTTCTGATCCTGGCCGGCAGCCGGAGCTGCCGCTACCAGGCTGAGTGCGGCAAACAGCGTTACAGGCAGGACGAAGAGACGTTTCATGGCGCCTGACTCCTAGCTACACTATACGCCTTTGGGACAGGGTTCTGTAGCTCTACCTATTAAACGCCCGAGGCGAGGGGCGGGTTTCGGATTATTGCAGCTTTCGCGCCGGCTTGGCCGGCTCAATAAAGTCCCAGGCTGACGACCTGCTCGTCGGCGTCCACCAGGACATCCAGGCGCCGGTCGGTGTAGGAATAAAAAGTCCGCCCTTTGTTGGAGTTAGCAGGCAAAACCGCAGTGCCCCAGAGGCGCTGGCAATCCTCCCAAGTCATGTCCCAGGGATACACGAAAACGGTCCGCAGGCGGCCGGAGACGCGGTCGAAATCGAGCTCCAGTTGATGGTGCCGGCCGCTGGGGTCCGCAAAAGCCAGGATTTGCCCGTTCTCGGTGTTGTCCGGCCCGAAGGAAGGCCGGCTGCGCTTGGGTTCCCCGAGCAGGGCGCGCGCGTCGGCCTCGGTCCAGGCGCCAATCCGCTGGCGGCAGAATTCGGCGCTGTCGCGTTGGAAATCGGGCGGAAGCGGGCGTCTCGGCCGTGGAGTAGCCGGCGGCGGCTTGGGGGTGGCGGAGGGAGTGCGCGGCGCCGAAGCAGTCATGGTGGCGCTGAGCGAAGGCTTCGGCAAGCGCGGCGCGGGAGCCGGGGCGGCTTCCCGCACGGGCGGCGGCGCGGGCGCCGCAATGGCAACGGGAGCCGGCGCGGGAGCTGGCGCGGGCGGCGCAATGGGGGCCTCGACGCGCGGCGGACCGGGCAGGCGCACGATGCGCGTGTCGGTGGGGTCGGTGTTGCGCAGCACCGGAGGAGCCCCTGCCCGGGCATCCAATCCTCCGGACCCGGCTGGTTCGCCGGAAGCATTATCGGAAGCCGCGGCGGCGCAGAGAGCCGACAGACCGGCCAGAGCCACCGCTCGAATGAGCCTGTGTCGCACCATGGGAACCTCGCGCTTTTCCCACCCTACTGTATCCGAAGCCGGCCCCGAGGTTCGGCCTGAATTTAGCGAATAGCCCGATGCTATCCGAGGTTAAAACGGCTGGCGGCTGGCGGTGCAGGGAACGCTCAGGCCGTCACGGAAGAACCGAACGCGCCGGAAGAGTGTTGTGAGAAACCACACGACCACCTGTTACCATAGCGGTGGACCATCGCGAAACGGGGGCTGGGGAGCCGCGAATTTCCATGGAAAGCAAGAACAGTTCCTACTACCGGTCTATTCTGGACGCTATTCCCGTAGCGGTTTTCATAGTGGACAGCGATGTGCGCATTCAGGCCATAAACCCGGCGGCCGAGGCGTTGCTCGGGGCGGGCGAGGCCGTGGTGCGGACCCTGCGCGGAGGGGAAGCCTTGCATTGCCTGCATTCCAAAGACTCTCCGGGAGGCTGCGGGCAGGGCCCGGACTGCCACTCCTGCGTGATCCGCAACTCGGTGATGGAGGCCCTCGAGGGCGGGGCCGTCTCCCGAAGGCGCATGAAAGCCGAGTTGCTGGCCGGGCAGGATTCCAGACGGTTGGACCTGCTGGTGACCGCCAGCCGCCTGCCCGGGAACGATGGGCTGGCGCTGCTGGTCCTCGAGGATATCAGCGAGATTTCCACCCTGCACGACATTATCCCCATCTGCGCGCGCTGCAAAAGCATCCGCAACGACCAGCGGTACTGGCAGAAGGTGGAGACCTATTTCCACGACTACATGGGAGTGGATTTCTCGCACGGCCTGTGCCCGGAGTGCATCAAGCAACTGTATCCGGAGTATTAACGGGAGGCCGGTCCCGCGAGTCTCACTACCCGGCCTTCTTCCGCGCTGCGCATGGCGGCCTCGATGACGGCTATGTTATCGCGCGCGTCGCGGGGGTCCACCGGCGCTGGCGCGCCGCGCGCAATGTGATCCGCCATTTCCCGATAGAACGATTCCAGGCGCCCGAGCTCGGTTTCCACGCGCCGGCGTGCGCCGCCGGCGGAGGTCAGCTCGCCGTGGAGCGACGGGTCGTCCACGCCCCATTGCGCATCCCCCGGGCGCTTTCCGGCCTTCAGAGCTTCCTCCTGCGGATCCATCCCGTACTTGAGGAAGCTGCCGCCGTCGCCGTGGATGCTGAAATGCGGGCCGGCGCCGGCCACCAGCACCGAACCGTGCAGGATGGCGCGCATGGGTCCGTAGTCCAGCGCCAGGTGAAAGTAATCGATGGACTGCCCGCCGGGGCGCTGCGCGAAAGCGTCCGCCGAGATGGCCCGCGGCATGCCGAACAGTTGCAGGGCCTGGTCGATGAGATGCGGCCCCAGATCGTAAAGAATTCCGGAGCCGGGGCCGGGAAGCTCGCGCCAGCGGGCGCGGATTTGCGGCCGGAAGCGGTCGTAGCGCGCCTCGTAGTAGTAGACCGTTCCCAAGGCGCCTTCGGCGATGAGGCGTTTGACGGTGAGATAATCGCCATCCCAGCGGCGGCTTTGAAACACGCTCAACGCGCAACCGCTCCGGGCGGCGCGGCCAATCAACTCGTCGGCTTCCGCCGCGGCGAGGGTGAACGGCTTGTCCACCACAACATGCTTCCCCGCCGCCAGGGCCGCGCAGGCCAGCTCGAAATGGGTATCCGAGGGAGAGGCCACCACCACCAGCCGGATTTCAGGATCGGAGAGCAGCTCGGCCGCGGTGGGCACGGCGCGCACGCCGCCCAGCGCTTCCACCTGCTCCTTCCGGCTGGTGGCTATGGCGGCCAGCCGTAGTTGCGGGCAGGCGCGGATGAGGGGCGCGTGAAATACGGCTCCGGCGATTCCGTAGCCGATCAGACCAACGGGGATGTCGCGCATGAAACCTCAAGAATAACAGGGCGGAATGCAATGGATATGTGGGACAGAAGATCGGTTTTCGTCGTCTGTCGACTCCGGCCCCCTCTGGGCTCGGCTCGCCAGACCGATAACGAGCGGCGACCGTCAGGGAGCGGTCGGGTGTCCACCTGCTATAGTTCCTCTCAGTGAGCCTCGCCTGCCTGCTCATCGCCGACGATCTGACGGGGGCCTGCGACGCCGCGGTTGCGTTCGCGGCGCGCGGGTTTCGGACGGCCGCGCGCCTGGAGCCGGAGGGCGGCGAGGGCGGCCTGGATGTGCTCGCCGTGACCACCGAGAGCCGCGCGCTCCCGGCGGCGGAACTGCGCGGGGTGTTCGAGCGGACGGCGCGCGCGCTGGCGGGCGTGGCGTCCCAAATCGTGTTCAAGAAAATCGATTCCACCCTGCGCGGCCACGTGGGGATGGAGGTAGCGCTGGCGGCGGAGGCGTTCGCCTGCGACGCGGCCATCGTCACGCCGGCCTTCCCGGCCATGAACCGGATTGTGGAATCGGGCCGCCTGCGCGTCGATGGCGCGGAGTTTACGCCCATCGAAATGGCGGCGTTCTGGCGCGCGCAGGGGCTCGCGTGCGCGCACGTTTCACCCCAAGGCTTGCACGCGGCGCTCGAATGGGGGGCGCGTTTCGTCTCCGTGGACGCGGCCAGCGATGCCGACCTGGACTCCATCGTGCAATGCGGGCTCGGCTCCGGGCGGCGCATCCTGTGGGCCGGGTCGGCGGGGCTGGCGTCGGCCCTGGCGCGCGCGCTGCCAATGAGCGGTGAGAGAACCGGTTGGCAGGCGGAAGCGCCTGCCCCACAAGGATGGAGTTCCTTCGGCGGCAAGGTGGGACAGACGCTTCCGTCTGTCAGTCCCGCGGTCATCCGGATTCCTGTTCCGCTTCCCGTGACCGCGGTCCTGTTCTGCCTCGGCTCGGATCACACCGCGACCCTGGAACAGGAGCGCAATCTGATTGCCGCGCGCGGAGCGCTGGCGCTCGATGCGCTCACGGCGCCGCCGGAGCGCATCGCAGCCACGCTGGCGGGCGGCCGGCACGTGGCCCTGCGCATTCCTTACGGGCGCGTCGGCGTGGAACGCGCCCGGCAATTGCTGGGCGGCCTCTCCGGCGCGCTTATGCTCACCGGCGGCGATACGGCATCGCTGGCGTGCCGCGCGCTGGGCGCCACGGGAATCCACCTCCACCATGAGGTCGCCCCCGGCATCCCGCGCGGCGTGATAATGGGCGGCCCATTCGACGGCTCGCCAGTGGTCACCAAGTCGGGAGGCTTCGGCGCGCCCGACGCTTTGATTCGAATCGCGGACTACTTCACATGCCAACCCCGATAAGCAGTCTCCCCACCATCGTCCTGAGCATGGGCGACCCCTCGGGCATTGGCCCGGAAATCGTGCTCCAGGCGCTGGCCGACCCGCAAATCGCTCCATTGGCGAAGTGGATTGTGGCGGGCGACGAGCGCATTCTATCGATGGCCTCCGGCATCACCGGCATCCCGCTCGCGAACGCGGAGCTGCGATCAGTGGACGCGCTGGGCGATCTGGGCGGTTTCGCCTTCGGCAGGCTATCCGCCGCCAGCGGCCAGGCGGCCATCGAATACGTGCGCGTGGCTACCGCCATGTGCCTCCGCGGCGAAGCCGACGCCATGGTGACGGCGCCCATCAACAAGGAGGCGGTGACGCTTTCCGGGCGCCCCTTTTCCGGCCACACTGAATACATCGCGGAGATGTGCGGCGCTTCCGAATCCCGCATGTTACTGGCGTCGGAGCGGCTGGCGACGGTCCACGTCACCACCCACGTCCCCTTGCGCCAGGCCTGCGATCTGGAGACGGGCCGCATTCTCCGTACCATCGAGCTTGGATTCGAGGCTATGCGCCTGCTGGGATTTGAGCGGCCGCGTATAGCCGTGTGCGGGCTCAATCCGCACGCGGGCGAGCACGGCCTGTTCGGGAACGAAGACACGCGCGCCATAGCGCCCGCCATCGAGGCCGCCCGCGCGGAGGGAATCGACGCCAGCGGCCCGCATGCCGCCGATAGCGTGTTCCTGCAGGCCTGGCGCGGGGCCTACGACCTGGTGGTGGCTATGTACCACGACCAGGGCCACATTCCCATGAAGCTGCTGGATTTCGAAGGCACGGTCAACATCTCGCTGGGCATTCCCATAATCCGGACGTCTGTGGACCATGGCACGGCGTTCGATATAGCCGGAAAGAACCAGGCGGACGCGCGCAGCATGAAGCAGGCCATGCGCATGGCGGCGCGGATGGCAACTACGCGGCGCGCCGGGTAGGTGGGGCCAGGATTTCATCCTGCCGCCGGCTTTTGAGCCGGCGTTGTCTGGAGGGTCATGGGACCCGCATCCCTGATACGTCGCGGCAAGCAGCGTTCTGGCATTACTGGACCGCGATGAGGCTTGGCAAAGAACGGTTCAGGTCGGTCTGCCAGTCGCGCAGCATTGCGGCTATATCCATGAGGATCGTCCCAGACATCTCGCCCGTCATCTTCTGCATTTCGCGTTCGATGGTGGAATCCACGTTTTGAAGGGCCATGTGCACCGCACTGTCCGTAGTTGCACGGACTTGCACCCCCCAGTAGGAACGGAATACCGGAAGAAGCGGCCCTGTCGGTGCATTGGTGGGAAGGTGTTGAAGCACGATCCCTACCGCTTCCAATGTAGCCTGGCGCCGCGACAGTATCGCCCCGATTAGCGCCGCATCTCCAAATGTCCTGCCATCGGATAGAATCGCGGCCGCGACTTGAATCGCTCCGGTTTGATAGCCGCTTCCGAAGTTTATCCTGAACTTCTGTCCCGGTTCCAGTTCCTTGTGAAGCGCCAGGCGGGCAACGCTGTCGAAAGCAGGGAGGGTGGGTATTTCGCCGGTGAGCGCGACCGCAGTCACCGCGACCGTGGCATCGTTCTGAATAACTACCCGGGTCCCATTGGCGCCTGCCGTGATGAACGCTTCCACCGGGATCTCAGGTTGGGCGAAAGGCGCCGGTTCCGGCCTGGCCGCGGTCGCGGATCGAGGCGCGGATTGAGCCATCAACCCACCACCGGCAAGGGCGGCGGAAACTTCGCCGGAATTCTGTCCTCTCGGCCTGGCCGGGAGTCCGTCAAAAGCAGGCGTCGCCGCCGCCGTCGCCTGAACGGAGGCCACCGATGGTGCGCTCCGCACCTGCGCCGCCGCCGCCACGTACGCCAGCGGCGATCCCATGGCCAGAATCGCCGCCACGCTCCATCGCGTGACTCCGCGCGATAGCGCCGTCCCATCGAGAATGCGATGGATGCGTTCGTCCGGCCGGCCATAGCGCGCCATCGATGCTCCCAGCCAGTTCGCCCCTTGTACCCGGCGCTGCATGAAGTCCAGCAACACTTCGGCGTACACTGCGCGATCGCGGGTTACGGCCACTGCCGCGTCGTCGCTCGCTTCTTCCGCCGCCAGCACGATGCGCTTGTGCAAGAACCAGCTCAGCGGGCTGTGCCACAGCAGCGCCCGGTGAATGGCCGAGAGCAGTTGCACCACCGGATCGCGGCGCCGGATGTGCGACCGCTCATGCGCCAGCACCGCATCGAGCTTCGCGCCATCCCACTGGCGCCAATCGCCGGGAAGCACGATGGCCGGGCGCGCGATCCCCAGCGTCACCGGCGCCCCCACGCGGTCCGATTCGCGAATCTCAATTCCGTCCGTCGCCTGATCGGTCAAACGGCTGCCGCGCAGCAGACGCCGGCTCATCGCCAGTCCGGCGCACAGACGCAGCAGGAGCGCGAGGGCGATAAGGACGTACGCCATCACTGCGGCGCGCGCCCAGTCGTAGCGTTTGGAGACCCTGGCGCCGCGCCGTGCGACGCCATCGTCCCGGCGGGACGCGGCGGTGGCCGGCGCCGGCGTGGCTTCGTAAAGCATGACTGGAGTTTCGGCTGGCCGAGCCGCCGCGCGCGTTAGAATCAACGGCAGTTCCGGCAACCCGGCAGTGAGCGCCGGAATCGCCAGAGAGGCGACGAGCATCACCGTCCACGCCGCCAGGCGCACCGAAGGATCCTTCACCCGCAGCGCCCACAACAGCAGCCCTCCGCTCAGGATCAGGATCGAGGAACGGAGCGCCCACTCCGCCAGAAACTGTATCGTGGTCATGCCATCTTCTCCTTGCGCGACGCAATCTTCTCCGCCAGCCGCTGCAATTGCTTCGGCTCCAACAACTGGTTGTCCACCAATCCCACCAGCAACTCCTCCACCGACCCGCCGCAGAAGCGGTCGATGAGCTGCTGCGCCGCCTGCACCGCGACGTTGCGCTTTGTATCCGCGGCGCGGTAAACGAAAGTTCGCCCATCGACCTGATGGGTCACGTAGCCCTTTTCTTCCAGCTTCCGCAGGATCGTGCGGATCGTCGAATCCTTGAGCCTGCGCTCTGTGGCCAGCCCTTCACGGCACATCTCCGCGGTGCAATGGGGATGCGCCCACACATAATCCATGATGAATTGCTCCAGCGGAGTAAGTGTCTTGCGGCTGCGGATGTTAAACATTGTAATGTTAAAAACTATAGCACTTGGGTGAACGCGATGTCAAGCCTCTCGAACGCAGCCGATCTTGCCCGGCGAACCGGTGGAAAAGCCAGGTAGCGAAAGCGGTTGGAGATCCGGCCACGCGGCGAAAGTCGGTGGCGGCGGGCAGGAAGGGCCGAAATTTCCGCCGGGGTGAGCACGCCGGCGCCGCCCGGGACGCCCTACGGTTTCTTGAAAAGCTTGTCGAAGGCGTTGCGCGCGTCTTCCGGATTGCGGGGGGCCGGCGGGCCGGCATTCGCGGGCGGGGGCGCGGACATGTTATTGGCGGTTCCTTCGCGGGCCACCGTGACGCGCGGCGTGAACAGGCTGCACTCGTTGGCCTTGTCCTTCACGGGAATGCGCGCGGGTATGGGCTTGAGGCACTGGAACCGCGTGGACGGCTCGAAATGCGAGCATTGTTTGCAGCAGTGCAGCTCGGTGTTGCATTTCGGGCAATTGCTGTTGAAGTCGGCGCCCGGCGGCAGCGTGGTGGCGCAGTTGAAGCAACGGGCCGCGGCCACGTGCTGCACCAGCCGCGGAAGCCGAGGTCCGGTGACGTCGATAGGCGGGCGCGGGCCCGGTGGTTTGGGCCCTTCTCGGAAGGGCCTGGTATCGCGTTCGGAGTCCATGTACCCGGGTTGTCTGTACTTGCGGTCGCTGTCCATGGGGAAAAGCTCCGTATCTTGCGGGAAGACGAAAAGAACGTTCGATTTCAAAACATCCGCGACGAATCCGCGGCGCCCGGGAAGCCAAAACACCGGTCTATCGCCATAGAGCCGTCTTCCAAACTAAGGGACAGGCGGTTTAGTGGGATAACCGGAGAGGTACTGCGGGAACGCAGCGCCGAAGTGCACACAACCAATTTCGCGGCCCGCTCCTACCAATACAGTTCTACCACGGATGCGGGACGTTTGCACGTCTGGCCCCACGCGACATTGCTAACATAGGTATTTACCCCCAACAATGGATTCGCACAACGTAGATTTGAAGCAGACCGTCAATCTGCCCAAGACGGCTTTCCCCATGAAGGCCAACCTGCCGCAGACCGAGCCGAAGATGCTCGAACGCTGGGAGAAGGATAAGCTCTACGAGCAAATTCGCGCTGCGCGCGCGGGCCGCCCCGTTTTCATCCTTCACGACGGGCCGCCCTACGCCAACGGCCGCATTCACCTGGGAACCGCCTTCAACAAGATCCTCAAGGATTTCATCGTCAAGTCGAAATCCATGGCGGGCTTCGATTCCCCGTACGTGCCGGGGTGGGATTGCCACGGGCTGCCCATTGAAATCAAGGTGGATCAGGATCTGGGTTCGCGCAAGGCCGGGATGTCGGCCGTGGAGATCCGCCGCGCCTGCCGCAAGTACGCCGAGAAATACATCGACCTGCAGCGCCAGGATTTCAAACGCCTGGGCGTGCTGGGGCAGTGGGGCGATCCCTACCTCACCATGAGCGCGCGGTACCAGTCGGTGATCGCGGGGGCTTTCGTCGAATTCCTGGATCGGGGCTACGTATATAAAGGCCTCAAGCCGGTGCACTGGTGCATGAAGGACCGCACCGCGCTGGCCGAAGCCGAGGTGGAATACAAAGACCACTCCAGTCCCTCCATCTGGGTCCGCTTCAAATTGGCATCGGATCCCGCGAGGATCCATCCGGACCTTGCCGGCCGCAACGTATACGGCCTCATCTGGACCACCACCCCCTGGACCATCCCGGCCAACATGGCCATCGCCTACAATCCCAAGTTCGAATACGTAGCGGTCAAGGTGGAATCGGGCGACGTCTACCTCGTGGCCGCCGGACTGCTCGACGTCACGGCCCAAAAATGCGGCTGGACCGACACCGAGATCGTGGCGCGCTTCACCGGCGAGAAGGTGGAGGGCGCGATCTTCCGCCACCCCTTCCTGGAGCGCGATTCGCTGGGCATTCTGGCCGACCATGTGACGCTCGAGCAAGGCACGGGCGCGGTGCATACCGCTCCGGGCCATGGCCAGGAGGATTACGCTGTCGGGCGCCAGTATGGCATCGAGACCTACTGCCCGGTGGATGGCGCGGGCCGCTTCTACCACGCCCCAGGCGCCGCCGGGCGCCTGCCCGAGGCGCTGATCGGCAAGACTGTCTGGGAAGCCAACCCCATCGTCATCGAGATTCTGAAATCCGCGGGCGCGCTGCTGGCCATGGAGACGCTGGCCCATTCCTATCCGCACTGCTGGCGCTGCCACCACCCCACCATCTTCCGCGCCACCGAGCAGTGGTTCATCGGAATGGACCGCAACAATTTCCGCCAGCGGGCCCTGGACGCCGTTCACCAGACGCGCTGGATGCCCTCCTGGGGCGAGGAGCGCATCGCCAACATGATCGCCGCGCGGCCCGACTGGTGCATCTCGCGCCAGCGCGTATGGGGCGTGCCGATCATCGTCTTCTATTGCGACAAGTGCCGCCAGCCGATTACCGACCGCAGGATTCTCGACGGCGTGGTCGAATTGTTCCGCGAGCACAGCGCCGACGTCTGGTACGAACGTACGGCGGCCGAGCTGCTGCCCCCCGGCATGACCTGTCCCCAGTGCGGCGGGGCGGAGTTCAGCAAGGAGAACGATATCCTCGACGTGTGGTTCGATTCCGGCTCCAGCCACCTGGCCGTGCTCAACGAGCGCTTCGGCCTCTCCTGGCCGGCTGACGTTTACATGGAGGGCGGCGATCAGTATCGCGGCTGGTTCCACAGCTCGCTGCTGGTGGGGGTGGGCATCAAGGGCGGCTCGCCATACCGCGCGTGCGCGTTGAACGGCTGGGTGCTCGATGGGGAAGGCCGCGCCATGCACAAGTCTCTGGGCAATTCCATCGAGCCGGAGGAGGTCATCAAGCGCTATGGCGCGGAAATTCTCCGGTTGTGGTCGGCTTCGGTGGATTTTCACGAAGACGTGCGCGTTTCCGAGACCATCCTGAGCCGCCTGGTGGAAGCCTACCGCAAGCTGCGCAATACGTTCCGCTATATGCTGGGAAATCTCGCGGGCTTCGATCCGGCGCGGGATTCCGTGCCGGCCGATGAGCTGCGCGAGATCGATCAGTGGATCCTGCTGCGCGCCGAGGGTCTGGTGGCGCGCTGCCGCGCGTGGTATGACGGCTACGAGTTCCACAAGGTCTATCACTCGGTGTACGCATTCGCCACCGTGGACCTCAGCGCGATCTACTTCGACGTGCTCAAGGACCGTCTCTACACCTCCGCCGCCAAGTCCAAGGCCCGCCGCTCCGCGCAAACCGCGCTCTATCGCCTGCTCCACGCGCTGGTGCGCCTGGTGGCGCCGATAATGAGCTTCACCGCCGAAGAGGTTTGGAGCCACATGGGCGGGCCGGAGAGCGTGCACGCGGCGTTTTTCCCGGAACCGGAGGAACTGGGCGCGGGTCTGGGCGACGGCGTGCGGAAACGGGCGGCCAACTGGGACCGTCTCATGGAATTGAGGGACAGCGTCCTGAAGATCCTCGAAAACGCCCGCAATGAGAAGCTCATCGGCGCGTCGCTCGAAGCCCGCGTTTCGCTCGCCGCCGGCGACGATCTGTTTCCGCTGCTTGAGGAATACGGCCGCGAGCTGCCCGACCTGTTCATTGTTTCGCAGGTGGAGCTGGCCCGCTCGGCGGATGGCTCTCTCGACGTGCGGGTGGAGCGGGCCGCCGGGGCCAAGTGCGAACGCTGCTGGAAGTACACCACGGATATCGGCTCGAATGCCGTCTATCCGACGATCTGCGCGGCCTGCGCCGGCGCCGTGGAGGAGACCCTCCATGGATGAAACCGCGTCCATCGCTCTCGGAGCCGGCGCCAAGACCGCTCCCTCACGGTCGCGGCTCGTCAAGCGTTTGCGAGCCGCGACTGTTAGGGAGCGGTTGGCGCACCTCTTCCTCGGCAGGTATTGCCATGCCTGATCTCCGCTACCAGGGCTATGGGGCCGCCGCCGCGGTGTTCGCCCTCGACCGCCTCACCAAGTGGATCGTCGAAACCCGCGTCTCGCTGGTGGAGAGCTACCGTGTGATCCCGGGCTTCTTCGACATCGTGCATTTCACGAATCGCGGGGTGGCCTTTGGCCTGCTGGACCATTCCGCCAGCGGGTGGCAAACTTCGCTCCTGGTGGTCTTTCAGCTCTTGGTGGTGGTTCTATTGAGCGCATTGCTGTGGAGCCCGCGGCGGCTCGACAGGCACTCGCTGTGGGGCTTCTCGTTGATTCTGGGCGGCGCGGCCGGCAACCTGTTCGACCGCATCGCGTGGGGACGCGTCACGGATTTTCTGCTGGTCTACATCGGCCGTTACCAGTGGCCCGCTTTCAACGCGGCGGATTCGGCCGTCGTGATCGGCTGCGGCCTGTTGTTGCTCGATCTTCTCCGTCCGAAACGGCAGGCGGCGCATGTACCCTGAAATCTTTCATCTCTCCTTCCTGCATACCTACGGCGTGCTGGTGGCGATCGCCTTCCTCACCGGCCTGTGGATGGCATCCCGCCTGGCAGCGCGGGCGGGCCTCAACGTGGAGGCCGTCTCCAACCTGGGCATCTACTGCGCGCTAGCAGCCATCGGCGGCGCCAAGCTCATGATGTTCCTGGTGGATATGGGCTACTACGCCCAGCATCCCCGCGAGATCTTCTCCATCTATACCCTCCAGGCGGGCGGCGTGTTTTATGGCGGGCTGGTAGCCGCGCTGGGCGTGGCGTGGTGGTACATGCGAAGGACCCGCCTGCCGCTACTCAAGACCGCGGACGTATTCGCGCCGGCCATCGCCCTGGGTCACGGCATCGGCCGCTTGGGCTGTTTCGCGGCGGGCTGCTGCTGGGGCGTCGAATGTCATCTCCCCTGGGCCGTCACGTTCACCAGTCCCGCGGCCAACCACCTGGTGGGCGTGCCGCTGGGGAAACCACTCCACCCCACGCAGCTTTATGAGGCCTTGGCGGAGTTCGCCATCTTCGGCGTACTCTACCGCCGCATCGCCAAGCCGCGGCCGGCCGGTTCCATCATCGCGCTATACCTGATGCTCTACTCGACCGCGCGGTTCACCGTGGAATTCTTCCGCTTCCATGAGCAAGGCAACCTATGGGGCGGCCCGCTCGATACCTCGCAGTGGATCTCGATGGCGCTGTTCGCCCTCGGCGCGGCGTACTTCGCCAGAAAGACTTTTCGGCGCGGAGACGCGGAGACGCCGGCGAATCCAAGAGAAAAGAAGAAGAAATAGCAAGCGGAAACGGCGCGAATTCAGCCCCGAGGCTTCCGGCCCAGCATCCAATCCAGAGCGTCCGAAGTCTGGTAGATGAGAGCCTTCGGATAATGCTGGAACGGGTGGAAGTACTCGAATGTCAAATAGCCCCGATACCCGATTCGATTCAGTTCCTCTATGACCGCCGGCCAATTGGTCGTGCCATCGAGCAGAGTGCGGAATGCATGCAAGCCGAACTCCCGCGAACGCCGGTCCCACTCCTTCAGATGTACGTTCTGAATACGCTCGCCCAGTATCGGAATCCAGTGCTCGGGGAACTGGTATTCCATGATATTACCGGTGTCGAAGTGAACTCTCAGATTCGGGCTGCCGATGCTATCGACGAAGTCCGCGACTTCATGCGGGCTGAAAAGGAAGCCGTTCATGAAGATGTTCTCGATATTGAGATACACGCCGGCCGCCTCGGCCTTAGGCAGAAGCCGGCGCAGAGCCTCGCGGGCGCGGAAGAGGCAGATATCGGGAGGCACGGGCTCCGCCTTTTCCACCCAGTACGCAAAGACCGCGCCGGGCACCACCAGCACGTTCCGGGTTCCCAGGAGCGCGGCCGCCTCGATCATCCGCCCGGCCATTTCGACGCCTTTGGCGCGCTCGTCGCTATCGTTCGAGGTCATCGAGTACGGCCAGAACAGGAAGGAGCAGATGCCACTGATCTCAATCCGCGCCTGTTCGGCCAGACGCCTGATCTCCCCAAGCTGGGCGGGCGTCGATTGCACGGACAGCTCCCCTTCCAGGTCGATATTCAGCTCGATGCCGTCGAAGCCGGCGTCCCTGGCTATCTCCAGACACTCTTGGAGGGTCCACTGACCGGGATAGGGAAACGCCCAAAGATTGATCGATTTCTTCATTGCGCCACCATTCTAGCCGATCGTCGGGCTCGATCCGTAGAGCGGCCTTCCAGGCTGCCGGGGGCGCCCCCCACTTCGAAGAACGCCGGTAAGAATACCGGCATGGCAGGCGAGACGCCCGCTCTACGGAGCACTCGATGATGGGCGTCAGTTGCGCCGCCTACCGCTAAATGTTGGCCAGCAAGATGTCCAGAACGGTCTGCACGGGCGCGTAAGGGTCGGAGCTGCTACGCGAGGAGGCTGTGATCGAGAACACCCCTTTGTATCCCGCCTCTTTCGAAATCCTGATGGCGTCGGCTGTGTCGAATTTGTCGGGAATGTGAGTGACACGGCTGCTGTCCGCCGTCATGCGATACAAAATCGGCAATGCGGCAGCCCGCGACTGCTTGTCCGGGAAGTTTCCGCAATCGGGGTTGGCATAAGTCCCGGAGGCCTTGATGACTTCGACCGCGGCCTCCCATGCACTGCCGGGGTCCAGGGTCACGAAGACCTTCTTTGTTTTCGCGTATGCGTTGATGGTCTTCAGCGTGGCGATGGCCGGCTGCCACACCTCGGGGGCCAGACCGCCGTGATTCAACATCACGCGCGGACACTCGAGCGCCGCGGCATGATCGATCCATCTCTTGGTCAGCTCGATGGTTTCCATGCGGATCACCGAATCGGGCGACGAGACGTTCAGATTGGCGAAGTCCAGGTTGATTTGGTTGGTCTGCGAACCTGCCTTCTTCATCCGGCTGAGGAACTCCTGGAGGTACCCGGGTTCGGTCGACGGAAAATCGACATGCTGAAAGTCCATGCGATGGATGCCGTAGCGTTCGGCGACCATGCCGCCGAGATCCATGAGGTCGAGGGTCGCTTTCGGATTGCCCGCACGCGCGGTCCCTTTGATAAGAGGGGCGAAACAGGGACTCATGACCGCGATGCGATCCAGCTTGGCTTGATCCGGGCGTTGTCCCCACGCGCGGCCGGCGGCGGCCGCGGCGGCGGAACTCAAAAAAAACTCTCGTCGCTTCATAAAAGGCGCCTCGCACTTTCTAGTGTAGTGCGGCCGAAGTTCTGCATGTTCTGTGGGGCAGGCAATCTTGCCTGCAGCCGCCTTTCTAGGCGGCTCTTTCGCGTCCGCGGAGCCCTCTCACGCGGCAAACGCCGGCTGAAAGCCGGCGGCAGCCAGGATTGGCTGCCCCACAGTTATCTGCATACTCGTCATTCTGTTCGCCGCAGACCACTAGCCCGAATTTCTCACCGCACTATGGCAAAAAGCCGCTTTTCATGGCATAACTGAGTTTCCACACAGCAGTTAGGACCAACGAGAAAGCGGCTTTTGCTATGACAGAGTGTACCCAATCCGG
>Ga0181520_10002809_pt1 | contig 31695 bp, 22 predicted proteins | sample PEATcosm2014_Bin_29_FD_132451 | JGI IMG/M metagenome (GOLD analysis project Ga0181520, IMG submission 132451) | Peatland microbial communities from MTU Mesocosm Facility, Houghton, MI, USA - PEATcosm2014_Bin02_30_metaG | ecosystem: Environmental > Terrestrial > Soil > Wetlands > Peat | place...
CCGTGCACCAGCGCCACCACAATCTCGCCCTGGCGCGCGGTCCGCGTCCGCTCCACCAGCACGTAGTCGCCGTTGATAATGTGCTCGTCGCGCATGGAGTCGCCACGCACCTCCAGGGCAAACACGTCGCGGTTTCCCACCACGTCGTGCAGCGAGATGGTCTCCGGGTTCTCCATCTGCTCCACCGGCTGGCCTGCGGCAATGCGTCCGGCCAGGGGCAGCTTCAGGCTCGACCGGGTGCGCGAACCCGGCGGCAGCACGTCGATCGACCGGCTGCGGTTGTGCACGCGGTCCAGCATCCCCTTCTTTTCGAGATTAGTGATGTGCTTATGCACGGTGGCCAGGCTTTTCAGGCTCATACCGCGCGCAATCTCTTCAAACGAAGGCGAATACCCGTTGCGATTGACGAACGTCTCCAGAAAATCAAGAACCTCTTTTTGTCTGCGAGTGACGGCCATGTGCGCACTATAGCGAAGAGACCCCGCTACTCCTTTTCAAGTTTTTGAAACTAAACAGTAAACGCAATATTTTGTCTATTTTGTGGTGAATTATTGAAGTGGCATATGAGGGCATTCTTACTCTCCAAATGCACCCGTAGGCACCCATTTTCCCCCTTTTTGGATGGTAAATTTGGAGAGCAAACAGGCTTACTGTGCGCGATTTTCGTTGTTAGAAAATTGACGCTTCTTATAGGAGAGGGGGGGTGAAAGGGACCCAAAAGGGAGAGATGAGATGTGGTAAAACACAAAAACACGGCGTTTTTTGGGGAAAATCGCTTACTCTCCAGAATTTCTGGGTACTCGCCACTCCTGGCAGCTTTGGAGAGCAGGAAAAGTGCGCTTTGGAAGGTACCCGGCCCCGGCCCCAAAACGGCAGTGAAATACGAAAGCATGGCGAAACTCTACCACGAAGAACAGGCGAAAGGGAAGGGAAAAAGGACGAGGGTACTTAACTAAGCATCGTCTTCTTTGAGGAGCGGCGGCGATCCACGGCGCGTCGGAGCATGTTGAACCAGCGCGGAGACGCCTCGCCAAATCTGCAGGGTTGACCAGCAGGGAGTCGCAGTACGGGAAAGTGGGAAACTTGCCTTTCCTCGCATTCCGGTAGAGCATTGAGACGCTTGCGTTCAAGAGGGTGGCACACTCGTCCAAATCCATGGCCGTCGTGCGAGCTTCCAACACGGCAAAGATGTCGTTCGGCGGGACTGCGGAAATGTTTGAGGCATCCATACTTGGCTATACCCTGCAGACCAGGGTTTCCGGGGTTCCCCGAAAAATAAACATGGCTACAGTCGCATGGCAGTAGCCCTCATGCGTGTGGGGGTACCCGGCCACGAACTCAAGCGATTCGTCCACTTCCGTGAGTGGGACGTGGAGAAGAAGGGCATCGTGGAACGGGGCCACGACCTCCAGGCCGGCTTCCGTTGCCATGCGGGAGCGAATTCTTCTGGGTGACTCTACCTGGCGGAGAGAAGATCAGCGAATCTGTACTCTTGCCCAATCCACGAGTTGCGGGTACCCGGCAATAACGGCTGCTGAGGAGGCGGCTAAACATCGACGGCGCAACGGCGATTGCCGGAATCATCTCGCATCGCAAACTGATCGTATTCACGTAGTCGGCCCTCGTTGCCTTGGAGTGCCAGGCAGAGCTAGCCGGAGAAAGACCGGACTCTCTGTCAATAACGATGCACCCCTAACCTGGATCAATAGTTTACTGTGACATTTACTGTTCCCAGCGTCTTCATTACCCCGCTGTTGGGTACCGAGACACTCACCGTCAGCGTATAGTAATCCGATCCGCCGCCACCCCCACCGCCGCCACCACCCCCACCGCCTCCCGAGCCACTGCCCGAACCACAGGAAATGGCGGGCAGAAGCAGGGCAAGGCCCGCAAGAATGGTGAGAACGGCAGGCCACCTGCGCCGACGCAGCCCGTAGAGGAGCCCCAACGGAAGAAGCGCGGCCAGCGCGAACAAATGTCTGTTGCCAAACGGAGCCGGCATGGGCGGTGCGGAGGCTGTGGCGCCTGCTGTGAGTGTGACCGTCACCGTTTGTGCAGTGCCTCCGGTGAGCGTCGTCGTCGTTGGGTTGAACGAACAAGTGACCTGCGTGGCGCCGGTGCATGCGAGCGTGACCGGATCGACGAAGTCGGTAGTGGCGTTCAGCGTCGCGGTCAAAGAACCGCTGCCGCCCCTGTTGAGCGTGGCGGAAGTGGCATTGAGTGAGCCGCTGAAATCCGCAACATAAAACGGAAAGGTGAAACTCTGCGATAGGGCGCCGTAGGTCGCGGTCACGGTGAGCACGTGCGGCCCGGTTGACGAGCCGGCGGGTGGGTTGACGGAAAGGTTCAGATTCTGCGGCGTCAGGCTCATCGGAATGTATCCGCCGCCGCAGGCGCCACCCACATCCAGTGCACAGGAGATTGAGATCGAGCCGCTCTCCGCAACGCTGGCGTTCGCAGTGATGGCCACACTCTGCTGGCTGCCAGCCAAAGCCCAGTCGTTGTTTGCCGCTGGGCCCTGAACGCTGAAGCCCAGGATCTCCAGGGTGGTGGGGGCGGAAACTGTGAGCGGGCCGCTGGTTACGTTCACCTGCACGGGGTAGTTTCCCGGAGCGGTACCCGAAGGAACCGCAACGCTGAGCGTGAGGCCGGACGTTTGCGGATAGGCATTCTGAGTGCCCGAAACCGAGCATGTGGTGCCCGCGGGCAGACCGGAACATGTGAACGAGTAGGGCGGAATGCCGGTGACCACAATCTGCGCCGAAGAGGTTCCCGGCGCCGTGGATTGAAGCGGACCGATGATGTTGTTGAAGGTGAGGGAAGCGACGGTCACGGTGGCGGACTGGCGCTGGATCACGTTGCTGTCGCTCGCAACCACCGTGAACGGATGGCTGGAACCATAGGCTCCCGCATCCGCCGCCATCACAAAGGTGACTGTGGTTGTCGCCGGCCCGGCGGGAGAAACATTGAGCGAGCTGGAGGCGAACTGGCAACTGTCTCCCGTCAACATTCCTTCGCAGGACATCGTCTCCGTCGCGCTGTAGCCCGGCGACGCAGTGAGCGTTACCGTGACGGGATTGACGCTTTGGCCGGAATAAATGACCGCCGGCGTGACTGGCGACAAGGCCATGCTGAAACCCAGACTGTAACTCGCAGAGGCGTAAGCTGTAGCCGTGTCGCCGTTGAGCTGCGCGTTGATGTCGAACACCTGACTCGGGTCAAAGTTCGAAGCCAGTGTGTAACAGAATTGCGCGCTGAGGGCACTGGCGGGAACGGTAACGAAGGGGGGAAGGACCACGCCGGGAACCGATGAGGAGAGCGCGACGGTGGTGGAAGAGTTCGAGGCAATGTTTGGGAACACCCAGCCGCAGCTTGAATTCCCTGTCACGACTGAATCGTTCAGAGCAATCTGCAGAGCGGGAGCGGGACCTCCCTTATAAACACGTACGGAGGAGGTGCCTCCGATCACTTCCACCATGTCGGCGAAGCCATCGCCGTCCAGGTCGTGCGCGTAAAGCGGGTAATCCCACAGGTAGAAGGGGAAGACGTCGTATGTGGGAGTGAAGGTGCCGTCGCCGTTGCCCATCAAAATCTGTGCGTACTTCTCTGAGCCCCCCCATCCCGCCGCCTGAAATGCCACTTCGTCAGGTTTCCCATCTCCATTCAAATCCGCTACCAGTGACGTGGCAGTAGGATCGCCCTCCTGGTCACCGGCCGCGACCATTTCAGGAATTCCGACGTAGGGCGCATAGGAGCTGCTCTGTACAAAAGTGCCATCTGCATGACCTAGATAGGTTGTGAAGGTAGGCGGACCAAGAGTTTGCGTGGTTCCATCCGGCCACATGATGTTGTACCGTGCGATATCCGGGTATCCATCGCCATTTACGTCGGCTAGAGCAAAGGGCTGGAAGTCCGTGAAGAGCTCCCTTCCAGGTTGAAAGGTGCCGTCGCCGTTGCCGTCAAACTCCCACACGGCGGTCTTGGTCGTGAAGTAACCGTTGCTGCTGGTCAGGACCAGAACATCGAGCTTGCCATCGCGGTTGAAGTCTCCGGTGTACGCGCACATGACATTTGCGTTGCCATCACTGAAAGTGATGGGAGTTCCGGCACGGAAGGTACCATCGCCGTTGCCGAGGAAGGGAGTGAGCGTATGAGTGCCATCGCCGTTGATCGCGACGAAGTCCAGTTTGCCGTCCTTGTTGAAATCACCCGTGGTCAGCAGCCCATCGGCGCCCGGAGTTGCGACCGGCGTTCCCATGGCAAAGGTTCCATCGCCGTTGCCTCGGTCGAAGAGAATATACGGAACGCCGCCGTCGGCCGCGTCCACAGCGATTGCGATCAAGTCTGGATGTCCGGTGTTTCTGAAATCGCCCAGACGATAGTCACCGGGATTCGTATCCGGCCCATTATCGGCCGGGACGTGTACTCCAATGTCAGAAGTAATCGGCCCCGTAAAGCGGCCGGTTCCATCGTTCAGGAAGGCGGCCGCATAGAACTCGCCCGTGAAACCGATGTCGAGGATCAACGCATCCATCTTTCCGTCACTGTTCAAATCGGCGAAGGAGAGCCCGGACCATGGGGAGTTAACGGTCACGTTGCCCGGTGCGCCAGCGGCAGGCACACCGGCGTAGATTCCCTGCGGGAACCCGAATCCTCCGCTGCCGTCGTTCTGGAAGACGGACACCGTGTCGGAATCGTTGTTGGCGGTGACGAAGCTGGGTTTGCCACTGCCGTTGAAGTCCGCGACCCCGATGGAATAGGCCTGACTGGTTCCGACGTAGTTGCGTGCCACGCCAAAGTTTCCCTTGCCGTCACCGAGCGCAACGGAAAGCGTGTTGCCGCCGAGCGCGCCTTGAACGCCGACCAGGGCTGGAAACGCCGCCGTGACAATATCAAGATGGCCGTCGCCGTTCACATCGGCAAGGCGCACTGCGGCATTGCTGTCGCCCATGAAAACAGGAACAGGAGTGGAGAAGTTGCCGGAGCAGTCGCCGAGGGAAACCCAGACCATGCTGTTGACGTCCGCAACCACGGCATCCGGGCAGCCGTCGCCGTTCAAATCCCCCAGTCGCCCATCGAGGACCGTCGGATAACCGGTGTCCGGGTCGTTGCGGACCACGATCGCGCCTGGCCTGAACGTCCCGTCTCCGTTGTTGATATAAATCTGTGAGTTTTCGAAGCCCGGTCCGGTCAGCAGCAGATCGGGCAGTCCGTCTTTGTTCACGTCGCCCGAAGCGAGATTCCATGCCGAACTCGAAAAAGTTGGAACGCTTGTGATCGTCGGGGCGCCGAATTTGCCTGTCCCGTCGCCGCTGAGGAGCGCAATATAGGGGATCTGGTTTGTGCCAGGGTCGACGGTGGTCACCATGGCCGCCGCAATGTCCATTTTGCCGTTGTGATTGAAGTCGTCTATGACTACGGATTCCGGCGGTTCGGGCAACTCGTACTCTTGTTCGTATCCAAAGGTGCCGTCTCCGTTGCCAAGCAGGACTCCGACCGTCGAGGTGTCGGCTTCGGCGATCACCAGGTCCAGCTTGCCGTTTCCGCGGAGATCGCCGGCAGCCAGGCCCACCGGCGACAGTCCCTTGCTCAACGGGATCACGCGGGGAAGTTGAAAGCTGCCGTCGCCTTTGCCGAGATAGATCCAGAGATCGTTATCTTCTCCATTGGCGACAACGAAGTCCATGTGTCCATCTTGATTAAAATCGCCGGTCACCACTGCAGTGGGAAGCGAACCGGCGGGTAGCGCAGGACGAAGCTGGATACCAGGCATGACGGTGCTGTTGCCCCCTGAAACTTCGGGGCGTGCGGCAAGGCTGGCGCTGACTCGATCCTTGAGCTTGGTGGCACGGATGCGGCGTTGGTCGAGCAGGCGAGCTCCCGGCACCGCCCCATCGAATTGCATGCGAGGCCTGGGATTGAGCGATTCGAAGTGCCGCTCGATCACTTCCTTGCGCTGAAGAGACACCTGCCCGGGATTCGAGACCTTCTTCGATGGAGACGGTTGAAGCTGCGCGTCGCAGAGAGTGAGCGGCTGCAAGGCCAAGGCAAGAGGGCCAACAAGCAGAATTTGATGAACATTCATACGCGCGGTGCTCCCCCGGCCGCGGGTTGATGCCGATCTGATTCAGAATGCTTTTATGCAGCAAAGTATAAACCGATTTGAGGCTCGCCGATGGTGTAAACAACGCAGTGATGGGATATCGTCGGGGACGGATCATAACAGGCCGATTCACAATCATCGCCAACATTTCAAGAGATATTTCTAGAATTGCCCAACACGACTATAAGACTAAAGGTGTGATTTTCAAGAGAATACGCGGCTATTAGAGCGATGTCTCGGCGCAATCGATTTGGGCCCGGAGAGCGAATGGCCACTCGACTCGGACGCGACGTGAGCTGCATCACGTCACGGAAGGATCGACGACCATCCGCCCGGAACTGCAGCGAGATGGCTCAAATGTAGAGTAAAACGCTGGTGTGCTGGAGAGCTTGGCGTCAACCATGAGCATAACAATCTGTCCAAGGGATTGGTCGCAGCTTTCTGATTTCCTGGGCAGACACGTCCATGGCGGAGAGTAACTTCGCCAAGCGGAACACGAGGCGCCGAATAACGGCGAGGGTTCTCGCGCTGAAGCTCCGCAGAGAACACGAATCGCAAAGACTATCACAGCATCCAGCTCTTGTCCGTCGAGGAACTGAAGGCGCCTGACCCGGCGCTGCGATGATCGAGCGCGGGAACTTTTATATCTCCCAACCTCTGTCCGTTCCGAGCGGCACCGTCGGAGAAAGTCTTCGCACCATCCGGAACTCGAGTTGCGCGGACGCATTCGAGTTGTCCTAACCGGCGTGCATAGTCGTAGTGGAAGTTCTCCCTGAGACCCGTGTCAATTGCGTTGGCAGCGCGGGCAAGCAGGTCATCGTTGGCGTCCGCGTCGATATAAAGCACGTACCCTGGTGGCGGCAGAGTGTCGCACGCCAGAATTGCGAACAAAGGAGAGATGTTCAATCGCTTGAAAGTCTTCTCGAAGACCCTCGCGACATGAGCATCGTTCAACTTCTCACCGAACCAATCTGAAACGGAATTCTGGCGTCCAACAAAACGCAGCAGAGGGCACTCCTGAATGTGGCCAGTCACCTGAATCTGGTCGCCCAGCAAATAGCGATAGAGTCCCCCACCGGTTGTGACCGCAAGACTGTAAAGACCGCCGCGCTCAAGTTGGTGCGCGAGCAGCGGACGATCCAAACCATCGGGAAGAAACTCGAAGAAGTGTGAGCGCACCGAAAGGGCTGCATTGTCATAGCCGACCATCGGAAATGATACGAATGCTTCGGTAGCGATCAATCCCTTGCGCTGGACCCGTGCATGCGGAAACAACGCAGCCAGATTTGCCGCGGGCGCCTGCGCGTTCGCATCCCCCCAGCAACTGATCAGCCTGAGATGCGGCCAGAGCTTTGCATGAGTTTCCTGCGGGCTAGTGAGACCGAGAGCAGCGTGCACCTCGCGGGACCGCCTGACCTCCGGAGGACACAGGGTTCCGTGCGCCAAATCGTAGACGATGCGCTCACCCCACTCGGTCAGACGCTCTGTCATCAGCGACAGAAATGTCGGGCTCCAAATCGAGATCAGCCGCAGATTGGCCGAGCGTACAAGGAAGAACTGAGTTGCATATCGAAACGCATCGAGATCGGAAGCCAGGCGCACGTTGCGGGGAACCACCATGACGGCATTCACCAGGCGCTTTTGCCAGCCGCCAACATAAGACGTATCGTCATCGAATCCAATGGCTATGCCGCCCGGTGTTCTCTTGCATGGTTCGCAGGCTGGACTCACTGACCAATACGCTTGCCCGGAAAGCAGGCCAGGATCGTCCAGAAACAGGTCCGCGATCCATGCGCGAATGCCGCGCTGAAACTCTCGTTCGAGAGAGCGCGTGTAAGGAATCAGCTTCGTGGCGCCAGACGAACCACCGGTTGGTTCGAACAACTTAACCGCTTCACGAGTGAGGACATTCGGCTCGCCTGCCGCTGCACGCTCAACCCATGCCCCAAACTGATCGAAGTTCCGCAGCGGCACACGGCGCTGGTAGTCGGCAATCGAGTGGATCGACGAATAACCGTGTGCCTTGCCAAATGCTGTGCCGGTATTCTCGCTCACGATGCGGAGCAGAACCGCTTCCTGCTCCTTCCGAACGCGGCTCACCGCGCGGCGAAATCGAGCGTGTTCCGGGATGCATCCGGCCAACCAGAGCGAGTTTGCAAACGAGCAAATCATTCGAGCGTGCTCGCCAATGCGACCATGCGCTCACCTGCGCGGGTCAGGTTCAAACGCGATATCTCCGTGATGCAGGCGAGCTCGTCGCCCCTGACGTGTCCCGGATTCTTCTCCGCGAAGAAGCTCACCATCGGATCCCGCAGTCGCGCATCGGTAATGTCTGCAACCCCCTGGCGAAGCGGCGTAGCGTTTTCAAATCTGACTACGCCTGAGACCGCGTCGTAACGGGCTCCATATCGCGCCCTGGCCAATGTATCGATCACGTGCTTTTTGGCTTCAGGCGTTTCCTGTTTCGGACTTGGATAGAACTCCCTGAAGAACACTGGAAGGAAACGATAGGTCTTGTATCCGGAACAGATCAAAAACCAGTACACCTGCGTCGACGGCCGCAGAACAGCAATCTTGTCGGCCTCCGCGAAAACTGCCTGGCCCCATAGGCGGCTGAGAATCGATTCACCCCAATATTCCCGGGCTACGATTGTGTCGCCGGAAAAAAAGGCCACGACTTTCTGGCCATCGATCGAGACCTCCATGCGCAGCAGCGTCGAGAAGCCTTGAATCTGGCCATCGTCTCTGTCGCGCAAGACAATGACCTTGTCCTTTTCGTCAAGGTCGGCATCGAATTGTGTTCGGCACACGCCGGAGAAGTACGTGCACAGAATCGCAAACATGCAATCACGGTCGAATGCACGGAGGTCCGCGCGAGGGACCACCAATCCTGCCAGACGCCCATGGCCATCCCCATCAGAGCGTGGCGATGTCGACGTAAGCCGGTCTTCCATCAAGCTGCTCATGAATTCCTTCTCCACCCGGCCACTCCGCCAGATACAGGCGGCTTGGATACAACACATGAAAGTATTCGAGCGCGGCCGGCAGCAGGGGATCTCTGGAATCGAGACCAATCAGCATGTAGTGCAGCCGGCGGTTTCGCGCCAGATTGTAGAGTTCACGCAGAAGCACGCGAAAAACTCCGATATCGCTGTTGGCGATGCAGATCAGCGAGACATACGCACTCTGCAACTCCTCGCCGGGGCGAGGCAAAGCCGCTCGTCCGATCCAAGGCGCAACCAGGTTATAGAGCGGCGCCAACGCTCTCAGCCATGCGCTATAACTCTGAACGATGGTCTGCTTGTATGCCGACTGATCCCAAAGAGCGGCCACGCCCACGATCTCCCCGCTGCGGCGCGCAATTCTCAGGTCTTCTGCGCGCAGGCCAAAGTCAGACAGGCGCGCGAGACCCTCACATGTCCACTTTTGAAAGAACTGGCGCTGCCGGCCCTGCGCCTGAAGAAACTTCGCGACGTCCGCCAATTCGCCCGCGTCTGGCGCTGAGACTTGCATATCGGCTCGCAACAGGGGCTTTGCCCGTTTTGTGTCGATTGCGAGCGTGCGATATTCCGCAACCGCGTGAAATCGAGGAAAGCCCCGTCGCCCCTTCTTCACGAGCACGCCTGCCACTTCGGGGTTGCCCTCGACGATCGCGGCGAGATAGGCGGGAAGGGGATCCACATCGTGCCAATTCTTCAGCAAAGAGAATCCCCTTGAAACGAGCCATCGGCCACGGTAGCGCGAATCAACGCGGAGTTGTCCAAGATATCCAATTCGCTGTTCCTGACCATTGATGTAAACACTGCGAGTCCAGCGGCATGCCACACCGGCAAGCGTCCTGTTCTCTTCGTCGACTGCCACCAGCACACGGCAATCATCGCCCGATATCTCGCAACCCCGCCCAAAGTCAGGCTCGCGCTGGTAGGTGAGACGAATTCGCCCGGGCATCGGCTCCCGGCGCAGCAAGTCTCGAATAGCCGCGTCATCGGCCGGGTTTGCAGGACGAACGACAAGACGCATCAGGGCCTCCGCGGCAAACTGCCGGCAGGTTCCAAATCCAGGCTTTCAGCATGATTCGCCTTGAGCAATGGCGCGATGTAAGCTTCATCCCCTAAAGGGAAATCTTTGCGCCGCAGCACCTCCGACCGGAAAAGGAGATTGATCGAGAAGAATTGAGCCCACATAAAAAGGTTCTGTCCATTGACCTTGAAATCGAGACCCCGCCTGAGAATCGAGGAACAGTTGTAGAATGCTTGTCGCGCCTGGACACAGCGCTGCGCTACTTGAGCAGCCGTCATCCCTTTCGGCTCAAACGGGAGCATCCCGTATCGATATGCAGGATCAAGCCACCAGCGTTCGCACAGTAGCCTACCCTCCCTTTGCAGACGTTCGTAAAGTGGGGTTCCCGGAAAAGGCGTGAGGTGGTTAAACGCCACAATGTAGAATTTGTGACGTTCCGCGAATGCAAGGGTTTCGCGCATCGTGTCGCCATCATCCTCGTCATATCCCAGGATGAAAGTGACGTAGAGCCGAATGCCATGGCGGCGCAGGTTTTCAAGAGCCCTGTCGTAGCCGCCCCTCATGAGGTTGAACGACTTTCCCATGTGGGTCAGATTCCTGGGATTGAGTGTTTCAAAGCCGATGAGCAGCCCGGCACATCCGCTCGCCTTGATGAGCTGGAGAAACTCCTCGTCATGAGCGGCGTTGATGCTGGCCTGGCTCACCCAACGAATCTTGAGGGGAATGAGGGCGCGGAAGAACTCCTTCGCCTGGTCCATATTCGAAGTGATATTGTCGTCGACAAAGAAAATGAGCGGCTTTTTGATGCTGCGTAGCTCGTCGATGATCTCTTCGACGGGCCGGCGTGTCTGCGTCTGGCCGAAGTAGGTCTGAATCGCGCAGAACTCGCAGCGAAACTGGCAGCCTCGGCCTGCTTCCACCAGACCGACCGGCAGGTAGCGCTTCCCTTTAAATATCGAGCGGTCGGGTCGAAGGCCGGAGAGATTGGGACGGTTCGCCTGCCGATAGACACGGCGCAGACGCCCATTGCGAAAGTCGTTCAGAACCGTCGGCCAAAGTCCCTCGGCTTCGCCAACGACAATCGATTCGGCATATTCACTGGCCTCCACCGGGACAAGAGTCGGATGAAAGCCGCCCATGACGACGGGCACACCTCTGTGCCGGAACTCTGACGCAATCTGGTAGGACCGTTTGGCGGTGTAGGTCTCCACGCTCATCGCCACGAGGTCGGTCGGCTGGTCATAGGGAATCAGCTCCGAGCGATCGTCGTAAAAGCGAATTTCTGTCTCGGTATCGCGCGGCGTAAGACCAGCAAGGGTAGCCGGAGCCAGCGGCTCCATTTGCCACGTGCGGATGTAAGGCTCACCGCGCCGCCGTCCTATGCATGGATGAACAAAGGTCAGTTGCATGGAATTTCAAGCTCGAGGAGCCAGTTGCCAGTCGCAGGTATAGAACTTATCGAGGCGATTGGCGTAAAAGCGATAGCCGAGGTTCGCCGGAATCGCGACAGGTAGTTGCGTTCTCGACCCCGCGAGCCGCTTAGCTATCGACGCGTAGCGATAGGTCTGCTTCCAGGCCCAGCCCGTTTTGCGCAGCAATTCTTCGGCGGTCATATTCTTGGGTGCAAACACCACATGTTGCCCGTCATAAAGCGTCCAGTCTTCAGTGGTGATCCGGCCTTCCGCCTTCAACCTCTTGTACAATCCAGTCCCTGGAAACGGTGTCGCGATGGCGTAACGCGGCAGATCCATGTTCGATTCCATCACCAGGGTGACGGTTTCTTCAAAGGAATGAAGCGTGTCACTATCGAGTCCAAAGACAAAACATCCCATGATCGCGATACCGCGTTCATGAATCCGCCTCACCACGTCGCGATAGCTGAGCCGCATGTTGAACCGCTTGTTTGCCTCGCTCAACGATGCCTGATCCGCTGACTCGAAGCCGATCAATAGCCCGCGGCAGCCGCCGCGCGCCGCCAGATCCAGCAATTCGTCGTCCCGGACAATGTTGACTGTCGTCAAGCCTCCCCACTTGATATGCAACGGGATGAGCGCCGTAAATAGCTCTCTTGCATACGGAATGTCTGAAATCAGGTTGAGATCGAGAAACACGACACGACGAGCTCCCATCTGCTTCAGATCAGCGATCACGTCGGCGACCGGCTTCTGCAAAGGTCTGGGCCAGGCGGCAGGTACAACGCAGAAGTCGCACTGATGAATGCATCCTCGCGTGGCCTCGATGGTCTCTGCTACGTTGATCAGTCTTGAATCGAACAACTGGCGCTGAGGAAAGGGGAGGTTCGTCAGTTTTAGTGTGGGACTCTGATTGTAGCGCGCCTGCAGCTTTCCATCGACAAAGTCGCGCAACAGGCGCGGCCAGGACTCCTCCGCATATCCCACGACAACAGTATCGGCGTGTTGCATCGCCTCCTCTGGCATCAGCGTGGGATGGACTCCTCCTAGAACGACAGGAATTCCCCTTTTCCTGAGCTGCGCGCTTATCTCATAACTGCGTGGAGCGGTCCCGGTGATGGCGCTGATTCCCACGATGTCTGCGTCGATGCGGTCCAAATCGATCTCGTCCACGCCCTCATCGACAATGCGTACATCGGACGGAATTTCCGGAGGAACCAACGACGCAAGAGTGGTGAGCGTCAGCGGTGCGTACCGCATGGTTTTCTTCCAAATTCCTCCACGATGGCGGTACAGGGGCCCACGCGGCGAAACAAGTGTGATCTGCAGCTTTCTGGCGCCGCCGTTTGGGTCCCGGAGCGCCGGCTCAGCCGAACCCACCCGATTGAATCCGATGGACATCGTGCTCACCTTGCTTTTCGATCTAGCAACTTTACCACTCCCTGCAGCGCAACAACTGTAGGGGAAATCACAAAGCGCGGAAGGCGTGCAACGTACAGCGCCCTTCGGAAAATGACGTCTCAAACTCGGTATCTCTTTTGTTATGTGCTAATTATGATATGTAAGCTCAGTTTATCTGCAGTCGCAATTGGATACTGAATGCAGCGGATCCTGCCGACTGACAACAGGAGCGCGGCGGGTTCCATCGCGCTGATCAGTCTTTGCGGGCCGGCAAGACAGTTGTGTAAGGAGGAATAAATCTGTATTTACGAGCTTTACGACGGGGTCCTTTGAATTCCCTGGTCGACGACACCACTCTCAAATCCCCTGAAATCCCGACCTCCACGGAGCACTGTATTCCGTTTCCGTGCGCGATTCTGGGTTGCATAGGAGCTATCACTCGAAGACTCGCGGATGCTTTTTGGAAAGTACCATTACCCCGGCCGAATAACACAATTGATGTCCTGCGTTGGAGGTAAGCTTCGATTCACTCACTCCGTGATAAATGATGAGCCAGCCGTGCCTGGTGAGGATGGGTGGAGTGCCGCAGCCAATCTTGAGCCGCTCCCAGGGCGAAGTTGGTGTCGCCAATCGGTGATGAGAAGTGAATTGGCGAAGATGCAATGTTTCACTATCCTTCAACGCTCCGTTGCAGTACGAAATCCAAATGCTCTCCTTTTCAATATCCGGCAAATGCCTCCCGGGTATGCGAACGGTCTCTTCAGGGCGAGTGCCGGGAAAGAGCGGACGATGAAGCATCCCCAATTCCAGTTGTCCGGAGGAGTTCGGTATTGCGATCGGGAACAGGCTCGCATCCTTGTCATCCACATCACCCAATTCAATGCCGTGCCAGTGAGCGAAGGTCGCGAGCCCAAGGCGCTCCCAGTGGAATAGGTCTTCCGATTGCGCAAAGGCTATTCGTGGACCTTGGGTCGAAAAAGCGGTGTAGGACATGATGTAGCGGTGGAGCGGCTCGACGTATGTAACACGTGGATCCTCGCAACCGCCGCTGCCATCGGGTCGCCGTTCGTAATCGGCCTCGGGTTCCAGTGCAATGCCGAGCCGTTCGACGCCTGATGGATCGCCAGCTTCATTGAATTTCACGCGCGCTATGCCAATGCGCGAGTAATTTCCTTTGGCGACCAGCCGCGGAACAAATAGAGCTTCCCATCGGGGCCACGAGCAGCTGCAGGATTCAGAACGCCTTCGACTTCGTTGAGATTACCGGGCTCCGGTTCCATCAACATGCCCAGACGCTGCAACTTGAATCCACTCATCGAATCTCCTCGCGCGCGCACGCTCACTTATCGCCCAGGCAAGCGATGATTGTTTCGATGACCAGGTTGGTATCGTCTGGCCCTTTAACAGGAACCGACACAACACCCGCCTGTTCCGCCGGATAATCGTTCCCGCCTGGAAACAACGCATCGCCGATGTAAACCATTTCTTTCAATGAAAGGTGGAGAGTGTCCCGTAGCTTTCCTATGCCATAGGCTTTGTCGATGCCAGGCTTGGTCACGTCGATCGAGGTTGCACCGCCCATGCGGACGGAGAACTCCGGGATAAGGGTTTTCAGGATCGCTGCGATCTTCTTCCGTTTGGCGAAATCGGGATCCCATTTTTCCTTTGCCGCCAAGGGAGCTTGCTGACCCAATGCAGAGAATGTGACCTGGCTTCCCCGGTCCTCAATCACCTTCCCCCACACCTTTTCGGCGTGATAGCCCGCTTCATCCGCCGCTTTGTTCAGAGAGTCGATGATCTTCTTCTTTTGCTCCGCTGTCAGATCCTCTGAATAAAGTTCCGTCCACTTGCCGTTGTATTGAAACAACTTTGTTCCACAGGTTGGAAGCAGCGAAAGATTCACGAGGCGGTCGTCATGGGGAAGATCGGTGAGAAGCTGCTTCTCAAACTGCGCCCACGCACCGCCGGAGATCACTGCTACTTTGACGACGCCTAAGAGGTCATGCAGTAACGCCGCTGTCTTTGGCGCAAGGGACGACTTACTCGGCGCCAGGGTACCGTCCAGATCGAACACGATGAGCCTTTTCATTCATCTCCCAGCGTTAGGTTCCGTGAAATCAACTTAAGCTTTCGCCGTCTGTTCTGTCGCGTCGGTGATGTTTAGCTCGATCAAGGGATCGCGATCTCTAGCAGAGTTACTTCTCCGCTGGGTTGAAACGCACACTCTCCTGCCTCCGCCGGCAAGAGCCAAACATCTCCCTTGCCTACCGCGTAGGGAGTTCCTTCGTGCGTGACCTGACCTGAGCCTTCAATGCAAACCAGCACACGTGGTTCTGCCGTGGCGCCAACCGGAAACGGCGCCTGACCGAGCAATCGCCACATCCGGAATGGTTTGCAGTCAAAGAGTCTCTCTCGCTCAACAGGCAGGTTTGTCTCTACGCGGGGTGCGATCAGGCCACCATCGCTCGCTCCAAAATCAATGCAGGCAAACGCTTGATCGACCTGAAGCGGCCGTGGTTGTCCGGTCTTCGCGTCTACATGACCCCAGTCGTAAAGGCGGAATGTAACGTCGCTGTTTTGCTGAACCTCGAAGACAACAACGCCGCCGCCCAAAGTGTGAACCGTTCCCGCAGGGATGAATATGGCATCGCCATGCTTGGGGACAATGCCCACTAAGTGATCTGCGATGGTTCCGTTAGCGAGGGAACGCCGAAGACTGACGGCAGTCGTGCCAGGTTTCAAGCCCGCGTAGATGTGGCTTTCCTTCTCTGCCTCGATCACGACCCACGCTTCGGTCTTTCCGCTCTCGCCGGCTGGAATCAGGTCTGGGTGTGAGCCGCTGGGATGTACCTGCACGGAAAGCATTTCACGCGCGTCGAGAAACTTGAGGAGCAGCGGAAAACGAAGGAAGCGCGGAGCCAGCTTTCCCATCAGTTGCGTTCGATATTGTTCCATCAATCGACCGATAGTCTGGCCCTTCAGCGGTCCGTTGGCGACCAGGCTTTGATGATCGTCGCGGTCGCTGAGCACCCACGCTTCGCCAATTGGACCGTCACCGGGTAGCGGCGCAGAGAGCAGGCCAGACAAGCGCCTGCCGCCCCACAATCGATACTGATAGATTGGCTCGAAGCGCAAGGGATACAAAGAAATCGGACTCATCTGGTCCCACTCAGTTCATCTGATCGGGGGTTGGCAATTGATCGGTGTAAATAGCGGCCCCTGCAATGGCTTGTGCCAGCTGGCCGCTGACTCACGGGGTTGATTGCGTGCGACGATCACGGCCCGGTTGCGGGCAACCCTTGCTGCGTGTGCCCGCCTGGAACCCACGCGAGATCGCCGCTGAAAACGTAGACCGCGAGCGCAGCCGCCATAAAGACCGCGCCTATCCAGAAGCGCCAGTCACGATGCATACGCCTCCAGTACGGGCCGGGTTCGGGTTCACCGTTGTCGCCGCTGTTTCCTTCGTGGTTGTGCTTGCTTCCGGTCATCTGTTTTCCATTGCCGCGTTGTATTCACCGCGGCGCGCGGCCTGGTTGCAGCGTGCGCGGTGATGCGGCACGGCCAGGCAGTCCCTGACGCTGATCGTCAACCGGGCGGGGGCGGGAGAGCTGGTCAAAATTGCACAATTCGGAGCAATGACTGGGGCCCTCTCTGGACGATCTGCGCAAGGGCGATTGGCGCAAAATTACGATCCTTACATTTACATTCAAATAACTGTTCAATTTTGCTCAGAATTCCCAAAATTTCATCCCTGAAGTTTGCCGAGTGTGAGCAATTCTGTACAGCCCCCTCCACTTACTGTTGTTACATTTTGCGAGTTACTTAGTGTCGGCGTTCCGCGTCGGGCCGAGAGTGATGATGAGCTGTGCACACCGTGCAGCACAGATGAATGAGGGGGTACAGATGCGCAATTACAAGTCTGGTATTACGTGTTTACTGGCGGCTTTATTGGTCTTTTTCATCGCCGGATGCGGTCAAGAAACAGTAACCCTCCCAGGCGTGGTGTCAGTAACCCCCGCTCAGGGCGCTAACGGTGTTCTTATCAACACCACGGTCACCGCGACCTTTAGCATCGCGATGAACCCAGCCTCGATTACCACCGGAACCTTTACGGTGACGGGGCCGGGCGGGACTGCCGTCGCCGGAGCCGTCGCATACAGCGGCACAACTGCGACCTTCACGCCGTCTGCCGTTCTCGCGTATGGAACCACCTACACGGCCACGATTACGACGGGCGCCTTGGCCCCGGGCGGCGCTGCGCTGCTTGGTCCCTCCGTGTGGTCCTTTACAACGATTACTCCGCCTCCCACAGTGGTGTCGACGATCCCTGCGAACGGAGCCCTAAGTGTGCCCATCGGCCAGGTGTTGAGCGCAACCTTCAGCGAGGCGATGAACTCCGCTACGATCAGCGCGACGACCTTCACACTGACCGTGACAGGGGGAGCTGCCGTAACTGGAACCGTCTCCTACTCGGGCGGAGTGGCGACGTTTACGCCGAATGCCAGTCTCGCCTACAGCACCAGCTACACGGCCACACTTGCAGCAGCAGTGGCTGACGTTGCGGGCCAGCCGCTGGCTGCCGCCTATTCGTGGACTTTCACAACGATCACGCCGCCGCCTACCGTGACAGCGGCGTTCCCTGTGAATGGGGCCACAAATGTTCCGGCCTCTCAGGCGCTCAGCGCGACCTTCAGCGAGCCGATGACCGCGAGCACGATCAGCGCAACGACCTTCACGCTGAAAGTGACGGGCGGTGCTGCCGTAGTAGGCAGCGTCACGTACAGCGGCGGAGTTGCGACGTTTACGCCGGCTGTCAATCTCGCCAACAGCACCTCCTACACGGCCACGATCACAACTGGAGCACAGGACCTGGCGGGCCAGCCGCTGGCCAGCAATTACACGTGGAGCTTTACGACGATTACTCCGGCGCCGACGGTGACCGCAGTGGTTCCCTTGAATGGAGCTACAAGTGTTCCGGTTGCTCAGGCGCTCAGCGCGACCTTCAGCGAAGCGATGAACCCAGGCACGATTGACGCAGCAACCTTCACGGTTACGGGGCCGGGCGGAGTTACTGTACCTGGAGCCGTCGCGTACGCTGCCGGAGTGGCGACGTTTACGCCGACTTCCAATCTGGCCTACAGCACCTCCTACGTGGCCACGATTACTACCGGGGCCGAGGACCTGGCAGACACCGGGCTGGCCACAAACTATGTTTGGACTTTCACAACGGTTTCCCCTTCGCTTGCGGTCGTGTCCACGGTCCCTGTGAATACAGCTACGGGCGTACCTGTCACCCAGGTGCTCAGCGCGACCTTCAACGCGCCGATGAACTGCCCGGTATTTCCCGCGAACGCATTCACAGTCACAGGTCCTGGCACGACTCCCGTAACCGGAACCATCGGCTGCTCGGGCTCGGTCGCAACGTTTACGCCGGCAGCCAATCTTGCAACCAACACTGTCTTTACAGCCACCATCACCACTGCAGCCCAGGACTTGGCGGGTAAATCGCTGGCCAGCAATTACGTGTGGAGCTTCAGAACAGTTCCTGCTTCCACCCTGCCAACGGTCATCTCCACCGTGCCGGTCAATGGGGCCACGGCCGTGCCCACCAACCAGGCCCTCACTGCCACCTTCAGTGAGGCAATGAATCCGGCCACGATCAGCACGACAACCTTCACTTTGTCAGTGACGGGCGGAGCCAGCGTAACTGGAGTCGTGACCTATGTGGCAGCCGGCTCGGTAGCGACGTTCACTCCAAACGCCAACCTGGCGCCCTCCACCGAATACACGGCCACGATCACCATCGGGGCTCAGGATCTGAGCGGCAACGCGCTGGCCCAGAACTACGTCTGGAACTTCACCACCGCCGCCGCCTCGGTTCTTGCACCGCCAACCGTAATTTCAACGATCCCTGCCGGCGGTGCCACGGGCGTGCCTTTGAATCAGGTCGTCAGCGCCACCTTCAGCACGGCGATGAACGCTACTACCATCAATTCGACAACCTTTACGCTCGTTGCGCCAGGCAACGTTGTCGTTCCCGGTCTGGTTGCCTACTCAGCGATCAGCAATGCGCTGACATTCACACCCACAGCGAACCTCGCGTCCAGCACCACGTTTACAGCCACCATTACCACTGGGGCTCAGGATCTGGCGGGCACTGCACTGGCCGGCAACTACGTGTGGACGTTTACCACCGGTACGGCTGCAGCCGTCATTCCGCCGGAGATCGTTTCGACGGTTCCTGCCAATGCGGCCACTAGTGTGCCTCTCAATCAGGCCGTCAGCGCTACCTTCACCAAAGCCATGAATCCACTGACCATCACCACGGGAACCTTCCAACTTACGGGGCCGGGCAGCGCTGCGGTCGTTGGAACGGTCTCTTATGATGCGATCAACTTCATTGCCACGTTCACGCCTACGGCGCCTTTGCTCGCCAGTAGTTCCTATGTCGCAACTATTACGAATGGGGCAACAGATCTGACAGGCAATCCGCTGGGAAACACCGGAGTTCCTAATCCCTGGACCTTTACCACCGGTGCGACAGTGGTTCCACCGCCCATCGTCCTTGGACCGACCATATCGCTGTTTGGCGGCTTTGGCGGCGGCGCCGGAATGACCAACCAAGGGACCCACACCGTGATCAATGGAGATATCGGTACCACCGGTGCCTCGACCACAATGACCGGATTCTACGACGAGAGCGTTGCAGCCGTTGCGGGCGTGTATCCATGTTCGTATACGGTAACGCCAAGCAATCTGGGGCTGGTGAATGGGGTGATCGACACCGCTCCGCCACCGCCTTCCGGCGCGTGCCCCAATGAAGGAACCTCGACTACCTTTGCCATCGCAACCGAAGCGGCATTGGAAGCGCGAACCGCTTACACCACGCTCCAAGGACTTCCCTCAACCGGCGGTCTGGCAGCGGAGCTGGGCGGTACAACCATTTACCCTGGCGTCTACAAAAATGCCAGCTCCGTTGGCATCACGACGGGGCCTCTGACCCTGGACGCTCAGGGCAATCCCAACGCGTACTGGGTCTTCCAGATCGGATCATCGCTCACCGTAGGCACGCCGACAGCACCTGAAAGCGTGATCCTGATCAACGGCGCCCAGGCCGGCAACGTCTTCTGGGCAGTCGGAGGCCTGCCCGGCGCGGTCATCAATTACGGGGGAGGCGGGACGATGGTGGGAACCATCATCTCTCAACCGGGAATCACGGTTTCAAGCCCCGGAGTCGCCGCGGTAACCACGATCAACGGCAGAGTGATTGCTTTGACTGCGTCGACCACCTTGGTGAATACCGTCATCAACGTGCCGTAATGACTTGTGGAAACCGTCTTTCGGGGCGGTCTCCACATGGCGCAGGTGGTGCGGTTTTTGGCATGTTTCATTCGCGTCAGGTTCATCGGACGCTGCGTTTCTTGACGATCGGGATCCGCAGTTCGGGAGGCAACAATGAGATTAAGTGCAAGGATGATTGCCACAGCAGCATTTGCTTTTTTCTTCATGTCTGCGTTCAACCTCTGCGCGGAGGATGGGGCAAAGGCGCCCGGCAGCGGCGCGAAGGCTCTGGATTCCAGCGCTGCCGAGCCGGGCGTACCGATGTTCTTTGTTCCCGCGCGAAAGTCTTCGATGGAAATGGCGTTGCCGTATTCGGGAGGGCCGGACATCGGTGCTCCCCGGTTTGAGCTATTTGTGGGTTACTCCTATCTGCAGGCTGTGCCGAAGCTGGCTGTGGGGAACCGGCTGGTGTGGCTGAATGGCGGCAGCGCGTCCGCCGCCTTCAATGTGAATCGTCACCTGGGGCTGGTTGCCGACTTCGGTGCCTACACTAACTCGCAAATGCGATTCACGGGCGCATATACATCTACAGTCAACGTGAACAATTCAAACGTGGCTGTCCTCACGTACCTCTTCGGCCCGCGCTATTCGTTTCCGAAGTACGACAGGATCACTCCCTTTGCCCAGGTTCTGTTTGGAGGCGTGCACGCGAACCTGGTAACACTCACCGGTTGTACATCCAGTTGCACGCTGCTTCCTGCGCAGGACTCGTTTGCCATGACCGCCGGAGGCGGCTTGGACCTCAAGGTCCACCGCCATTTCGCCATTCGCATCATTCAAGCCGAATACCTGATGACTAGGTTCGCGAGTTACACAACTGGAGCGACAGGGGCACAGAATGATATGCGTCTTTCCGCCGGACTCGTCTACCGCTTCGGCGGAAATCCACATGTGGCCGAGTTACTGCCCGTAACTTATTCCTGTTTCGTGAACCCGGCCAGCGTATACCCCGGAGCCACGATCGCCGTCACAGGCTCAGCCATTCATCTGGATCCGGCAAAGACGGCCGTCTACACATGGTCTGCGGATGGAGGAACGGTGACTGGAACGTCGGAAACAGCGACCATCGACACCAGGCAGGCTGCTCCTGGCGCGTACACCCTGAAGGGCCATGTCTCCGAAGGTGCAAGAGCCTCAGAGAATGCCGATTGTACCGCGCCGTATGTGGTCAAGGCGTTTGAACCGCCGACGGTCAGCTGCACAGCAAACCCTTCCGGCGTGATTTCGGGAAACTCCTCTACGATCACGGCAACTGGCATCAGTCCGCAGAATCGTCCGTTGACATACAGCTTTAGCTCAACTTCCGGCTCCCTCAGCGGATCCGGCTCAACGTCTACGCTGAACACTTCGGGCGCGCCGACGGGATCCATCACCGTGACATGCAATGTGGCCGACGACAAGGGGCAGACCGCTTCAAGCACAACTGCGGTCACGGTTGAGGTTCCAGTGGCTGCGCCCAAGCCCATGACCAGCGACCTGTGCCCCGTTTCCTTCGAGAGAGACACTCGGCGGCCTACTCGCGTGGACAACGAAGCCAAGGCCTGTCTGGATGAGATCGCGATGACCCTGCAGGGCAACTCGGGCGCCACGCTGGTCCTGGTTGGGAACGCGGCCAGCGGCGAAAATCACGCCCAGAACATCGCTGCGGAGCGCGCTGCGAACACGAAGGCCTATCTTGTCGGCGGAAAGGGAATCGATTCCTCCCGGATCACCGTGTACACAGGCGCTCAAGACGAAAAGATCGTTACCACCACCCTGGTTCCGACAGATGCAACATTCGATGCCACGGGCGATACTCTCGTGCAGTAGCGCGCGGTCGAGGGCAGTGCGCGCCAGGCGAAGTTCCCAGTTATCCTCTTCAGCCCGCCTCATCGAAGAAACTTCGTAAGGTTCAGGAGTGGATCGGGCGTGCAGAGAAGGCCGTCGTGGGATCAATGACGCATCAACAGATGAAGAAAAACACAGGAGGGTTCTATGTCACAAACTGTAGTAGAAAGAACGGCTGATAACATCGCCGAATCGGCTCACCAGGCTTCTCGCGTAACATGCGCCATTGCCGATGCGGTAGAGGATGGCGTAAACGCCGTACGACATGCCGCCAAGCAAAGCTGCGATGCGGGCGAAGAATTCCTGAATGAGACAACTCATCGTCTTCAGCGGCACCTTGCGCTCACCGTTGCGACGACGTTTGCCATAGGCGCCACGGCAGGGGCACTCCTGGGATGGTTCATAAAGCGAAGATAGATCGGCGCCGTTGGCGGGGGCACCACGCCCGCTGCAACCGAGCCACGCGCCGTGGTCAATGCCCCGCGGCAAAGGAGTAGAGATAACCGGGAGCAAGCACCACCATGAAAGAAACAGCGGCGACAGTAGTGAACCCGAAACATTCTTAGCCAACGCGAGTTACAGGTGCTTACACTCGTGGCGCGAGGTTACACAAGTGCGGAAATAGCGAAACAGATATTTGTGGGTGTAAAGACGATCGAGACTTATCGTTCACGTCTTGCTGAGAAGCTCGGACTTGTCGCTATGACGCCTGCATCCAGGTGCATAAGTCGCTGCCGAATGTGGTCCTGCTCGATCAATTGCCTGACCATAACTCTCAGAAGCCTCGAGTCGTATTCGCCCCGGCAAAATAATTGCGGCGAAGCGATCGGGAGTCCTCAGGTGTGAGGACAATGAAACAGCCTGCTGATCGCTGTCAGGGGAGGGCTTGCTCCAAGCTCGTTTTGAGAATCATGTCCAGGGCAACTTCCTCAACGGAGAAGCGTGAAACTACCGCGATCTTTCAAAAAACCATGTGCAATATTGCACAGTTTTCCTGGCATTGGTATTGCAACATTCTCACCAGGTGCCCTCCCCATCAGCGGCGGCTGCGATGCCAGATTGTGCGGCTAATTTCCCCCGAAGGCAGCACCCCTTCTTCGCAGCCGCCGCTCCTCTCATTGGCTTCATAACTTGATCCCGTTCCACCTTTTCTCACAGTTCAAAAGTGCACATCCATCCCAACCTGCTTGGAGTAGATTCAGGCAATGATGAGCAGCCTTATACGCCGCATTCTTAAGCTTGGATCGCATATGGGGGACTTGGCAGTGTCCGCTACCGGGTGCTTCGTTTTCACGCGCGGCTTCCGGGTGGTGGCAATGGGACCAGAAAGACCGGACGCAAGGTCATCCATGCGCGCCGACGGCAAAGCCACCAAGCCGTTGGAGGGCATCGGCGCCGCACTCTTCCTTCTGGCCTTCGTCGCGAGTGAAGCTGCGGCAACTATTGTGGCGCTTCGCCGCTGATCTCGAAGTGCAATATTGGAACATTGTTCTTGCTCATTAGCATGTTTGACTTCAGGAGCCTGCAATGTCCGCACCGAACATCTCCTTGAATTCGCAACTCAGAACCTCAATTCTGCGCGATGCGCCGACTCTGGTATTCGGAAAAAAACCGGCATTCACCCTGCAGCAGGCGCCCAGTCGCCCGCTTCCCGCACGGATAGCGGTGATCGGAAACCACCTTCCCCGGCAATGTGGAATTGCAACCTTTACAACTGATCTGAGCGATGCGATCACCACAGAGTACGGAGCCGCGTCATTATCGGTTGTGGCCGTCAACGACGCCCAATCCTCTTATGCTTACCCCGCGCGGGTGCGATTCCAGATCGCCGAAGGCGACATTTCGTCGTATCGGGCAACTGCCAGTTTCCTCAATGCCGGCGGTGTCGATCTAGTGTGTTTGCAGCATGAGTACGGGATCTTTGGGGGAAAGGCAGGCAGCCACGTTCTGGAACTGCTGCGGCGTCTCACCGTGCCGGTGGTAACGACGCTTCATACGGTTCTCAGTCAGCCGGATCTCGAGCAACGAATAGTCATGCAGCAGATCGCCGCGTGTTCCGATCGCCTTATTGTGATGAGCGAATACTCTTCCCGCGTTTTGCGTGATGTATTTGGAGTGCCAGGCGAAAAGATCGATTTGATCCCTCATGGCATCCCCGACTTGCCTTTTGTGCAGCCGGAGGTTTACAAAGACGCGCTCGCCGTCGCGGGAAAGCTTGTATTGCTCACCTTCGGCCTTCTGTCTCCCAACAAGGGATTCGAGAGCGTGATTCGCGCCCTGCCGCGCATCCTCGCTCGCCACCGCGACGTTGTCTACGTGATCGCAGGCGCCACCCACCCGCATGTCAGGGCTCGCGAGGGCGATCGATATCGGGATCAGTTGCAGGCCCTGGCCAAAGAACTCGGAGTCGAGCGAGAGGTCATATTCCACAACCGGTTCTTCAGCCCTCACGAAATGGCCTCGCAGGTCGGATCGGCCGACATTTACATCACGCCGTACTGTCACGTGGCGCAGGCTGTATCGGGGACCCTGGCTTTTGCCATGGGCGCGGGGAAAGCCATCATCTCCACTCCCTACTGGCATGCCGCCGAGCTCCTTGACCAGGGACGCGGTGTGCTGGTTCCCTTTGAAGATCCGGCCGCTATCGCAGCCGCGGCAACTGATCTCCTTGATAACGATGCGAAGCGCCACGCCATGTGCAGACGTGCTTACCTCCATGCACGCGAGATGGTCTGGAACCGGATTGCGCAGTCTTATATGCGCTCCTTCTCGCGGGCTCATTCAGATCGCATGCAACCTACGCACTTGGGGTTTCCCGCTCAAGATGTGAACAAGATCGCTGCAGGCCGACCCTTAGTAGCCTGAGCGCCTTCCTGGTGCAGATAGGGAGAAAAAGTGCACCTTTAGAAAATTGCGAAGGCCGGCGAATCACTTGCCGGTGTCCTCAGGCATCCACATGACTGAATAGTCGGCTAGGATTACCCTTCGCCCCTCGATGATTCACTAAGCGACTCGAATGTGCAGTGGGCTGGCAAGAGATTAACGGAAACCCCGTTTGCAGGAACCACGGCCTCTGCGTCCGACTGTTGCCGGTTACTTCAGTCAAACGGATGTCCGGCCAGCTACTGGGCGAGCATGACGCTGAGAAGAGAGACCGGGCAGCCCAACCCGGTAAGGCCGGCGCGTCCACTGGATCAGGCGCACGCGGTGCCTGCTGCTACGACCCATCTCGGTTCAGCGGTTTAGCCGCACTTTTAGGCCGCTGCTACGGGAAGGCCCGCATCCGCCAGCCCCGCGCGGACCGCCCGCAGATTGGGGAAGTCCGCCCCATCGTAGAACCCCAACATAATCCCGTTCATCTTTGTCTCGACCGCGATCTTCACGCCCTGCCGGATCAACTCTGGCGTCGCGCGAGGCCGCACTGCAACTCCACTGACGAGATTGAATTCCGGCCCCATGTTTCCGCGCTCCTCTGTCAGCCACGAGCGCTTGCCGTTCATCGCGGCTGCCTGGCCGGTCTGCTCGGAGTAGTCCTGGATGCGGAGCGCATCCAGATACGGTTTCAGCTGCAGGATATCCACGCCGAAGTCGCGGGGGTTCTTCGCGTGCATGTTATAACGCAACACGATGCTGGGCTTCGCCTTGTGCACCGCCGGATGCAGCATTTTGTAGAATGCCACCACCGAGTCGTAGCGGAACTGCTGCCACTGGCCGAGCTCCGGCTGCGACGCTGGATCTTTCAGCAATGCCGCCTGGATCTTCTCTAGATCGACCCCGAACCCGGGCGCAGCCTTCTTGCATGCTGTGCAAAAGCATCCGCCGCCACGCGCCGGGCTGCCGCCCATCGCCTCGTCCATCAACACGATCGCCGACTCTACCCAGTCCAGGTCGTACTTCTCCACGACCTCGGAAAACGCAGCGGCGGCATACTCGCGGACGTCCGGCTGGTTGGGGCAGACGGGACGAAGCCAATCGCGCACATGCGTAATCTCGCCATAAAGGTTGCGATTAGCCAGATCGGCAAACTCGCCCTCCACACGTTGCTTGTCGACCAGCGAATGGGAGAACTCGAAGCCCACGCGCAGCCCACGTTTGCGCGCCGCATCCACGAATACGCGCGTCCAGTCTGTGTCGGCCAGCCACGAAAAGTCTGAAGGCCGCGGCTTGATGCGCCCATAGCGTTTCGGATCAAAGTGCCAGTTCGCCCGCGCGTCCTCGGCCATCCAGAACGGCCGCACAGGATTGTGCGGATAAGTCGCGGAGGTCTCCGGCCTGCGCTCCGGATGCATCAGCCCAATGATATAGACCGAGTTGACCGCTGCCATCTCCTGCACATTGTCCAGAACTTGCTCAACGCCTTCGTCGTGCAGGTCCCAGGCATACAAGGCTGCTTCCACCTCAAACTGCCTCAATGGCACTGAAGCCGGAATCACTGCGCGCGCAGTCCTAGTCGCGGCAGCACTCTGCGCGCACAACCACCTGCCACCACCCAACGCAGCGGCTCCAGCAGCCTGTACAAATTTGCGTCGATTCACACCACGCTCCTTATCCGCAAGCAAAACGCGGCCCCGCCGGGACCACTGCCGTCTGCGCGACTGCTGCACCTGCACAAACAAGGCCGACCGCTGGAATCTTGCCGATCATGAAAATAGTCCGCCTCAAAACCGGCACCAGCATACACCTCAACTACTGTAAAGTCTGTTGCGCGGCAAGTTCGTGTTCGCGTGAATGAGCCCGCACTCTATTTGCCGCGAAGGCGGTTGATCATCCAGGTGGATCGGATTTGTAAACACTAGAACTGGTTGCATAAATGGCGCCGCGAAAGGGCACGACTTCAGTCGTGCCGCAAAAGCCCTATAAGACCTGGGGCTTCAGCCCCTGAGGTACGTTTTTCAACCGGCCCCAAGGATTTATGCAACCAGTTCTAGGACTTTTCGTTACTTATCCGATTTTGATCCCCCAAATTTCCAACCACACCAGCTAGCCCGGTGTTGCGAAAGGGACTCTCCGGAATACCGAAGTGAAAGCCCTTGTGGAACACCGAAAGGCTCAAGAATCCTCCGCGCAATAGTGTGGAGCGCGACCAGGGATTTGCTCCTCGCTGTGCCCCATCTCCAGGAGGGATACGGTGAAGTTGTCGAAGGCTGTCTATAGAATCGGATGCCGTTGTCCGGTGGTGCGGGTGAATTTGAAAAGGATTTCCACCGTGCGCCGCACCAACCCCTCGGCCTCGTTCAGCCTGCTGGTTTCTTTCAGAAGCAGATCCAGGTTCTTGCGGCCGATGAGGGAGGGTGAGACGGTTTTCATTAAAGATGGATCAAGCCGCGCTGCAACGCAGTGACGACCGCCTGGGTGCGATCATTGACATTCAAGCGCATAAGGATCACGCTGACGTGGCACTTGACGGTGGACTCCGTGATGCCGAGGTCGGAGGCAATTTCCTTGTTGCTTTTTCCGTGGACGATGAGATGGAGCACTTCGCGTTCGCGGGCGCTGAGATCGGAGTTGGGGATGCGCGCGTTGAGAGCGCGTGAGACCGGCTGGGGCAGAAAACGGCCGCCAGTATGGACGCGCCGCAAGGCGCCAACCAGGGCTTCGTGCGGCATGCCCTTGATGATGTAACTGCGCGCGCCCGCCTGCAGCGCCTGATGAATGTCTTCGTCGCCCTCGTAAGTGGTGAGGACCACAAATTTGGCGTTGCGATGGCGCGACATCAAAATGCGGATGGCTTCGACGCCGCTGATTCCCGGCAGACGCAGGTCCATGAGCGTGATGTCGGGCAAGAGCTTTTCGAAAAGCTCCACGGCCTCTTCGCCGCTGCCTGCCTGGGCAACCACGGTCATATCGGGCGTGGCGTCGATGATGGCGGCAATGCCGACACGCATGATGGGGTGATCGTCGACAACCAGGACTTTGATCTTCGTCGCTTCCTTCATCCCAGCCTGTTCTTCCCCTCGCGGTTCGTACATTGCGTGTCTCCAGCTTGCTCCTCATTGACTCATGGTGTAAAGCGGCCTCAGGGCGAGTCGAAGGCGGCGATTACGGGGAGAACGTTGCCGTCGCTGTCGAAGAAGCTGCGACCGCGCAGGCCGCCCTCCGCGGCGGGCTCCCACCAGAAGACGCCCATGCCCATGCCCGAGGGAAGGTCGCGGACTGCGGCGTCGACGGCGCGCAAAAAGGCCAACTGCCCCTGCGGTGTTTCAGGGAAATCCCGGCTTTTGCCGGCGGCCCGGCCCGGCGTCCAGTTGTATGCGGTTTCGACCACGATGATGGGACGGTGATAGCGCAACGCAAGCTTCAGCAGATTGCTTTGCATGGTGGGCAAATCGCCGTGCCAGTACGGATAGTAGGAGAGGCCGATGACGTCGAACTTCAGATTGCGGGCAAGGAGCTGGTCGAAGAAGGCAACGGCGGCATCGTAGTCGCCGCTGCGTTCGATGTGGACCATGATGCGGGGCTTGGGCCCGGATCGGCTGCCCGCTTTGACGCCGCGGATTCCGGCCTTGAGAAGATCCGCGAAGTTGTCCCAGTTGCCGGGCAATTTGCCGTCGGGCCAGAGCATGCCGTTGGTGATTTCGTTGCCCACCTGCACCATGTCGGGCATCACGCCCTGCTGGGCAAATGTGGCGATGGTGTCGCGAGTGTATGCATAGACATGTTTGACGAGCTGCTTGTGATTCAGGGTGCTCCACGCCGCGGGCGTGGGCTGCTTGGCGGGATCGGCCCAACTGTCGGAGTAGTGCAGATCGAGGAGAATGCGGAAGCCCATGGCTTTGGCGCGGTGCGCCAGCGCCAGTGTGTAAGGGAGATCGTTGGGTAGTTTGACAGGCGCCGCAGCGGGATTGTGAAAGAGGCGCAGCCGCACCCAGTTGTAGTGGTGCGCACGCAAAATTGCGAGCACGTCGACCGGCTTGCCATTCTCCTTGAAGACCACGCCATCCTGCTCGCACTTGGCGAAGAACGAGACGTCGGCGCCAACGGCATAATCCTGCGCGAACGCGGGCCGGGTGGCCAGAGAGAGAACGCAGACAAATATAAGGAGAGCGCGCACTGCGATGGCGCTCACACCAGGGCCTGTCAACCGGAAGTGCTGGTGGTCCCGAATCTGTTCACGGTATGCCGGCATGGAACTCGACTCCGCATCCATCGTCACTCGTAGCCCATCGTGATCACAAGCTGGTAGTCGGGGACCAGGCGGATGCTATCCAGCTTGTCGATCTGGCCATTCGGCGCAAACTGCAGGGGCTGAGGTAGCTCGAAGTAGACCGGCGCGTCCTTGCGCAGGGGCAGAATGCTGAGCTCGAAATTTCCCGAGCCGTCCGGCGCCAGGAAGCGCGAAAGACCGGCCATCCATGGCTTGCCGTTATAGAAGTCGTCGTCGAGAAGCTTGTGGTTTGCAGAGAGCCGCGCCAGATCGCCTTCGTAGCGGACCTCGAGGAAGAGCTCGCTGAGGCCGTTGAGCGCGCCTGCGGGGACCGTGATCGACCATTTGGCAGCTTGCGGAAGGTCGCCGGCAGAGGGCGCCTGCGCTACGACCTGCGGACGCCAGTCCTGCGCCGGGCCTTTCTTCACCGGAGGCGCCTCGGCATCAGGCTCAATCTCGACCGATTGCAATGCCGCATGCCATTGCGGGACGTCGGCGGTGAATGCAGTGAATGCCGCAGTGCGGTCTGTGGTGGCGGGGATGAGCGGCACGTTGGCCTGGAGCGAAGCGGATGTGGGCGGCGTGATCGAGAATTCGAAGTGCGGAATGGCGAGGGAACGCAGCCAGATGCGCCCGGGCCGGGCATCGGGGTCGGCGAAAAAGTCCTGGCCGGTGATGAGCAGATGATCGCTGCCGCCAACGCGCAACTTCCAAGCATCTTCGGCCTCGCCCGCCGTGAGGACAACGATGCGGAGGGATTTGCCCTCGGAGGAAACAACGTCGATCGAAGAGTCGACGCCGGGCTTGAGTCCCATGACGTAGTAGACTCCGGAATCCATCGCCGATTCCCCGCTTGAGCGTTTTACGCTGCGCACCGTGGCCGCATCGAAGGCGAACTCCGGTGCGATGCCCGGCAGCGCCTCGAAATAGACGGTCTCGACTCCGGAATCTTCAAGCCGCGTGAACAGTTGCGCCGTCGCGTAGCGGAGTGTGACGCTTCCGATTCGCAGGTTGAACGGCCAGATGAAATAAGCGCCTGAGGGCAGATCGATGGGGTGGCGCGGAATCGCGAGTGTGACGCCGGGCTTTGCGTTGCTGCCCGGCAAGAGAATCTGAAATTGCGCGGCGCGGCGCACGGGCATTTGCGCTCCGCGCACGTAGTTGTTGACGAAGATGAATCCGGCGTCGCCGCGGGAGCGAACGGCAACACGCGGAACCGAGAAATCGGAGGAGCTGCGGGGTTGCATTGCGGGAGCGTCGACGGTCATGGGCGCGAGATCGGCGCCGAAATCATTGAGGAAATAATCGAAGACTTTCAGCTTGCGGAAGGAATCGCGTTCCTGGCCGAACTCTCCGAGCGGCGCCTGAAAATCATAGGACTTGATCGGCAGATCGTTGGGATAGCCGGTCTCCTGCGACTCCTGCAACGTGGTGAGCTTGCCGTCAGGGTTTTCTCCGCCATGGAACATATAAATGCCGTAAAAATTGACGCCGGAGCCGAGCATGACGGGAACCACGGCGGCAATGTCGTCCGGCGCAATCACGGGGCGGCGATGGTAGGTGTCTTCGATGCCCCCGCCAATCTCCGCGGTCAGGTAGGGCAAAGAGTCGGATGCGGAGGGCAGAGCGCCGGGCTCACCGCGACCGCGATCGGCGTTCACGTTGGCGCCGACTCGGCTTTGAAAGCGAAAGGCATAGACTTCGGCGGGCGGGAGCTTGGCGATGGAACTGTCCCAGGGCGCGTCGGGATAGCCGCCGTAGACCGGAATGACCGCGCGCTGAGGCACCACGGCGTTGTCCCAACCGGTGACGAGATAGAGCGGCACGTCGAGGCCGCTCGAGAGGGCGATCTTTTTGAGTTCGTGAATGTGCGCTTCGCCGGCACGCGGCCCGCGCTTCGCGTATTCGTTCTCCAACTGGATTGCGATGACGGGGCCGCCGTCTTTCCAAAGCAGACCCTTGAGTTGCTCACCGACCTGGCCGTACCACGCGCGAACCGAGGCGAGATACACAGGATCGTTCTCGCGCGTTGGGCCCTGCTTCAGCACCCAGTCGGGCAGCCCGCCGTTGCGTACTTCGCCGTGGTCCCAGGGGCCGATGCGCACGATCAAATACATGCCGTGTTTGGCGCAAAGCTGGGCGAAAGCGCGAAGGTCGCGCTGGCCAGTCCAGTCAAATTGGCCCCGGATCTCCTCGTGATGGATCCAGATCACGTAAGCGGAGATGACATTGACGCCGGCGGCCTTCATCTTGAGGATTTCGTCTTCCCATTGGGCGCGTGGGTAGCGGGAAAAGTGAAATTCTCCGGCCACGGGCAGCCAGGGCTTTCCAGCGAGGGTGAGGTAGCGATTGTTCAGGCCGCGTGTGATGCCGGAGGGAGTGACCGCAGAGCCCTCGTCGTAGCGCGCTGGGCCGGGCTCGCGCCAGGGTTGACTGGCGTCTATGCG
>Ga0181520_10002812_pt1 | contig 31688 bp, 21 predicted proteins | sample PEATcosm2014_Bin_29_FD_132451 | JGI IMG/M metagenome (GOLD analysis project Ga0181520, IMG submission 132451) | Peatland microbial communities from MTU Mesocosm Facility, Houghton, MI, USA - PEATcosm2014_Bin02_30_metaG | ecosystem: Environmental > Terrestrial > Soil > Wetlands > Peat | place...
GGCAGGCCGCGCGGGAAAATCTCATCGCCGCCGGCCGTCAGGACTCTTTCCCCCGGCTGGATGCGGCTATCGACCATGAGCCCGACGATTTGCGGCTGCCCCAGTGCGTTGCCACGCAGAATGCCTCGAATGCGCGTTGTCTCAAGAATCACGCCGGCGCCGCTGCTCTGGTCGTTGATGACGAGCACCTGCGCGGAACGCGGATAGACTTCACGCACTTTGCCGACGATGCCGTCCGCGGTGATCACTGCCATATCGCGTTCGAGCTTCGAGTCCGCACCTTTGTCGATGTAGAAAAGTCGCGACTGGTCGCTGCCGCTGGTGCCGATGATTTGCGCGGCCTGTGTTTTGTAGATGTATTTCTCTTGAAAACTCAACAACGCCTGCAGGCGCTGACCCTGGCGCGCGTCTTCAAGCAGCGCTGCCTGTTCCAGGCGGAGCCGGTCGAGGTTCTTCTGCAGATCCTTGTTTTCATCGCGGACGTGGCGCAGATCGAAATAGTTCTGCCAGAGCCAGGAGGCGCTCGTCCCTGATGAATGAAAGAGCCGCTCGGGCGGCGAAACGATGGCATTGGCCCAAAGCCGGATGAGTCGCACGCCCTTGCTGTCGTGCGGATCAAGGCTCATATGTCCCGAGTCGCCGCGATGCACCTGCATGGCAAGGCCGACGATCTGCAGCATCAGCATCACCAGCAGCACCATGAGGTTTCGGTAGCGTTCGAACAGTGTTTCCATGACGATGAGGGACTAGGGACTAAGGGGCTGAGGGACTAGGAAACCCAACATTTCCCGAGTAACTTCGACAAGGGCAAGAGCCGCTGACGATAGCGAGAATGCTGAGATAGTTGATATTGCTCACAGTGTCCCGAGTCCCTAGTCCCTTAGTCCTCTGTCCCTGTGTTAATCGATTTTGATTTTGCGCAGCAGGCGAAAATCCGAGAGCATTTTGCCGGTACCGAGCACTACGGACGCCAGGGGATCGTCGGCCACGGAGACGGGCAGGCCCGTTTCTTCGCGGATGCGCTTGTCGAGGTTCTTAATCAGTGCGCCGCCGCCGGTAAGGACGATGCCGCGATCGGAAATATCTGCGGAAAGCTCGGGCGGTGTGCGCTCCAGTGCTACGCGAATGGCGTTCATGATCACGGCAATGCACTCGCCTAAAGATTCGCGGATTTCACTATCGTCGATGGAGATTGTTTTGGGGACGCCTTCAATCAGGTTGCGGCCCTTGATCTCCATCGTCAGCGGCTTGTCCAGCGGGTAAGCCGAGCCGATTTCAATCTTGATCTGTTCCGCGGTGCGTTCGCCAATGAGCAGGTTGTACTTGCGTTTGAGGTAGTTGGTGATGGCCTCGTCCATCTGGTTGCCGGCCATTCTCACAGAGCGGGAGTACACAATGCCCGATAATGAAATCACTGCAATATCTGTTGTTCCGCCGCCGATGTCTACCACCATGTTGCCCGAAGGCTCGGTGATGGGAAGACCCGCGCCGATGGCCGCCACCATGGCCTGCTCGACGAGGTAAACTTCACTGGCTTTGGCGCGATAGGCCGAGTCCTCGACGGCCCGCTTTTCCACCTGCGTGATCTCAGAGGGTACGCCGATAACGATGCGCGGATGCACCAACATTTTGCGGTTGTGCGCCTTCTGGATGAAGTAGTTCAGCATCTTCTCGGTGACTTTGAAGTCGGCGATGACGCCGTCCTTCATGGGCTTGATGGCCACGATGTTTCCGGGCGTGCGGCCCAGCATGTCCTTAGCCTCTTTGCCGACCGCTTCTACTTCGCCGGTGTTCTTATTGATCGCCACAATGGAGGGCTCGTTGACCACGATGCCCTTGCCGGCTGCAAAAACCAGCGTGTTGGCAGTGCCGAGATCGATGGCCAGATCGCTCGAAAACATGCTGAAGAGCGAGCGTAAGCCATGCGTCCGCGAATTGCGGGATGGAAAACCGTTCAAAGACATTGGGAAATGGATCTACCTCAAGCAGTATTGTACGGCTATTGGGCAGTGGCCGTATGAAAAGCGCACCGTTGGTAACTGGTACCTGCGTTCTTACAAAGCCGTGCGTTACACAAGGCAGTGGGCAGTGTGAAGTGATCAGTGAACATGGTCCTAGGAGACGGCTGAGCCGAATCCGCGTGCGAACACCTTGTCCAACGACGCGACGCTGACCCGCGGCCCGCTTCCGGCGGCTTCGTCCCCGCGCACCCAAGATGCTATAACCTCACTGTCCACTACGAACTCAGAATTGAGACCTGATCATGACTTATCCCACATATCACAACCTGATCGGCGGCGAATGGGTTCCCGCAGCGAGTGGCAAAACCCTCCTGAACCTGAACCCGGCCGACCATGCGGATGTCGTAGGCACTTTCCCCTCCTCGCATGCCGAGGATGTGGCCAACGCTGTTGCTGCCGCGAAGAAGGCGTTTGCGAGCTGGAGACTCGTTCCGGCACCCAAGCGGGCTGAGATCCTGGTTCGTGCCGGATCGATTCTCCAGGAAAGAAAAGAACAGTACGCTCGCGACATGACACGCGAAATGGGCAAGGTGCTGGCCGAGACGCGCGGGGATGTGCAGGAAGCCATCGATGAGGCCTTCTACGTAGCCGGCGAAGGCAGGAGATTGTTCGGGGTGACGACGCCTTCGGAACTGCAGAACAAGTTCGCGATGAGCGTGCGCATGCCTGTGGGGGTGGTGGGCATGATTACGCCATGGAATTTTCCGATGGCCATTCCGAGCTGGAAGCTGTTTCCTGCGTTGGTCTCCGGAAATACCTGTGTGATCAAGCCGGCCGAGGATACACCGCTCTCAACGTACAACCTCGTCCAGACCCTCATCGATGCCGGGCTCCCTCCGGGCGTTGTCAATATTGTTGCCGGTCTGGGACCCGACGCGGGTGCCCCGCTCGTTGAACATCCTGACGTGCGCGCCATCAGTTTCACTGGTTCGAGCGAGATCGGATCGCTGGTGGGACAGCGCGCGGCGGCAACCTTCAAGCCGGTTTCGCTCGAGATGGGCGGGAAGAACGCGCAGATCGTGCTGAACGACGCAAATCTGGACCTGGCTTTGAACGGGGCGTTATGGGGTGCGTTTGGGACCACGGGCCAGCGTTGCACCGCCACCAGCCGGATTCTGCTGCAAAAGGGCATTGGGGCGGAGTTCATTAAGGAGTTCGTCGCCCGCGCCAAGGCACTAAAAGTTGGAAACGGTCTCGATGAGTCCATCGAAGTCGGCCCACAGGTGAATGAGGCGCAGATCGAGACATCGACGAAGTATGTTGAGATCGCCGTCAAGGAAGGTGCGGAACTTCTGACAGGAGGCGGAGCGTTGACGGGCCGTGCCTACGCGAACGGGACATTCTTTGAGCCGACCGTCTTTGGCGGGGTGACCCCGACGATGCGGATCGCGCGGGAAGAAGTGTTTGGGCCGGTAGTGGGCCTGATCGAATTCGAGACTTTCGAGCAGGCCATCGAGATTGCCAACTCGATCGATTACGGGCTTTCGACAGCGCTCTATACAAAGGATGTGAACCGCGCCTTTACGGCGATCCGCGATCTCGAAGCCGGCATCACGTACATTAATGCGCCGACAATTGGCGCGGAGGTTCATCTTCCATTTGGCGGAGTCAAGCAAACCGGGAACGGGCATCGGGAAGGGCTGGGGGCCATCGACTTTTTCACTACGTGGAAGTCGGTGTATGTCGATTATTCCGACAGGTTGCAGAGGGCTCAGATCGATAACGCGGAATAGCAGGGGAACTGCTGAGGCTTAATCGCTCAATCGTCCAAAAATGACGTTCGAGCCACTTGCTGTCTTCAGTGCGCAGTTGGCATGCTGGTCGCATTTGAAATGGATCAGCGAAGAGTCCGTCGCCCAATCTGCCACGGTCGCCTGATCGCCTTTTCTGTCGATCACGAAGCTTCTGCCTGGGCCTGCGACAAGGAGTCCTCTCGTGGGCTCGTAGGAAGTGATTCTGTCATCGCCTTCGATGTAGAACGTCGAGAGAGGCTTCTTCACAACGAGCCTGCGCCTTGCCGACGCGCGGGCTTCTAAAGCGGTTTGCTGAGAATCGACGTTCTGTTGCCTGTGGCCAAGAGACTGGTCCTGTTCGGCCAGTGTCGGAAAATTCGTCGACAGATCCCAATAGTCGAAGCGTTGGTATTGGTCTGGCGAGCAGGGAAGCTCGCCTTGGGCCCAGAGGGCCTCTATTTTTCCGTCCGAACCGAGGATGTTCGTGAAGACGTCGGCGCCGTTTGTCTGCACTTCGTTCTTTGCCTCGTATGGCAGAACAATTTCCTTACCGCAGAGCGCGAAGCCTGACGAATCAACCAAACGAACGTTGATCGCGATTGGTTTGGAAGGATGGGCGGTAACGGACGCGAACCTATCTGCGTCTCGCGGATCGATCGGTTCAATCTTCAGCATGTATTGCGTTTTGCCCTGCCATCGTGTCACGAGATGGCCGCGCAATCCGGAGGCCTGCGAGATGCCGGCCCCCAGGTCGTCCGTATCGGAAGCGGCCTTCGCCGATTTCAGGCCTTTCTGGCTGAGCACGAAGACTGCGCCGGCGGCGAGCACGACGAGTCCGAGCAGCAAGATAAGGAATCCAGACGATTTCTTGGTTTGACCCACCCTTGATTCGGCGCCAGGTATCTGTTCGTGGAGATTTGCGGGAGCGTGGAATAACTCCTGCTTGGTTCCCTCGAATGACGTGCTGTTCGACTTTTGCGGTTCAGGTTCGCTCATCGCGCGGCGCCCTTCCAAGTTCTGCCATACCCTGCCAGGAGGTGAAACCGCCGGCTCGGCGTCTAACGGCCGGTGACAACATCCCCGCCATGCAATCCCGATTGCGCAAGACGCATGACCTGAAAGGCTTGGCGCCCCGCCGCCACTTATTCGCCTGTCAGGTTTCCCGAGACGTAGCGCTTGCAGCACAAAGCACGAATGTATGAACAAGGCTACCCCCCTGCAGGACCGCCGACAAGTTATTCAGGTAACGTGTCCTCCGGCTTGCGATCTTTCGGCGGGGTCGCCCCATCGACTGGAATTTCTGCCTTGGCCGGAGCGGCAGCGGGCTCGGTCGGCAATGCGGGATGATCGTAGGCATACAACTCATTGAAGAGATACTTATAGGTAGCGTGCGATTGTCCGCGGAACTGCGGCTTGAAACCGAAGAGCACGATATGCCCCTTGCCGTAGGCGAGTTCCATTGCGGCCGCTTTTCCCTCGATTGCGTCAGGATGCAACAGCAATCCGCTTTCGAGTGGATTGGTTTCTTTCGGATAGCGGGCGAGGACAGCGCCGTGGAAACCCGGTAGCGGCTGGAATGCGGGGCCGTTCTGAAACATCACGACGGGAGAAGCGGAGATGCCAAAGTTTATCGGCAGATCGGCATGTTCCGTCTCGACCCGCAACAGGGCTCCCGAGCAAAAGAATTTGTCGCTCTTTGCGCCTTCGATCACGTTCTGAACCGGCAAGGACATGAGAGGAATCAGGCTTCCGGCGGTCTTGTTCAGGGCAATCAGCGTTCCGCCGTCGCGCGTGAACTCGCGAAGGTTTTCCAAGCCGTCGTCGCCAATTCCGCCCGCATATTGACCGGGGACGACGCCGGTGCCAAATCCATCGGTCAGTTGCTTGGCTGACAGATCCGGCAAGACGATCACGTCATAGCGGCTGCGTAGATCGGCTGCGCGCATGTCGCCGTTGTAAACGCTCTTTGGCTCGAAGCCATAGTTCTCGAGAATCCAACGCGTCCACCCTTCATCGATCGAGGGTGCCCAAGGCCGGTAGAGTCCGACGCGCGCCTTTTTGAGCGGCAAAATGTGTGCCGGAGCGGCGACGGCAGTTGCGGAGATTGCGTACTTCTTGGTCAGGTCCGCAATCGATGCGCGGCTGATTCCGCCAATCAGAAAAGCGCCAGTTTCAGTGCCGTCCGCCGTCTTCACGGGATCTTGCGCAAGTGATACGGAAGCGCCGGCCTGCAATGCCGCATTCACGAGCTGGAAAGAGGCGTTGGCCTTGTGGCTGATCGCGAAGACGGTTCCTGCGCCGTCTACCGTCGCGTCTGGAACTTCAACCTTCTCGATCTTCGCCATCAACGCGCGCGCGTCTGAGCCTAGCGGATCTGTGACCGCATCGACGTTGACGCCCATCTGCAATGGCAAGGTCCATCCGGTTACGTCGTAGGGCAGATCGACGGCTTTCGAGGTTCCGTTCTCGAGCGCATCGGGGTAGCGTTGCCGCTCAAACAACTCCTTTGCGAGGGCGGAGAAGGGCTGATCCATCGGGATGACCCACGAACCGGTCGGATAGCCCACGCCGTTCGCCTTGAAGCCGGGCCTGGTCGCATACACATCGAGGCCGTTGTCGACCATCTTCTGCGCCAGCAAAGCAGCCTCTGGCGTGTCGCTCTGCCTGTCGCTGATCACGTAGGCGAACGGCGGCTCTTTGCTGAAGTGCTGGATATTGTCGCGCGCGGCCTGGTAGCGGTTGTAGAGCAGGGTCTCGCGGTTCTTCGCGGCAATGTCGAGCACCGACATCGAGCCGCCGACCATGTAATCGACAGCATCTTTCAGGCGCCACCAGCCGCCTTCCCACGGCGTGGAATACATACTCAGTGCGCGCAGATCCTGGTAGCTCTTGGGAAAATCGCGCACCGAGTAGAAGTGCGGCGTGGCGTACTCGTAGAGAGCGGTTTCAGTGAAGAACGAAATCTCGTTGCGGAAGACGTGCGCCCAGTCAGTGAAACCCGCATACCAGTTGTCGAAGCGCGATTCGGAGATGGAACCCGGCATATTGTGCGCGTTCAGATAGGCCGTCATGTTCGCGCCGATGAGGTTGAGCCAGCTGCGCACCAGCGGACTGATGTTGCTCGAAATTGGATCGGAGAACGGCGGAATCCAGATACGCGCAGGAAAGGGCGCGGTCTGGTGCTGGCAGTAGAAGATCTCCGGGCTGTATTCGAGCTGAGTCTTCACCACCACCTGCTCCTCTTTCATGTTCATCATGTAGCCGTCGCGGTTGTTGTCGTGGCCGACGTAGTCCTGATAAAGCCACGGCATCGGAGCCACTTCGTATTTCGTCCCGACGTTCTGGCGGTACCAATGCACCACCATGTCCTGTCCGTCTGGGTTGAGCGTCGGCCAGAGGACGAGAATGACCTGATCGAGAATGGCGTCCACCTGCGGGTCGTTTTGCGCCGAGAGCAGCTTGTAGGCAAGAACCATGGTGTGCTGCGGACCGGCGACTTCGTCGGCATGAAGGCCGCCGTCGATGTGGACAATGACTTTGGACGAGCGCGCCAGCTCTTTCGCCTGGTCGTCGTTTAGATCCGTGGCGTGCGCAAGGCGACCGGCAATCTGTTTGTAGTCGTCCAGTTTGGCGAGATTTTGCGGCGAGGAGATGACCGCGATTTCGATGTCTTTGCCGCGGGTGCTCTTGCCGACGGTGAACATCTTCATGCGATCCGGCGCGGCCGCAGCCAGAGCATGGAAGTAGCGCACTGTGTCTTCGTAATCGGCCAAGTAGAAATCGTCGCCGGGATTGTGGCCGAGCACCGAGATTGGAGTGGGAACTTCTGCGCGCAAATTCGAAGGCGCAAAGGCGAGACTACAAACCGCGACGCACAGCAGACCAAGACACAGGCTCAGCTTGAACGAAGACATCGACACTCCTATTGAGTCGAAAAGATCAAATCGAGACGGAAGGGGATGGATTGCAATCTTACCTTGCATGAAGGCGTTGGCATGAACTGTCTTGCGTGCTACAAGATTAACGCAGGGAGATCGCGCAGCAAAGTGGTGGGAAAAAGTGTTTCGATGGCTTAGGGCTTTGCCCCCGCCAGCACATCCCGCAACGCAAAGCTCGTCTCAAGCCGCGTGACTCCGGGCAACCGCGACAATTCATTCTGGTGCAGTCGGCCATAGTCGTCGATGCCGGCAACACGCGCCACCAGCATGTAATCGTATTGGCCTGCCATTAAGTGGCAGCTTACGATCTCGCGGCATCGCCGGACCGCCGTTTCGAACGCGCCCAGAACCGAGGCGGACTGCCGCTCCAGCGTCACCCGGATATACACCGTCATCCGCTTGCCGAACAGGCGATCGTCCACCAGCGCTCGATAGCCGCGGATTGCGCCCGCGTTTTCCAACGAGAGGATGCGGCGGGATGCCGCGGAAGCCGATAGCCCAACAGCCTCACCCACTTCGTAATTCGTCGCTCGCCCGTTGCGTTCGAGGTAGCGCAGGATCGAAGCATCCATCTCGTCGAGATCGGTCGCTACACTTGGTGCAGTTATTTCTTGCACGGGAAGCCTTGATTTATCACGTTTCGTGCTCATTCAGCCGTTGTATCACGAAGTTTGCACACATTGGAAGCGCGTTGCGCCGTACTATCACTGCTGTTGGGAGCCCAGTGAAGGAGCGCGCCGGAAGCAGCCCTCCCCGACGAATCATTTCCGGCGCGCCAGCTTCCGGGTAAGGTTCCGATTGGGCTCTCCCGCTGGCTCTCCCCCGCCCGCGCATCCAATTTGCAGGTCTACCTTATATAGAGGAGCAAGCCCAATGATCATCGGCGTTCCCAAAGAGATTAAGGACAACGAAGCGCGCGTTGGCGTGACTCCCGCAGGCGTGAAATCGCTGACGGAAGCCGGTCACAAGGTGCTTGTCGAAACGCAGGCCGGCGCACAGTCGGGCTTCGAAGACGCCGAGTATCAGAATGCCGGCGGCGAAATTGTCGGCGAGCCGGGCTATGTGTGGGGCAAGTCGGAGATGGTGGTCAAGGTCAAGGAGCCCATCGAAAAGGAATACGTGTTTTTTCGCGAAGGGCTGGTGTTGTTCACTTACCTGCACCTTGCTCCCGTACCGGTGCTCACCGAAAGACTTCTCGAGTCCAAAGTGATCGGGATTGCCTATGAGACGGTCCGCGATCGGCAGGGCACGCTGCCGCTGCTGACGCCGATGAGTGAGGTCGCGGGCCGGATGAGTGTGCAGGTGGGCGCGACTTATCTCGAGAAGGAACGCGGTGGACGCGGCATTCTGCTGGGCGGGGTCCCCGGTGTTCCTCCGGCGCACGTCACCATTATTGGCGGCGGCATCGTGGGCACCAACGCAGCGCGCATCGCGTTGGGCTTCGGCGCTAAGGTCACCTTGGTCGACGTGAATCTTAACCGCCTTCGCGAACTCGACGACATCTTTGGGGGACGTCTTTATACGCTGGCATCAAACAGCTATAACATCGCGCAGGCGACGCGTGAGGCGGATCTCGTCATCGGCGGCGTGTTGATTCCTGGAGCGACTGCTCCCAGGCTTGTGACACGCGCCATGGTCTCGCAGATGAAGAAGGGCGCGGTGATTGTCGATGTGGCCATCGACCAGGGCGGCTGTGTCGAGACCGCGCGGCCAACATCGCATTCCAATCCGAGTTATGTTGTCGATGGCGTAGTGCACTACTGCGTCACCAATATGCCCGGCGCGGTTCCGCACACTTCGACGCTTGCGCTCACCAACTCGACATTTCCTTACCTGATGCGCCTGGCGAATCTCGGCGCGCGTGAGGCCCTGAAACAGGATGCGGGACTTGCCGAGGGGTTGAACACCTGGCTTGGTGTGCTCACCTATCGAGGTGTGGCTGAAAGCCAGCATAAGCCCTGGACCGCCGCGGCCAGCGTGATCGCCTAACCCTTCTCGATATTGTTTATTGCCCCGTCTTCAATCAATTTGGTTGACATATATATCTATTAGTCATATATCTAATTGAACTATGGCAAAGCGAACCAGTTCAAGCATGGAAGTGCTGCTTGGACTGCTCACAATTTCGCCGATGTCCGGTTACGACCTCGGGCAGCTCATCCGGGAATCGATCCATCACTTCTGGAACGAGAGTTTCGGGCAAATCTATCCCAATCTGAAGCGGCTATCCGCCGGAGGCTTTATCGCCGGCAAGATAGAAAAGCAGAAGGGCAGACCGGATCGCCAGATCTACTCCATTACGAAAAAAGGCCGCGAGCGCCTGAGGCACTGGCTGGAGGTGGAGCCGCAACCCGAAGTCCCGCGCAATGAGCTGCTGCTGAAGATCTTCTTCGGAGCGCAGGCGGGCCCTGAAACCCTGCGCAATTACGTGGAACGGATGGTTGAGAGCGAGCGCGCGGCGCTGCAGAGATTCGGCTTGATCGAGCGCGAAATCGCCAAGAATACGCAATACCCCGATGCGCCTTATTGGCAGATCGCGGTGCGCTTTGGGCAGATTGAAGTCGAGTCGCACGTGCGCTGGGCCGAAGAAACACTGGTCGCATTGCAAAAGCTCAGCAGAACGAAACAGGATTCATCGATATCCCGAAAGGAAAACCGCCATGCAGCTAAATGAAAGAACCGCGACGTTAGGCGCGAGCGAGCAGAAGGCGCCCCGGCAAATAGCCTCGTGGGGGCGGCTTGTAGGCTTCCTGCTGATTGGCTCCGGGGTGGTGGTGCTGGGTTTTCTTGCCCAGCATGCAGGCTCGGGAAGCTCCCATGCAGCGACAACGGGCCAGCTTGCGAGCCACAGCCAGGCAATTCCCATCTATCTAGGCGCAATCTTCATGGACTGGGCGCTGCTCTACTACTGCTGGGCTGCAGTGCATCACTTCGGCGGCGATCTGAGGACGCTCTCCGGCGAGCGCTGGGCATCGTGGAAAGACGTAGGCGTGGACGCAGCAATCGCCGTGCCGTTCTGGGTTCTCTGGGAGGGCGTGGCCTATGCAGTGTGGAGACTGCTGGCTGCGACGATGGGATCAAGCAGCGCAAAAACTGTGGACAGTCTGTTGCCACATAGCCTCCTTGAAGTCGCGATTTGGATTGCGACGTCGGTGACCGCCGGAGTGTGCGAGGAGATGGCATTTCGCGGATTCCTGCAACGCCAGCTTCATGCCCTCAGCGGAAATATTGCCGTAGCCGTGGTTGGCCAAGGGGTGGTGTTTGGCCTGTTTCACAGCTATCAGGGCTGGAGGAACGTTGTTGTGATCAGTGTGCTCGGCATGCTCTACGGGGCCCTCGCTGCATGGCGCGGCAATTTGCGCGTGAATATCGTGACCCACGCGTTCGGCGACATATGGGAGGGATGGATGAAGTTCCTCGTTCAGCACCCAATCTGGCTATAGTCGCTGCTTGAAACTGCCTGCATTTCACGGCCCGCACTATAATCGCGGCATGCCTTTCCCGGGCAAAGCGCGACGGCGGTCTGTGGTCCTTTTGGGCGCAGGCGTCCTTCTGTTCCTCGCGTTGTTGGGCGGGCTCCAGGCCTTCAATTTTCCCAACGTTCGCTTTCTGAATCCTGAGACCGCCGGCGAGACGCTGGCGTTCACCGGATTGACGGTGGTCGTCTTCCTGCTGCTGATGGTGCTCCTGATGCTCCTGCTCAGGAACATCCTGAAGCTCTATGCCGACCAAAACAGCAGCGCGTTGGGCGCACGGCTTCGCACGCGGATGGTCCTGGGCGCTGTGCTTATCGCGTTGGCTCCCGCGGTTTTCATGTTCCTGTTCAGCTTTCAGCTGATGAACCGATCCATCGATCGTTGGTTCTCTCCGAACACTTCGGAATTGCACGAGGACTCGACGCGCGTGGTGCTGGAACTGACGCAATATGTCACCAGCAATGCGCGCAGCGAAGCAGAATCGATCGCCGCTACGGGCGCGGCGGACGGCGATCTGGCGACTCTGCAAAATGTGATGGGATCGCGGCGCATTACGCTGCAAGGTGGCTTTGCGCTGGTCTATGACAAAAATCGGCGCGTGATTGCCGGCTATCAAGCGCCCCCCGAGTCCAGTGCGGCGAGCCTTATTCCATGGCTTCCCGAGAGGACCGATGAGGGCGCCAGTGAGACCGCCATCCAGCTGCATGGGCCGTTGTCGGCGAACCTGCTCACCTCCGCACAGCGCAATGACCAGCCTGTCATTCGCATCCGGGGCGAGGACTATGCGCTTGGCATGTCTGTCACTGGCTCCGGCAAGATTGTTGTTGCGGCACTGCCGATGCCACAGGGGCTGAGCCAAACCACGTCACGCATCCGCGCCGGGGCAGATGAGTATTGGCGGCTATTTCGCTCGCGCAAGCAGGTCCGCAACACCTTCATCCTGATGCTGCTGCTCATCACGGTTGTGGTCTTCTTTTCCAGTGTGTGGCTTGCGCTCTTTCTTTCGAAGCAAATCACACGGCCCGTTGAGGCGCTGGCCGACGCAATGGACAAAATTGCTACTGGCAAATACGACCATCGCGTAGCGCTAGTGACCACCGGGGAGATGGCAGAGCTGGTTCAATCATTCAATCACATGGCTGCCGACCTCGACACCAGCCGGCAGCTCGCTGAAAGTTCATCCGCACAGGTGATCGCGGCCAATTTGGCTATTGAAGAACGACGTCGTGAGCTGGAAACCATCGTGGAGACAATCCCTGGCGGGGTCGTGACTCTCGATGGCGCCGGTCTCGTTCTCCAGGCGAATCGCGCCTTTGCTGCGCTAATCGGCCAGCCAGAGGGTCCCGATCTGCGCGGGAAGAAGCTTGATATGCTGCTGCCACCGGAGAGTGTCGACGACCTGGCAGCCGTGATTCGCCGTGGTCAGCGCATGGGAGCAGCTTCAACCGAAATTGAATTTCATGTGCGTAGCCGCACTTTGCATCTGGCGGTGACCAGCGCACGGCTTGAACTGGCGCGCGAAAAGACCGGCACTGTGCTTGTGATTGAGGACATGACGGAGTTGCTGCGCGCGCAACGCCAACTGGCGTGGAAGGAAGTTGCACAGCGTGTCGCGCACGAGATCAAGAATCCGCTGACCCCTATTGCGTTGTCGGCGGAAAGGATTGGCCGGCATCTCGACCGCAGCCAGCCGGATTCTCCCAGCGTGATTCGCAAGTGCAGCGAAGTGATTCTGAGTTGCGTTAGCACCATGCGCACCCTGGTCGATCAGTTCTCCGCGCTGGCGCAGTTTCCCACTCCGCAGCCTCGTGCCTGCGACATGAACCGAGTGGCGGAAGAGGCTCTGGCCTTGTTTTCCGGTCGTCTTGACGGCATCACGGTGCGTCGTGAATTCGAGCCTGAACTGCCGTTGGTGCTTGCCGATCCTGACGCCATTCGCCGCGCGCTCGCCAACCTCATCGATAACGCGGCCGAGGCGATGCAGGGAAGTCTTCTACGCGTACTCGCGATCGGCAGCGCGCTCAGCGAGGATGGTTCGGCCGTTGAGGTATCAGTCTCAGATACGGGGCACGGACTCACCGACGAGATTCGCGAGCGACTGTTCCTGCCCTTTTATTCCACCAAGCATCGAGGCACTGGGCTCGGTCTTTCGATCGCGGCCAAGATTGTGCAGGAGCACGGCGGCTCCATTCGTGCCGAGAGCAACAGCCCCAAGGGGGCGCGCTTTCTTGTACGCCTGCCGTTGATGGAGACTGGATCGACGCCCGTGCTTGAGACACCGGCAGCCGAACCCCTTACGAAAGCACATTCATGAATCACGTTCTGGTTGTCGATGACGAGACCGAAATCCGCACGTCGCTCGAGGAGATTTTGCGTGAGGAGGGATACGGCGTCGCCACGGCGGCCACGGCGGCCGAAGCGCTCATGCTCGTTCAGGACGCGCCGTATGAGGTGGTTCTGCTCGATATCTGGCTTCCCGACCGCGACGGTCTCGAGGTGCTGGCCGAGATTCACGCACTTGATCCGCAGGCTCGTCCCGAAGTGGTAATTATCTCCGGTCACGGCACGATCGAAACCGCGGTGAAGGCCACCAAACTTGGCGCGTTCGATTTTCTTGAGAAGCCGCTTTCGCTCGATCGCACACTCATCGTGCTCAAGAACGCCGTTGAAGCCCGCCGCCTGCGCAACGAGAATATCGAGTTCCGCCGGCAATTTGGCGTTGGCTCGGTGTTGACGGGCGAAAGCGTTCCGCTCAAGGCACTGCGTCAGCAGATTCGTCTCATGGCGCCGTCGAATGGACGCGTCCTGATCTACGGCGAGTCGGGCACAGGCAAGGAGTTGATCGCGCGCGCAATTCATGCGGAGAGCCTGCGCCGCGATCGCGTTTTTGTGGAATTGAATTGCGCGGCTATTCCCGAAGATCACATCGAGGCTGAACTTTTTGGCTATCGGCATGGAGCGCAACCGGGTGGCCTTTCGGAACAGCGTGGCACACTCGAACGGGCCGACGGCGGGTCTTTGTTCCTCGATGAAGTCGGCGACATGAGCCTCAAGACGCAGGCAAAAGTGCTCAGCGCCCTTGACGATCAGCTTTTTACCCCGGTGGGTGGCGCGCAACCCCTGCGGGTGGATGTCCGCGTGATTGCCGCAACAAATAAGGATTTGGAAGAGGAAATCACCAAGGGCAATTTTCGCGAAGACCTGTTCTACCGCCTGAACGTCGTTCCGTTTTTTGTACCGCCGCTGCGTGAGCGCAAGCAGGATATTCCGCTGCTGGCGCGCGAATTTCTGGGCGAATTCGGGCGCCAATACGGCCGCCCGCGCATGGAGATCAGCGAGGAGGCGCTCGAATCGCTTGCCAAGTACCATTGGCCGGGTAACGTGCGCGAGTTGAAGAACGTCATCGAGCGGGTGCTAATCCTCAATCCGCGCACTACGCGCATCGAGCGCAAACACCTGCCCCCGCTCACCCACAAATCCGGTTCGCAGTCGACTGAAGAATTCTCCACTTTGCAGCAGGCGCGCGATGCCTACGAGCGCGAATACATCCTGAAAAAGATTGAAGAAGCGCGCAACAATATCAGTCGCGCCGCGGAGATGCTTGGACTTGAGCGCAGCCACCTTTACCGCAAGATGAAGGCGCTCGGCATTGGTGTAAGGGAGTGATCTTCTTCGTCCGCTTTTTCCCTTCAGGCTACAACCGCCGCTAAGCACATTCCTGGAAGGTATCGTTCAGCTCCTGGAAGCCACCGAAATCAATGTCCGGGATCGAACACATTGTTGCGGAATTGGCCAGGGCGCGTGCGCGCGAAAAAACTGCCGCTCGAACTAAACTAAGGCTGACGAGGGCTTTAGATAGGCCGAAGATGGCGCCAAAGTTGGTCTCGAAATTGCTTGCTATTGAACCACTAGCATTGTATTTGGAGGCCAGGCCATGGCGTATTTTGAGCGGATTCGCGATGTGATCGCAGAGCCTTTCAGCCCCGAAATCATCCGGCAGCGATCGGCAGCGGGTTGGCAAATGGTGTCCATCGAGTGGCGGCGCGAACTGCCCGACGCCGAAGCACCGCCGGACCGTGGCTTCAACGAGGACATTCCCTACGGGCTGCGTATCTCTGACGATTGCAAGCGGCTCGAAGTCGATGCCCACGAGAACCAGGTGCTCCTGCTCATGATGGACCTGCTTGCGCAGGATTTTTCCTACTCCAGCATCGTGAGCGACCTGAATGAGAAGGGTTTTCGCACCCGCGAAGGCAAGCCGTGGAGCCGCGTGGCTGTTTTCAATATGATGCCGCGCCTGATCGAGGTGGGCCCGCGCATCTTCTCAAGTGTGGAGTGGGAGAAGCGGCGCGTGAAGATCGCCCGACGCGAAGCGCCATAGGGCTGCACCACGCTATTTCTGGATTGGCCCCAACGACCCTGGGTTGTCGCCCAATTGCGGGTCTACGCGAAAATCCCAGACCGACTGGTTGATGTCCGACGGGGACAGGATCTCTACCAGGGCATACTCGCCGATGGTGAGGGGTTTGTCTGGCGTCAGTTTGAGCCAGCGTTTGCCTGTCATCATCTCGGATTTGGCGGGGATGACATCTTCACTCTGCGTCACCGTTCCGCTTGAACTGATGTGGATGCCGCCAACGATGCGAACGGCTCTCCGCTCGTCCACGCGGACAATTGCGAAACCTGACGTTGCCGAATGAGCACCGTGTTTGCGATTGGCGGCATCTTTGTTGCCCCCCGTCTGGACCGTGAAAGCATGTGTCGTCAACGGCGGCGGATCGCCTCCCGGATCGAGCGAAAGGTAAACCGCCGGGTCATTCACATGCAGATGCACCTTGGCATGCGCGCCGTCCAGCTCGATGCTCGCCTTTTGTCCGGCAAGGGGATTCAGCGTGCTGAGCCCATGCTTGTTTTTCTGATTCATGCTCAGCTCGGAGGGCACCAGCTCAACCAGCTCCGGCGTACCCTGAAAGGTGTCGAGGACAAACACCCCGTCCTGGTCGGGGAGTTCCAGCCCTTTGGCCACTTCCGGCATGCGGGCTTTTTGATCGTCGCGCAGGGCGGCCTCTTCCTTGTCGATATCTTCGGCTTCCTTCATCGCCGGCGAGGCATCGTCCGGTGGTGGAGTGGCATGGTCGCGCTCCCATTTGCGGGTGGCTTCCCAATCGACAAGATCGGCAGGCATTTCCTCCCATTCGCCGCGATCCTGCGAGAGATACCGCACCCTGTCTCCAACTACTTGGTACTCGCGGACCATCTGGAAGCCGCCGTCCTTCAGGATCAGGCGGTGATTCGAACCCGTTCCCGGTACGCCCGGCTGCACAGGAATCGGCCTATGGTCCTGCGCCGGAGCACACGTTGGTAACAGCAGGAACGCCGCCAGTCCCAGCCCAAGCAGGTGACGCAAATAAAGAAGATGTGCCATGGCCCCATAGTTTAGACGAAACGGGAAGACAGGGGTTTTGCGGGAAAGAACGCACGGTTGTACTGATTCCGGTGCTACATCCACAACTAAAGCGCATCTAATTCCGTGTATCCTTAAGGGTAAGGGTCCAACGACTCTGAAAAGCAATTGATCACAGGATTCCAGACACGCTCTCAAGGGATTGGACGCAGAAGGCCCCGTGCTTTTGCGGCCGTGGCCCTTGTCTGTCTGGTTCTGCTGGCCCTTTTGGCTGTCGCGCAGGTTGCGCATAGCCATCAGGAAAGCAGCGACGCCGATCATTGCCCACTGTGCATTGTGATGCACTCGGCCGCGCCCGTTGTGGCCGCCGTAGCCCTCATCGCGTTGGTTCAAGTTGCGATGACCGCTCCCGTGCTTGAGGTCAGACGAGTCACTCGTCACTGGCATCCGCAGCTTTTCACGCGTCCGCCTCCCATGGGCCGCTAGGCATCTTTCCGCTTCCATCTCCTATCGTTTTGGACCAACGCCCACGCTCCATGAGCGAGGAATCAGCGTATCTCCAACAGGCAAGGCTAGACGGAAAAAGATCCAACGGAAAGATGTCCTCGATTGCATCGATGATGCCGCGGCAAGTACGCCGTGGTTCCCCATTTGCAATTCAGCCATCCTTCGGAGGCACACTATGCCGGGTAAACGCGGCACTTTCCTTGGCACACTTTCATTCTTTGCCCTCTTTCTTGTAGCGCTAGGCGCATCGGCACAAAGCGGCAACGCCGGTGCGGTGCGTGGGACCGTCAATGACCCCAGCGGCGCGGTGATCCCCGGCGCTACCGTGCACCTGACCAACTCGATCAGCGGGCTCGACCGCACCGTCACCACCGACGCTACCGGCCAGTTCGAGCTGTCCAATATTCCGTTCAACCCCTATCAAATCTCAGTCTCGGCGGCAGGCTTTAGTTCGATCACCCAGAGTGTCGGGATTCGATCTTCCATTGGGACCACCTTGAAGCTGGTTCTGCCAATCGCCGGTGCCAGCTCTACTGTCACAGTCGAAGCCTCGGGCGATCTGGTGGAAGACGATCCGACGTTCCACACGGACGTGGACCGCGATCTCTTCATCAAGGTTCCGATGGAAAGTCAGTCGTCCTCGCTCAGTTCGCTGGTTACGGCAACCACTCCAGGCGTCTCTGCGGACTCCAATGGTCTCTTCCACGGTCTGGGCGATCACGCATCCAATTCGTTCTCAGTGGATGGACAGTCGATCACCGACCAGCAGAGCAAAGTATTCTCTAACCAGCTTCCGTCAAATTCCATACAGTCCATTGAGGTCATCTCCGGGGCGCCTCCGGCCGAATATGGCGACAAGACAAGCCTGGTCATCGTCGCGACCACCCGTTCGGGCCAGGGTGTGACGAAACCAACCGGCAGCGTCACCAGTTCCTACGGATCGTTTGGATCAGGCACTGCTGGATTCGATTTATCCTATGGCGGCAAGAACTGGGGCAATTTTCTCGAGGCCGATGGCCTGAATTCAGGGCGCTTTCTCGATCCGCCGGAGTTCGCCGTCTTGCACGACAAGGGGAACGAAGAGAACTTTTTCGATCGCGTGGACTACACATTCACGTCGGCCGACTCGCTGCACCTGGACATGAATTACAGCCGCTCGTGGTTTCAGACGCCCAACTCGTTCGACAACCTGAACGTATCGAACGTGGTGAGCGGAGGAGCGACGGCCTCGCCGGTATTTGGCAATCTTGGTAATACCGATCAGCGTTCCAAGATCGGCACATTCAACGTCTCGCCAACCTATACACACGTGATTGGCAACAACGCGGTCCTCAACCTGGGCGCCTTTGTCCGCAAGGATCTCTACAACTATTTTCCGAGCGGCAATCCGCTGGCCGACCTGGGCCCCGAGAACCTTCAGACTTCATCGATTTCTCAAATCCGAACGCTCATGAACACCGCGGTCCATTCCGACCTGACGTACACTCGCGGAATTCACACCATCAAGGTCGGCGTGCAATACGGCCAGACATTCCTGCGTGAGAGCGATACCCTGGGTGTCGTCGATCCGGTCTATTCATTCAGCGCGCCATGCGTCGATGTAAACGGCAACCCGTTGCCCGGCTACTCCGACCCATCCCAGTGTCCTGACGGCGCGGCGGGCCAGAATCCAAATTATCTTTCCGTCCTCGCACCCTATGACCTTACCCGCGGAGGAAGCAGCTATTACTACAATGGCCGTGCCGACGTGAAGGAACTTGCCATGTTTATCGAGGATCAGATCAAGGCAGGCAACTGGAACCTGAACCTTGGAATACGCGGTGACATGTATAACGGTCTCACTGTGGCGCGCCAGGCGGAGCCTCGTCTCGGCGTTGCGTACAGCGTGAAGCCGACCTCCACCGTGCTCGGCATTTCTTACGCGCGCACACTGGAGACGCCATTCAACGAGAATCTGGTCCTCTCGAGCGAAGGCTGCGGGAATGTTGTTCTGGCGCCGCTCCTGCTTTGCTCGCAGGGCGTATCGCAAACCATGCAACCGGGCTTTCGAAACGAATTCCACGCCAGCATCCAGCAGGCATTCGCCAAGAAGGTTGTGATCAGCGGTGAGTACATCTGGAAGTACACTCACAACGCCTTCGACTTCTCGGTGCTTGGCAATACACCGATTACCTTCCCGATTGACTGGCATAACTCGAAGATTCCCGGCTATGCCCTTCATGCGGACGTGCCGCAGCTACACAACTTTAGCGCCTATGTCGTGATGTCTTCGGTGGCTGCTCGCTTCTTCCCGCCGCAGGTCGCCGGCGCCGGCGCAACGGTGGGCCAGACCGGCTTGCCGTTCCGCATTGACCACGATGAAAAATACAACCAGACGACACACCTCCAATACACGCTACCCGGACACAAAATGCTGGGCGGGCTCTGGGGCGGCTTCAACTGGCGCTATGACTCAGGGCTCGTCGCTGGATCCGTACCCTGCTATAACCCGCTCTCGAACGATCCCAACAGTGCGTGCGATCCAACTTCGACCACACTGAACGGGCAGCCAGCCGTGAATCTCGGGGGGCTCACCGCAGATGAGGAATTCCAAGCTGGATTGATGTGCGATGGAGTCAAAGCGACTCCGGGAAATCCGCTCCCGTCGATTTGCCCGGCGTCTGCGTACAGCTCGAACCTGGTGAGTATTCCTGCTCCGGGAACCGGCGACAATGACAAAAACCCGCCGCGCATTCAATCGCGCAATCTGTTTGACGCGTCTCTTGGCAAGGAGAACGTGTTTCATACCGACCACTATAAGGTCGACTTTGACTTAACGGCGATCAATGTGACGGACAAATACGCGCTCTATAACTTCCTGTCGACATTCAGCGGAACGCATTATGTGACGCCACGGGCGTTGACGGCGAAGGTGACGTTCAACTTTTGAGACAGTGAGACAGAGAAGCAGACAAACAGATAACAGAGAAAAAGGGACCTGCCATTCGGGGCAGGTCTCTGCGTTTTGAGGGATTCCCTGGCTGACCGTATTGAGTTCACCGTAGACGACTGTCACCTGCCGGCATGATTCCGGGGGATCCTGTGTCTTGCCAGGAGCCCGTAGGCGCAACTCTCTTCTCATTCGCGAGGCCGGGGTATACTGACGGCGTCGATGAGGATCCCGCTGTCTCCCTCCATTCGGGCCCAATTGAAATCAAGCGCATCGGAGGAAAAGTATGTTCAGAAGAGTTCTGTTCGCCTTGGTTGTTGCGGTTTGCCTTGGTTTGACGTGCCACGGAGTCATGGCACAAGAAGTGGTTCATGCCCTCACCGGAACAGTGAGTTCCATCGATCCCGTGGACAAGTCAATCACGGTTTTTCTTGATGGCGGTTCCGAGGGTGTATTCAAAGACATGACGAACGCAAAAACATCCTTGTCTTTTGACAAGAAGCTTCATTCTGATGCGACCGCTGCGGACGCCTTCACGGCGAAGGGAGCGTATGCGATTGTCTATTACTTTGGAGGAACGGGCACGCGAACGGCCGTTGCGGTGCGGAGCCTGGGGACCGGTCCGTTTACCGCCGCGCAGGGTACCGTGGCGAAATACGAGGGTCATGCCATTTCGGTCGAAGATAAATCCGGAACGGTTCAAACCTTCAAGATCAATGCTGAAACTGTCGCGGAGAGCTACGCTGGGGCAGTGGGCGGCTTGAAGTTTCAGGCTCAGAAGGACGATCATGTGCGCGTTGTCGGAACGTCCCAAAACGGAAGCTTGGTCGCCCTGTTTGTAACTCAAATGTAGCCCCCCGGCTTAGTCGTCGCCTCCCGGGCATGGATGGAAGTTCGGGGAGCGGTGCTACTTTTCGCTGTCCAGCACTTTCATTTGGTGTTCATCGTAGCGAGTCCCGGCGACTTCTTCGGGACGAATCGCGGCTTCGAGGTCGGCGATTTCAGTGGGTGACAGTTTGACTTCGAGGGCGGCGAGGCTCTCAGCGAGCTGCGTGCGGGTGCGGGCCCCCATGAGCGGAATGATGGAGTCGCCTTTGGCGAGAGCCCATGCGATGGCTAATTGAGACGGCGTGATTCCCCAAGCCTCGGCGATCTGTTTGAGGCGCATGACGAGCTGCTGATTGCGGGCAAGGTTGTCGGCGGCGAAGCGCGGAAAGCGGTTGCGCATGTCGCCCGAGCCCGTGATGGAAGATCCGGAGAGCAATCCACGCGAGAGGACGCCGTAGGCGGTGACGGCGATGCCGAGCTCGTCGAGCAGCGGGAAGATCTTCGCTTCGGGGCTGCGGCTGATGAGGGAGTACTCGATCTGCAGGTCGACGATGGGGTGGACGGCAGCGGCGCGGCGAATCGTTTCGGGTCCGAGCTCGCTCAGGCCGATGTGGCGCACGTACCCGGCCTTGATCATGTCGGCGATGGCTCCGATGGTGTCTTCGATGGGGACGTTGGCGTCGAGGCGGGCGGGGCGGTAGATGTCGATGTGGTCGACGCCGAGGCGCTTGAGGGTATAAGCGAGGGCGGTTTTGACGGCGGCGGGGCGCGCGTCGAATCCGAGAAAGGCGCCATCGGGGCTGCGCTGCGCTCCGAACTTGACGGAGATGAGCACTTGGTCACGGATGAAGCGGAGGGCGCGGCCAACGAGCATCTCATTGTGGCCCATGTCGTAAAAATCGCCGGTATCGATCAAATTAATGCCGGCGTCGACGGCGGCGTGGATGGTGGCGACGCTTTCCGACTCGTCGGCCGCGCCGTACACACCGCTCATGCCCATGCAGCCGAGGGCGATGGGGAAGACGCTGGGGCCGGTTGCGCCGAGTTTGCGGGTGGGCTTTGTGGCGGTGGTGATCATGAGTGCTTCCCCCGTGAGGCATAGTAAGCCTGCCCATGAGATGCGGCAAGTGGGCAACCGGACCGGTTTTGTGAGGAACGAAGGGCGCATCTTCAAATAGATTGGGTCCTCCTCATCTGTTGGGCATTTCCGCCGATGAGCGAATGAGGGAGCGCACCTTCCACCGACCAATCTGCATGGTCGTCCGGTCAGGCCCTCTCTTCGAATCCGGGAGAGTTTCGATGGCGGCTGTAGTGCAAGTGATCAACAGAGAGACACTGGTTCCCGAGGACGTATTTATCTACTCCCGGACAGACCCCAAGGGCCGTATTACAGAGGCCAATCAAGCATTTGCCGATCTCAGTGGCTACGCTGTGGAGGAAATGCTCGGCGAACCACACAATATGGTTCGCCATCCGGACATGCCCAAAGAAGCCTTCGCGGACATGTGGAAGTCCTTGAAGGCAGGCCGCCCATGGCAGGGAGTGGTCAAGAACCGCCGCAAGGACGGCGGCTTCTATTGGGTCTTCGCGACGGTCTCGCCGGTTCGCGGGGAGGAAGGGCGCGTCGTCGGCTTCCAATCTTTGCGGCGGAGGCCCTCGCGCGCACAAGTTGAGGCCGCGGCCGGCGCTTACCGCCGGATTCAACAGGGTGAACGCTCGCTCCGCATCGAAGAGGGCCGTGTCCTGCGCAACCACTCTACGTTTGTGCGCCAACTCATCCGCCCGGACCTGCGCTTTGCGCTGGGCGCGATTCTTGGTCTGGTGTCAGCGGCAGCCGGATTGACCCTTGAGTATGGCGGCGCCCGATTCTTTCTTTTCCGTGCAGTGTGCAGCGTTGCTATTGTATGCGGAGGCCTGAGTTCACTCTTTGTTCTGATCAACACCCTTCCCCATTTGCTGCGTGACCTGGACCAGATCGATGCATACCTGGATCGGGTGCTCTCCACTGGCGACTTTACGACGCCTTTCAACTTGGATCAACGCGGCCGTTCGGCAAGGATAGCCCGTAAGGTTGGACTGCTTTGCGGGTGGGTTCAGTCGACCATCCAATGCATTCAGGATGCCGTTGTTCCCGTCGAGGAGGGAACGGAACAAATTCGGGTCGCCATCCAGGGAATCGATCAAGCAGCCGCCGACCAGAATATGGCCACATCCTCTGTTGCCGCGGCAAGCACGGAACTCGACCTGACGATCCGCGAGGTCGCGCAGCATCTTCAGTCCACCGAGTCCGCCGTCCAGGAAACCGGACGCCGCGCTGCCGAAGGTGCTGACGTCTCCCAACGCGCCACGGAACGCATTGAGGAACTGGCTGCTGTGGTCAAGGCGGCCTCGACGGAGGTGGAAGCGCTCGGCACCAGCTCCTCCGAGGTGGGAGCCATCGCCGGCGTAATTCGCGAAATCGCCGACCAGACGAATCTCCTGGCCCTGAATGCGTCGATTGAGGCGGCCCGAGCTGGTGAAGCAGGTAGTGGGTTTGCGGTGGTCGCCAACGAAGTGCGCTCTCTGGCTGACCGTACGATGAAGGCTACGGCTCAAATCGATGCCCTTATCAGCGCCATCAAGGGAGACAGTGACCGCGCCACGGCTGGAATGCGCGCCGGGGCATCGCAGGTCAGCAGCGGCGTCGCGCTTGTTCAGGGAGCGCAGAGCGCGCTGACAGGGATCAACACCTTGATGTCGGAGGCTGTCCGCCGCGTATCGGAGATCGCGACATCCTCATCCCAGCAAACCGAGGCGATGAGCGAAATCAGTACGAACATCGCGCGTGTCGCAGCCATGACCGAGCAGAATGTGGGGGTCGTGCACCATACTACGCAACTGATAGGGGACCTCACGCCGATGGTCGATCGCGTCAAACAGGCTGTGGAGCAGTATCGCGTATAGTGCACGTTGCCCGCGTGCGCGGAACCCGAGATAAGTAACTGAAAAAGGGATGGTTGCTCGCGATACGTGCCGTGATTTGCACGTGCTGCGGAGATTTTTTGCTTTTTCCAGAACTCCAACTCTGCCATACTTGATCGTGCCCATCCGGTACGTCCAAATTCAAAAACAAATAGTGAGGTCGCAGCGATGACGGCGAAATACGTCTTTGTGACGGGCGGAGTTGTGTCCAGTTTAGGCAAGGGTCTTGCGGCGGCTTCGATCGGCTGCTTGCTCGAGAGCCGCGGGCTGCGCGTGAACCTGATGAAGTTCGATCCTTACATGAATGTCGATCCAGGAACGATGTCGCCGTTTCAGCATGGCGAGGTGTTTGTGACCGACGACGGCGCGGAGACGGATCTCGACCTGGGGCACTACGAGCGCTTCACGCATGCTCCGCTTTCGCGCGACAACAACCTGACGACGGGTCGTATTTACGAGCAGATCATTTTGAAAGAGCGGCGCGGAGATTACCTGGGCAAGACTGTGCAGGTGATTCCGCACGTGACAAATGAAATTAAGAACGCGATGCGGAAGGTTTCGGCGAACGGCGCGGATGTAACGATTGTGGAGATTGGCGGGACGGTGGGCGATATCGAGTCGTTGCCCTTCTTGGAAGCGATTCGCCAGATGCGGCAGGAACTGGGGCGCGAGAATACGGTGTTTGTTCACCTGACGCTGGTGCCTTGGATTGCGGCGGCGCAGGAGTTGAAGACCAAGCCGACGCAGCACTCGGTGAAGGAGCTGCTTTCGATCGGCATTCAGGCCGACATTCTGCTCTGCCGCAGCGACCGGACCATCAGCCGGGAGATGAAGCAGAAGATCGCGGCGTTTTGCAACGTAGAAGAACGCGCTGTCATCGGCGCAAAGACGGTTTCCACTATCTATGAGGTGCCGCTGGGATTCGCGCAGGAAGGAGTGGACTCGCTGATCCTGAAGTATCTGCATAAAGAGGCGCCCGAAGGGGATCTAAGTAAGTGGAAGGATCTGGTGGAGCGCTGCCACAATCCGAAGGACGAAGTCTCTATCGCCATCGTAGGCAAGTATGTGGAGTATGAGGATAGCTATAAGTCGCTGAAGGAAGCGCTGACGCACGGCGCGTTGCTGAAGAGCCTGAAGCTGAATGTGACCTGGATCGAGGCGGAGGGGCTGGAGTCGAAATCGCCTGACGATCTGAGTTACGAGTCGCAGTTAGAAGGGTTCGATGGGATCCTTGTGCCAGGCGGCTTTGGGAAGCGTGGCATTGAAGGCATGCTGAACGCGATCCGGTATGCGCGCGAGAAGCAAGTGCCATACTTCGGCATTTGTCTCGGAATGCAGACGGCGTGTATTGAATTTGCCCGCAATGTGTGTGGACTGAAGGATGCAAACTCGAGTGAGTTCGATCCTGCGAGCCAGCACCGAATCATCTACAAGCTTCGCGAGTTGCTGGGCGTGGAGGAGATGGGTGGCACGATGCGGCTGGGCGCGTGGACCTGTGTTCTGCAGGAAGGCTCCATGGCGTACCGGGCGTACGGCGCAACGGAAATCAGTGAGCGACACAGGCACCGATACGAATTCAATCGCGAGTATGAGGCGCTCCTGACTGGGGGCGGCCTGCAGATCACCGGGACGACGCCTGACGCTACCTATGTGGAAATCGTCGAGATTCCGGGCCATCCTTACTTCCTCGGCTGCCAGTTTCATCCGGAGTTCAAATCGAAGCCGCTCGAACCGCATCCGTTGTTCCGGGAGTTTATTGCGGCAAGTTATAAGAATCGGTTGGGGCGCGGGCAAGCGAAGGCACGAGAAGAAGTTGTTCACTTGTGACTCCTGCGCAATAAGACCGCATCTCCCTCAACGTTCCGTTGACGCCGATTGAGTTCGGCACGCTGTCCGCCTCTCTGGAAGCGAGCAGGTCGATCGTGTCTCGTCCGATTGCAATCATGGTAGTAACCATCCGTGGCTAAACGGGTATTGACAATCGAATTTCGGCGGGCCTATTGTGACTTGGTTTTATAGAGAGAAAGGGAGTTCCTTACGATGTCTCAGTTTGATTTACAACCTGCAGAGTCTGAATTACAGCAGTTTGCGGAACAGTGCTGGCAGAAGGCCGGCGAACGGGAGCACCAGCTTGAAACAGAGGCTTATGAGGCTGGCGCATCGATTCGCGCCGGAGAATACTCGCTGGGGAATCTTGAAGCTATTGTTCGCTGGAAATCGGAACGCGTGGTGCATTACCTGATTGGCAACAGCGAAGCGAAGATCAGGAGAGTGCTGGCGGTTGCCGCTTCGCCCGACAGCTCGACCCGGAAGGCAGTTGAAGCACTGATGGAATTGCGGGGTGTGGATCTGGCGATCGCTTCGGCGATCCTGGCTGCGATCGACCCGGAGCGCTATAACGTTCTCGACTTTCGAACCCTGGAGGCACTAGGGCATGCTCGCCATGACGTGGAGTTTTATGCCGAGTATGTGGCCTTTTGCCGCAGGCTTGCTGAGCGTGGTCTGGTGAAGCCGCAACCCGATTTGCCGGGCGACACGCCGTTGCATGCGTTGGAACGGGCGCTTTGGGAGTGGTCCAGGAGCCGCGCGGAGCACCGCGTTCTGGTGTAGAGATCTTGTAGTTGGTTGGCGTTCGAAGAGGGATGGGTCGCGGCATACGTGCGGTCGGAGTTCGACTGGCAGCGGTCATGCCGTAGAATCGCCCGGTGAGCACATCGTTCGAAATAGGTCCCGTGCATGTTGGGACGGGGGAATTGTTTCTCATCGCCGGCCCGTGTGTCATCGAGTCGGAAGCGCATGTACGCCACATGGCTGAGGCGATTCAGCGCGTCACCAGCGATCTGCGTATTCCCTACATCTTCAAGGCGAGCTACGACAAGGCCAACCGCACCAGCGTGAACAGTTTCCGCGGGCCCGGGCTGGTGGAGGGAGTGCGGATTCTGGGTCGGCTGGCGAAAGATACAGGCTTGCCAGTGCTGACCGACGTGCATGAGCCGTCGCATTGCGGCGTGGCTGCGGAAGCTGCGGATGTGTTGCAGATTCCTGCGTTTCTTTGCCGGCAGACTGACCTGCTGGTGGCGGCAGGGAAGACGGGGCGTGCGGTCAATATTAAGAAGGGGCAGTTCGTTGCGCCTTGGGATATGACGCAGCCGGTTGAGAAGGTGCGGTCAACGGGCAACGAACGCGTGTTTCTGACCGAGCGCGGTGCGAGCTTTGGCTACAACAACCTTGTCGTCGATTTTCGGTCGCTGGCGATCATGCGGGAGATGGCGCCGGTGGTGTTTGACGGAACGCATTCGGTGCAGCAGCCTTCCGCGGCGCATGGGGTGAGCGGCGGACAGCCGGAGTTTATTCCGCTGCTGACTCGGGCGGCGGTGGCGGCGGGTGTGGATGGGGTGTTTCTCGAGGTGCACGACGATCCGTCGCATGCGAAGTCGGATGGGGCGAATGCGCTGGATTTGAAGCTACTGAGGCCGCTGTTGGAAAGGCTGCTGGAGATACAGAGGGCGGCGAGTTAGTCAATTCCCCCCGAGTATCTCGGATCTAAATGCGGTCGGAATGAATTTGTGGTGCCGCGCCGGTCGCGCAGGGCGATCAAGATTGCGCGCAGAAATGCGATTGATTTCGCCTGATACCATTTCCGCATGTCCGGAGTTCATGCTCGCCAGTCGATCAGCCCAAAACCATTGTTGACAGGTGTCGCTCTTCTTTTTGCGGCATTCGGCGTTGCGATGAATGCACAGACACAGGGCGGATCGCCTGATCGGGGCCACATTGAAGACGTGCTCGAGAGCCTGAATCGTGGGCGCAACGTGAGTCAGGTGGCTGTTTCGCCGGATGGCAAGCGTTTGGCGTGGATCGAAGGGGCACGCGGCGGCGGAGATATTCGAGTTGCTCCTGTAGACGACCTGAAGAAGAGCGAACGCGTCACAGCTGCCTCAAAGCCCGATGAGCATTGCCGGGAAAGCGACGCCACTTGGGAGCCGGATTCGAAGGCGCTGGCATTCTTCTCCGACTGCGCGCAGCCGGGAGACCAAGCCGATCTCTACTTGTCGCGGCTCGATGGCAACGCGGCGCGGCGTCTGACGGAGCTGCGGGGCTATGAAGGGTCGCCAGCGTTCGCGGCGGACGGGTCGAAGGTGGCCTTCCTTTATGTAGAGGGTGCGACGCGACCGGCTGGAGCCTTGGCCGCGATGAAGCCGCCTGCCGGAGTGATTGGCGAAGACGGCGTCGAGATTCAGCGCGTGGCGATGGTGCCTGTCCATGGGACCGCGCCGGCCGTTCCCGCGATGGTCACCCCCGCGAATCTGCACGTCTACGAATTTGACTGGGCGCCTGATTCGAAGAGCCTGGCTTACATCGCCGCCGATCCACCGGGAGAGAACAACTGGTGGGTCGCAAAGCTGTACACGCAGGCCCTTGGTGGCGATGCAAAGGCGGTTCTGGCCCCCGCAGAAGTGAGTGGTCCGCTGCATGGCATGCAGATTGCGGTGCCGCGGTGGTCGCCGGATGGGAAGGCGATTGCGTTTATTGGCGGCCTGATGAGCGATCAGGGATCAACCGGCGGCGATGTGTGGATCGTCCCTGCGGGAGGCGGACCCCCGGAAGATCTTACCCCTGGGAGACCGACTTCCCCCGCATGGATCGCGTGGGAGGACGATGAGCATCTTTTCGTCAGCGAGCTTGCGGGAGGAAATTCTCAGCTGATGCGTTTCCGGTTGCAGGGGGACAGGACAAGCGAAAGCGTGGTCACAAGCTTTGGCGCACCCCTATTCAGCATTCCCGGCGCCGTCAGCGATGGACGATTGGAGATGAGCCTTTCGTCGACGGCCGACCACTCGATGTTTGTCTTTCGCGCAAGCACGTTCGATCGCCCCATGGAGATCTACGCGGCAAAGCCCGGGACTGTGATGTCTTCGGGGCTGGAAGGCGTGATGCAGCTTTCGCATCTGAATGACGGGGTCGAACCAACTTGGGGCAAGTCCATATCGCTTTTCTGGAAGAACGAATCGTTTCGGGTGCAGGGCTGGCTGATGCTTCCCAAGGACTACGATCCGGCGAAGAGGTATCCGCTGATAGTGGAAGTGCACGGCGGTCCTGCGGCCGCGGTGGTGGCGCAATGGGGGCCGAGGGGCGGCATCAGTGCGCAGGCCTTTTCCGCATTGGGATATTTTGTGCTCGAAGCGAACCCGCGCGGCAGCTTCGGGCAGGGCGAGGAATTTACCAGCGCGAACCGCAAGGATTTTGGATATGGCGATCTGAGGGACATTCTCGCCGGCGTCGATGCCGTGATCGCGAAGTATCCCGTCGACCCCGGGCGTGTGGGTTTGACCGGCTGGAGCTACGGCGGCTTCATGACCATGTTTGCGGTGACGCAGACAGGGCGGTTCAAGGCTGCGGTTGCCGGCGCGGGCATCTCAGACTGGCTGAGCTATTACGGGGAAAACTCGATCGATCAGTGGATGACTCCGTACTTTGGAGCGTCGGTCTACGATGACCCGGCGGTGTATGCGAAGAGTTCCGCAATCGACTTCATCAAGCAAGCCCACACGCCCGCTCTGGTCGTCGTCGGAGACCGGGATGGCGAGTGTCCCGCGCCGCAGTCGTATGAGTTCTGGCATGCCTTGCGCGATGAGCATGTGCCGACGGAACTAGTGGTCTATCCCAATGAGGGTCATGGCTTCGTCGACCCTGCCCACCGGCGCGACGTGATGGAGCGAACGGTAGAGTGGTTTGCCCGGTATATGCCGCCTTCTTAGGGAACGCGCCCTGCTCGCCATCCGAAATCTCCGGAGTCTATCCATATATCGGAAAAGCTCTTCGGCAGAGTTGCATTCCGCCGGGCTCGCAAACTGGCCGTTTTGCCCTGATACACTTTTCTTTGGAGAACAACAGGGTATGTTGCGTCGACCGGCCTCACGAAAGCCGTTTTCCTGCGGCTCAATGCCTGAGCGGATAACGCCCAATGCAGGCGGGTCCAGACGTTGTTGACGGGCAGCCTCCAACCCAAATCTTTGACGCATTCGGAAAGACCGTTCCGCGGTTTGCAGGGGTGGGACGGGGAGGATTCATGCGGCGGTATTTAACGCTTATTTTTTTGTTGTGCGTGGCCATTCCAGCAGGGGTTTCGATTACCGGGTGCATCCGCAACCCAGCCGGGAACTACTGTAACGGGCTCGGCTACGGATTGAAGATCACGGATGTGTATTCGATCGACCTGGAGCCGAGGACGACCGGAGTCTCGATGGCGTTCGGGCAGACGCGCCAGATAACAGCCCCTACCGCCAAGACCTGCAAAGGCACCACGGCCAGCGTCGCGACTTACACCTATGGCACGACAAACAATCAGTTAGTTGATATTTCTCCGACGGGTAATATGTGTGCCGGGCTTTGGAACCGCAACTCGGGCGGCGGCATTGCCGACTACACCATTTGCAGCGCTCCCAGTCCTCTCCCAAGCACAGGCGGACTACCCTACAGCACTGCTTACATTACGGCGGCGGCGAATTCCATCACGTCCAATCCGGTGCAAGTGTATGTGCACGCTCCCGTCAGTGCCATCAGTTTGTCGCTTGCCGGTCAGCAAGCGTGCTATTCCCAGGGAGCGATTGCCCAGCTTGATTCTGAAGCGTGTTTCTCGAGTAACGGCAATCAGTATGAATTCTGCGCGCCGCCTACCGTTACCACATACTCCTGCCAGGGTGGATTGCCGCCGGGCGTGACTTCTGTGCCCGATTGCACGACGGCGATTGGCGTTGCAACCTACACCGTTGGTACCAGCGCGATTGCCTCGATCAATCCAGATACCAACCAGATCACTGCGGAATTGCCGGGCACCACCCCGATTACCGCGTCGGTCGCAGGTTCGGGCTCGTCGGCTGGCTACTTCTCGACATGTCCGCCGCAATCGATTTCGGTCACATTGGCGAATGGCAGCAAGACCGGCACCGTGACCCAGGGGGTGGTGCAGAACCTGACCACCTCGGTAATCGATACCGCGGGCAATCCCATCACCGGCCTCTCGCTCGATTACCAGTCGACGAATCCCCTGGATATCACTGCCGGATCGGGGGGCTCGATCACGGCTTCCTTCCCCGGTGCAGCGTCTGTTTACGCGATATGCCAACCGGCTACCTGCAATCCGTCGCCGATCAACGAGGTCGGCGCCGGCAATGGCACAGGGCTTTCCATTTCCAGCAATCCGGTGAACATTACGACACCGGGCACGGCAAGCTCGTATATGTGGTTTTCCGCGCCAGGCCAATCGCAGTACTTTGTTCCGATTGAATTGCTGAGCGGCACGGTTGGTTCGACGGTGCGTCTGCCTTATGTACCAAATTCGATGGTGATGGACCAGACCGGCGCCAATCTTTACTTTGGGTCGTTACACGAATTGATGGTGTATACGACGGCCTCCAATTCTCTATCGAGCCAAAATCCGAATGTGCCTGGTGTTGTATTGGCCGTTGCACCGAACAACCAGACGCTATTGATCAACGACCAGGTGCGACAGGTCTTCTATATCTATTCGGCCAGCGGCACGATCAGCGCGACCTTCGGGGGCATGGGCAGCTCGGCACAGTGGACTCCGGATTCAAAGACGCTTTACATCACCGACAGTGCCGCGGCAGGTGCAGGTCACACCGACACGCTCTATGTGTACAACGCAAACACAGGTTGGACGACATACGATCTCACGGCATCGGGTGGCGCGCAACGCTTGGCACTGATGATTCCGGGCGTGGGCGCCTATCTCAGCGGCAATCCCACAGTGGCTCACACCTGGTGCCCTGCAGGAACGGTCGGCAACTACGCGAGCATGGTCTTTTATCCCCAGGGCGATTCGGTGGCTGAAGCCAACGATGTTCTTGCGGCGACAACGGACGGCGAC
>Ga0181520_10002813_pt1 | contig 31681 bp, 31 predicted proteins | sample PEATcosm2014_Bin_29_FD_132451 | JGI IMG/M metagenome (GOLD analysis project Ga0181520, IMG submission 132451) | Peatland microbial communities from MTU Mesocosm Facility, Houghton, MI, USA - PEATcosm2014_Bin02_30_metaG | ecosystem: Environmental > Terrestrial > Soil > Wetlands > Peat | place...
CCTGACTCTCTTTGAGAAAACACCCGTTTCACAGGCACTTGCTCAATTGCCGCCGCCATCCCTATCAACTGACCCGCATAATCATCAATGTTTACTAGGTTTCTAAACCGGACACTTCTGATTCAAAATGTATATCCATTCCAACTAATTTTGGAGATGTTGTAGTCTCTGGATTAGCGACGGGCGAAGCAGGGTTTTCCTCGGTGAAGACCAGAGATATATTGTCATTAAAAGAAGCGACAAAAGCATTCCAGGATTTTACGAAACAAACCAATCGTTCGGGGTTGGAAAATTGAAACTCTTCCCACAGACCAGTTTCGCTTTTCAACGTCAGGCCACCGTAGAGTGCAATTGGAATTTGATAATTGCCCGCAAATCGTTTGTCGCGGCTGCCGTCCTTGTTTGTTTTTGCCCAAGTCTGCCCAATTGTTTTTGAATCACTCGGAACGCCACCTACTTCATGAAACATGACTGGAGCAGCCGTGAGTTTCACGTCGTGGAAGTTAATGGCAGAAAATGCCGTCTTGGAAGACCGATACAAAATAAAACCCGGATACAGAAAAATGTCGCCACCATTCACGTTTTGCAAATGAGGAACTTCTTGCTCCCATTGAATCAAATCACAACTGCCCAGAGAAAATTTAATCCGTTCACGACTGACGGTCCTGCCTGCGATTGTCCGTTCTCGATATTTGTCGGTTGCCCGATCTGCTTTCACATCCCAAATCGCAGCGCATTCTGCCAGAGCGGTGAAGTCGTCCCGCATCCTGAAAAATGGCTCTGCCTGTTCTTTGGCAAGTTCAACCTGTGTCGAGATTGTCGTGAGCCGAAGCTGCTCTTCGAGTTCAGAGGCCCTCGCAGCTGCGATTTCAGCTTCAGTTTTTCGGACTGCGAATGACTTCTTAAATATTTTCTTCAGCAAGAATCCATTGTCCCATGAATTGAACCGCGCTGTTGCACGAGCATTTTCCTGCTTGGCCTTGGAAAACTCGCTGCTTATCTCTTCGTGTTCTTCGTAGGCTGTTTGTATCAAGTTTTTGAGTTCTTTGAGGCTTTCGCTGGTAAGAAGTTCTGTGCTTGCGCTGCGAATTTCTCGCAAAGGAGTAGAACTCGAATCGAGAGGAGGCAGAGAGATTGGTGGAGAATCTGGAAAATTGTCTAAAAGTGGCGAGCGAGGTGGTTTGTATAAGCCGGGTTGAGGATTCTGACGCGACTCGCTAGAAAGACGCTGTCGAAATTGTATACCCGTTCCAGGAATTGAAGCTGTGGCATACAAGCCGCGCCGACCGAGATTCATTGTGAAGGGAGCGCCGCCAACGCTCGCGCTCAAGCCGCCTTTAGACAAATTTAGTTTGAGTCTGGGAAGAATCTTAAACGATTGTCTAAATCGCCAACTCATATTTGCTGTTGGCAAATAATATCAGACCCTTTCTGGATCGCAATTTTCTTTTCTTTGATTGGAAATCTCAAACCAACTGCGGCACTTCAATTTCCTTCGGCGGTTTGCCGGTGGGCGTGCCGTCGGGCGCTTCGGGATACTCGAAGAGTTTGCCCTCGTAGTTGCGCAGCAGGACGCGGTCGGCGTTGTGGCTCAAAACGTATTCGGGATTGACGGGCACCTTGCCGCCGCCGCCGGGCGCGTCAATGACGTATTGCGGCACGGCATAGCCGGTGGTGTGGCCGCGCAGTTGCGTCATGATTTCAATTCCCTTGCGGACGCTCGCTCGCAAATGCGCCGAGCCGGAAATCAAATCGCACTGGTAAAGGTAATACGGCTTCACGCGGCATATCAGCAGCTTTTGGACGAGCGCCTTCATCACCTCCGGGTCATCGTTGACGTGCTTGAGCAGCACGCTTTGGTTGCCGAGCGGAATGCCGACGTCGGCCAGGTGCCCGACCGCGTCGCGGACTTCCGTCGTCAATTCGCGCGGATGGTTCGAGTGGATGCTAACAAACAATGGATGAAATTTGTTCAACATCGCGCAAAGCTCCGGCGTGATGCGCTGCGGCAAAAATGTAGGGATGCGCGAACCGATGCGGAGAAATTCCACGTGCGGAATTGCGCGCAGTCGGCCCAGGAGATTTTCCAGCTTGTCGTCGCTCAACAGCAGCGGATCGCCGCCGCTCAACAGCACGTCGCGGATTTCAGGATGCCGCGCGATGTATTCGATTTGTTTGTCGAATTCGGGATGGAAATCGTAGCCGCTGGCGTTGCTGACGAGCCGCGAGCGCGTGCAGTAGCGACAATAGGCGGCGCAGCGGTCGGTGACGAGGAACAGCACGCGGTCGGGATAGCGATGGACGAGGCCGGTCACCGGCGAATGCGAATCCTCACCGCACGGATCGCTCATTTCCCACGGCGCGGTGCGCGTCTCGGCAATTTTGGGGATGACCTGAAGCCGAACCGGGCAATGTTCATCCGCCGGATCAATCAGGTTGAAAAAATACGGCGTGATGGCCAGCGCCAGTTTGGTGTTGGCGAGTTTCGCGCCCGCAAATTCCTCCGGCGTGAGCGTCGGCATCAGCCGCTGCAATTGTTCCGGCGTGGTGATGCGGTGCTTGAGCTGCCAATGCCAGTCGTTCCAATCGGCGTCGGAAACATCGTGCCAGAAACCGCGGCCGGCGGAGCGGAATTGCTTCAGAAGCTGGAACCGGCGGCCGGACGGCGGCTCCTTGTCATCGGCCGGCAAATTGTCATCCTTCATTTTTCAATGGAAACTATAAATTGGAATCCCGCCCTGTCAAGCGAACCGCCCGTGCGCCCGGCGCATCCGGGCCTCATCGCGGCTTTTGCGCCGGGGTTTGCGGCTCGACTGGTTTTTCCAGCGCCCGCAGTTGCGCGTCCAGCGCGTCCAGTTTTCCAACGGCGTCGGCGGCGCTTTTGTTGGACAGCGCGGGCGGCGGGCGCGTGACGGCGCCGCGGGCGGCGGGCGCGGTGCCGCTGCGGCTGCCAAGATAATCGGCGAGCGCGCGGTGGTAGGCATCGGCCAGCACCGCGAATTGCGGTGTCATGCGCCACTCCACCAGGCCGAGGTCGCGCAGCTTGGTCTGGAGAACGGCCGCCTGCCGGTCGGAATCGAAATTGCGGATGGCGGCCTGAAGCGAAATCGCGTCATGTTCCGGCAGATTGGTTGGCGAGGAACGCACCTCGACCGGCACGCTCAAAATCTCGTCAAGCCTGGCGCGGCTGACGGCGGGCGTCCACGCCGTGCCGGCGTCGCCCGCAGTGAAGCTGACGGTTTGCAGCGCCCACCATTTTTCGAGGTCAACCGGCAGCGGAAACTCGCCGGCGAACGCGGCGCGAAAGGCCATCTGCCAGTTGTAATAATCCGGCAGCGTCTGGAGCATGGCGCGCAGATGTTCCGGGCCATGATTCATTTTCAGCAGATCGTTCACGAACAATTGCGCGCTGGCGCGATAGACGCCGCCATCACCGCCGCGCAATTGCGCGTCTTCCGGCCAGCTCAATTGATCAAACGTCAGCGCGGGCTGGTCTTGCAGCACGGGGCGAACCTGTGCGAGCGCGTCCACGCCGCGCGCGACGGCGACGGTTCGTCTTTCCGGCAGGCCGTTCACCGCCTTGTCCGGCGGCGACAAAATTATTTCCGGGCCGCTGGCGGCGAGCAATTGCTGCGACAGGCCCTCGGTGAGCCACGCGGGGATTTCGGCGGAACGGTCGCCGGCATTGTCGCGGTTGGCCAGTTCCAGCAACATCGCCCCGGTGAGCGCGCGGGCCAGGCTCGCGCGGGGCAGAACATCCGGCAATTCGACGCGATAGCCCCAGACATCGGTGAAGCGCCGGGAGATGATGGTGACATCTTCGTCCGGCGACGCCGCCGGATGCAACACGAGATAAATCCTGCCGCGCCACGGTGTCGAGGCGTCAACACCCAACGCGCGCCAGAGCGATTGCTTGACGCGCTCGGCGGAAACGGCCAGCAGCGCGGGTTCGAGCCGGACCAAATCGGCGTTGGTGTCGGCGACGGGCGGGAAAACGGACGGCGCATCCGGGTTCACGCCGGTGACAATGAACTGCCCGGAGGCGCTGCTGCGCATGGCGGAAACGTCCGGCAGCGGCAACTGGGCGCGGGCGGCAGCCGATAAAAACAGCGCGGCGGACAAAAAAACCGGCAAGCCGTTAAACCGTTGAACCGTTGAATCGCCAAACCGATGCAACGATGCAACGATGCAACGCTTCAACAACGGTTTCATTTTTTGGCCGTGGATCCGGCCTTTGCCGCCGGCGCGGGTTTTGCCGCGTCCTTTGCGGGTTTGCTGTCGCCGCCGGCGGGCGCGGGCGCGGCGGAGTCTTTTTTGGCCGCCTGTTTGTAGCCTTCGCTGCGGTAATCGGTGATATAAAAGCCGCTGCCCTTGAAAAGCAATCCGGCCCCGGCGCTGATTTTCTTCCTCACCCGGCCGCGCCCCCATTTTTTCCGCGCGCACAACTCCTTCGGGCAGGTTCGCAGCGACCCCGCGGAAATGGAACGGACGGCCTCGAACTCGTGGCCGCATTTCTCGCAAACGTATTCGTAGGTCGGCATCGGCAATTCGCAAACGGATTTCCAACCGCGCCGCCGGGTCAGTGTGCCGGCGCGTTGGTCGGCGGCGGAAGGACGTGAACCGTGCCGTCGGAACCGACCTCGACATTCAGATTGTAAGCCGGCGAACCGGCGGCGGGCGCGGCGGGATTGACGGGCGGCGCGTGCTGCATGAGCAATTGCCCGCCCTTGAGCGGATTGGCGGGGTCAATGCCCTGGCGCATCCATTCGAGCCGTTGCGCGGCGATCAATTCGTCCCGCAATTTCCGGACCTGCGTGCGCACCACGACGAGGTCGTTGAACTTGCGTTCCAGTTCGGCCCTCTGGGCAATCTGCTGTTTCAATTCACTGTCGAGAAACGCGTTGTTCGTCTCGGAGGTGGCGAGCTTCATCTGCGTCAAGGCGATTTGAGCGTCCAACGAGGCGATGGTGTTGGAGAGCGAACTGGCGCGCTGGTCGAGCGCCTGGTTTTGCGCCTCCAAATCGGAGATGCGACCGTTGAGGTTTGTGATCTGCTGCTGGGCGCCTTCGAGCGACACCGTCGTGGTGGCAAGCGTGCCGGCGGTTTCGGACAACTGCGCGGAAACCGCGGACAGTTGCGCGGACAGTTGATTGGAAAGCGCCAGCGCCGCCTGGCGGTTTGTGGCGAGATCGTTTCTCAAAGTCAGATTCGCCTGATCCAAATCCCTGACGTGGGCGTTGGCTTCGGTGATCTGGTTCGAAAAATCAACAATCTTGGCGGCGCTGTCCGTTTGCTGCTGTTCCGCCTGTTGTTTGAGCACCACCAGTGCGACGGCCAGGCCGACGCACGCCACAGCTAGAATCGCAATTCCAATTTTAGTATTCATAATGCCTCAAGATGGCTGCGCGGAGCGGTTTTGACAAGTCCGCTCCGTCATTTTTTTCCACCGCAAAAAACGGTTCAAACCGGGACCAGCCGCGTTCAGGGCTTGGGCGCCGCCGGCGCGTTGGTTTGCGCGGCCATCAACGCCTTCAGCGCGGGATCGAGAATTTCCACGCCGGGGGACTGGCCCAATTTTTCGATATACGCCGGCGCCAGACTCTGCAGTTTTTGTCTGGTCAGAAAATCCTTGATTTCGTCACCGAGCGTGGTGTCGCTCGATGGCACCTTGTCGGTGAGCGCCATTTTTTTCGCCGGGGTTTTGTCCAGCAACTGGATGATGTGATAGCCGTATTGCGTGGTGATCACGTCGCTGATCTGGTTGTTGGTCAGGGAAAATGCGGCCGCCTCAAACTCCGGCACCATGGCGTGGGTCGGGTCGGCGCTGGCTTTTGCAAACGGAGGCAGTTCCCCGCCGTCGTCCTTGGAGCCGGGATCCTCGGAATACTGCTTGGCCAGCGCTGCAAAATCCTTGCCGGCGCGGGCCTGCTTGAGAATGTCGTCAATCTGTTTCTTCTTGGCCGCGGCCTGATCGGCGGGCAGCGGCGCGCGCGTGGAGGTGTCCATCGTCAGCAGCAGGATGTGGCGGACATGAACCTGTTCCGGCACCGCGGAAGCATTTGTATTATCGTTGTAGTATTTTTGGACTTCGGCATCCGTGGGCGCGGCGTTCAATTCGCGGATCATCACCGCCATCGCCGTTCTTTGCTCGGCCATTTCGTCGTGCCAGCCGGCAAATGTCTTGCCGGCAGCCTTCAGTTGCTCTTCCACCATGTCCTGCGAGCCGAAATGCTTGACGATCTGGGCAATGTAATCATCCGCCTCCTTTTTCCCGGACGCCTTGTCGGCGTCGGTGGCCTTCTGCAACAGGATTTGGTTCCCAATCAGGCTGTTCAACACCGTTGTTGTCAGCTCATTCTGGGGAACCGTCTGTCCCGCGGCGGCGGCACGCGCCTTGATGTCATCCATCGCCCCGTCCAACTGGCTCTGTTTGATTTCAAAGCCGTTGCCTTTGGCGATCACCGGGTCGGGGAACAGCGCCGCCATCACGTCGGCGGGCTTGGCGTTCGTCGCGGTGGATGGAGCAGCCATAGGCGAGGCACCCGGCGCGGCGCCGCTGGTGGCGGCGTGCGCGTGCGGCAACGCCATCAGGGCCGCGGCCAGCGCGGCGGAAAAAATCATCTTGGTTTTTGTTTTCATGTTTTGTTGTTGTTTGACTCGCTACGGTTAAATTCGTTCACAAACTACAATACTACCACTTTTACATTGCTGATGTCATTGTCTTTTTTCAACTCATCCAGCACCGCCTGCGGCGGCGCGCTGTCCAGGTTCAACACCGTCAACGCCAGCCCGCCCGCCGTGTCGCGCGTCAGGCTCATGTTCGCGATGTTGACCTTGTATTTGGCAAGCAGCGTGCCGAGGTGGCCGACGATGCCCGGCTTGTCCGCGTTGTTCAACAGCAGGAGAGTGCCGCTCACTGGAATCTCCACCGGCGTGCTGAACAACCGCACGATGCGCGGATTGTTCGGCGAGCCGAAAAACGTCCCGCCCGCGGAAATCAACTTGTTCCCGTTGCCGAAAACCTGGACGTGAACCCATTCGTTGAACGTGACCGGCTCGTCCGATTTCTTTTCCTCGACGGTGATGCCGATGCTCGCGGCGACGGAGCGGACGTTGACGTTGTTCACGTCCTTCAAATTGCTCGTGGATAGAAACCCGCGCAGCACCGCGCGCGTCACCGGGTCAATGTTCGGCAGCAGCCGCGCATTGCCGCCGTAGGTGATGTAAATGCGGTCCGCGCTCGCGGGCGAAAGTTGCGCGACCAGCTTTCCGAGCGCCTCGCCCAGCGGCAAATACGGCTTCACCTGCTCGTAAGTCTTCGCGTCGAGGTAAGGCAGATTCACCGCGTTGCGGACTTCGCCGGTGAGCAGGTAGCCGGCGATGACTTCGGCGACTTCAATGCCGCATTTCTCCTGCGCTTCGTTGGTGCTCGCGCCGAGGTGCGGCGTCAAAATCAAATTCGCCTGCCTGCGATACGGATGGTCGGCGGGCAGCGGCTCGACGGCAAAAACATCCAGCGCCGCGCCGGCGACCTTGCCGGATTCGAGCGCGGCGATCAGGTCTGCCTCGGAAATGATTTCGCCGCGCGCGCAATTCACGATTTTCACGCCGGGCTTCATTTTCGCAAATGCCGCCGTGTTCAGCATTTCCTTGGTTTCCTTCGTCACCGGCATGTGAACCGTGATGAAATCCGCCGCGAGATAAACGGCGTCCACGTTGTCGGCAAATTCCGCGCCGACGGCCTTCGCGCGGTCTTCCGTCAAATAAGGATCGTAGGCGATGACGCGCATGCCGAAGGCAATGGCGCGTTTGGCGACTTCCGTGCCGATGCGGCCCATGCCCAAAATGCCGAGCGTCTTGCCGGCCAGTTCCGCGCCCTGAAAAAGTTTCCGGTCCCATTTGCCCGCGACCATCGTGGCGTGCGCCTGCGGCACCTTGCGCGCCAGCGAGAGCAGCATGGCGAAGCTCAATTCGGCGGTCGTCACCGTGTTGCCGCCGGGCGTGTTCATCACCACCGTACCGTGCTGCGTGGCGGCCTCGATGTCCACGTTGTCCACGCCCACGCCGGCGCGGCCCACGACGCGCAATTTCGGCGCGGCCTTGATGACTTTGCGGGTGACTTTGGTTTCCGAGCGGACGACCAGCGCGACGGCATCCGCCACGAGCGGCAGCAGTTCCGCCTCCGGCAGCCGCTTGGGCAGCACGACGACTTGAAATTCGGGCCGCTGCTGGAGCAGCGCGATGCCCTTTGGCGAAATCGGATCACAAACGACAATTTTCATGCAAAAAGGAGCGCGAGTATAGAGTGGGAAGCGGGAAAGGTCAAACAATGAAAAATCCCTTTATTTCAATGCACCCGCCGGAGTGCGTTGTGCAAATCCAGTCCCACAACGCTGTAACCTTTCTCCATTCCGATGATTATCAATAGGACTCCAAAATTACAGGATGCCAATGGCCAATGTTTGTTTGTATTTCCATGGAGGATATTGCTCTCGATTTGGCATCAAACGAAATTGGAACAAGAAAATACTGTTTTTGGGGCTTACTTAACGCCTGAAATTGGTATTCCCCTTCCAAAGAAAAGCGCAATTCATTGGTGTCTGCAATTGTGCTTGGATTTGGTGGGCTTGCCCAAAGCGGTGTCTCGGCAAATTTAGTAAAATTTGTCATGGCATCAGAGTCCGAAGTGAAAAATAGGACGGAAGCGTATCCAGAAGGCGGTAGCTTATCTATCGTCAGTTCCCAAATACCAGTAAACTCGCCCGATCCTGAAAACACGACTTGTTGACCGCGATGGTCTTTACCATTTGGAATCTGAATGTAAGGATTAAAAGCCAATTCAGGATACAAGAAATAATTTGTTGAAGCTGGGCCAATCCACATTCCTCCGGGGCTGCGACCTGCCGTTCCTGTTGTCAATATCTCAATTTTCAGTGGCCTCCAGCCAACCAATGTCCCGATGCTTTGATTAATCGCCTTCGTGAAAATTATCGGTTCAGGAATTTGGAATCTGCTTCGGAAATTATCAATCTCCACTTCGCCTGAATTGCGAATTTCCAAGCGATGCAACTTGAGATGCTGTTTATTAGTTTCAACGCTCGGAAGTTCATTGATAGGTAGTCCGTTGAATGACTCAACTTTTATGTAAGGAAGACTCGGAATCGCATAATTAAGTGCGTTGCTAATTGACAACAGGTCACGCCTCAACAATTCAAGCTGTTTTTCGGGAGGTTGATTGGGGAAAATTCCTGCCGCCATGGCCTGCCACGGTTGGAGAGCCTCAAAGTATTTATCTCGATCACGGGATATTGATTCTATTTGAGAGCCCATGAAATGATAAAGCAATCCATAGCCTGTTAAAAGAAGCAGAAAAAATGCAATATACCATCCTCGTTTTAGAGGATGAGTATTAAGCCAAATGCGAATTGCTTGAAAGGGTCCGATTTCGCCGCTTGCAAGTTTTTGAGCGGTAGATTCCGGTTCTTCGCTTTCTGGTTTTTTCGCCACGCGACGAGTGTGCGCCGGAAATTCGGCAGCGTCAACTTTTTGAAAAAGTTGAAGACAGCTTCTCCATTTCCGCGTCCGGCCTAAATTTTTTTCAACAAGCCGAGCCAGCGCTGAAACGCCGCGTCGCGGGCCTTTTTGTTGGCGTCGTTCGCGTCCGGCGCTTCGCCCGCGCGCATGAAGCCGTGTCCGGCGCCGTCGTAAGTCACCGGCTCGTAGGTTTTGCCGGCGGCCTTCATTTGCGCGGTTGCCGCCGGAACGGTCGCCGTCACGCGCGCGTCGTTGCCGCCGTAAAAACCATAGACCGGGCAGACGATTTTCGCCATTTCTTTTTCGTCGGGCGGCGTGCCGTAAAAGACAAACGCGGCTTTCACATCCTTGTTGGTCGTCGCGAAGCGGAACGATTCCCCGCCGCCCCAGCAAAATCCGGTGATGACGACCTTGCCGTTGGCCGCGGGAATTTTGGCCGCGTAATCCACCGCCGCGTTCAAGTCTGCGGTGATTTGCGAAGGCGGCAGATCCATGATGGCCTTGCCGACATTGCCGCCGCTCTTGATCAATTCCTCCGTGCCGCCGCCGTTGGTCGCGGAGCCGGTAATCAAATCCGGCGCGATGACGATGTAGCCCTCGGCGGCAAGCTCGTCCGCCATTTCGCACGCCCAATCCGTCAGCCCGTAAATTTCGTGGATCATCACGATGGTCGTCGCCTTGTCCTTCACTTCGGGATAAACGACAAAGCATTGCACCTCGCGCGAGTCGTGCTTGATTTTCACCCATTCCTGGTGGCGCGGGGATTTTTCGAGTTTGGTTTTGGCCCAGTCCTGCGCGGGCGCGGCGGGCGCGGCGCAAAAAAGCAGGGCGGCCAGCAAAAATAATCGCTTCATAAATTTAATTTAGCTTCGGCATAAGGATGGACAATGTATCGCCGGTTTCAACTCAAAAATCACGGCGGAAAAATCCTGTTTTCTTTTGCGCCCATCGGCTACCCTGCGCGCCAGAATGAGCAAGCTACTGCTGATTGATGACGAAGAGGACGTGCGGTATTCGATCCAGCGGATTTTTGATTCGCCGGAAATCGAGCTGGCCACCGCCGCGAGCGGCGAGGAAGGGTTGAAGGCCATTCCCAAGTTCAAGCCCGACCTCGTGCTGATGGACGTGCGCATGACCGGCATGACCGGCCTCGAAACCCTGCGCCGCATCCGCCAGAGCAGTCCCAAGCTGCTCGTGATTTTGATGACCGCCTACGGCACCACGCAAACCGCCATCGAGGCGATGAAGCTCGGCGCCTACGATTATTTGCTCAAGCCGTTCGACATTCCCAAGCTCAAGGAAATCGTCGGCAACGCGCTCAAGGCCGCGCGCGACATGAAGCAGGTCGTTTCCTACGAGCCGCTGCTCGATTCGGAGGATTACGAACAGGGCATCATCGGGCGCAGCGAACCGATGCAGCAGGTGTTCAAGCTCATCGGCCAGGTCGCCGTGAGCGACGCCACCGCGCTCGTCACCGGCGAGAGCGGCACCGGCAAGGAACTCGTCGCCCGCGCGATTTATCATCACAGCAACCGGAGCGAACAGCCGTTCCTCGCCGTGAATTGCGCCGCGATTCCCGAACAGCTTTTGGAAAGCGAATTGTTCGGCCACGAAAAAGGCTCGTTCACCGGCGCAACCGTCCAGCGCATCGGCAAATTCGAGCAATGCAACCACGGCACGATTTTCCTCGACGAAATCGGCGACATGACGCCCGCGACGCAGACGAAAATCCTCCGCGTCCTCCAAAACGGCACCTGCGAGCGCGTCGGCGGCAACTCGCCGATTCAAGTGGACGTGCGCATCATCGCCGCGACGAACAAGCCGCTCGAAGCCGCCGTCGCCGCGAAACAGTTCCGCGAGGATTTGTTTTACCGGCTGAACGTGGTGCGCATCCAGATTCCGCCGCTGCGCGACCGGCGCGAGGACATTCCGCTGCTGGTGAATTATTTCCTGAAAAAATTCGCGCGCGAGCAGCAGCGCGCGCCGAAATCCGTCGCCGCCAGCGTCATCAAGACGCTTGAAAAATATCACTGGCCCGGCAACGTGCGCGAATTGGAGAACGCCATCCGCCGCGCGCACGTCATGGCCAAGAGCGACGCGATTTTGCTGGCGGACCTGCCGCCGGAAATTTCCGGCGCGGGTAGTGGGACAGGCATCTTGCCTGTCAGCAGTGAACAGGCTGGAAGCCTGTCCCACACCGATGTCGCCGCGCTCGCGCGGCAATTGTTCCAGTGGGCCAGGCGCGATCCGAAATTGAAAATCATTCCCGCCGTGGAGCGCGAACTGGTGGTGCAGGCGCTCAAGGAGACGAACGACAACCAGATTCAGGCGGCGAAGCTGCTGGGCATCACGCGCGCCACGCTCCGCAAACGCATCGAGAAATTCGGCATCCGGCGCGAGTTGAATGTGAAGTGAACGGGAATTTTCAGGAGAAAGCGGCCCCGCAACGGCTGACACATCTGATGCCGGCCGCCTGCTTCATTTTTGCGGCGTGGATTGCGGCGGCCATTTGTTCCAGCCGCTGCCTTTACGCGGACGGCGCGCATGAATTCGTCCGTGTTTTGCAGGCGCGGGATTTTGTAGCCTTGATGTGGTCGCGCCATTTCGCCTTTTACATCTACGAATTTCCGCTGGTGCTGGCCATCAAGCTGGGCGTCACAAACCTGGCGTGGCTGCGGCTGGCGTTCGGCCTCGGCTGTTTTCTGCCTTGGCCGCTGGCGATGATTTGTTGCCGCTGGATTTCGCCGGAAAACTTCTGGCTGGTCGCGCTCGGCTGTGCAGCGGGCTATCTGAATGCGGCGTTCATGGCGGTGGGCGAGCATATTCTGGCTCACGCGCTGTTCTGGCCGGCGCTATTTGTCCTTCTCTTTGCCCGGCCGCTGAAGCCGCTGGCGGCGGTGATCCTGCTGGCTTCAGCCGTCGGAATGCTGTTCAGCTACGAGTCGCAAATATTTCTCTGCGCGCCGCTGGCGTTGCTGGCTCTTTGGCGTTTCTCGCGGGAAAAAACTGAACGCGGCGGCGGGACTTGGGTGGTGTTTCTCTCGGCAGCCACACTGTTTTTTGCCGGAATTGCCATTGGATCATGTGCCGTGTTGATGCCGGAAATTCCGCGGAACTTCATTGGTTTCAAGGCCGGCACGCTGGGAATCCTGACGCATCCCGGCTGGACGCTGACATGGACAATTGTCTGGGCCGGCCTGACGCTGGTTGCGTGTTTCTCGGAAAGAGTTTGGCGAAACATCTCTTCCAAGGCCGGATTTTATCTCCTGTTCACTGCCGTGGCGGTTTGGGGAACCGGGCCGTTGCTGGCGCCGGACCGGGTGGACAATGGCACGCAATATGACAACCGGGTTTTGGACCTGCTCGCGCCGCTGGCACTGTTGCCGGTGGCATTGATTTTGCGGTTTCGTCCGCGATGGATTGAATCCCGGCGCGGGCGAATCGTGCCGCTGGTGGCCGCAATGTTCATCGCGCAATCGCTCTGGCAAATTTCGGCCACGGTGAACTGGCATCGGGATGTCGTCTGGATGCGGGAAATACTGGCTGCAAAATCCGGCATCGTCAAAGTGCGCTCGACGGCGCTGGCGGTGGATGGAATGGAAGGCCGCGAGCAATACCGGGACGCGATGGGCGGACGTTTTGACTGGGTTTGGCCCTGCTTGAGCATCGCCATCGCCCCCGACCAGAAAATCAACTGCCTCGTTTGTTCCGAAGTGTATCTCGATCCGGAGATTCGCAAATATCTCTGGCAGCCTTTCGATCCGCTCAAGCCCGAAACCCTGCCCAACCTCGACCACTATGGCCTGGATTTCTCAGGTTACACCGCCGCCATGCGCAAACGCACCGAATAATCCGGCATCCGGCGCGAATCGGATGCGGACTGAACACCGCGCGTTTATTTTCTGGCTGGCATCATGGCGCAATGGTCTCTAAACTTCGTCATGCTCCGAATTGCCACAGTCGCCCTGGTTTTTCTGGGCGGGTTCGTGATCATGGTTCTGGAAATGATCGGCGTGCTTTATCTGGCCAAGGATTTCGGCAGCTCGTTTTATGTCTGGACGAGCCAGATTGGGGTCATTCTGATGGCGCTGTCGCTGGGCTACGCCATCGGCGGCTCGCTGGCCGACAAGTTTCAACGGACGGCTTTTCTGGCCGCGCCGCTGGCCGTCGCCGGCATTTTTATTTTCTTCATTCCAAAAATCTCGCCGCCGCTGATCAACGCGATCGTGAACCGGCATCCGGCGGGCCAAGACATTTCCATGCTGTGGATGAAAGTGGACCCGGCGTTCGGCAGCGCGGTGATTTTCTTCCTGCCCTGCTTCGTGCTGGCAATTTTGTCGCCTTATATGATCCGCATCACGGCGCGGCAACTGGAAAAGGTGGGCGCGGTGAGCGGTTTGATTTACGCGGCCAGCACGGTGGGCAGCATCGGCGGGGTGTTTGTCTCCGGCTACATTTTGATTGATTACCTGACGGTCACGGCCATTTTCCGGGCGATGGGCGTTTTGGTTTTAATTCTGGCCGGGCTTGCCCTAGCGATGGATTTCTGGCTCGGCGGCAATTGCAAAACCGTCCAACAACAAAAATAAACATGAAAACAATCATTCGCAGCCGCGCAATCGGCCTTCTGATTCTGCTCGCGCCTTTTGTATCCGGCGCGCAGCGGGTTGTGCAGTTTGACCGCATTTCCGCCTACCACCACATCCAGGTTTACGATGAAAACGGGACGCGGACGTTGAGCTTCAACGGCTCGTGGGAGACGACGATGTCGCTGGCCAATCCACTGACGGGGCATTTTGAATACACCGAGTATTTCCAGATGCCGTGGCTGTGGAACCACGACATCAAGCGCGTGCTGATGGAGGGATTGGGCGGCGGCAGCACCCCGCGCGCCTACCAGCATTACTACACCAACGTGATGGTGGACGTGGTGGAGATTGATCCCGTCGTCGTCGAGGTCGCCAAAAAATACTTCACCGTTGCGGAAACGCCCAAGCTCGTCATCCACACCAACGACGGGCGCGTTTTTCTGCGCCAGACCACCAACGTCTATGACGTCATCCTGATGGACGCCTATTCCACGACGCGCTACGGCTCGTCACTGCCGCGCCAGTTGGTGACAAAGGAATTTTTTGAACTGGCCAGCCAGCATTTGAGCACCAACGGCGTCCTCGCCTACAACGTCATCGGCCAGATTCAGGGCTTCCGCGCCACGCTCATCGGCGCGATGTATCGCACGTTGAGCGAAGTTTTCCCGCGCGTTTATATGTTCCCCGCCGTGGAAAGCCAGAACATCGTCTTCGTGGCGACCAAATCGGCGGAGCCGTTCACCTACATGCGCGCTGCGCAGGAGGCGCAGCAACTGATCCACTCCAGAACGGTCACGCTGCCGACATTTACAATGCGGGTGAAGTCTTTCACGGATGAACGACCGCCAACCGCCGCCACTTCGCCCTTGCTGACCGACGACTACGCGCCCATTGACAGCCTGCTGCAAGGAACTCAATAAATTTGCCGGGCGTTTTGACTGTCAAACTGGAACACCGAGAAATCGGGATTGAGTTTGCGCCGCCGGCAGCTATTGTTTCCCCATGCGCCGATTTTTGATGATCGTGGGCTTGCTCGGCTCGCTGGCAGCGGCGGGCTTGCCGCGCCAAAGCGAAGCGGCGGCGGGCGCGTCCGATGCCGTCGCGGGCGCAAACCGCGCCACAGCGACTCCCGCTCCAAAGACGGGGCGCGTCGTCAAGGTTTTGCCGCTGTTCCTCGACCTCAAGGGACATGACGCGATTTCGCCGAGCCTGTTCGACCGCGACGCCTACCAGGCCTTCCTGCGCCAGCATACCAATGAAATTTCCGCCATCCGTTTCGACGTCTTGTGGAAGGCGTCCGGTGTGAAAGGCGCAAAGTTGCAGTTGCGCGCCGAACTGCGCGGCGTTGGCGAGCGCGGCCTGCCGCGCCAGACCGTCCTCGAAAAGGAAGTCACACCCGCGTTTTTCCGCAGTTGGACTCCGCTGAAGCTGGAAGGCGATGACTTGAAAAATTTCGGCTCGCTGGTCGCCTGGCGCGTCACGCTCTGGGACGGCGGCCAGTTGCTCGGCGAACAGAAATCATTTCTCTGGTGACGGCGCATGAGCGGCATGGTTCCAATAAAAATCGTCTGCCATTGCGGCCAGAAATACGCCTTCGAGGTGCGGCCGGAAAACGGACAAATGCCGGTGCCGGTGAATTGCCCCGCCTGCGGGCGCGACGGCACCATCGCCGCCAACGAGTCCATCCGCAAAATGCTCCACGGCAAAACGCAGCCCCTGCCGCCGCGCAGCGTCGCCGCGGTTTTGAAAGTTGCGCAATCCAGCCTCGAATCGCACCTGGTCGAGGCGCTCAAGGACGCCGTCGTGCAGGAACTGGCCAGCCAGCGCCGCGAACTCCTTGCCGGCCAGCAGCAGGCGGCGGCGGAACTCACCGAACTCGCCCGCCGCCTCGAAGCCGTCCAGACGCCCATGCTCGAACGGCTGCGAGCCTACGAGCAGCGCATCGCGGAATTGGAAAAGGAACTCGGCGAACAATCGAAGGAAAACCGCGAACTGCTCCAGTTGAAAATCGAAATGACCCGCCGCCAGCTCGAATCCGAGCGCAGCAGAATCCATTTCAATTGAATCTACGATTTACGATTTGCGATTTATGATTTGAAAACCCAGTCGGGCGGCTTGCCGACAAATCATCCATCATAAATCGTAAATCATAAATTTTTCTTGTCCCTCGCCTGCATCGCCTGCTCGTAGCATTTCAGCGCCTCGTCGTAGCGCTGCAGCCGGTTGAGCAGGCCGCCCTTGAACAAATACGCCGTGACCAGCGCGCCATCCGCCGCAATGGCGCGGTCGCAACACGCCAGCGCCTCGTCCACGCGATCCAGCTTTTCCAGCGCCGAGGCCTTTTTGACCAGCGCCTCCGGATGCTGCGGCTGGGCGGACAGAAAATTTTCAAAACACTCCAGCGCCTTCCGGGCTTCGTTCGCGTCCAGAAATGCCTGTCCCTCGGCGAGCGGGTCGGCGGATTTCGCCGCCGGTTCCGCCAGCAGCCGACCGCTGTTTTCGAGTTCGAGGATTTTTTTCTCCAGTTGCCCGACGATGTCGAGCAGGCGCGCGTTGGAAATTTCCACCGTCGCGCGGCCCGGAGCGGCAAGCTGCTGGACGGCCCCGGCGGACGCCAGCGCGGCACCCGGGCGCGACGCGATTTCCACCAGCCGCGCCACCGAGCGCCATTGCAAATAAGCCATGAACAGCACCGCCGCCAGCACCGTCAGCCCGAACGCGCCCGCCAACATGAACATGGACTGCTGGTTTTTTTGCGCCACTTCGAGGTCGGCGGCGTGGCGCGCGGCGATGGTTTGTTCGAGCGCCTGGATGCGCGCGGCGGTGTCCGCGGCGTTTTGCCGGGCTTCCTCGCGGCTTTTTTCCAATTCGATCTGCGTGTCGTGAAGCTGCGCCTGGATTTGCAGATAACCGTTCGCCATCGCGTCGGAGTTCGTGGGCGAGGAAATGGAATTGGTGTCCGCCGCGAGGCATCGCGCCGCGAGAAATGCGGCAAGGCAGGCCGCCACGAAAATTTTTGAAAAGCCGGATTTCATAACCAGCCGCGCAGCGTGGACATTCGGCAAAACGATGTCAACTCCATCCTAATCTTTTAATCGTAATCCTGCTCGTAATCCAAATTGTAGAACCGATTAAGATGACGATTATGATTACGGTCAAAACTCACTTCGTCTTCAAATCAAATTCAATCCGCGTGCGCGAGCCGGTCTGGACATTGTCAATTTCCATGTCCTGAAGCTCCCACTGGCCGTTGACCTTTTTGAACGACTTCGGCGCGAATTCCTTGAGCAGCTTGTTTTTGAAATCGTAGGCCTCGGCCTGCACGATGCCGCCGCTCTCCTCGTCAATCCACGAAACCACGCGCGAATAGCTGTTTGTGGACGGCTCCGGATTCGTGCTTTCCAAAACCATGCAGCCGCGACTGCGTTTGTTTTCCTTCTTCAAAATCTTCTGCCCCGGCCAGTGGAAAAATTCCAATGATAAATCAACAATCCAGAAATCTGAATTGGCAAAAGGAGTCATCAATTCCGAGCCTGACAATTGATGGTTGCTTAACAGTTTTCCCAAAAAGGATGAACCATCCATAAACAAAGGAACCTGTTTGTGGGAATTGGTCCAGTAAGAGGTGGAGTGAGACTCTGTATTCAGATTGTCCACGGCATGAATATTGCAAAGTGTCACAAATTGATTTGTCGCCCCAGCTTCATAAATGCTGTAAAAGCTGAACCAATTTGTTGCCTTGAAAATAATGACCCAGCAATCCAAGGGGATTTCCGAACGCTTGCCTTTCCCATCGCGGATTTGCAAAACGCCGGTGTTCGTGAAATCTTCCGCCGGTCGCGCATCGCAAAGCTGCTGTGCCAGCTTGCGCCCCTGAATTTCCGCGTCGGACAAGCCATTTGTCGTTTGCGCCGTCGCGCCAAGGGAAAAAAACAAAACCATCACCGCCATTGTCGCCCACCGGAAAAGCGGCGGAGGGCCGCCGCACTCCAAGACGCTGGCGCGCTGAACCGTGCTCCCGCTGCTCGCGAAGCGTCCTGGACTGCGCCAGCCCTCTGGCGCTTTTGAATTTTGAATACACGCCCGGATTCCCGGCGCACCTTCGGAACTGAAATTGGAGAAATTCATTTCGCCTCAAGCGCGAGTTTCAGCACTTCCGAAATCTGCCGGACAAAATGCGCCTTCAATTTGCTCCGCACCTCCGCCGGCGCTTCCAGCCAGTCCGATTTGTTTCCCTCCGGCAAAATGACCTGCTTCATGCCAAAACGCTGCGCCGCGAGGACCTTTTCCTTGATGCCGCCCACGCGCAGCACGCGCCCGCGCAGGCTGATTTCGCCCGTCATCGCCACGTCGGATTTCACGCGCCGCTTGGAGAGCAGCGACGCCAGCGCAGCCACGATGGCCACGCCCGCGCTCGGCCCGTCCTTGGGCGTCGCGCCGGCGGGAACGTGGATGTGCAAATCGTGCTTGCCGTAATCGTCGAAATCCAGATTGAGCTTCTTGGCCTGGCTGCGGAGATAACTCACCGCCGTCTGCGCGCTTTCCTTCATCACTTCGCCGAGCGAGCCGGTCAAAATCAAATTGCCGCGCCCGCGCATCCGCGTCGCCTCGATGAACAAAATGTCGCCGCCCACCGGCGTCCACGCCAGTCCGGTGGCGATGCCTATCTCGGTGATTTTCTCCGCGCTTTCGGCAATGAACGGCGCGTGGCCGAGAAAACCCTGCAAATGTCCGGCGTCGAGCTTCACCGCCGCGGCCTTGCCGTTGCTGGAGATGATTTTGCGCGTGGCCTTGCGGGTGAGCGCGGCGATTTCGCGCTCGAGCTGGCGGACGCCGGCCTCGCGGGTGTATTCGCGGATGAGCCGGCGCAGCACGGAGTCGGAAAATTTCACGTCGCTCTTCGTAAGGCCGTGTTCCTCAAGCTGGCGCGGCACGAGATAGCGCCGGGCGATCTGCAATTTTTCTGTCTCGGTGTAGCTGGGCAGTTCGATGACTTCCAACCGGTCGCGCAGCGCGGCGTGGATCGGCTCCAGCCAGTTCGCGGTGGTGATGAAAAGCACACGCGACAAGTCGAACGGCAAATCGAGGTAATGGTCGGTGAACGTGTTGTTCTGCGCCGGGTCCAAAACTTCGAGCAGCGCGGACGCCGGGTCGCCACGAAAATCCGCGCCGACCTTGTCCAATTCGTCGAGCAAAATCACCGGATTGCGGCTTTCAACGCGCCGCAGCGTTTGAATGATTCTTCCGGGCATCGCGCCGACGTAGGTGCGGCGGTGGCCGCGAATCTCGGCCTCGTCGCGCATTCCGCCGAGCGAGATGCGGGCAAATTTGCGGCCCAGCGCATCGGCGACGCTTTTGCCGAGGGAGGTTTTGCCGACGCCGGGCGGGCCGACGAGACACAGGATCGGCCCCTTGATTTGTTTGCGACGCTTGATGACGGCGATGAATTCGAGCAGGCGGTCCTTGACCTTGGCGAGGCCGAAATGCTGGTCGTTCAGGATTTTTTCCGCCGCCTTCAAATCCAGCTTGTCCTCGGTGGATTTTTCCCACGGCAGATTCAAAATCCAGTCGAGATAATTTCGCGCAACGCCGTATTCGGCGGCGGCGGGCGGCGTCTGCTGGAGGCGCTCGAGTTCCTGCATGGCGGCCTTGCGCGCCTCATCGGGCATCGGCGTCTGCTCGATTTTTTCGCGGAGCGATTTGATTTCGTTCGCGTTCGGGTCGGTGTCGCCGAGTTCGCGCTGGATGACGCGAATTTGTTCGCGCAGGAAAAAATCGCGCTGCGACCGGGCGATGGAGGAGGCGACATCGTTCTGGATTTTGGAGCTCAACGTCAGCACCTCCTGCTCGCGGCCGAGCAGCGGCAGCAGCTTCTGGAGTCGCTCGCGAACGGAGATGGTTTCGAGCAACAGCTGGCGGTCTTCGAGGCTCAAGTTCAGGTTCGCGGCGATGAGGTCGGCGAAATGGCCGGGATGGTCGGTGTTGAGCGCGGCGATTTTCACCTGGTCGGGCAGCGCAGTGGACATCTTGGCGATTTCATCAAATTGCTTGTGCGCGTTGCGCAGCATCGCCTGCAATTCGACGGAATTTTCCGTCTCGTCGCGCAAGAGTTCGTAGGCCGCACGCAGATAAGGCATGGGCGGCGTGAAATTTTTCACGCGGATGCGCCAGAGTCCCTCGGCCAGCACGCGCGCGGTGCCGTCGGGAAATTTCACCATCTTGGACAGGCGCGTGACGCAGCCGACCTCGTGCAAATCCTCCGGGGCCGGCTCGGCGACTTCCGGCTTGCGCTGCAACACCGCGGCGAACAGGCGGTCGCCGGCCACGATGTCGTCAACCAGCTTGAGGCTCGGCCCGGTCTCGACGAGCAGCGGCACGACGGCGCCCGGAAAAATCACGATGTCGGAAAGGCCCAGCACGGGCAGGGCATCCGGCAGCGAACGCGTGGAAATGCGCGGCGGTGATTCCGCTTTTTCAGCGGCACCGAGAATGCTGACAAATTCCGTCTCCGGCGATGTCGTCGTCGTATCCATCAGTTGTTAAATGCAGCCGCGCCGGAAAAGATTCTCGCGCGGTTAATTTCCATCCGCAATCGGCACCTTGGTTGTTTTGGACTGCGATTGAAGCGCCGCCGGCACGTCAATCCGCAGAAAGCCATTCACGTAAATCGCCCTGGCCTTGCCCAGATCATAGCCCGAAGGCAGGTCCAGCACGCTTTCAAAGGGGCCGTAGCTGATTTCCATGATTAGAAAACTGCATTTTTGCGCGCGGCAGCAGTCAGGACGGTTCCCGGAAATCCGCAGGCGGTTTTCCTCGATGGTGATTTCGAGGTTTTCGCTTTTCATGCCGGGCAGCTCCACCTTGATGACCAGGCCGGTGTCGGTGACATACACATCCGTGTTCGGCACCCAGCGTCCGTTGGCGGCGCCGCCGTGCCCGCTCACCGCCGAGCGCCGGGAAACAAAATGAACCGTCGAACTGACTTTGGTTACGGCCATGATGAAAACAATATCGCAAAAAACCAGATTGGCAAGCGAACGGCTCGCACTGCCTGACGCGGAAACATAACCGCAAACCCCATTTGTGCAAATGAAATTTATTTTGTCTTACAGGTGCATCCTGCACCGTCCCCATGGCGCGGGTTTGAAACCCGCCGTTTCGCCTATTTGCAGCCGGCGGAGCGCCCATTGACTGTGGCTGTTGAATTTCCAGGGTCTTGCGGATTGCAAATCCGCGGGACAGTCAACCGCAAGCCGGCGCCACGGGGGCTGCGCATGGCCATTGCCGAAACATGCTGAAACTGGAACTCCAGCCTACACCGCAGCGCGCGGCGGTGGATTTTTCACCTGCAACGGGATGTTCGCCCGCGATTCGCCGTCAAGCCGGATGTCCACGGAATACAATCCCGCCTCGGCAAACTTCAATCCCTGGATGTTGACGATGAAATTGCGCGTGATGAAATACGCGTCGTCCGGGAGCGCGACCGTCACCGGGATGTCAATCGCCGGCATGATGGCGCGGCCGTCGGCGTCCACAAAATTCAGCTTGAGCTTGCGCTCGCCCACGTCGCCGGACATGAACGTGACCCGCAGCGCCACCGCGCATTGCGGATGCACGGCGGGGAGCTGCGGCGCGTAAATCGTGTCGAACGCGCCGAGGAAGTTGAGCTTGCCGTTGTCGTCCGTCGCGGCATCGCAGAGCACGGCCACTTGAATGTTCATGCGGACATAAAGACACGAATTCCACGAATTGGCACGAAATTATTTTTTGAATTTTCCCGCTTGACATACATTTAGTTTCTATGTATCGTGTCCCTATGATTCGCAAGGAACTCGTTGCCGCGTCGGCTGAACCGTTGATCTTGTCGCTGCTCGCCAGGGGCGAAAGCTACGGTTACGCCATCATTCAGGAAGTCAAAGCCCGCTCCGGCGGCAAGCTGCAATGGACGGACGGGATGCTTTACCCGGTGCTGCACCGGATGGAGCACCGGGGCCTGATCAAATCGCGCTGGGCCGAAAGCGAGACCGGGCGCAAGCGCAAATACTACTCGCTCAAAAAGGACGGCAAGACGGCGATGGCCAGGCATCAGGAACAATGGTCGCTGGTGCATTCCGTTTTGGCCGGATTGAAAAAGGAGCAATATGTTTGATCTCGAAAAATCCATCGCGGACTGGCGGCAACAAATGCTCGCCGCCGGAATCAGAACGCCCGTGCCGTTGGAAGAACTGGAAATTCATCTGCGCGACGAAATTGAGCGGCAGGTGCAATCAGGACTGAGCAGGCAGCAGGTTTTTGGAATCGCCGTGAAAAAAATCGGCCAAGCTCCTGAACTCAAAAGTGAATTCAAAAAAGTTAACGCCCTTATGGAAATACAAAAAATCATAAAACTGGCCGGCGTCATTTGTGTTGTCGTCGCATCATTTTGTCCACTGTTCATTTTCCTGGCTATGCTTTTGGACCACCGAGTAAGTTCGCTGCCGAAAATGCTCGCGGTGGCTGTCTATGCTACAACCCTCACAACAATTGTTTTAAGCTGGAGATATAACCACAAACTTCTTCCAGTAATCCACAATCAATTGCTTAGAAGAGCGGTTGGCTTGGCGTGCTATGGGGGATGTCTGCTTTGGATACGATTCGGCATATTCCATTTTCCACCCGGAGGCTCGCACCCCCGAAGCCCTTTGCTGCCGTTGTTAATTTTTGGATTGGAATGGACGGTGATGGCCATTCTAGGCGGTATCGGTCATGGGCTGGAAAAAGCCGCCCGTAAAAACACTGAGCAATATGTTTGACCTCGAAAAATCCATCGCGGAGTGGCGGCAACAAATGCTCTCCGCCGGAATCAGAACGCCCGTGCCGTTGGAAGAACTGGAAATTCATCTGCGCGAGGAAATTGAGCAGCAGATGAAATCGGGATTGAGCAAACAGGACGCCTTCAATTCTGCCGTTCAGAAAATCGGGCAGGCGCACATGGTTCAAAATGAATTCAATAAATTGGGCTTTTGGGGCGTTCCCATGCCAGCCAGTTGCAAGGTGTTTAGGGCGAGATTTGAAATGATCTTTGTTATCACGCTGGCCCTGCTATTTCTTTCGCATCTTGGCCTTTTGTTGAAGGATGACGGATTAAATTTTTTAAGCGTTGAAGGTCACAAGCTCGCAATTTTGACCGCGTTAGACCTGATCTTTGCATTCGTCCTGGCAAAAATGTTTTGCCGGGTAACCGCCTTGGGCATTTCTGCAGATGGGGTTTCTGTCAGCTCGACTTGGTTGATGACAAGACATTCTGTCCGCTGGCCGGACATAAAACTGGCCCGATTGGTTCGCGTTTTGAACCTGCGTTACATTCGGATTGTTACGACGTCTGGCAGGAAGTTCACTTGCATAGTGTTTTCCAAATCACAAGAGCGTGAATTAAGGCGGGAGATTCTCCGGCTTGTGCCGGTAATGATCTCCCAATTGCAGGCGGATGAATATTGGGAGACTGCGCCGGTGATCAAACTGGAGGTGGAGACCGTGACCTTGGAAAAAAGATGAGATAAAACCATGTTCAACCTCGAACAATCCATCGCGGACTGGCGGCGGCAGATGCTCGCTGCCGGAATCAAAATGCCCGTGCCGCTGGAGGAATTGGAAATTCATCTGCGCGAGGAAATCGGGCGGCTGGTGAAATCGGGAAAAGACGCGCAAAAGGCTTTTGAAGAGGCGATTCAACTCATTGGAAAGGCGAATATGATAAATAACGAGTTCAAAAAAGTGAAGGAACCATTGGAAGCACGATTTACGAAAGTGGTGGGAATCGTTTTTCTGGTTGTCATTAGCCTGGCAGCGTGCTGCTTTTCGCTCCTATTGGCGGACGCCATGTTTCTGTTGCACCATTACAAAATTGATCAATCTTCTGTGGCAACCGTTGGGCAGCTTGTGTCCGGCTTCGCTGCTATTGCCGCATTTACGCTGTTCGCCTGGAGCTGGCGATTGTGTCCCGGAATTTTTCCGGCCATCTCGAAAAAAGCCCTGAAAATCATTCCCATTTGTGGTTGCGTGTCGCTTTTGTTTTGGACTGCGGTCGTTGTTTTCCGCATTGTCGTGCCGCACCCCGACGCCACATTTGGTCAGGTGGCGTTGCTGATGTGGGCAATACTTGTCCCTCCGACAGCTTTGGGCGGCTTGATCCTTGGACTTGATGCCGCCGCGCGGAAAAAAGCCGCGTCGGCTGGTTCGTAAAATGGAAGGATCCATATGTTTGACCTCGAAAACTCAATTGCTGATTGGCGACGGCAGATGCTGGCCGCCGGCATCAAAACGCCCGTGCCGCTGGAGGAACTGGAAATTCATCTGCGCGAGGAAATTGAACGGCAGATGGAATCAGGTTTGAACGGGCTGGAGGCTTTCAGTTGCGCCGTTCAGAAAATCGGCGAGGCGCATTTGATTCAAAACGAGTTCAAGAAAGCGGAAGAAACAAAGGAAGAAAGCCGTTATAGTTACAAACCAAAACAAATCTGGTTGGCGGGGGTTGCGATCATATTTCCGTTGCTCACGGGCGTCATTGCATTTGCCAATTCCCAGTTTAATTGGCGGCTCGCTGTCGACCATCAATTGACTCTCCTGGTTGCTTCTGTCGCGTGTCCTTTGCTCGCCTGGAGCGGGCGATTGGGCTACCGAATATTTCCGGCCATTGGCGCCGGACGGATCAAAATCGTCGTATATGCCGGCTTGGTGGCGCTGCTTTTTTGGTATTTGGCGTTTTGCTACATTGTTTTCTCGCGCCACGACTCCACCATCAATCAGGCGGTCGCATGGGGATTGTCTATCCCGGCGGGAGCCTTTATCGGTTTGTTGTGGGGATTAGATACCGCCGCGCGGAAAAAAATTGCGTCGGCTGGTTCGTAAAATGGAAGGAGCAATATGTTTGACCTCGAACAATCCATAGCGGTATGGCGAAATCAAATGCTCGCCGCCGGAATCAAAACACCCGTGCCGCTGGAGGAGTTGGAAATTCATCTTCGCGAGGAAATTGAACAGCAGGCAAAATCGGGATTGGGCGAAGCGGAGGCATTCGAGGCCGCCGTTTTGAAAATTGGGCAGGGGGGTTTGTTGAAAAAAGAATTTGCCAGAGCCAACGGATTATGGGGCTGGTTTGGCGACAACAAAACTAAAACTGTAAAAATTATGAAAAGAATTGGAATCAGCGCGGCAATCATGGTGTTGTTGGTTGCGGTCTGCTGCGGTTGTGCCTACACCAGCAACAAGCTGACCGGCACAAAAGGCGCGGCGTTCGCCGGATTTTACCAAATGGCTTCAGAAAAAAATCCAAGCCCGGAGTCCGGCACGCTCCCGCAGTCGTGGTGGCAAAGCTCTTTCTCCGTAGGTGAATTTAACCGGCTGGTGGAATGTGAATACCGGAAAGCTGACACCAACACCACGCTGGTGCTGACGGTGAAGACGCACGGATTCAAAGGCGTGGTCGCCGCGCCGCCCGGCACAACCGGGGTTCGGGTCGTGCGCGACGGGGATAAATACAAGACGGAAACCTTTTGAAACTGAAAGGCGTTATGTTCAATCTCGAACAATCCATCGCGGAGTGGCGGCAACAAATGCTCGCCGCCGGAATCAAAACGCCCGTGCCGCTGGAGGAACTGGAAATTCATCTGCACGAGGAAATTGACCGGCGGGTTAATTCGGGCCAAAGCGAAGTGGACGCCTTCAGTTCCGCCGCCCGGAACATCGGGCAGGCACAATTGGTTCAAAACGAATTCGCAAAGATAAAAATCCGGGGCATTTCAATGCCAGCCGATTGCAAAACATTCAGGCTGAAGGCCGAACCCGTTTTTTATTTCTTTTTTGTCTTCTCCTGGCTCGTGGCATTCGGCCTCATTTTGAGGGATGACGGATTAAATTTTAATCGTCTGGCGCTCGTTGTTTCCAGCGCAACAGGCGTGATTTTTTCGTATGCCTTCGCAAAAATAGGTCACCGCGCTGTTGCCCTGGGCATTTCCGCTGATGGAATTTATGTTCGCCGCGGCCGGGGAAGAATGGATGTTGTTCGTTGGCCGGACATAAAACGGGTGCGGCCATACCGGATGTTCAATCTGCGATGGCTGCTGATTTATACTACCACCGGCAAAAAAATTTGGGCGCCGCTGTTTCTGCCAAAATCACAGGAGGTTGAGTTGTGGGAGGAGATTCAACGGCTTGAGCCGCAAATCGTCAGCCAGTTGCAACCCGCAAAAACAGCTTAAAACCATGTTTGACCTCGAACAATCCATCGCGGAATGCAACGGTGGATCTGCGGCAAATGTCCGTGCTGGAAAAGCGCCTTGCCGCCGAAGCCGGGGGTTGAAATGCGGGCTTGCTAGAATCCGTTTGGGGCGTAGATTTTTGCCATGAATGCAACGGTGGATCTGCGGCAAATGTCCGTGCCGGACAAGCTCCGGTTGATGGAAGACCTCTGGCATGACCTTTCCCAAAACGAAGCCGACCTCGCTTCGCCAGAATGGCACGGCGCAGTTCTAACCGAGCGTGAACGCAAGCTCGCGAGCGGTGAAGAAACGCTGCTGGACTGGGAAACCGCCAAGCGCCAGTTGCGAGCCAAGCTTCAGTGAAAATCGTCATCCAGTCCTCCGCGCTCGCGGATTTGACGGAGGGTTTCGACTTTTACGAGCGGAACGAGCCGGGATTGGGCGCCTGCTTTTTGGATTCGCTTTATTCGGACGTTGACTCGCTCCAACTTTATGCCGGCATCCACCTGATCCATTTCGGCAAGTATCACCGCCTGTTGTCAAAACGATTTCCCTACGGCATTTACTACCGGGTTGAAGAAAATACTGTTCTCGTCCGGGCGGTGCTGGATTTGCGCCGCGCTCCGGAATGGGTCAGACATCGTTTGCAGTGATGTCGGGCGTGTTGCCATGCCGCGCACGAGCTTCCAGAAATTGTTTCAATTCCGCCGCCGCTTTGCCCCCAAAACCTGGGATGGCGGCGATTTGTTCCAGTGTGGCCGTTTTCAACCGCTGCACCGAGCCGAATTTTTTCAGCAACGCCGATTTGCGCCGTTCGCCGATGCCGGGAAATTCATCCAGCACGCTCTCGGAAATTTTCTTGAGCCGCAACTGCGCGTTGTAGCTGTTCGCCACGCGATGGCACTCGTCGCGGATGCGCTGGAGCAGTTTCACCGCCGGATGATCCAGCCCCAGCCGGAGCGGTTCGCTTTTGCCCGGCAGATAAATCTCCTCAAATTCCTTCGCCAGCCCGATGACGGAAATTTTTTCCAAACCCAATTTTTCGAGTTCGGCGCAAGCCGCGTTCAACTGGCCCTTGCCGCCGTCTATTAAAATCAAGTCCGGGAAGGTTGAAGGTTGAAGGTTGAAGGTTTCAGGATGCTCGCCGATGCTGGCCTTGGACTTTGGACTTTGGACTTTGGTCTCCCGCTTCAGCCGCGAATATCGCCGCCGCACCACTTCCGCCATGCCGGCGAAATCGTCCTGGCCAACGACGGTTTTGATTTTGAACCGGCGGTAATTCGCGCGGTCGGGCCGGCCGTTTTTGAAACTCACCAGCGAAGCGACGGCAAACGTGCCGCTGATGTTTGAAATGTCGAAGCCCTCGATGCGCTGCGGCGGTGAAGGCAAATCAAGCGCTTTCGCCAGTTCCGCCAGATCATTTTGCGGATGGATTGAGAGCGGCAGCGTGTAAGGCACCCGCTCAAATTTCCGCTCTTTCTTCGTCGTTTCCTTTAAATCGCGGAGCAGGTCGCGCAGGCCGGCGGCCTTCTCGAAATCCTGCGACGCGGCGGCTTTTTTCATTTCCGCCTCGAGTTGGCCCTGCATTTCGCGGCACTGGCCTTCGAGAAAATCGCACGCGGCGCGCACCTGCTCCAGATATTGTTCGCGCGTGACGTTGCCGACGCACGGCGCGGTGCAGTATTTCAGATGCGCGTAGAGGCAATGCTTGTAATCCGCCGCGCCTGGCGCGAACACGCGGCAGCCGCGCAGGTTGAACTGCCGCCGCGCCAGCGCCAGCGTGCTGCGGAGCGCGCCGGAATTTGAGAACGGCCCGAAATAGCGCGCCCCGTCGTCCTTGCGGAACCGCGTGAAGGTGAAGTTCGGGATCGGGTCGTTCAGATTCACCTTGAGCATCAGAAACCGTTTGTCGTCGCGGAAGCTGACGTTATAGCGCGGATGAAATTCCTTGATAAGCTTGCCTTCGAGCAGGAACGCCTCCGGCTCGCTGCGGACGACGTGGAAATCGAAATCGTGAATCGCCTCGACCAGGGCGTTGAATTTCAAGTCCCAGCCCAGGCGCCGGCTGGATTGGAAATACTGGCTCACGCGCTTCCGCAGATCGAGCGCCTTGCCGACGTAAATGACCGTGCCAAACCGGTCCTTGTGCAGATACACGCCCGGCTTGTGCGGGACGGTTCCTAGTTTTTTGCGGATGGCTTCGGTCGCAGGCACGGGGAATTTCAACGCAAAAGCGCGAAGGCGCAAAGAAATTTAGACAGAATTTACAGAATTAACCGAATTTAAAAAATTATTCCCCGCCGGTTTTTATTCTGAAAATTCTGTCAATTCTGTATCAAGATTCTTTTTTCAAATGGCGGTGGACGAAGAAATAATACAGCCCGCCGAGCGCCAGCGCCGCGCCGCCGAGCCAGAGAACGACGTGGCGCATCTCGCCGTGCATGAGTTTTTCATCCTGGCCCGCCTTGACGCCGACATAGCAAAGCACCGAACACCAGATTGTCGAGCCGAACAGCGTGAAAATGGAGTATTTCAGGTAATCCATCCGCGCGATGCCCGCCGGAATGCCGACGAGCTGCCGCGCGCCCGGCAGCAGCCGCGCGACAAACACGCCCATCGGACCGTAGTGCGACATCCAGTTCTCGCTCTTCCGGATTTTTTCCGGCGGCATTAAAATATAACTTCCGTAACGCACCAGCAGCGGTCGTCCGGCGACCCGCGCCAGCCAGTAAATGACCGTCGCGCCGAGCCACGAGCCGAGCGCGCCCGCCAGGACCAGGCCGATTTCCGCCGGCCAGCCGGTGAAATGAAAATCGAAAAGCTTCATCCCTTCCGTCCACGCCAGATACGCCGCCGGCGGCATGATGGCCTCGCTGGGAATCGGCAGCACGGAGCTTTCCATCGTCATCAGCAGCACGATGGCCGGATAGCCGGCGGTTTTGAGTGCGGCGAGATACCACGTCAGGAGCGGCTGGAAAAATTGCTTCAACATCGGGCGCTGGTTATAGCGGAAAAAACCGGCGGCGCAAACCGCGAATTGCGCGAATTACCGCGAATTGTTCTGCTGCGCGTAATACTTTTGGACTTCCTCCGCCGTCGCGGGCTGCGGCCAGACCAAATCCAGATTGTGGGCGAACCAATAAAACTCCCACCATTTATGCGACGAAGGTTTGCCGCCGTCGTCCACACCATTTTCGCCGACGGAATAGAGCAGAAAAGTCCCATCTGAATTTTTCTGGTAGTGCAGCGCCTGGCCGTTCATGTAATCGAGTGGAATCGTTTTAAGAATTGCCGGCGTCAAGCTGTCGAGCGTTGGCGGGAGTTGTTGGTGTTGAAGTTCGCATCTTTTGAGCGCGATTGCGGCTATCGTCATGTTTTTCGCGGTTTCAAAAACCATGGCTCTTCTCAACAATGTAAATGAATCGAAAGCGCCGTCAGATAAAAGCGTTCGCACACCAAACGGTTCAATATCCATCATAAAAGTCCCTTCTTGGGGAAATGAGTTTTCAAAACCAAGCCGGTCGAAGTTTGTGCGCGCGGATGATTGTGCTGATTGAAACGAATGATTGGTTTCGGCCGTGCGCACCGCGTCAGCCAAAACTTGATATGTTTGCATCATCCGTTTTTCATCGGCGTATGCCCAAAACCATTGCCATTCGAGCTTGCAGAGCCTCCTGGTAATTTCCTCATCGTTTCCGTTCACGCCGCGCCACAAATCGGATGGGTTTTGAAGGAAATGTTCCATCGAACGCAAATTGAAGACTCGTTCCGCCAAAAAAGCTCTTTTGGCAGCGCCGACAAATTCAACTGATTCCCAATCCTGTTGCAGCAACGCCAAATCGGACTCCGAAACATCTGGATCCTGCAAAATTTCCCATGTCGTCTGGGCGCCTACGCTGGCAATGGCGTCTCTGAGTTGTTGGGAACTATCGAGTCGTTCTTCGGTTTGCCCTTTGACTATCGCAAGAATTTCATGCGCATCCACGCAGGCTTTTGCTGTTCTGCGTTCGTGCAAATCATAAACCGCCTCCGCGCTTAACCATTGCGTTGCGCGTTTGAGCCGGACGAGATGTCGGAGCTGAATTGAATAATCTTTTCCGTAGTCCAAATTGAAATCCAGAACTGGATGGTTGGTCAGGCTCTGGAAACTGTTGAGATTGTCATTTTCAGCGGCAAGTTCTTTTCCCAAATCTTCCCAAGCGTTTGTCATTATATTGTTGGTCAATGGCCATGTGTTTTCGTTGAACCCGATAATTGCTAGTTGTTGCCAACCGACCATTGCTTTTCCGGGAGAAACCTCGCGCATCGCTGTTGGCGGATTGGTTTGAACAATGCTCTGGTATCTGGTTTCCAGATTTGTGAGCGAATTGAATATGAACGGAACCCCATTTTGTTCCGGTGGCACGGGCGGCGGAATCACTTGTGCCAGTTCCATCGGCTCGCCTTTGGCTTTGAGTTTGGCAACGTAAGACGCGACTGCGAAACGCAATTGATAATGGCGGATGACAGGAATAAGAACCGCCACGCCGAGGACAAGGCCGGCAACAATTAAAGATTTTCTGCGGCGGCTCATTTGATTTCAGCCAATCTACCACTTCCACCGCTCCGGATGGAATGATAAAATCACCCGCCGTTTATAACCCGCGAGATTCTCACGCTTCCACCTCCGCCGTTTTGGAGAATTCAATTCGCGCCCATTCGCGAAATTCGCGGATCGCCCTTTCACGCCTTCAAAAAATCCGCTGCCTGGCGCTGGCGGGCTTTCCGGGTTTCCCCGTCGCGGTCAATTTGGGATTGATTCATGAGCGCCCGGTTCCGGCGGTTGACAAGGCGGCGGAATTGTGAACATTTTTTTGGCGGAAATGTCATAATTGCTGTATAAAATTCCGAACAATCGGGAAATGAGCATGAAACGTTTGTTTTTTTATGATGTCGGCTGGAACCATTTTGGCGTCTGGAAGATTTGGGCATCGGGACGGAGCCGTCCCGGCGGGCTGGAACGCCGGAGCGGTTTGGGCATGGATTGAAACAGGCGCGAGGATGGCAATGGCGGACAACTTGCTGGAAAATATTCTTCATTTGCGGCTCCCGAAATTGAGGCCGGGTCTGGCCGCGCTTTTTGCGTGCCTGGCCGTGTTGAGTTCCGGCGCGATGCCGGCGCGCGCGGTGTCGTTCACCGCGTCGCTCGACCGCGACACCATCACGCTGGGCGAGACCGCGACGCTGTCCCTGAAATTTGAGGGCGGGTCGCCGGAGCAACTGCCCTCCTCCATGACCGTCTCCAATCTGCAACTGGTGCTGGTCGGCGGGCCGTCGCATTTC
>Ga0181520_10002814_pt1 | contig 31672 bp, 30 predicted proteins | sample PEATcosm2014_Bin_29_FD_132451 | JGI IMG/M metagenome (GOLD analysis project Ga0181520, IMG submission 132451) | Peatland microbial communities from MTU Mesocosm Facility, Houghton, MI, USA - PEATcosm2014_Bin02_30_metaG | ecosystem: Environmental > Terrestrial > Soil > Wetlands > Peat | place...
GAGGACGCCGAAGACGTCAAGGACCTCCAGAAGCGCGCTCCCGTGGTCACCATCATGGGCCACGTGGACCACGGCAAGACCTCCCTGCTGGACGGCATCCGCGAAGCCAACGTGGCCGGGCGCGAGGCCGGCGGCATCACGCAGCATATCGGCGCCTACGAAGTGGAAATGAAAGGCCGCCGGATTGTGTTCATCGACACGCCCGGCCACGAGGCCTTCACCCGCATGCGCGCCCGCGGCGCCAAAGTCACCGATATCGTGGTCCTGGTGGTGGCCGCCGACGATGGCGTCATGCCCCAGACCCTGGAAGCCATCGACCATGCGCGCGCTGCCGGCGTGCCCATCGTAGTGGCCATCAACAAGGTGGACCGGCCGGACGCGCAGCCCGAGCGCATCAAGCAGCAGCTCGCCGACCGCGGTCTGCTGGCCGAAGATTGGGGCGGTGACACAGTCATGGTGCCGGTATCCGCCAAGACCCACCAGAACCTCGAGCTGCTGCTCGAAATGATCCTGCTGGTGGCCGATATGCAGGATCTCAAGGCCAATCCCTCGCGCCCCGCCACCGGGACGGTCATCGAGGCCCAGCTCGATCGCGGGCGCGGCCCTGTGGCCACCGTGCTGGTGCGCAACGGCACCTTGCAGGTGGGCGATTTCTTCATTTGCGGCGCCCTGCTCGGCAAGGTCCGCGCCATGCAGAACGATCGCGGCGCGCAGGTTCGCAAAGCCGGCCCCGCGACGCCTGTAGAGGTGCTCGGGCTGGACACGGTGCCCGAAGCGGGTGACGATTTCCAGGTGGTCACCGATACCGCCAAGGCCAAGCAGATCGTGACCTTCCGCGAACAGAAAGCGCGCGATGCGGCCCTCGCTAAATCGAGCCGCCTGACCCTCGAGCAGTTGCACCGTCAGATGGAAGCCGGCGAAGTCAAGGAACTGCCGCTGGTCATCAAGAGCGACGTGGGCGGCTCGGCCGAAGTGCTCACCGAAACCCTGCAGAAGCTCTCCAACGACAAGGTGCGCGTGCGCGTCATCCACTCCGGCGTGGGCGCCATCAACGAAAGCGACGTGTTGCTGGCCTCCACCGCCAACGCCATTATTATCGGGTTCAACGTGCGCCCGGAACGCAAGGCCGAGGCCCTCGCCGAGCAGGAGAAGGTGGAAATCCGCCTGCACACCATCATTTACAACCTGACCGACGAGATGAAGCGCGCCATGACCGGGTTGCTCGAGCCGGTATTCCGCGAAGTCTACAAGGGCCGCGCGGAGGTTCGCGAGACCTTCCGCATCTCCAAGGTGGGCAACGTGGCCGGCTGCATCGTGCAGGACGGCTCCATCGGCAGCCGGTCCGATGCGCGCCTGCTGCGCGACAACGTGGTGGTCTATACCGGCAAGATCAGCTCCCTGCGACGGTTCAAGGACGACGTGAGCGAGGTGAAGAGCGGCATGGAGTGCGGCATTACCCTCGAGAACTACAGCGACGTCAAGCAGGGCGACATCATCGAGGCTTTCGCCGCCGAACGGGTGGCTAGCGAGGTCTTCGCCTGACGACATGGCCACCGTCGGCGTGCTCACCTTGGAGCTGAGGCTAGAGAGTTCACACTCCCTGAAGGACAAGCGTCACGTAGTCAAGAGCCTCAAGGACAGGCTGCGCAACAAATTCAACGTGTCGGTGGCCGAGATCGATGGCCAGGACCTGTGGCAGCGCGCCACGCTCGCCGCCGTGACGGTCTCTTCCGATCATACGCACGCCGAGAAGGTGCTCCGCGGCGTGGAGGACGAGGCGGCGCAGTTGCTTGGCGGAGAGCTGGCCGGCGCCACGCTCGAATGGCTGAGCTGACCGCATGGACGAACGGCGCACATTGCGGGTCTCCGAGGCGCTCCGCGAGGAGCTGTCCGAAATCATCGGCTTCGAAACCGAGGATCCGCGCCTGCTCGCCGTCGAGGTTACCGAGGCGCACGTGAGCTCCGATGGGCGCCATGCCACCGTGAAAGTGGCCGTGCACGGGGCGGAAAACGAGCAGAGGGCCTCGCTCGCCGCCCTCGAACACGCCCGGCATTATTTGCGCCAGGAGCTGGCCAGCCGGCTGGGCCTCCGGCATGTTCCGGAGCTCCACTTCCAGGCCGACCGGAACGCCGGCGCCGATAGCCGTATCGAATTCCTCTTGAGACGGGCGAAAAAATCTCGTGGCCGCGACCAAATTTAGTCCTACTTTTAAACAATTTGTGTTAGTTTTGTTTGTGTTGGCGGCTCTCGCGGCCGGGATCGCAGCGGCCCAGGATGCCGAAATGCTTCGGCTCCAGGAGAGCGCCGACGCCATGGGCGCGACGTACACGGTCGAGATCTATGGCTACGACCGGGTCAAAATGGAGGCGGCCGCCGGCGCGGCGCTGGACGAAGCGCGGCGCCTGGATGAGCTGCTTTCGAACTACCGGCCCGAGAGCGAGTGGAGCACGGTTAACCGGCTCGCCTCCACCCGGCCCGTCCAAACGTCGCCGGAATTGTTCCGGCTGCTGGCGGCGTGTCTCGAGTACAGCCGGGAAAGCGAAGGCGCTTTCGACATTACGGTAGGCCCGCTGATGAAGGTCTGGGGGTTTTACAAGGACAGCGGCCACCTGCCGCATCGCGCCGAGGTCGGCGCCGCGCTGACCAAGGTGGGGTATCGGCACGTGCACCTGGACGAGGGCGCCCACACGGTCCGGTTCGACCGCGCGGGCGTGGAACTGGACCCGGGCGGGATCGGCAAGGGCTACGCGGTTGACCGCATGGTGGATATTCTGAGACAGAACGGGATCGGAATTGCCCTGGTGGCGGGCTCGGGCAGCAGCATCTACGGCATGGGCGCACCGCCCAGCGAGCCGCGCGGCTGGCGGGTGAATATCAAGAACCCGTGGTCCCCCAGCAAGACCGCCGCCGAGGTGTACCTGAAAGACCAGTCCATCTCCACCTCCGGCAGCTATGAGAAGTTCTTTCGCGCCGAGGGCCGCATCTACGCCCATATCATGGATCCGCGCACGGGCTTTCCGGCGCAGGGCAGCGTGTCGGTCTCGGTCGTGGCACCCCTCACCATCGACAGCGAGGCGTGGGCTAAGCCCTATTTCGTGAACGGCCGCCAGTGGGCGGCGCAGCACAAACCAAAGGATTTTCGCGTGTTCTTCTGCGAAGACAGGACGGATCAGCCATGCGCGTGGCTCCCATGACCAGTCGTTTCTTGGACGCTTGCCGTCGCCGGCCCACCGATGTAAGACCGGTGTGGTTCATGCGGCAAGCGGGCCGGTATCTGAAGCAGTACCGCCAGATCCGCGACCGCCACGGCATCCTGGAAATCTGCAAACGCCCCGACCTGGCGGCCACCGTGACGCTGCAACCGGTCGAACTGCTGGATGTGGATGCCGCCATCATCTTCGCGGACCTGCTGCTGCCGGTCGAACCCATGGGCCTGAAGCTGCGCTACGCCGCGCGCGAGGGCCCCGTGATCGACAATCCCGTGCGCACCTCGGACGACGTCGATTCACTCTCCACCGCCAACACCGACGATCTCGGCTACGTGGGCGAGGCCATCGGCCACGTGGTTCGCGCGCTGGCGGGGAAAGTGCCCGTGATCGGCTTCGTGGGTGCGCCGTTCACCATGGCCAGCTACATGATCGAGGGCGGCGCGTCGCGCAACTTCATCCGCACCAAGAAGATGATGTACAGCGACGAAACCCTCTGGCGGCGGCTGATGGGCAAAATCGTGGACGTGATGGCGCCCTTCGCGCACCTGCAGGTCGCCGCCGGGGCGCGCGCCATCCAGGTCTTCGACAGTTGGGTGGGCGCGCTGGGGTCGGACGATTACGTGCGCTACGCGGCGCCCTACTCCCGCGCCATGATCGAGCGCATCCGCTCCACCGGCGTCCCGGTCATCCATTTCGGCACGGGGGCCTCGGGCTTCTTCCGCGAGCTGCACGCGGCCGGCGGAGACGTCATGGGCGTGGACTGGCGCATCAACATCGACCAGGCCTGGATGGATATCAGCTACCGCTCCGCCGTACAGGGCAACCTGGACCCTGTGGCGCTCTTCGCCCCCATTCATGAGCTGCGCGGCAAGGTGCAGGAGCTGCTCAAACGCACCGGTACGCGGCCGGGGCATATCTTCAACCTGGGACACGGCATTCTTCCCGAAACGCCCGTCGAAAACGTGAAGGCCGTGGTGGAGATGGTGCGGGAATTCCGCGCATGAAGCAGGCCGTGCTGCTCGTGGCGCACGGTGCGCCGGAGCGCCTGGAAGACGTGGAGGCGTATCTCGCGCTGGTGCGCGGCGGGCGGCCGGGATCTCCCAAAATCCTCGAAGAAGTGCGCAGCCGCTATGCCGCCATCGGCGGATCGAGCCCTCTGCTGCGCTGGACGCGCGCCCAGGCCGAAGCCCTCGAGCGCACGCTGGATCTGCCGGTTTTTTTCGGCATGCGCAACTGGAAACCCTTCATCCGCGACGCCATAGAACTGGCGCGCAACGCGGGCATCGAGCGGCTGGCGGCCATCTGCCTGGCGCCGCAGTTTTCGGAATCGAGCGTCGGCCTGTACATCCGCCGCACCGCCGACGCGGCGCGCGAAACCGGCATGGTCGCAGACATCGTGTGGGCCCGCAGCTTCCATGACGAACCGCTGCTCATCGAAGCTTTCGCTGAGCGGCTGATCCCAGTACTTGAACCGGGCAAGCTAAAGCATGCCCCACCGGTCCTCTTCACCGCGCATAGTGTGCCCGAGAAGGTACTGGCCGGGGGCGACCCGTATGCTCGCGAAACCCGTGCCACCGCAGCCGCCGTGGCCGCGCGCCTGGGACTCGCCGATTGGGATTTCGCCTACCAGAGCCAGGGCATGACCGACGACCGCTGGCTCGGCCCCACCGTGGAATCGCGCCTGGATCAATATGCCGCCGAGGGCCTGCGCGAAGTGGTCATCCACCCGATCGGCTTCGTCTGCGACCACGTCGAAGTGCTTTTCGATATCGATATCCTGTTCCGCGAGTACGCCGCCGCGCGCGGCATCGCGGTCCTGCGGCCCGAGTCGCTCAACGATTCCCCCACTTTCACGGCGGCCCTGGCCGAGGTGGCGCGGCGATGCCTCGCGTAGCCATCGTCGGCGGTGGCATCGCGGGTCTCTCGGCAGCGTACTACCTGGCTAAGGGCGGCGTGGCTTCCACCATCATCGAATCGCGCTCGCGCCTGGGCGGCGTAATCGAGACGCTGCACGTGGGGGGCTGCACCATCGAAGCCGGCCCCGACAGCTTCCTGGCCATCAAGCCGGCGGCCTTCGATCTGCTGCGCGAACTGGGACTCGAGGAACAGGTCATTGGCTCGAACGACCGTCTGCGCAAGACCTTTGTGCGCAAGGGCGGCCGCCTCATCCCCCTGCCGGACGGCCTCATGATGATGGTGCCGACGCGCATTCTGCCCCTGCTGGCGTCGCCTCTGGTCGGCTGGGGGACCAAGCTGCGCATGGGCCTGGAGCTGCTGCGCGCACCCAAGCCGGCGGCCGGCGATCGATCAGTGGCCGAATTCGTCGGCGAGCATTACGGCGCCGAGGCCGTGGAGTACCTGGCGGAGCCGCTGCTCTCGGGCGTCTATGGCGGCGATCCGCGCGAGCTCAGCGTGTCGAGCGTGCTGCCGCGCTTCGTCGAGCTGGCCAACCGCTACGGCAGCCTCACGCGCGGCGTACTGGCCGAGCGAGCCAAAGCCGCCAAAGCCGGCTCCCGCGCGGCATCCGCCCCACTGTTCCGCACGCTGAAGGGCGGGCTAGGCCAAATGGTCGCGGCGGTGGAAAGCGCCATCGCCGGCAAAACCGAGGTGAGGCGCGGCCGCGCTCAGACCATCGAGCGCTCGGGCGATGGCTTCCGCATCCGCATCGGAGGCGACTGGCTGGCCGCCGACCGAGTGGTGGTGGCCTGCGAGGCGCACAGCGGCGCCGGGCTGCTGGAAAGCCTGGATACGCCCCTGGCGGGGCTGCTGGGCGCGGTGCCCTACACGTCTTCGATGACCGTGGCGCTGGGTTTCGATGCAGCCGATTTCGCGCGCCCGCCGGTGGGCTTCGGATTCCTGGTGCCCAAGCGCGAGCGCCGCCGCTTGATGGCCTGCACCTGGGTGGGCACCAAGTTCTCCTACCGCGTCCCGCCGGATAAGATCGTGGCGCGCTGCTTCATGGCCGGGCGCGACGAGGCGGCTATCGCCGAGCCGGACGAGACCATAATCCCAGCCATTCTCCGCGAATTGCAGGAGATTGCCGGCTTCTCCGCCCCGCTGCGTTTCGCGCGCGTCTTTCGCTGGCCGCGTTCCATGGCCCAGTACACCGTGGGCCACGCCGAGCGCCTGGCCGGGATCGAGGCGCGCGTGGCCGCCATTCCGGGATTGTACCTGGCCGGCAACGCCTACGAGGGCATCGGCGTGCCCGATTGCATTCGCCTGGGGCGCCGCGCGGCCGAGAGCATCCTGCGCGGATAACCCCGCTCGGGTAACCACCCGGGGGAACATTGCCGGCTGCCGCAGCGTCTACCTTGAGAGGAGGCACCCGGCCGTGAACGGCGAAGAAAACGCGCAGCCTCCTCTGCTCTGCCGCTGTTTCGTCCGTCTGGCGAGCTGGATCGTCCCCCGCCCCGCGCGCTCCCAGTGGCGCGCCAAATGGCACGCCAACCTGCGCAACTGGCTGATTCTCCTGGACCGCGGCGAGCTGACCCTGGGCGATCACGCCGAATTGCTGCGCTACGGTTGGGGCGGGTTTCGGGAGGCCTTCCGGCTGCGTGTCAGCCCCGCGCAATGGCGCCAGGCGATCCGTTCACCGGGTTTCCTTCTGGCGGCGCTGGCGGCATGTGCGTTCGCCCTGGCGGTTCTGAGCGGCGGTTTCGCGGGCACGCGGGCCCTGTTCGCCCCCGCGCCGGTGGCGGATGCCGATTCGTTAGTGAGGGTACGCTACACCGGCTCGCTGAATCAGCCCGCCGGCGTGCCGCCCCGCCTGATCCCTCTGTGGCGCCAAAAATCCAAGCTGCTGGCCGATCTCGCCGGATACGTGCGGGAGCCTTCCTGGCACGCGCGCGTCACCGCCAACTTCTTCCCGCTATTGGGGGTACGGCCGGCGCTGGGGCGCGCCTTCCGTCCCGGCGATGGCGACGTGGCCCTGCTCTCGAATGACGCGTGGCGCACGGTGTACGGTGCCGATGCGCGCGTCCTTGGCAAGGCCATAACGCTGGACGGCCGCGACTTCACGGTTATCGGCGTCCTGCCCGCCGGCTTCTGGGCCATAGCCAGAGGCATCCAGGTGTGGTCCCCGCTCTCCCTGGAACCGGTTCCGGGCCCCGAGGCCCCGTTCCTCGTCGGCGCGGTGGGCCGGCTGAAGAAAGGCGCCTCCAGGGACGCGCTGCGCGGCGAGCTTCTGCGGGTGGCCCGCGCCGCCGGCCGTTATCTCCCGCGCGCCCCCGAAGTGGGGCCGTTCCCGGGCGTTCCCGAAAGGCCGCTGTTCACTTACGCCGGGGTGACGCTGTTCGCGCTGCTGGTGGGGGCGGTGCTGCTGGTTCGCGGCCACCCGGTTTCGCTGCACCACGGCTGGCGCTATGGCGCGTTTCTGGCTCTCAAGACGCTCATTGCGGTGGCGATTCCGCTGCTGGCCTGGATCGAAACGGCCGCGGCTTTCGGCGCCTGGCTTCCGGAGGCCGTCTTCCGCGAGCTGGTGGTGGGGCCGGTATTGACCCTGTCGTTCATATTCGGCTCGGCGCTGGCCATCTGGTGGAGCTTCGCCGACCAGCGCCGCCGCTGCCCGGTGTGTCTCCACCTGCTGGCCATGCCCGTCACCATGGGCTCGTGGGCCAGCATCTTCGATCCGGTCACCACCGAGCTGCTGTGCGACGCCGGGCACGGCTCGCTGTGTCTGCCCGAGGCCGAAACCGGCGCGGACCGCTGGACCGGCATGGACGCATCCTGGGCGGATCTGTTCGACCACAAGCCGTAGAGCCGCGGCAGAGAGCCGCCGCTCAGCCCTTCACGCGATAGCGGGCTACGGCTTCCTCGTCTATATCGAGGCCGATCCCCGGATACGGCGGCGCTACGATCTCGCCGTTCTCGAAGTGGAACATCTCCTTGCTCTTGAGCACTTTCAATCCGGGAGCCCATTGCTCCTGGGGAAGCAGCGGAGGGTTGATCAGAGCCAGTTCCTGCAAGGGTGAGCCGTTCGCCAGGTTGGCTTGCAGCCAGCCCGCCACCATCAGGCCCATAGTGCCGTGCAGAATGCAAGGCACGTGGAAGGCCTCCGCCAGGGTTGCCACCTGCCGGCAACGCAGAATTCCGCCCGCGTTGCGGCCATCCGGCTGGAGAATATCGTAGGTCTTGTGCAACAGGCACTGGCGGAACGGTTCCAGGCTGGAATAGCCTTCGCCGCCGGTGATCGGGATGTCCACCATGGCGGCCAGCCTGGCGGGGGTCTCGTAATCGTCGCGCGCGAAGGGTTCCTCCAGCCAATAAGCGCCGGCCTTTTGCAGCGCGCGGGCGGCCTTCAGGCCGGTATCGTAATCCCACACTTTCTGCCCGGACATGGAAACCGGCGCATCCGCGGTGCGGTCGAACATCAGCTTGAAATCGGGACCGGCGGCTTCCTTGATGAGCCGGCAGACCTCCACGTCGTCCATGAAATTCGGGCGCCATACCCGGATCTTCATGCCCTTGAACCCGGCCTGCTTGATCTTCACCGCCATCTTGACCTGGTCCGCGAACGGAACCTGCTGCTGATCCGCCGGACCCGGCCACACGCAGGTGAGGTAAGCTTCGACGCGATCGCTCCGCCCTCCGAGCAGCTTATAGGCTGGCTGGCCGGCAATCTTCCCGATGGCATCCCAGACCGCGTGCTCCACGCCGCCCCACCTGCCGAGACCTTCGCGCAATTGCACGTCGACCGCAAAAAGGTCCTTGCCAACGAGCACCTCTTTCACGGCCGCCAACTCTCTCCGTGGCGGTCCCATGAACGAGTAGCCGGAAACTCCGGCATCGGTTATGACCTTGGCGACGGGGTACCCGGTCATCACTCCCGGCGCCGCTTCCGAACCGCTCACCGGGATATCGATCGAGAACAGGTCGACGTCCGTGATGCGCACCGGTTTCACGGCGGCGCGCAAAGCCCGCAAAGCGCCCATGCCGGCGCCGAGGCTCAGAAGAGTTCTCCGTGTCAGGCTAGCCATTGACGCGATACTCCTTTATGGCATCTTCGTTGATATCGAGGCCCAGGCCGGGCAGATCCGGCAGGAGAATGTAGCCGTTCTCGATGCGGAAAACCTCCGGCGTGCGGACCAGTTTCTTAGCGGGTTCCCATTGCTCCTGCGGCAGAATCGGAGTGCCGATGATCTCCTGCCATTCGCAGTTGGGCATGGCGCATCCGGCTTGCAGGTAGCCGGCCAGGGCCAGCGACGACGTTCCGTGCTGGATGCAAGGCACGCCGAACGATTCCGCCAGGATCGCGATCTTGCGCGCCATCCAGATCCCTCCGCAGATGCGCGTGTCGGGCTGCACGATATCGTAAGTCTTGTTGACCAGAAACTCCAGGAACTCGTAAGTGCTTTTCGCCAGCTCGCCGCCGGTGATCAGGATATCCACCTCGGCCGCCAGGCGCGCCGGCCCGTAGATATCGTGGCCGTCGAACGGCTCCTCGAGCCAATAGGCATCGTGCTTCTCCAGGGCGCGGCAGACCGCCAGGGCCGTCGGGTAATCCCAGACCCAGCCGGGGCGCACGGCCGTGCGGTCCAGCATGATCTTGAAATCGGGGCCCACCGCGGCGCGGATCACGCCTACCGCGTCCGCATCGTCCAACGGGTGCGGCCGCCAGGCCCGGAACTTCATCCCGGTGAAGCCGTTCTCTTTGAGCCGAACGGCAAATTTCGCCTGTTCCTCGTACGGAATCTCCTGCTGGTCCGATTCCAGCAAAGGCTTCTTGGCCAGCGCCTCCGCCGAATACGGCCACACCGTGGTGCGGTACACGCGCAGCTTATCGCGCGCCCCGCCGAGCAGTTTGGCCACCGGGCGGTTGGCGATCCTTCCGACCGCATCCCACATGGCGTGCTCGACCCCCGACCAGCTTTGCACGCCGGATTCGCCGCGCAAGGCTTGCAGGCGATCGACGTGCCGGTCGATCGCAAACAGATCCTGACCCACCAGCGTTGGCTTCACCCAGCGCTGCAGAATGTCGTCCGGACAGGGCAGAAACGCCGTGCCGGTAACGCCCGCGTCCGTGTGCACGCGGCTCACGCCGTAAGCGGTGTCGGCAGTGGGGTTAGCACTGCCGCGGACATGCACGCGGAACGATTCAATATCTGTGATGCGGACGCGCTTGGCTTCGGCGGCCACGGCGCGAAGAGGGTCGAGCAACGGAAGGGTCAGGGCGGCCGCCGCGCCCCGGAACAGGTCCCTGCGTGTCAGTCTTGGAGTCCCAGTCTGTGGCTTCATACTTATCCTCCGGCAACTACGCTGAGCTACGTCGGATAAGTCTATCGCTCTACGGTCTTGGCGTCAAAGGTGGGGCATGCTTTAGCTTGCCCTGTGACACTTACTTTAAATTTGTCTCGAACAAGCGCAGTATCCTCTTGTACTCGTCCGCCCAGCTCGCCGCTTCCACAAAGCCGTGATTTTCCACCGGATATACGGCCAGCTCCCAGTTCTCTTTGCGCAGCTCGATCAGCTTTTCGACCAGCCGCACGGTGTCCTGGAACTCCACGTTGGTATCCACCATGCCGTGGCAGATCAGCAGCGCGCCCTTCAAACCCTGGGCGAAAAAGATGGGCGACGACTGCCGGTAGGCCTCAGCGTCGCTCTGCGGCAAGTTCAGGATGCCGGACGTATACCCATGGTTGTAGAGCGCCCAATCGCTGACCGGGCGTAGCGCGGCCCCGGCGGCAAACACATCCGGCTGCGTGAACAGGGCCATCAGTGTAATGAATCCGCCATAGCTGCCCCCGAACAGGCCGATCTTCCTGGGGTTCACGCCGTGCCGCGCCACCAGATAGCGGGCGGCATCCACGATATCTTCCAGGTCCTTGCCGCCCATGTGCCGGTAGATGGCGGTGCGCCAGTCGCGCCCGTAGCCCGCCGAACCGCGGTAATCCACGTCGATCACGGTGAAGCCGCGCTCCATGAGCAAGTGGTCGAAAAGATACTCGCGATAATAGTTGCTCGACCACCAGCGATCCACGTTCTGCAGATAGCCGGCGCCGTGCACGAAAACCACCGCCGGTCCGCCCTTCTTGAAGTTGGCCGGCTTAAAGAGCCGCGCCGGAACCTCGACGCCGTCGCGCGCCGTAAAGGTTACGATGGGCACGTCCAGCCATGGATAGCCCGCGAAATCCGGCGCCGGCGAGTTGGTCAGCTTCTTCGATTCGGCCCGCGGGCGGTTCTCCTCGACGTATAACTCAGGCGGCCGGTTGGTGTAGGAATAGATATCGGCGATCCAGCGGTCGTCCGGCGACACCGTCGTTATGTGCTTGCCGGGCGCCTCGGTGAGACGCGTCAGCGGGCCGCCCTCGGCATCCATCTCGTAGAGGTGATTCTCGTACGGCGTGTCCTTGCTGGCGGTGATATAGAAGTGCGACTTGTCCTCGGACTGCCGCACGTTGAGCACCTCCCAGTTTCCCGAGGTCAGGGCGCGCGGCTCGCCGCCCGCGAAATCCACGGCGTAGAGATGCGCGTAGCCGGTGCGCTCGGAGACGAACCAGACCTCGCGGCCGTTCTTCATCCAGCCCACGGCGCCACCCGCGGGCGCGCCCAGCCAGGCGTCGTCGTGATCGGAGGCCAGCACGCGGGTCTTGCCGGTGGCCGGGTCGAGCGCCAGCAGCCAGTGGTCCTTGGCGGCATACGCGCGGATCACCGCCTTTGCGCCGTCTTCGGACCACACCGGAGCGGCCAGTTGCACGACGCCACTTTGTCCGTGTTCCACCCACTTCACCTCTCCGGTATCCACGGCGATCTCGGCCACGCGGACGACGGTCTGCGCGTCGCCCACATTGGCGCGCCCGTGTATGTCTTCGGCATAGGCCGATTCGGTGACGTAATTGGGCACCATGGTATTGCGCGCGCCAGCGCCGCTTTCCCCGATGGCCGCCATTACGAATTTCTCGTCGGGCGAGAGTTCCAGCGAAGCCACGGACTGGCGCGGCTGCAACGTGAAAGGCTGGCGCGGATTCTCCTTCTTGCGCCGGGCTTCCTCCTCTTCGCGGCGCGCGGCCCGCTCGCGCACGGCCTCGAGCAGCTCTTTCTGCTCCTTCTTGAGGTACTCCTGGCTGTCCGTGCCGCGCGGCGGCTCGATGCCGGTGGCCGCGGGCGCGCCGGCGCGTTCGCCACGGCCGCCACCGCTATCCGCCGGATTCGCGGGCGGAGCCGTGCGAATGTCGGTCAACTGGACCAGAGAGCCATCCGCCAGCGACATCGTATAAAGATTGTTGGCGCGCGTGAAGGCCACACGGCGGCCATCGCGCGTGAAGTGAGGATCGCTTTCGGCATCGGCCGTGCGAGTGAGCCGGCGCGTCGCGCCGCCGATGCGGTCGTAGAGGAACAGGTCGCCATCGCGCGCGTAGACGGTCAGGCGGCGGTCCAGGCTGGTATCGCCCACTTCGGGGACGGGCGGCGCAAGTTTGGCATCCTCTTCCGAAAGTTTGGCCAGGCCCGAGCCATCGCGGCCCACCACCCAGGTATCGAACGGCGCATCGGGCTTATCACTGTACTGCTTCCACTGGAAATAGATGCGGTCGCAGCCGGCCGACCAGCGGACCTGCGCCGGCTCGTAGCCCACCAGGTTCGGGCCGCGCATGATGTTGTCTACGGTCAGTGCGAATTTGCCGGCTGGCTGGGCCTGGGCGAAAAACAGCGCGGCCAAGCCGAAAGGAAGGATCAATTTTCGGATCAAGCAAAATGATATCGCGAATGAAGGTTGGAGCTCCCGCCGGACGTGTCCTACGAGGAGGGTGTTTTCGCGAAACACGGCGGGGCGGGGGCGGGGGTCGCCAAGTTTGCGCAACCACGGCGGCCTTGAGCCCGTTGGTAGCTATCCATATTCGCCTTGGAGAAGGTACCCCGATCAAGCTGCGGTCTTGTCGTGAAGGGCTGCACGAACGGCTTTGGGATTCCGGTCGATCACCGTGAGGTATGCGCGCACGGCGCTCGGGGGCTTGGCCCCTCCCGACTCCCATTCCTGCAACGTTCGGACGCTGAAGCCGTATTCTCGCGCGAACTCGGATTGCGATAGGCCGGAACGGGCGCGGATGGCGCGTACATCCACTGGCCCGGGAACTTCGTATTCGCGCGCAGGAAGATCGAGTTCGCCCCGGGCATGAGCGATGGCCTCTTTTAGTCCGGCTACCACGTCCTTGCCAACCCGCGAGAGTCTGGCTCTCTCTCGGGCAATCTTAGTCCTTGCCCTTGGCATCTTTCAGCGCCTCCACGAACTTCCTGGCGGCCTTCTTATCGGCCGCATCCATGTCCGCTTGTTCGTTCTTGGTGTAGATCGACAGCATATAGACCTCGCCGTCGCGAACCCAGTAATAATAAACGATCCGTACACCCCCGCTCTTACCCCTGCCTTCGCGTCCCCAGCGCGCCTTTCGAACGCCCCCGGTGCCCGGAACGACAGGATTAGACTCGGGGTCGGCCGCAATTGCGTTTTCCATCGCGGCTATCTCCGCTTCCGCCAACAGCCGCTTCGCCTCCCGCTCGTACCGGCTGGTGGCGAACACTCTTGCCCGCACTGTCTGCACTATACGGAACTCCCGTATAGCAAGTCAAGGGCCCCCCTGCGTTTCGCAAACGCGTACCCCGCGACAAAGTCGAATCCACCGCGGAACTTCACACCGTTAGTTAGAGCAGTTGAACAAGGACTTGATGCCGAAAAACGACGGACATCGGACGCGCCGGGGATCCTCGCACGAGGGTCCCCCGGCGCTTAGGTTACTCTTACAGCGACCCTAGGGGCTTTGCGGAATCGGCCCGTTGTTGCCTGGACTTATTCGCCTGCTCGGCCCTCAGGCGGGCTTCTTCCATCGGAGAGTAGTGTCCGGTCTTGGTCTTGAACCACTGCTCCAGCCACGGATTGGTGCGCGTCGCGGATTCGTTTCGTAGTGCGGCCTGCTGCATGGTCTTTTCGCGGAAGGCCGCGTTGGCCTGTTCGGTTCTCTGCCGCTCCGCCCCCAGGCGAGCTTCTTCCATCGGAGAGTAGTGTCCGGTTTTGGTCTTGAACCACTGCTCCAGCCATGCATTATTCGACTGCGCCAACCCAGCGGCTGCGAACATAGCACCCGCCAAAGAAATCACTACCAAGCGTTTCACGTTTAGCTCCTTTTCGACTGGAAAACCGCTTTGCCGAATTCGCTTTGATGATCCAGCCACCGGGATCTGATGCGCTCCCTATCGTCCGGGTTCAATCGCTTGGTGCCGCTGAATACGGAAAACTCCAACAGCCATCTATTCGGGATTTAGTTAGTAGGTGTAACTCGCAGCCCCTACTTCGGGTCCACTCTGAAATCGTCGAAGTAAGTGACCGAGTCGGCCAGCGTCCACAGGCCCACTTTACCGGAGCCGGCGAAGGTGCTGTCCCAGGCTTGCAGGATGCGGCGGTGATTCACGTACACCTGAAAGCGGTTGCCGCGCACCGAAATCTTCAGGATGCTCCAGACGTTGGAAGGAATGTCGTGCGGCACGCTCTCCTGGATCTGCGTGCGCTGGCCGTTCTCCACCTTGAACACGGCCACGTTCTTGGCCAGCGCGTTGACGCGCACCAGGTAGTAATTGTTGGCGTCGCGATAGCGCCAGACCAGCCCGCCGGCGCGATCCTCCCGGCCCGCCACCGGCTTGAGCCAGACGCTCACATCGCCATCCCGCAGACTTACGTCGTTCAGGATAGCCATTGGGCAGCGGTCATTGGTGGCATCCTGCGAGATCTGCGCCAGCACGTATGGCTGCGTCGGCGCGGTCGTGTCGTTGCGGACCACCCACTGTGGAGGCCCCCCCTGGTTGGTCATGGTCACGGTCCATCCGGGCGGCGTTTTCCCAACCGCGTCCTTATCGAAGGTTACGACTGTTCCGGTGGAGATAGATAAACCGAAGGAAAGAAGAAATACTACAGCATTCATGCGCTTCACAGGGGCCCAAATCCCCGATCACCCTATCCCCGTTTTAGCACAAATCGGCCGAAAGCGCGTTTTCGGGCTTCAGCCGGCCTTGACGGCTCGTGCCGCATGATACGAGCTGCGAACCAGAGGACCGAATTCCACGTGCGCGAATCCCATTTCCCGCCCCGCGGCTCCCAGGCCGTCGAACTCCTCTGGCGTCACGTAGCGTACGATCGGCAGGTGCTTCGGCGAAGGCCGCAGGTATTGTCCCAACGTGAGGATGTCCACCGCGTGCGCGCGCAGGTCACGCATAGCCTGCCGCACCTCTTCGAGGGTCTCGCCCAGCCCCAGCATCAGCCCGGATTTGACCGGCGTGGCCGGCGACATCTGCTTGGCGCGCTCCAGCAGCTCGATCGATCGCTCGTAACGCGCGCCCAGGCGCACCTGGCGGTACAAGCGCGGCACCGTCTCGGTGTTGTGATTGAGTACGTCCGGAGCGGCTTCGAGCACCACGGCGAGAGCTTCGCGGCTGCCCTGGAAGTCGGGAATCAAAACCTCCACGCCACAGCCCGGAACGCGCTCGCGAATGGCCCGTATGGTCAGGGCGAACAGCTCCGCGCCGCCATCCTTGCGGTCGTCGCGGTTCACGCTGGTAATCACGGCGAACTTCAGCCCCATGGTCTCGATGGCTTCGGCCACGCGCCGCGGCTCGTCGTAATCCACCGGCATGGGTGCGCCCTTCTGGACCGCGCAGAAGCCGCAGCGCCTGGTGCATACGTTGCCCAGGATCATGAAGGTAGCGGTGCGATGGTTCCAGCACTCGCCCACGTTGGGACAGGCGGCGCTCTCGCAAACCGTGTGCAGGCGCAGGCGCCCGATCAGACCCTTGAGATCGCTGTAGTTCTCGCCGGCCGGCGCGGGCGCGCGCAGCCATCCGGGGCGTTCAAGCTTGGGGGAGATCGAAACCAGCACTTCTCTTCATTGTAGTGCAGGCGGCCGTACGTTCACCTGAGCGGCCGTTTGGCACAGGGTCTCCCAATTGCCTTCGGCGAGCGGAATGCCGTTCTTGAGTCGCTCGGCTTCCGTTCTCCACTCCGGATCGCCCGCCACCAGGACTTCGTCATAGCCCGGAGCCGGCGGCGTAGCTTTGATGATCCCCACCAGCGCTTCCACGCGCGCGGTAAATTGTTCCGCCGGCATGAAGCGGGCCACATCGATGGCCATGTACATTTGGCTGGTGTGCATGGCCCGGCCGCGCGTGCGTATGCCGCCCACGTCGGTAGCCATGGCGCCGCCGCCCACGACGGCGCACAGAATCTCCACCAGCATGGCCAGGCCGCTGCCCTTGTAGCCGCCCAGCGGCATCAGCATCCCTCCGTTGTAGGCTTCCGCGGTGCAGGTGGTGGGGACACCGTGCCGGTCGAAGGCCCAGCCCGCTGGAATCTCGGGCTGGTTGTTGATCATGGCTTTGAAGATCTTGCCCGCCGCCACCGTGGTGGTGGCCATATCGAGCAGCCAGGGGCCGGGGACCGCCACGCAGATCGGGTTGGTCCCGGTACGGCCTTCCATGCCCTGCCAGGGCGGAACGATGGCCGAGGCATTGCACATCACGATGCCGATCTGGCCGGCGGCGCGCATCTTCCCGGCCCACCAGGCGGCGGCCCCGAAGTGGTTCGATTCGCGCGCCACCACCATCCCCAGGCCATGCTCGCGGGCCAGCCGGACGGCGTGGCCGCAGCAGGTCTGGGCCACCCACTGGCCGATGGCATTCTGGCCGTCGAAAACCAGGCAGGCGCCGCTTTCCGAGACCACCCGGCCATCCGCGGCGGCGTCGATCTCGCCCGCCAGCAGTTTTTCCATGTAGAAGGGGACAAGCTGAATCCCGTGCGAATCCACGCCGCGCAGGTTGGAGGCGACTACGGATTCGGCCACCAGGGCGGCCTTATGTTCCGGGACGCCCCCGGCGGTGAGGATCTCGCGGACAAAGCGTGTAAGTTGAGGAGCTGAGATTAAGGGCATGAAGTTCCAGTTTAATCGGATACCCGCCGCCACGGCGCCGGTCGGACCGCGACTCGCGGGATTCGCGCGCGAGACCGCCGAGAAGGAGCGGCCCAAGGTCCTCCGGGCGCGTTGATTCCGCAGCCTCTATCCGGGTAGCGCCGATCCGCGGCGGCAGGGTACACGGGAACTTTCCACCGCCGGGCGGTGTCTCTATATTTGCAAGGCTGGAAGTTCCCTGGTACCGTGAAGTCAAAGGCTGAATGTGAGGCTGACGGTGGCCACTTCGATTCTGGAGTTGAGCCCGGACAGAACGGTTGAGACCGCCGATTGCGACGATCTGCGGCTGGCGGAGGCTCTTCGCCAGGGGTCCGAGGCGGCGTACGAAGAGTTGCTGCATCGCTTCCAGCAGCCGGTGTACGCATTGGCGTTCCGGCTTTTGAACGAGCCTTCCGACGCGTCCGACGTGGTGCAGGAAGTCTTCCTCAAGGTCTTTCGCAACGTGGGCAGCTTCCGGGGACAGAGCTCGCTCAAGACCTGGATGTATCGCATCACGGTCAATGAAGCGCACAACGCCCGGCGCTGGTTCTTCCGGCACCGGCGCGAACTCGACTTGGATACAGGATCGCCGGAAAGCAAGGATTGGAAGGAGAGCATTCCCGATAACGGCCGCTCGCCGTATGACGAGACCCTCGACGGAGAGCGGCACGCCATGATCGAAGCGGCTCTCGATCGCATTAATCCCGCTTTTCGCGATGCCGTGGTTCTCAGGGACATCATGGACCTGAGCTACGAGGAAATCGCGGAAGTGCTGGGAGTTTCGTTGGGGACTGTTAAGTCCAGGATCCTGCGGGGGCGAGAGGCCCTGCGGGAAGAGCTCGCGGGGAGTCTGGCATCCAGCCCGGCCCTGCGACTGGTGCCGAAAACGGCAGAGTGAAGCGTTTCTATGAGTTGTGATCGCGTTCAGGAAACGGCCTCCGGATTACTCGATCGGCAGTTGAAGAACGGGGATCGGGAGCGCCTGTTGGCGCACGTGGCAAAGTGCCGGGAGTGCGCCGCGCATTTCGAGTCGATCGAGAAACTTCGCGAAGAATTGCGCCGCCTGGCCGCACCCCAGATGCCCGTGCAATTGAGCGGGAAGCTGCGCGTGCTCGCCTCTCACGAGCGCGCCCGGCAGCTCACGCGAGTCAGCGTCTCGGCGCGCCTGGAGCACTGGATGGGCCGCGGGCAATTGTGGTTCGATAACCTCATGCGCCCGGTGGCTCTGCCCGTGGCGGGCGGCCTGGTTTCGGCCCTGGCGTTATTCAGCATGCTGGTGCCGAACCTGAGCTTCGCCCATAGCATCTCCGATCAATCCTTCTTCACGCACCCGGTGGGCCTGGTGGTGGAACAGGTCGGCTCGGTGGTGAAGCCCATGGGATCGGTCTTTCGGATCGAGCCGGCCGACGCGGAGATCCCCTCCGAGGGCAACGTGGTGCTGCTGACCATCGACGCCACCGGGAGGGTGAGCGATTACTCGATGGCGCACGGCAAGCTCACTCCGGACCTGCAGAACATCATCATGTTCTCGCAATTCCTGCCGGCCACGGTCTTGGGATTGCCCACCACGGGCAAAGTGAAGATCGTGCAGGCCATCGATCGTACCGGCCGGGCATAGCGATAGCGCGTGGCGCATCCCAAGCTCGGGCAGCACTTCCTCATCAAAGGGGCCATTCTGGAGCGCATCGCCGCGGCTGCCTGCCCCGCCCATGAAGAGCTCGTCGTCGAAATCGGTCCCGGCCGCGGCGCATTAACCGAGAAGCTGCTGAAGCGCGCGGAGCGCGTTGTGGCGGTGGAACTGGACCCCGGCTTGGCCGCGCACCTGCGCCACCGCTTTGCCGCCGAGCCGCGCCTCGAAGTTTTACAAGCCGACGCGCTCGCGACCGATCTGAACCAGTGGGGCCGCGCGCCCATCGCCGGCAACCTGCCGTACTACGTCGCCTCGCCGATTCTGGAAAAAGCTGTGCGGTCGCCGGCCGCGCGGGCCGTTTTTCTGATCCAGAAGGAAGTAGCGGACCGCCTGGTGGCGCCTCCCGGCCGGCGCGAATACGGCTTTCTGACGGTCCAAATCGCGCTGTTCGCGAAGGTTCGCAAGCTGTTCGAGGTGAAGCCCGCCGCCTTCCATCCGCCTCCCAAGGTGGATTCCGCCGTGGTGCTGCTGGAGCCGCGCGAGCGGCCTGCCGATTTGGCCGACCCCGCCCGATTCCTCGAGTTCGTGGGCCATTGCTTCCGCCACAAACGCAAGACCCTCCGCAACAACCTGGCCGAAGTCTACGGCAAACAGGTTTTCGAAACCTGGCCCGAAGCGGGTCAGCGCGCGGAGCAGATTTCGCTCGACGGTTTCCTCGAAATGTACCGGCGCATCGAATGCGGACCCATGCGGGTCAGCTAAATGAGCTTGCCCCGCTTACCGTCACGATTGCGCGGCGCGTTCGAGTTCCGCGATGTCGAGCTTCTTCATCTGCATCATGGCCTGCAGGGCCTTCGGATTCTTGACGAGGTCGGGCAGACGCGCGGGCACGATCTGCCAGGACAGGCCAAACTTGTCCTTGAGCCAGCCGCACTGGATCTCGCTGCCCCCGGCCGAGAGCTTCGCCCAATATTCGTCCACTTCCTTCTGCGATTCGCAGCGCACCACGAACGAGACCGCCTCCGTGAATTTGAACGCCGGGCCGCCGTTGAGCGCCGTGAACCTCTGGCCGTCGAGTTCGAAGGCGATGGTGAGAATCTTCCCCTTCGGTCCGCCGCCGTCCTCGGCCGTTCGCAATTCGCCGAGGCGCCGCGAGTTCTTGAAGACCGTGAGATAGAATTCGACCGCCTCTTCGGCGTTCGAGTCGAACCACAGAAACGGCGTGATGCGGGGAAAGTCTTGTAAAGCACTCATGAATATACCCACCCGGCGCCCAGGGAAACCGGCGCTCTGAAGACGCCATTGGGAATATATCACGGCTATGCTTTCGGTAGACCGGGGTGGAACTCTGGTGTTGGGCGGAGAAAGACATTCCCGTCCACGTCGATCATGGCGGCCTCTTCAGGAAACCCGTTTGCAACCGCCGGTCAAGTCTATGAAGTCTGAGACGCGTCCCCGCCGCGCCGTCGCATGAGCTGATGCAGGGCGAAGGGGACTTCGTCCGGATGGATTGCGCACCAGGTGATGATGCGTTCTAACTTGAGGGCATCGTCGGTGATGGCACTAATTTCCATCAGCTCGGTTTCGATGGTCTCCGGGTCTCGCATTGAAACCAGCATGGCACATATCGCCTTCTGAAGCCATGCGATGAGCCGGCCGCCACAGGCCGAGCTAGCGGCAACGGCCACCGAGCATCGCCCGTTCCATCCTGCACCTCCAGTCCCCTGCTACAATTCCTTCGTGGCCCGCGTCTTGATGGTCTCTTCGGAAGCCGCGCCGCTGGCGAAAACCGGCGGCCTGGCCGACGTGGTGGGATCCCTGCCCGCCGCCTTGCGCGCTCTCGGCGATGAGGTCGCGGTGGTTATCCCGCGCTACGGTTCCATCGATTCCAAACGCGCGCGGCTGGTCTGGGATCGCCTGGCCGTTTATCTCGGCCCGGAGCGCTTCGACATCGCCATCTACCTGGCCGCCGCCGAATATCCGCTTTACCTGGTGGATTGCCCGCCGCTCTACGACCGCAAGGGGTTCTACGGCGAGGCCGGCATGGATTATCCCGATAACCACATCCGTTTTGCGGTTCTCGCGCGCGCCGCGCTGGCCGTGGCCCGCTTCCTGTTCCGCACCGATATCTTCCATTGCCACGATTGGCAGGCGGGCCTGGTGCCGGCCTACCTGCGCTCCACCTTCGCCGGCGACCCCACTTATTTGGGATCGAAGACCCTCTTCACCATCCATAACCTCGGCTACCAGGGCCTCTTTCCCAAGGCCGCGCTGGCCGAGGTGGCGCTGGACCCAGCCCTGTTCGGTCCCGACGGCCTGGAGTTCTTCGGCCGCGTCAGCTATATCAAGGGCGGCATTGAGTTCGCCGACGCGCTCAACACCGTTAGCCCCACCTACGCGCGCGAGATCCAGACGCCCGAGTATGGCTTCGGCCTGGATGGCGCTCTGCGGGCCCGCGCCGATGTCCTCAGCGGTATCCTCAACGGCGCCGATTACCGCGAATGGGACCCCGCCACCGATCCCCTGATCCCAGCCCGCTATTCGGTGGACAATCTCGAAGGCAAGCGCGTGTGCAAGCGCGAGCTTCTGGCCGAGCTCGGCCTGCCGCCCGAAGCCCTCGACCGGCCGCTCCTCGGCATGGTCTCGCGCTTCACCCCGCAGAAAGGCGCCGATATCCTGGCCGAGACCGTGGACCAGTTGGCCGCGCACGATCTCTACCTGGCAGCCTTGGGAAAGGGCGATCCGGAGTACGAGGAATTCTTTGAGCGCATGGCCGCCGAGTATCCCGGCCGGGTGGCCGTGCGTATTGCCTTCGACGACGCGCTGGCCCACCGCATCGAAGCCGGCGCCGATATCTTCCTCATGCCCAGCCGGTACGAGCCGTGCGGCTTGAACCAGCTCTACAGCCTGCGCTACGGCACCATCCCGGTGGTCCGCGCCACCGGCGGCCTCGATGATACCATCGAAGAAAGCACGGGATTCAAGTTCCGGGAGTACTCGGGAGCGGCGCTGTGGACGGCCGTCGAAGCGGCCGTAGAAGCGTTTTCGGACGCGGATTCGTGGCGCGCCATGATGCGAGGCGCGATGGTAAAGGACTTTTCCTGGAGGGTATCCGCGGCGGCTTATTCGGCTCTCTACCGCCGCTTGCTGGGCGCTTGAATCCTTTTGGAACCATGGGATTCTAATAGTGAGGAGAAGAAATGGCAGGGCAGAACGTAAACAGTTTTTCCGACACCACGTTCGACCAGGAGGTGCTCCGGTCCGACGTTCCGGTCCTGGTAGACTTCTGGGCCGAATGGTGCGGCCCCTGCCGGCAGATGGCGCCCACGATCGATGTCGTGGCCACCGAGTATGCCGGTAAGGTGAAGGTGGGCAAGGTGGATGTGGATGCCAACGGAAACACCGCCATGCGTTACAACATCCGCGGCATCCCTACTCTCTTGCTGTTCAAGGGCGGCCGCGTGGTGGAGCAGCGTGTCGGCGCGGTGGGCAAGTCCGAAGTCCTGAAGATGCTCGAAGCCCACGTCTGATCCGCGGGGATGGGTGAGATTTTGGGAGCGGGGCTCGCGCGAGCGGGCCCCGTTTTTTATGCCCGGCTGCGTTCGCGCGCCCACCCGCCCGCCGGTTCCGGATACAGGCTGGCGCTCATCTCTTCCTGGCACCTCACGCAATAGCGCGCCCAGGAGATGGCCCTCAGCCGTTTGGGCGGAATGGGATTTTCGCAGCACAGGCAGATTCCGTAGTCGCCCGCATCCAGCCGTTCCAGGGCCTCGTCCACCAGCCGGAGCTGCGCGTAATCGAGCGAGTTCAGGTGCAGCGAGATGAACTCGTCGTGCGAGAGCTGGGCCTGGTCGTCCTCGGCCACGCGGCCCATCCCAGCCAGCATATCGAACTTGCTTCCCAGCCCGGAAAGCACCTCGGACCGCTTTTCCACGAGCATTCTCCGGTAGCCCTCCGGGCTTTCCGCGGCGGCATCGCGCTTCATCGCCATTTGGCCCTCCTTCCCCGGCCCCACCGTAAATCGGGCCGCGACAACTAATGGTCTCCGAAACGTAACAGAATTCTCTTTGTAAAACAAGATTAATTTCAGAGAAGTACCAGCGCTCACGTGTTCCTATAAGTTATACATACCATTCGGTTTACTGACTGTAAGCCGCAACCCCGAGGGCCGGCCGGCCGGCCGCATGCCTCCAAAGGGCTGCCAAAACATTGGCCTGAAGCTATGTTTTCGATGCCTCGGAGCCGGTTTTCCCTCCCGGTGCCTAGACCTCTTCCCCTTCCACTTCGGGCAGCACATCTTTGTCGCCGGCCATCCAGACATACAGAGTCGGAAGCAGGAAGATACTCATCGCCAGGTCGGAGATCAGCCCTCCCACGATCACAATGGCGAACGGCCGCTGCGAATCCGAACCGATATTGTGCGACAAGGCGGCCGGCAGCAATCCCAGCGTGGCCACCAGCATGGTCATCATGATGGGCCTCAGCCGCAGCACGGCGCCTTCGATGGCGGATGCTTCTATCGAGGCTCCCCGTGCACGCCGCTGATTGATGTATTCGAGCATGATCACCCCGGTTTGCACCGAGACGCCGAATAGCGCCAGAAACCCAACCCCCGAAGAGACGCTGAAGTTGGTGTGTGTGACTAACAGGGCCAACAGGCCGCCGATGCGCGCGAGCATCATATTGACCAGGATCAGGACGGCCCATTTCAACGAACGGAACATGGTGTACAGGATGATGAAAATCAGCAGGATCGTCAGCGGCACGATGATGAGCAGCCGCTCTTCGGCGCGCTTCTCGCTTTCGTACTCGCCTTCCCAATCGATGCGATATCCGCGCGGCAGTTGAACCTGCGCGTTCACCTTTTGAATCGCTTCCCCTACGGCGCTCCCCAGGTCCCGACCGCGCACGCTATACTTGACCGCAATGTAGCGCTGGTTCCCTTCCCTGTAAATCTCCGAGGCGCCATCGCGCTCTTCGATCTGGCAGAGCTGCGCGAGCGAAACCCGTTCGCCGGTGGGAGACAGCAGGCGTATATTCTCGATCGCCTCCCTGCGGTCGCGGTACTGCGGCAGATAGCGCATCACCAGGTCGTAGCGCGCTTCGCCTTGCAGCACCTGGGTCAGGGCGTTGCCGCCCACGGCGGTTTGTATGGCGTCCTGCACGTCCGCTACGTTGATCTGGTACCGCGCGGCCTGCCGCCGGTCTACCGTCAAATTCAGATTCGGCTGGCCCAGTACGTGAAAGGCTCCCAGATCCTCGATGCCCTTCACGCCGCGCATGATGTTGACGATCTGATCGGCCCTCGCCTCGAGCACCCCCAGGTCGTCTCCATAGATCTTAGTGGCCAGTTGTCCCTTCACTCCGCTGACGGCTTCCTCCATGTTGTCGGCGATAGGTTGCGAGAAGTTCCAGATCGCGCCGGGGATTCTCGCCAGCGCGTCGTTCATGGCCGCGATCACTTCTTCCTTATTCTCGTGAAACGCCGGCCGCCACTGCTCTTTGGGCTTCAAGCCGACGAAGTACTCGGTGTTGAAGAAGCCGGTGGTGTCCGTCCCATCGTCGGGCCGGCCCACCTGGCTGGTGCACTCGGTGACTTCGGGAAACGAGCACAGCAGAATGCGTGCCTGGTTGGCGATGCGAATGCCTTCGCTGGGGCCCGTACTCGGCGCCAGAGTGCCGCGCACCCACAGGGCGCCCTCATCCAGGTGCGGCAGAAACTCGGAGCCGATGACGCCGCTGACCGTCAGATAGATGGCCAGAAGAAGGCTGGCAACGCCGCCCGCCAGGGTGAACCAGCGGAGCCGGATGGCCCATCGCAGCGTCTCGCGATACCTGTCGGTTACCCACATCATCAGGGGGTTGTGGCACTCGCGGGTGCCTTTAGGGAAGAAGAGACTGGAGAGCACCGGCGCCACCAGCATCGAGAACAAGAGCGCGCCGAGCAAAGCAAACGCGACCGTCCAGGCCATGGGTTTGAACAGGCGGCCCTCCACGCGCTGCAGCGTGAAGATGGGAAGGTACGCGGTGATGATGATGGCGATGGCGTAGAACACCGGCCGCTGCACCTCGTGCGCCGCCTCGAAAATCTTCTCTTTGGGGGACCGGTTGTCTTCGCGGCGGCTCAAATGGCGCACGATGTTCTCGACCATCACCACGGCGCCGTCCACCACCATTCCGAAGTCCAGCGCGCCCAGAGAGAGCAGGTTTGCGGGAATGCCCTTCAACTTCAAACAGGTGGCCGCGAACAGAAGCGCAAACGGAATGGTCAGGGCGACGATAATGGCGCCGCGAATGTTCCCAAGGAACAGCAGCAGAATAATCACGACCAGAATGATGCCCTCGGTGAGGTTATGGAGGACCGTCTTCGTGGTGTGGTGCACCAGTTCGCTGCGATCGATGAACGGAACGATCTTGACTCCCGGCGGCAGGACGACGTCGTTCAGCTCCTGAATCTTCGCGTGCAGACCGCGCAGGGCCGCTTCCGCATCCGCGCCCTTGCGCATGGGAACGATCGCCGAAACCACATCGTCGTTGTCGATCAGCCTGCCGTCCTCGCGGCGAATGGTGCGCGCGAACTGCCCGAGACGGATCTTAGGGCCCTGCGAGACCACCGCGATATCCTTCACGCGCAGCGGAGTGCCGCTCTTGGTCATGAGCACCGTGCTCTCGATATCGTGTACATCCTTGACCAGGCCCACTTCCCGCACGTTCACCTGCTGCAGGCCGGATTCGAGGAAGCTGCCCCCGGCATTCACGTTATTATTCGTGATCTGCTGCTCCACCTGCGCGAGACTGAGCCCGTAAGAGATGAGCTTGTTGGGATCGATGCGCACCTGGTATTCGCGCGTCGGGCCGCCGAACGTGTTCACGTCCACGATGTCGGGCACGGATTTCAGATTTTTTTCGACGATCCAGTCTTCGATCGATTTCAACTCCATCACGTCGTATTGAGGGTTGGTGCTGCGCAGCGTGAAGAAGTAGATCTGGCCGACCGGACTCCAGTCCGTCCCCATCTGCGGCGACAAGCCCGGCGGCAAGGTAACTTGCGCAAGCCGTTCGAGAACTCTCTCGCGATTCCAGCCGTTGTCGGTACCGTCGTCGAAAACCAGCTTTAGGTCGGAGAGGCCGAAAATGGAGAACGAGCGCAGGTGCACCACCCCGGGGATTCCGTTCATGACGATTTCGAGCGGAATGGTGACCTGCTGCTCGACCTGTTCGGCGGAGATCCCCGGCCACTGCGTGATGACCTCGACATAGTTATTGGCCACGTCCGGATAGGCCTCCACCGGAAGCTGGTGAAACGAGATGGCGCCCCACACGAACAGGAGCAGCGCCAGCGCCAGCACCAGGAAGCGATTCTGGAGAGCGAAATCGACCAGCCTGCCAATCATTTATTGCTCCACGGTGTTTTGCAAAACCAGGGCATTCGCCACCACCTGCGCGCCCGGCTGCAGCCCCGAGAGGATCTCCTGCATGTTCCCGGGAAGCGTGTCGCCGCCGGCCACTTCTATGCGCCGGAATCTTCCGTCTTGGATCGGCGTGTAGACCCAGTTGCGGTCGTGCAGGTGCAGAACCGCCGTGGAGGGCACGGTCGCGTGCCGATCCTTGGTCAAGCCGTGGAAGGTCGCGGTGACGAACATTCCGAAGCGCATCAGCCCCGGATTCTCGACCTCCAGACGCACCTTGGCGGTGCGCAGGTTGGGGTCCATGATGGCGCCGATATTGCCGATCCGCCCTCTCAAGGTCCGGTTCGGGTAGGCGTTCAGATGAATGTCCGCGTACTCGCCCATGCGTACTTGCGCCAGATCGTTCTCATAGACATCGCACACGATCCACACGTGCGATACGTCCGAAATGGTGAAGGGGTTGGGCGCCGTCAGGGCCTGCACGCCCGACGAGTTGGTAATCTGCTGATCGGTGATGACTCCCGAAACCGGCGCGAAAACTCCCACAATTCCCGTCGGGTGGTCGGGATCCGATCCCAGCAGGCGAAGATGTTCGGTGGCCGTCGCCACATCGACTTTGGCGTTGTCCTCGGCGTTCTGAGCGATTTCCAGGGAGCTCTTGGGAACGGCCCCGTTTTCATACAGCAGCTCGGCGCGATCCAGTTGAATCTTCGTCAACTGCTCGTTTTTGACGGCCTTTTGATAGTCGGAGAACGCGCCGGCTATATCGGAACTTCTCACTTTGAATAGCAGTTGCCCCTGCTTTACCTCGTCTCCCAAACGCGCGGCGATTTCCACCACGCGCCCCGAGGCGAGCGATGGCACCGGCACCTGCCGCGACACATCCGGGCTCACCGCGCCGGTCACGTTCAATTCCGGGGAGGCGACATACTCACCGGCCGTCGTCAGCGGGAACTGCTCCGGATGGTCCACTTTGAAGTTGTTGGAGTCCATGTCTGGCTCCACGATGGGCGGCTGCGGACCGGTATTGCGGCTGTCGATCGATGCCGCCGTGACTCGCCGGCTGCACCCGGCCGTCGAAAGAACGGCCCACAAACACAGACTTACCTCGAGAAGAACTGAGCTTTTCATTGAATTACCTCCCGGCCCACTGCCATGTTCATTTGGGCCGCCGTGGTCAGGTACGATCCGATCAGGTTCAGATACGCCAGCCGCGTATCGCGATAAGCCTTCTCCGCGTCCAGATAATCCAGCAAGGAAGCGCCGCCGTTCTGATACGAGAAGGCGATCTTGTTGCGGCTGTTTTCGGCCAGCTTCAGATACTTGTCCCGATAGGGCCGCAGCAGATTCAGAGCGCTAACCAGCGTGACGTAGGCCGAATCCACGTCGCTGAACACCTGCGCTCGCGCGGCCTCCTCCAGGCGTTCATTGCGGCCGATATCGATCTGCGTCCTCGCCTTCTCGCCCTGATTGCGGTCGAAGATCCGCAGCGGAATCGATACGCTCACGCCGAAGTACACGGGGATTGGCGGGTTGCGCGCGAAATCCACGCTGAACGTGGGATCGGTCGAGCCATTAGCAACGGCCAGCCGGTAATTGGTTTTCGCCAGGTCGACCGATTGCACGGCGGCTTTCAAATCCGGCCGCCCTTCGAGCGCCAGGTTTCGGAATTCTTCGAGCGGCCGCAACTCGTCGCTGAAGTAATACGGTCCTGCGACGTCGAACTGCTCGATGGGCGTCCGATCGTTCAGCAGCGTCAGAAGCTGGATCTTGGATGTGCGGACATTCACCACCGCGTTTTCGAGGTCGGACTCGAACTGCACGCGCTGCAGCTCCAGGCGATCCAGATCCACCTGCGCCAAGTCGCCGGCCTGGAAGCGAGTGCGGTTCACCGCCAACTCGCGATCCCAGTAAGCCAGGTTGTCCTTGGCGTTTTGCAGCACGGCTTTGGCCTGCAAAGTTTGCACGAAGGCATTTCGCAGATTAAAGAGCAGGGTGCGCTCCTGATCCGCGAGAGTGGAGGCGGCGATGTCGGTCGATTTCCGCGCGCTTTCCAGGCGCAGTTCCCGCTTGTGCTCCCGCTCGTGCAGGTAGCTGACCGACCCGTAGGGCAGCGTGTTGGCGAAAGGCCGGTAAACGGACGCTCCCGAGACAGGTGAGGAGAAGCTGGCCAGCGGATTAAGCTGGTCGAGCGTTCCCGTAAGATCCGGATTGGGCCGCAGATAAGCCGTGGTTTCGGCGGCCCGCGATTCGTCGATATTGAGCTGGGCCGCCTTCAATGTGGGATTGGCGGCCTCGAACCTCTCCTCGATCTGCTGCCACGTAAGCGTGCTCTGGGCCAGCGCCGCGGCGGGGAGAAATCCGATCGCGGCGATTGCGGCCCACGCGCGCGATCGCGGAGAGTATATCGTCTTGTTTCGAACAGTCCTTGCCAATGCGGCAATGTTCATAAGCCGATTCAAGCTTAGTTATAGCGCGCCGATCCAGCAGCGCCACTTATCTTCCGGCGCGATGCGGCGATCTTTAGAGCCGCCGATCTATCTATCGATCAGCCGTTTCTCCAATCTTTTCGCTGGAAACCATATCTTTCGGTCAAAGCTATTGGCATTGTCACTTAGTGGCCATAAGCTGAGTTCAACGCGAGGTGGTAATTGCGAAATCCCGATCTCACTGGCGGCCTAGAGGGGTGTGGAAACGAGACGGCGCGCGAGGATTGCGTCCGGCTTCTCGTGCTCGACGGGCAGGCTCTTTTTCGGTCTAGCTTGAGTCGCCTCCTGGCATCGCAACCTGGGTTTCAAGTAGTGGGCGAGTGCGCCGGTTCCGCCGAAGCGCTGGAGATCCTGGGCGCTTTACCCGTCGATGTGGTCCTGCTGGATTTCGGCTGCGTGACGCAGGGGGGAGACGACTTCATGTCCGAAGCCCGCCGCAAGGGTTATCAGGGCCGCTTTCTGATCGTCACCGAAGCCGTGGATGCCAGGCGATCGGCAATTGCCATAGGCCTCGGCGCATCCGGCGTTTTTCTAAGGTCCGAGTCGCCCGATCGCCTGGTGCGCGCCATCGAGCTGGTGGCCAGCGGCGCCGTCTGGCTCGATGAAACCATCATTCGGCTCCTGGCCGATCAGTCGATTGGCAAGCTGCCGCGATCGGAAGACTCGGATTCCGGCAATCTCTTGCCGGACCGGGAGCAAAAGGTGCTGCTGGGCGTTCTCGGGGGCCTGTCGAATAAGAAGATTGGTGCGAATCTCGGTATTTCCGAGAGCACCGTCAAGGCAGCGCTGCAGCGGTTGTTCCTCAAGACGGGCGTGCGAACGCGGAGCCAGCTTGTCCGCGTGGCGCTCGAAGGTTCGCTCAAGACCGCCAAAGGCCTGATGCGGCACTTACGAAACGCCAAAGCGGCTTCATCTCTCCGCGGCGAACTCCATCCCATAATCTAGGGAGCGATCTTCCGGCAGCCGAACGGCTAATCTTTCGATTGGCCGGCAGATCGCCCCGTTCACAGAACGTTCCGATACAGTTCCAGGGCCACCCGCACGAGCTGGCTGCGGGTTCGAACCCCCGTTTTGGCGAAGAGCTGCTGCATGGTGTTCTTGACGGCGCTTTCCGAGATCTCCATGCGGGCCGCGATCTCTTTGTTAGCCAAGCCTTGTACCAGCAGCCGCAGGACCTCCGTCTCTCTGCCATTCAATGCGGCCGGCTCGCGCTGCTCTAATATAGGCGAATTCAAGCCGCCCGGCGCGGTCGCCGCGGCGTCCCCGGCTTCCTCTCCGCTTGTTTCCGCGATGATCGCCGCCAGCTTGGGATTCGAACCCTCCTTGTAAGTCGAGAACCAGACGTCGGCCGTGAAAAACTCGCCGCTGCCCCGATGTCCCAGGCACTGCATGGATGCCCGGAACTGGGGAGCCTCTTCCCAACGAAGCGCATGATGCAGTTCCGGCAGGAACGCCGCGATGGGATCGCCGATCAAGTATCCGGCTCGCGGGATCATCAGTTCCACAGCCGCGCGATTGGCGAGTTCGATGATGCCGCGCTCGTTGACGGTCACGATCGCCGCGGGGCTGGTGTCCACGAGGATCTTCAGTCTCTCCTGGGCTTCCAGGCTCAGGCGGCGATTGCGGACCAGCTCTCCGACGAATAATCCGCAGCCCGCCAGTGCCAGAGTTTCAAAACCCAGCCGCACAAACGATGGCTCCAGTGAGCTGAAAATCTCGGCGAGCACCGCGCAGGCCGTGCCCAATAGTGCGACGAACCACCGCGGCAGGAAGGCCGCCGCCAGCATAATGGGAAATAAATACAGAAAGCCCAGCGAGACATACGGCTTCGTCCACCAATCCACCGCGGCGATTATCAGAACAATTACGCCGCTAACCACCAGGACCGCCGTTCGATTCCGGCGATCCCACAACCGTTCCAGAGCCGGCATGATAGGGAATCTTGATTATCGCGCTTCCATGCCAGCCCGTTCGCGTGCACCGAGGCTTCTTGTGGATAATCCTTTGATTGCAGCGGAAAGCGGCGCGCGACGGGCCTAGCGGGGTACGAAGGGGTAATTCTGGGACAGATCGGAGAGCATTTCGCGCTCCTCCGGCGAGTAAGACTTCTTGAACTCCTCGCCCGCCAGCCGCGCGCGCCGCTCCTCGTCCGACATGCCATGCAGTTGCACGATTTCCCGCCGCAGGACCCTCCGCCGGTCCTCGGGCAGATTATTGAAGGTCTGTATATGGCGCCGCAGCGCGTTCTGCTCGGCCGGCGGCAGGCGGGAGAGCATCTCGAGCTGTTGCAGGCGGCGCTCCTTCTCCGCCGGGGGAAGCCGGTCGAGCGTTTCCAGACGCTCGCGGATGCGCTCCTGTTGTTGCAACGGCATCTTCGATAGCAGGCGCTCGCGTTGTTCGGGCGTCATCTGCAAAAGGCGCTGCACCGGCAAGGCCGGATTGTTCAGCTTGGCCTGGCCTTTTCCCTGGCCCTTGGGCTGGGCGCTCTTGCGGGGCGCTGCCCGGGCCGCCGGCGCGCGCGGCGCGGGAGGCGGCTTGGGCTGCTTCTGGGCGAGCAGGCATGGCACGAGCGCCAGCCACGCCGCGCCCACCAGGTGTACGCGCATTCCTCAGATCCTGGGCGACCCGCTATCCGCCCGCACCGAGCGGTCGAACTGGGAGATCATTTCCAGGTCGTCCAGGGCGTGCTCCACCTGGTCGGGCTGCATGGCTTCCACCTGCGCCGTGACGGGGGCGGGCCGCACCGGACCGGAAGGCCGCTCCAGCAGCATGGCCCCGAGGATCGCCGCGCAAGCGGCCGCCGCCTCCGGCAGCACGCGTCATCCCATTAGGGGACGCAAAGGGCGCAGCGCCAGTTCCCACCACCCGACCCGCTCGGCGATCCGCTCGCTCAGGCGCCGGTCGAAATCGCTCGATACCGGGGCGGCTTCCCAAACATCCAACGCTCCCCATACCGCCCTCTGCCCGTCCGCGAATTCCCGGCAGGCGGAACACGCCTCCAGGTGACGCTCCAGCGCC
>Ga0181520_10002815_pt1 | contig 31666 bp, 19 predicted proteins | sample PEATcosm2014_Bin_29_FD_132451 | JGI IMG/M metagenome (GOLD analysis project Ga0181520, IMG submission 132451) | Peatland microbial communities from MTU Mesocosm Facility, Houghton, MI, USA - PEATcosm2014_Bin02_30_metaG | ecosystem: Environmental > Terrestrial > Soil > Wetlands > Peat | place...
ACAGCGATTCTTTCAGTGTTCGCTCTTTGCCGATCAATCCCCGTTCTCGCGCTTTTTCGAAGAGGGATTCCCGCGCGTCCGGGTGCGCGAGGCTGATCATCGCCATCGCCCGTTCCTGAATGTTCTTGCCGAAGAGGTTCACCGCGCCGAACTCGCTCACCACGTGACTGACGTCGCTCGGGGGGATCACCACCGCGCCGATGTCCAGCTCGGGCACGATCCGGCTGGCGCGGCCGTCGGCGCCCACGGCCGGAATGATGATAATCGATTTTCCTTCGGGGCAGAGCGACGCCCCGCGCACGAAATCGATCATCCCGGTCACGCCGACATAATGATTTTGCGGCAGCGCATCCGCGGCGACCTGCCCTTTCAGATCCATCTCCGTCGCGAATTGGATCGAGACCATGCGATTGCACTGCGCGATGATTCGCGGGTGATTCACGTAATCGGAAGGGTGAAACTCGACCGCCGGATTGCCGCGGATCGATTCGTACAAGCGGTCGCTGCCGATCGCGCAGGCGGCGATCAGCTTCCGTTCGTCGATTCCTTTCCGGCGGTTGGTGACGACGCCTTTTTGCACGAGCGACATCACGGGGTCGGTCAGAAACATCGTGTGTACGCCGAGGTCGCTCTTGCCCTCCAGCGCGCGAGCGATCGCCTGCGCCGCAATGCCCGGACCGAGGTGGATCGTCGAGCCGTCATCCACCAGATTCGCGGCCATCTTCGCGATCGCCTCGGCGGCCGGATATTCGGGCAGGTCGAATACAGTCAGCAGATCCTCTTCCTTCTCCACAATCGCCTGCGCCTGGCTTACGTGAACGAAACCCTGCCCGGCAACCACCGGCATCTTGGGATTGACCTGCACGATGACGAAATCCGCCGACAGCGCCGCGGCCAGCGTGATATCCACGGAAATGCCGAGATTCATGTAACCGAAATCATCCGGCGGCGACGCCTGGATCAAGGCGTAGTGAAGCGGCAGCAATTTCTGGCGAAACAGCGCCGGCACGGCGAACAGATTGATCGGCGTAAGAAAACGTTTGTTGGCGGACAGGCTCCGCACATTTCCGGAGCCCTGATAGATCGACCGGATATTGAAGCGCCGGCCGCCGCTTTCTTCGGCCATCAACGCGGCGATCGAGCTTTCCAGATTCAGCAAACGCACCAGCTCCAGATCGGAAACGCGCAGATCCTGATCCAACAGGACGTTGGTCAGGTATTGCGGCTCGCCGCACGACGACCCGATGAAAACCCGCTTGCCCGAGGCGATTTTCAAAATCGCCTCTTCGGCCGTGCAAAGCTTGCTCCGATAGTCGTCCAACCAGGCCGGCGCCCCCACGATCAAACGCCTTGTCCGGGAAGCGCGCGGCCCACCGCGGCCAACGCTTGCTCCTCGTTCGGCAAGATTTGCAGAATCGTCATAAAGCCGGCGATCTCGATGACCTCCCGGACATATTCCTGCAAACCGCACAGGGCGAGCGACCCATTCGCGCTCTTCATTTTCTTAGCGGCGAAAATTAACACGCGCAGGCCCGCGCTGCTGATGTACTCCAGCTCGGCGAAATTCAGAATCAGCCCGATCGTCCCCTCCCCGAAACAGGCGGTCAGACGTTTCTCGAGTTCGGGCGAGGTCGCCGCATCCAACCGGCCGGTGACGTTCACGCTGATAGTCCGCGGTCCCTTTTGTTCGATTTTGATTTCCATCGCCTGCTCCTTTCGGCCGGTGGGTTCGTGAAAGCCGGCTACGCCTTGGCCCGCTTGGTCATAGTGAAGATATTTTTTCCGTTCGATCGCTTGTAGCCGACGTCGTCCATCATTTTCCGGGTCAAATACACGCCGAGTCCGCCGACCCGCCGCTCGTCCAGCGGCGCATGCACGTCCGCCGCCGCGACATCGAGCGGATTGAACGGCCGGCCGTCGTCTTCCACTCGGATGTGCAATTCCCCGCCGGGGCCAGTCGCCAGGCGCACGTCGATGAAATGCTCCGCGCCGTCGGCGAAACCGTAGCGAATGATATTGCTCAAAATTTCTTCGAGGGCCAGCGTCGCCGCCGTTGTCACGTCTTTCGACAAGCCGCGTTCCCGCCCGAAGGCGCTCAGCAAGTCGTGCAGTTTCTCGGTTTCGTCCAGACGATTCGCGAAGCGGAGCGCGACATCCGCTCGCGCGCGACCCGTGAAAGTCAGCGCCAGCGCCGTGATGTCGTCGCTTTGCTCGGCGCCGCCGGTGAACCGCCGCACCTCTTCGAACGAGCCGGCGATGATGTCCGCCGGCGACGAACGCGCCAGCTTCCCGAGCGCCGCTTCCAGCCGGCCGGCGGCGTACATCTCTTGCTGGACGTCGGTCGCCTCGGTGATGCCGTCCGTATAGAGAAAGAGCGAGTCGCCGGCGCGCAGGCGGATCGTCCGCGTCGCGTAGGTCGCGCCGGCCAGCACCCCCAGCGCGATCTGCGGCTCGCTTTTCTGCACGGCAACGGCGCCGTCGCGGGTCAGCAGATACGGCCGGTTGTGGCCGGCATTGGCATATTGGATTTCGCCCGTGTCGACGTTCAGCAAGCCGTAAATCACCGTGACGAACATCTGCATTTCGTTTTCGCGCAGCAAGAGCGCGTTGACGTGGCTAAGGCAATCGCCGGGCGAAGAGCCGCCGCGGGCGACCGCCGCCAACAACGTGCGACAGATGGCCATGAACAGCGCGGCGGGGACGCCCTTGCCCGAAACGTCGCCGATGACGAAACCGATCCGGTCGTCGCCGAGCGGAAAGAAATCGTAAAAATCGCCGCCGACCTCCCGGGCCGGGACGGAATGGGCGAAAATCTCGAAGCCCGTGGCCGTCGAAAAAGTTTGAAAGTCGCGGGGCAAGATGGATTGTTGGATGCGGAAGGCGACATCCAGTTCGCTGGCAATTCGCTCCCTCTCGGCCGTGGATTTCTGGAGCGCCGCCATATGATAACGCAGATCGTGAACCATCTTGTTGAACGCGAGCGTCAACTCGGCCACTTCGTCGGCGGACCGCGCCGGCGGAAGCTGGAAATCGAGATCGCCGCCGGCGACCTTGCGCGCCGCCGTCGCCAAGTCGACGATCGGCCGCGCGATCGATCGCGAAACCAACGCCACGATCAACAGCAACGTCAGCAGCCCGGCCAGGCCCAATCGGACGGCGGTTCCCTCGAACGCGTACACGCGGGACATGACCTCCAGGAACGGGTAGACGATCGCGAGCGACAAATTCGCCGAACGAATCGGATAGTAGACGATCCACGAGCGTTTCCGATGGAGCGGGTCGCTGCGGTCGATGAACCCGGACGCGGCCGACGTCATGCGCTCGGCCAACTCGGGAGCGAGTTCTCCCAGCCGCTGCCGCATGATCAGCGACGCGTCGGGGTAGGAAATGAAACTCCCGTTCTTGCTGACAATGAACGCATATCCGGTTTGCAGGACGCGGATCCCGTTGACTTCCCGCGCGAGGTCGGCGAGGCAGATGTCGACCGTCGCCACGCCGATCAGCCGCCCGGCGCGGAAAATCGGCGCCGAGTACGTAATCATGATCGTCTCGCCGCCGCCGGTGTCGAAATACGGTTCGCTCCAGGCCGGCTTTCCCGTCTGCTTCGGAATCTTGTACCAGTCCCAGGCGAAATAATTGTACTGCTCGGTCCCAAGCTGGACGAAAACGAGTTCGCGGCCTTTGGCGTAAAAGTAGGGGGCGAACAAAGCGCGGCCCGGTGCGAACGCCTCGGGCTCGAAGGCGATGCAGGTCCCATAAATTTCGGGATTGTTTTGAATCACGCCCTTCATATATTCCGTCAGTTCGCTTTCGTCGTAGAACGGGTGCACCGACATGTGGAGGGCGATCATCCCCGCGATTTTTTCCGCCTGGCCGAAGCGGCCATCGTATTTTTCCGTGTAGAATTGGGCGAGATTCTTCGATTCGTTCTCGATGCCGCGAATCACTTCCTGCTTGCTGTAATAGGAGCCGGCCCACAACACGCCCAGGAACAGGATCATGGTGCTGCCCCAGATCCGGATCAGCATTTTCGTGCCCAGGGTGCGTTTCATCGGTCACCAAATCGCGTCAAGTTCGCGATCAATGGTCGAAGTGCAGGTGAACCCGGCATCGTCGCCTTCGTTCTTTACCTCGACGCGATCCGCGTATTGGCGGATCAAAAATGACGAGAGCTTCGTCACGGCGCCGTCGTCCTCGAGCAGCGTCAGGGGATCGGGCCGTCCCCCAGCCAGAAAAAGGGGTTGCCCATTGTATAGCACGAACACGTCCAAATCGAACTCGTCGAATAGGCCGTCACGGAAATTCGGCCTGTCGATCCGCCGGCGGAGAATATTGTTTCCACCGTCTCGCCCAGCGCGACGGTCGCCCGTTGCACGATATCGCGCCGCGCGCCCCACGCCGCGCCGCGGGCGGATAGAAAATCGGCCGCCTTTTTCGAAAAGTTCGGTTCGCGCGAGAGCAGCGCCTCGAAAAAGCCCGCCAGGATCGTCATGCCGTACACCAACGGCAGGCCGCCGAGTTGCGCCGCCTGAATCGAGACCGGCACGAACGAAGGGTCCGTCGACTCCGGGCAGAGGCGCCCCGAGCCGATGAAGCGATTTCGCAGGGCCTGAAAAATCGTGCCGACGCCGCCGGCCAGCATCGAAAGGCTGATCAGCCGCTGCGCCGCCTCCGGTGAAGCCCCGGCCGCGTGCGCCACCAGCACCGGAAACATCAGCCCGACGGACATCAGAAAAACGTGCGGCAATCCCAAGAGCAGCGTCATCGCCAACGGCGGACGTTCGTCGACCCCAACGACGAGATTTTCGGGCTTTTTCGGGGGTTTCCTTGCGGCGGCCCCGGACGTTGAGACCGCTTGGGCGGCGCCGGCATCTGAGTTCTTCAATTAGCCTTCCTTGGATAACCAATTTTGCAAAAAGCGCGGGAGGTGTCAACGGAAACCGTCGGCCCGGCGCGTGGCGCCAACCGCGCGACGCAGGCCGGTGCGGCCCGATCCTGGCCCTCTTACGATGGGCAGCGCGACCCGTTATAATGCGGCGGTGCAAGCCGTTTGGCGAGGATTCGATCGTTGTATGAGATTTGAGCGCACGTTGCCTCGCGACGTGCGACGCCTGCGTTATCGGCCTCCGGAGGCTTGATGGAAGACAAAGCGACCGGCGCACTCGACCGCAAAGAGGTCATCGCACAAGCCAGGACCGGACGGCTGGAAGGCGCCAGTTTGGCCAATATCAAATTGGCCAAAGCCGATCTTTCCGCAGGGAACTTGCGGAAGATCCAGGCGGCCGGGGTCAATTTCCGCAGGGCCGTGTTCCGTGGGGCCGACCTGTCGGGCGCAAACCTCGCCGGCGCCGACTTGCAAGAGGCGGACTTCACCGGCGCCGATCTGTCGGGCGCGATCCTCACCGACGCCAAGGTCAATCAAGCCAATTTCACTGGCGCCAAACTGGTCGGGGCCCAGGCCGGCAAGGCCGTGTTCGACAAAGCCGTTTTTCGCAACGCCGACCTCGCCGACGCCGATTTGTCCGGGGCCTTGTTGCGCACGTGCCGGATCGAGGCGAGTTCGCTCGTGCGGGCCAGGTTGGTCGACGCGGACGCCGCCGAATCGACCGTCGCCGACGTCGACCTGAGCGGCGCCGATGCACGGGAAGCAACGTTTCGCGAATGCCGCTTCGAGCGCGTCAAGGCGGCGGACTTGTCCGGACCGCGCGCCGATTTTTCCTTCGCCGAACTCAAAACCGTTGATTTTTCGCACGCCCATCTGCCCAACGCCCGATTCTTCGGCGCGATCCTGAAAAACGTCGATTTCAACGGCGCGACCCTGACCGAGACGCTCTTCAAACGTTCGCAGCACCGGGCCGTGAATTTTCAAAACGCCGACCTGAAAAACGCCCTGCTGAAAGGCGTGTACGGCTTCCGCGAGAAGGATCTGCTGGCCTTGCAAGAACAAGGCGCGCTGATCGATCTGTTTTTGTTCCGCCGCTTCTTGCGTTTGTTGTGGCGAAGTCTGTTGGTGAAAATCGTCGTCGGCGCCGCCCTGGCCGCGACGGTCTTCGCCGCGTATCGCTTTTTCACCAATCCCTATAACTGGTCGTACGAGGCCCTTCGCGACCGGGCGCAAAAGCTCTACCAAAAAGGCGATTACGCGCGGGGCGAGCAGATCGACCGCGTGATCATTCAAAAGTATGCGCGCGACCGCAACCACGTCGCCGACGCGCGGCTGGCGATCGCCGACAGTTACCGCGCCCGGCGCCAATTCGACACGGCCCTGACGCTGTATCAGGAAATCGCGGCCACGTACGAAGGCGATCGCGAGGCGTCGCGGGCGCTGGAATCCATGGCCGCCGTTTACCAACAGACCGAGCAAACCGAAAAAGCCCGCGCGGCGCTCGAGCGACTGCGCGAGACCGAAGCCGGCAACCCCGATGCGGAAGCGAACGCCGAATTCGGCCTCGCCGAGTTGCTGAAAAAAGAACGGCGCAACGAGGAGGCGCTCGCCAAGTATCAGGCCATTTTCGAAAAATTCCGTTTCGATCCGGTCGCCGGCGATCGCGCGCTGCTCGAAACGATCGGCCTGCTTTGCCAATTCGATCGCCTCGACGAGGCGGAAGCCGCCCTCGCGCGCCTGGAAAATTACGACGCCAGTCCGACCGGGCAGGCGACCCGCGTGCGCGGCGCCATGTTGATTGCCGAATTGCTGCACCGGCGCGGCGACCTCGCCGAGGCGGAGAAGCGCTACCGGGCGATCTTCGACGCGTACAAGGATTTCCAAAAATCGCGCGACGCCGGCACGAGATTGGTCGAAATTTACCAAGGGCAAGGGCGGATCGAGGAGGCGGACGCGCAACTCGTCGAGATGCTGAAGCGCGCGACCGGCGACGACGCCCGCGAGGACCTGGTGCTGGCGCAAGCCCGGCTGTTCGCCGCCACCAAACGTCCCGACAAGGCGATCGCGCTGCTGGCCGCGAAACTGCCCGCGTTCAAGGATCGCGGCCGCTTGTTCGACGGCGAGTTGTCGCTGCTGCAAATGCAGTCGGAGAAAGGCGACCTGTCCGCGACGGAGAAGACGTACGACGCGCTCGTCGGCAAATTCAGCGGCGACGCCGATCGCCTCATGGAAACCAAAGCTGCGATGAGCCGGATCTACGCCGCCAAAGGCCAGGCCGAAAAGGCGCAGGCCCTCCTGCGCGACATCATCGCCCATGCGGCGCGCCCGGAGCAGGCCGCCGCCGCCAAGCTCGAGTTGGCGGACCAATACCACCACGACGGCGCGCGCGATAAAGCCGAGCATCTGTACCGCGAATTATATGACGCCAGGTCGACCGATGCCGGGGCCGCCTTGCTGGCCGGTCTGGCGTTGGTGGAAGACCAGACGGCGCAGAAAAAGTACGCGGAGGCCGAAGCCCAACTCGCGGAGATGGAGACGCGCTGGCCCGCCGGCAACCCCGACCATTCCCTGATCCTGCTGCGGCGGATCAGCGTGCTGCAACGCGCCGGAAAATACGACGAGGCCATCGCTCGCTTGTTGCAATTGGCGCCGCAACTGACCGAGGCCGATAAGCGGCGCGATGCGAACTTTCTCTTGTTGTCGCTCTACATCGCCGCGAAAAATCCCGCGGGCGCCGAGCAGACCTGGGCGCGCATCCACGCCGAGTCCGCCGCGCCCGCCGATGCCGCCCTGCGCGCCGATACGATGATGGCGCAGTTCTACTCGGCGCTGGGCCTTCACGACAAGGCCGAGGCGCTGTACCGCGACGTCGTCGCCAAGTCGCCCGATTCGGCAATCGCGATGCAGGCGCAACTCGACCTCGCCGGTCAATGCCGGCAGGCGGGCGACGTCGGCCGCGCGGAGCAAATTTATCGCGACATCATTACCCAGGCGATCGATCCGATCGTGGCGCTTTCGGCGGGAACCACGCTCGCGGACTTGCTGGCCGAGCAGCGCTCGTTCGACGAAGCGCAACAGATCCTCGAGACGTTGCGCCTGAAATGGGTCGCCGACGACGCCCATCGCGACGACCTGACGGTGCGCGAGGTCCGGGTGTATCAGCGGGCCGGCAAGCCCGAGGCCGCCGCGGCCCTGCTCGAACGCGAATTGCCGAATTTTCGCGATCCCCGGCGAACAGCCGACGCCATCTGCCTGTTGCTCGACATCTTCGTCGCCGTCGGCGACGTCAAGCGGGCCGAAGACAGCTACCAGGTCGCGGCAAAAATGTTGAGCGGCCGTCCCGACCAACTCGCGCTCGCCAAGTTCCAACTCGGCCGGTTTTACGCGAGCAAGGACCTGGCCGAGAAGGCGATGGCGACCTTCTCCGAGGTGATCGCCCAACATGCGCCGGACGAAATCGAGGCGCGCGCCAAAACCGAATTGGCCGCCCTGCACTATCGGCGCGGCGAACTGGCCGACGCCGAGAAGATCGACCGCGAACTCGCGGACACCTTGCGCGATCCGGTGCACGCCTTCGCCGCCGCGGGCGCCGTCGCCGACATTCTGGCCGATGAGGGCAAATTCGGCGAAGCGGACAAACAACTCGAGGCGATGCTGAAGAAATTCGGCGCGCGGACGGATCTGCGCGCGCAGGTTTTCTTCCGCCGGGTGCAATTCTATCGGCGCCAGGGCCGGAACGCCGAGGCGATCGCCACCCTGCGCCAAGGCATCTCCTTGTTGGACGATCCACGCAAGGTCGCCGACGCCAACGTCATGCTCATGGAGTTATGCGGCGCCCAAGGCGACATCAAAGCCGCCGAAGAAGCCTTCAACCAGGTCGCCAACACCGCGGGCGACGACCCGGGTCGCCTCCGGCGTCTGAAGTTGTTGCTCGCGCGCATGTACGTGGAACACCAGCAACCCGCCAAAGGGGTGGCGCTGTACAAGGAGCTGTATGAACGGCCGCCGCACGATGAGGTCGCGGCGCAGGCCAGGCTCAGCCTAGCCGCCGAATTCCGTCGGCGCGGCGACTTGGCGGCGGCGGAAAAGCTGCTGCGCGAGTTGCTCGCGGATAAGAACACCGGTTCCCTGACCGTCGCCGCGGGCGGCGTGCTCGCGGATATGTTGACGGAGAGCCGGCGCCTCGACGACGCCGATGCCGTGCTCGTCGATCTGCTGAAGCGGCCTGGCGTCACGCCCAATGACCGGGCGGACATCGTCTTGTGGCGCGCCCGTTTGTTCCAGCGGCGAGAAAAAGACCAGGCCGCGGTCGCCCTGGTCAACGAAGAGCTCCCGCGGATCGCCGACGCCAAAAAAAAGGCCGACGCGTACGGCTTCCTGATGGACATCTACCGCCGTCGCGACGACCTGCCGACCCTCGAGACGCTGTACCGGGCGGCCGCCAAGGATTTGGCCGGCGACGTCGCCCTGCTGTCGTCCATCAAGATCTTCTTCGGCCAGGTCTGCGTGAGCAAAGAGTTGTTCGCCAAAGCGTTGCCGCTGTTCGAAGAGGTCGCGACGCAGAATCCGCACAACGAAAACGGCCTTACGGCCCGCCTGGAAATCGCCGGCCTGCAACGGAAAATGGGCGATTCGGCAAAAGCCGAGCAAACCTATCGGGAACTGCTCGACGAGCCGGGCAGCCCGTCGGCGTCGTTCGCCGCGGGATTGCTTTATTATGACATTCTCCGCGACGGGAAACGTTTCGACGAAGCGGACAAACTGCTGACAACGATGCGCGCCAAATGGACAAAAAAGGGCCGGGAACGCGATGAGGTCGTGTATCGGCAGGCGCTGTTGTCCCGCCTGATGAACAAGCCGTCGGCCCAGACGGCCGCATTTCTCGAAGGCGAACTCAAAGAACTGGACGACCGCGGCCATCTCTTCGATTGCTATCTGTTGCTGCTGGACCTTTATCAAACGGCCGGCGACGCGCGGAAGGCCGAGGCCGCCTACGCCAAGATTCAGGAAGTGTTCGGCGCCGAGCCCGAACGCCTCGCGCGCGCCAAGGAACTGTTCAAACGGCCGTAACGCGCCCGGCGGCGGCGCGTGGCGGCGCCGCGGGCGACCGGCCGGCCGAAGGCTGTCGATGAACGCCGCGCCTCGCTTTTTTTCGGAACGGGTCCTGTGGTCGATCGTCGGCGCGGCGGGCATGCTCATCTTCGCCGATCGCTTTGTGTTTTACGACTATTACGACGTCGAAATGGCCGTTCACGGCAACTTGGCCCGGGCCTTGGTCGAAGGCCTGGCGGCCCCCGCCGGTTTTTATCAATACGGCGATCATTCGCACGGTTCGTTGATTTTCGGCCTCCTGCTGGCCCCGTTATTCCGGATCGGCGGCTCGGCGTTGATCTGGACCAAACTGCTGTCGGCGATTTTGGTCGTGGGCGGCGTGTCGTTCTGGACCATCGCCATCCGCCGCGCGTGCGGCTTGGCGCCGGCCCTGTTTTTCGCGGCGCTTTTCATCGTGCCGCCGCCGCGGCTCGAGTTCTGGTTGCACACGTCGTACGCGATTCATATGGAGAGCATATTTTTTTCGGGCTTGCTCGGCCTGCTCTTCACCCGCCGCAACGCGTTCCCTCTCGACCTCTGGCCGGCCGTCGCTGCGGGCCTGATCGCCGGTTTCGCGACGGCGTTCGCCTATGAGAATGTCGTGGTGTTCGGCGCGCTGGCGTGCGCCGCTTTCGTCCGGTTCGAAGACAAGAAAGTGTTCGTCGTTCGGTTCCTGCCGGCGATCCTGGCTTTTCTCATCGGCTTTTCCCCGCATTGGCTCGTGCGTTATCCGTTGTCGTCGCCGTTCTCGCTGGGGCCGCCGGACGCGGCGAAGACCTGGTTTACGGACCGCTACTATTCGCTCTTCGTCATTCTGTTCCATCGCGCGGCCGGCTATTCCCACGTTGCGTTGACGCGAAGTTTTTTTCTGCTGGCCGTCGCCGGTTTCGCGCTCGTCGGCTATCGGGCCATCGCCTCGGTGGAATACCGCCGGTCGAAAGCCGGTTTTCTCGGCTGCTTCCTCGCCCTGTACGGCGCGCTGTTCCTCGCGGTCTACGGCATTTCGCCGTTTTATATGGCGCCGATCCGCGGCTCCGACGAATTTTTCTGCATTCAATATCTGACGATCATCTTTCCTTTTCTTGTCGCGGCCATCGCGCAATTAATCGCCTTTATTCCCCGCCTGGCCGCCGCGTGCCTGGCCGCCGCCTTTCTCTTCGCCGGCGCCGCGGATATGTGGCATTCGCGTCCGGCCACCCCGCGCGGCGCGGGCGCCGCGACAAATTCGTTGTTGTTCCGGGGCGACGACTACGACTATCTCATCGAAAAGCTGCCGGAACTGTGGGGCGGGGATGCGGACTGCGCGTTGTCGTCCGTCTTGCGTCTGCCTCGGAGTTGGCGCTGCGACGGCTTGGCCGCCTTGGCGCGAACGCTCGACAAGAGCGCCGTCGACAAATATGTCAACCAGGCCGGCAATCCGACCGACGCCGCGTGCCTCATCAACGGGTTCGGCGCACGGGAGGCGAAAGTTTTCAGCGCTGGCCCAGACCCGATCTGGCGTGCGCGTCTCGACGAACAATTTCGGGAGGCCCTCGCGCAATATCGGCAAACGGACCCGAAGCAGGCGGCCAACTTCGTCGAAGGCTTGGGTTTTGGCTTGTTGGGACCGCCGCAAGGCAACGAAGGAACCGATTTCGTCAAATGGCTCGCCGCCGGGTCGGATGACCTGTCGGCGGCGCCGAAAACGAAGGCCGCCGCCGCAGCGGTCCGCGAGGCGTTCGCGTTCTTCCAAGGCGCAAGCGACGCCGACGCCATGCGCGCCGCCTTGTTTCATGGCCTCGGACGATGGCTCGGTTGTCCCCACGCAGCGATGTACATCGCCCGAGAAATAGGTCCGGACGACCGGTATCCGTTCGACGATTTCCGCCGTTGGGTCAACCGCGGCCGCCCCGACGACTTCTCCGCGGACGAAGAAGCGGCCTACTCGCGCGGCGCCGCGGCGGGGTTGGCGCACCGGATCAAGAGCCGCTACCGGGCCTTTGTTCTGCGGCGGCCGTTCGAGCGGCTCGCGGCGGTCGCGGAGGAACTGGCGAAGGACGGCCTGCTGCTGCAAAAGACGGCGGACCGGCCGGAGAAATACGCCGTCGTCGAAGCGCCCTGAACGCCGGATCGCCGCCGGCGCTTACAGAAAGATCGCCTTGATGCCGACGTACGGCAGAAACGGCAATTGGTAGATCGCCACGCGCTGCGGGACATTGAGGCCGCCGGTGTCTTTGTAGTAATAGCCCCAGAGATTGCGCTGGTCGTAGACGTTGTAGATTTCGGCAAAGCTCGTCAGCTTGAAGCGGTCGGTCGAATGCCACGTGTATTCCGCGCGGACATCAAGGCGATGATATAGGGGAAAACGCGTGTCGTTGATCCCGCCGTTGTTTGCCTGCCAATAGCGCAAAAAAGTGCGCGGATACATCTCGGTCCAACCCTCGACGGCGGTGTCCGGCCGCCCGGTGGCCAGCCGGAATGTGGTCGAAAACACCCAATTTGCGAGCGGCCGGAAATTGGCCACCAGCGACAGCGTGTGGCGCTGGTCCTGCGTCGGCGAGTACCAACCGTACAGGCCCAGGCCGTCGTTGTAACGCACCTCGGACAGCGAGTAGGCCAGCCAGCCATCCCACCAGCCCGAAAGTTTTTTCTGGAAAAAGACCTCGACGCCCTCGGCCTTGCCGAAGCCGGAATTGCGGTTGTCGATCTTCGGAATCTCGCCGTTGAGCACGAAGTTCGTGGCGTTCAGAAAGCTCAGGCTCGACCCGGAGACGGTCTGAAAAATCAAATCGTCGAACTCTTTGTAATATCCCTCGATGCGCAGCATCATGTCCGAGCCCAGACCCTGCTCGATGCCGGTGACGTAATGGGTCGATTTCTCGCTGCGGATTTTCGGGTTGCCGAGTTTTTCGCTCGAAATCAGGCTGTTGTACGGCGGCAGGTAGTAGACGCCCCAGGCGAACTTCAGCACGGTCGAGTCGGTCAGGTCGGTCGACACCGCAGCGCGCGGGCTGACCACCCAACCGGACTCCGCCGCCGTGTAGTGATCGAAGCGCACGCCGATGTTGGTCCGCAAACGCTTGGGAATGATCTCCGCTTCGTGTTGCACGTAAAAGCCGTACAGGTCTTTCGGTTTGTTGTCGGAGAAATCGACCGTGTAATACTTCGAGGGCGAGGCGAACTGGGCGCCGGGCACGAACTGCGAAAAGGGGAACTGCGCGTTGAGGTTCAGCACGACGCGGCCGTAAACGCCGCCGAATTTGAACAAGTTGCGGCCGAGGTCGAACTGACCTTCCTGGTTCACATACATCCCGTCGACGACGGCGTGGCCGAAAAAGTTGTTGGCGCCCGAGTTCACGTTGCCGGAAAAGTTGAACGTCTGATAGCTGGCCGTCGAGCGGGCCAGGAACCACTTTACCGGCGTCAACGTGTAGTCGAGGCCGAAAACTTGCGTGACTTGATCGTACTCGGCCGTGCCCGTATCGAAGCCCGTCGGGTTGGCCTGGAGATTGGCCTTCACCCCGTCTTCGCTGCGAATCGCAATCACGACGAACCGATTGTAGGGGTTCGGTTCGTACATCCCGCGGACGAGAATGTCGGAAAACACGGGGACCGGCAGGCTGTTCCAATGCAGCAGGCTGAACGCGTATTCGTAGTAACTGCGCCGCGCGGCGACGATCCAACTCGCCTTCGACGTGGCCGGCCCGGTCACCTGCGCTTTCGCCGACAGCAAGGAAACCTCGGCCAGGCCGTCGACGTGATCGCGATTGCCGTCTTTGTACGTGACGTCGAGCACGCTGCCGGTCGCGAACGGATATTGCGCCGGAAAGCCGGCCGCGTAGAAAGTGAAATTTTTCACGAGATCGGTGTCGATGATCGACAGGCCCACGCCGAAGTGATAGGGGTTCGCCAGCAACTGGTGATCGAGCACGATCAGGTTCTCATAATCCTCCGAACCGCGCACGTACATGTCGCTGGAATAGTCCGTGTTGGAGACGATTCCCGGCAGTTGTTGGATGGCCTTGGTGATGTCTTCCAGCGCGCCGGCGTTGCTCTCGATCTCTTCCCGCGTGAACGTGTGGGCGCTGGTTTGCGGCGACGTGTCCATCGTCTTTTGCCCGGTGACGTCAACCTCGTTGGCTTTGTACGTCTTGCTGAAGCGCAATTTGGCGTCGGCCGTCGCTTCGCCCTCCGCCGGCACGTCAATCTTTGCCGTTTGGGCGTCGTAACCCTCGGAACTGAACCGCAACGTCGCCGGCCCGCGCGATAGGCCCTCCAGCCGGTAGCGCCCCTGGTCGTCGGTGTGCGTCTTGCGGCCCTGGCCGACGACCTGCACCAGCGCGCCGAACACTGGGGCGCCGTCTTCGTCGGTGACCTGACCCGTGATGTCGCCGGCCCAGCCGAGGCTCGGCGCCAGCAGCGCGATCGTCAAAGCCACCCATAAAACGCGGCGCAAGCTGGCCCCCGGTCTTTGAAACTGCGTTACCTTAGCCACCAAGCGCCGGCAGCGTCAACGGGACGCCAAGGGACTGCGCCGGGCCGTCGCCTCCGGCTTGAGCGGCCGGCGCCGGGTGTGTCATCATGGGTTGCCATTCCGGCGAGGAGAACGATGTGGCCGACGCGTTGGTCATCATTCCGGCGTACAACGAAGAACATCGCATCGGCGACGTCGTGCGCGAACTGCGGGCGCTAGCGCTCGACGCCGACATTCTCGTCGTCAACGACGGCAGCCGCGACCGCACGGCGCGCGCCGCCCGCGCGGCCGGCGCGACTGTGATCAGCCATCCGTACAACCTCGGGTACGGCGCGACGCTGCAGACCGCCTACAAATACGCTCTGCGGCAGGGCAGCCGCTATGTTCTGCAAATGGACGCCGACGGCCAGCATCCGCCGGAGGAAGCGCGCAAGGTGCTCGATCCGGTCCGGCGCGGCGAGGCCGACGTCGTGATCGGCTCGCGATTCATGGCCGGCGGCGGCGGTTACGAATCGCCGTGGGCGCGGCGCGTCGGGATTCGTCTGTTCGGCGCGCTGGCGCGGGCGCTGACTGGCGCGCGGATGACCGACGTGACCTCGGGCTTCATTGCGGTCAATCGCCCGGTCATCGCGCTGTTCGCCAGCGAGTTGTTCCCGGCGGATTTTCCCGACGCCGATGTGCGCATGATGCTGCACATGGCCGGCTATCGCGTGCAGGAGATCCCGGTGCAAATGAAGGCGGGCCCGCCGAACAAATCGATGCACGGCGGCGCGCTGGCGCTGTGGTACATCGCCAAGATGCTCATCAGCATGGCCATCGTGCGCAGTTCGCGGGCGCCGGTCCGCCCGGACAAGGAGGAGACGCCATGACGCCGACGCAACGCGCCTTTGCGATCGTCGTGTCGATTCTGTTTTTCCTGTTCGTCATGAACGCCATCCGCCGCCGGGCCGTCGAAATCCAATATGCGATCTTGTGGCTCGCGGTCGCCGCCGGCATTTTCGTATTGTCGGTTTGGTACGACCTGCTGCTGGCTTTGTCGCGGTTCATCGGCGCGGTCGTGCCGACGACCACCCTTTTTCTCTTCGGCATCTTGTTCCTGGTGATCATCAACATTCAATTCTCGATGCGGGTCAGCAACCTGCAAACCCGCCTGCGCGCGCTGGCCCAGGAACACGCACTCCTTGTCGAACGCGTGGAGCGCGAACGGCACGACGCCGCGCCCTCCGCCTCGTGATCCGACCGTAAAAAAGCGAAACGCCGCCGGACTTTCGTCCGCGCGGCGTCCGCACATATTCACGCTTGGAATTCCCTAGACTCGCCGGCGTCGTCACGCGCCGGAAAAGAACTAGTCTCTGCCCTTTTCCGACCGCTGGGACGACGACTTGAGCGTCTCGCCGTAGCCGCCCGAATAAACGGTGGAATCGTTATACCAGTCATCGCCCGGCACGCTGTACGGCTCATTTTCCGAATTCAGGTCTTCGACTTTCGGGTTGCCCGCAATTGTCGCTGCGCCCGTGTCCGCCGCCGCCGGAATCCCGGAGTACACCGTAGCGTCGCTGTTGGCGTCGGAGCCGGAAACCGCGTACGAAACCGGACTCAACTCGTTCTTCGCCGCCTTTTCGCCGGACCATGAGTTGTTGCCGCTGGGCTCCATCGCACCGAGGTAAATCGTCGCGTCGCCGATATTGTCGCTGCCGGGAATCCCGTATTCGTTGGTGGTCATCGTGGTCTTGGCGCCGGTGTCTTCCGCATAGGCCGCAACCGCAAGCAAACTGACAAGCGCGAACGCCAAAACGAAAATTTGCAATCTTGTTTTCATGTTTTTGTCCCTCAAGTGTTGCAAGACGCCGTAATTGGCGCCGTCCGAAATACTCAATTAGAACGTAAGCTGGCCTGTCGATCTGTCAATGCATATTCGTCTGTCTCGGGCAAATTATTGCGACCGAATCTCGCGGTCAATCGGAAATGCGCCGCGCAAAAAAGCACGCGCCTTCCGGCTGGAACATAAATCGATAGCGCTGCGTGAGCCAATAACGAAATTCGTCGGACTCGCAGAACAACCGGGCCATGCTGCCGTCGAGCAGTATCAGTTCGGGTCGCGCGCCGGCGAACAAACGGATCATGCTGCGGTCCAAATCCGCATCTTCCAGAGAAAAATACGGGTCGAACCGCTGCAAGCGGGCGAGCAGCTTCGGGGCTTCGCGCAGCGCGCTCGAAGCGGGATATTTCGTCAACGCGAGCCCGTGATGAACGGCCGCCGGCAGCCGCCGAAACGGCGGATTCAGCCAATCGGAATAGACGATGTCGGCCGGCTGCGAATTCGTCAGCAGAAAGCGCACCTGCGCCGCGCGTTGCGCCTTCGGGCGGAACCGGAACGAATTGAAAAACTCTTTCCGATTGGTGATCCACCACAAGGCCGTGTCGGCGTCGACGACCCCGTCTTTGTCGGGCCGAGGCAGGCCGGCGACGGCCAGTTCTTGCGCGGCAAGCCGGTCTTGTTCGCGCATTTTCGCCGTGCAGTTCACGCTGAAACCCAACGCGATTGCGATGAATACGACAATCGCCGCGAATTCGACGATGCCCGGCGCCTGCGGCGTAATCTTCCGCTCGACGCCTTGAACGCCGCGGCGGATCAGGCGCGCGGCGACCGCCGACCCGAACAAGGCAAACAACAAGTAATGCTGCGCGAAAACGCGATCGTGAACGATGATGAACAGCAGCCCCGCATCCGCGAGAAACAGCGGCAGAAAATCCCAGATTTCTTTCGCCACGTACTTCTTCGGCCGCACGTGCAGCGGAATCAGGGCGAGCAGAACCAGCGCCCACGGCAGCGGGCTCTCCTTCCAGATCGTCTTGAACGCCTCCCACGAACCGTTTTCCAAGCCGCCCAGATAAATCCTGTAAAAGGGGAACATTCTCGCGCCGGCGACCCAGCCCTCGACCGTTCGCGTCCCAAACACCGGTGCGTAGCTCGCCAGAAAGGCCGCCAAAGAAATCGCGACAAAGCCGACGCCGGCGAGCAGCCCGTTGCGCGTCGAGCCTGCCTCGCGCTTGACGAAGAACAGCCACGCCCCGGCCCCGAGCACAAGAAAGACCGTCGCGCTGTGGACCGCGGTGGCGAAGCCCGCGACGGCCGCCGCGGCAGCCAGCCGTCGCCATGACGGGGCCCGGCCCTTGCCCCCGCCGGCCAGCACGATCGCCGCGGCGGTGAATAAGAGCAGCCCCGGCAGGTCGGGCCGCACGTGCGTCGTGGTTCGCAAGAAAAAGAAAAAGGCGTTCTGGATCGCGAGCGTCCACCAGGCGGTTTCGGCGTCGAACAACCGCCGGCACAATACGAACATCGCGAAGGCAAACGCCAGCGCCTGGGCGGCGTGCAGCCAGCGGAACCAATCGATGAAATCCCGGCGTTCGCCGAGCGACGACAGCGGCAGGCTGTAGATCTTGTGCAGCGCCGGGCCGCACAACGCGTGCAGCACCGGCGGGTGGCCGTCGATGTAATCGAGATAGGGCAGTTGACCCTGGCCGATGCGCCAGGCCGAACCCAGGGTGAAAAACTCGTCCGGGTCGTACGTGGCGTGAAATATCAGGTATCCGCGGAAAAGAAACGCGACGCCGACGAACGCGGCCAAGGCGTACGATCCCCAGGCGACGTAGCGCGGCGCAGGACTTTCGGCGTACTTCGCAAGTTTCATCGGTTGACGGCTCGCCTCGGCGAACGTGGCCCGGCCGTATTAATGGCGAACGGCGACCGGCGCGTCAAGAAAAAACCGGCCGGCGCCGCCGGCGGCTCACGGAACGATCGTCGTGCCGTCGAGGCCGTCGAGCGCGGCGGGGAGGTTGTCGGCGCTGCAGATGATGGCGCGCTTGCCCCCGCGTTGCACGAACTGAATCGCGGCGTCGACCTTCGGACCGATCGAGCCGGCGGGAAAATGCCCCTCCGCGAGGTGGTCGGTGATCTCCGAAACCGTGACGCGATCGAGCGGCCGCTGTTTGGGCGTGTTGAAATAGACGTAAACCTTGGGTTCCGGCATCAAGATGATCAGCGTGTCGGCCTTGATCTCCGCGGCGAGCATCGAACTGGTCAGGTCCTTGTCGATGACGGCCTCGATGCCCTGGTACGTGCCGTCCGGCGTCACCATGATCGGCACGCCGCCCCCGCCGCAGGCGATGACGATGTTCCCCTCGTTCACGGAATGACGAATCATGTGGCGCTGTACGATTTTCAGCGGGCGCGGACTGGGCACGACGCGCCGCCAGCCGGCCTTGCCGTCCGCAATCATCTGCCAGCCGAACTCGCGCTGCAGTTCCCGCGCCTGCTCTTCCGGGTAATAAATGCCGATCGGCTTGCTCGGCCGGACAAACGCCGGGTCGTTCGGGCTGACGATCACCTGCGTGATGACCGTCACGACGTAGCGGCGGAATTCCCGCTCGCGCAGCAGATTGAGAAACGCCTGCTGCAGCAAATAGCCGATCGAACCGCCGGTTTCGGCGACGAGAAAATCGAGCGGCATCCGCGGCAGCTTGCCCGCGGCGGCGTCCACGCGCAGCAGCGACAAGCCGACCTGCGGCCCGTTGCCGTGCGAGACGGCGAGGTTGAAATCGCGCTCGACGAGGATCATCAGTTTGCCGACGATGTCGCGCGCGTTCGCTTCCTGGGTCTTGTAATCCGGTTGGTCCCCGGGGCGAATCAACGCGTTGCCGCCCAGCGCCACGAGCACCGTCTGCCGATCGCTGCGATAGATGTCCATGCCGTTCCTCACCGTCGCCGCCGACGCGCCCGGCGCGGTTCGCCAAATCTTTACGCCTCGATCAAGTCCTTCGCTTTCAGCACGTCCGCGAGATCCGGCTTGCCGATTTCCTGCAATTCGTAAAGCACGCGCAGGCTCGGCTTTTTGCGGAAGTCGATCAGGCGGCGCAGGTCGATCGGCGTGCCGATCAGCGCCACATCGTAGTCGATCGCGTCGATGGTGGCCTGCAAATCGGCGATCTGCTGCTCGCCGTAGCCGACCGCCGGCAACAGGTTTGTTAGATGGCCGTACTTGGCGAAGACGCGCCGGTAATCGCCGACCAGGCTCCCCCGCGGATCGACCAACTCCGCCGCGCCGAACCGTTGCGCGGCCAACACCGCGGCGCCGTAGGTCATGTCGCCGTGGGTCAGCGTGGGCCCGTCCTCGATGCACAGCACGCGCTTGCCGGCGATCGCCGCCGGGTTGTCGACAAACATCGGGCTCGCCGCATCGATGACCGTCGCCCGCGGATTGAGGCGGCGGATGCTGTCGTGCAGCGCGCGGACCTTGGCGGGCTCGGCCGTGTCGATTTTGTTGACGATGACCGCGTCGGCGCACAGGAGGTTCGTCAGGCCCGGGTGATACGTGCGTTCGTGGCCGACGCGATGCGGGTCGGCGACCACGATTTGGAGATCGGGCCTGAAGAACGGGGTGTCGTTGTTGCCGCCGTCCCACACGATGACGTCGGCTTCCTGCTGCGCTTTCTTCAAGATGGCGCCGTAATCGACGCCGGCGTAGACGACGATGCCCGCGGCGATGTGCGGCTCGAATTCTTCGCGTTCCTCGATTGTGCACTCGTGGCGATCGAGGTCGGCCAGTTCCGCAAAGCGTTGCACTTTTTGCTTGACGAGGTTGCCGTAGGGCATCGGGTGGCGCACGGCCACCACGCGGCGGCCCGCGGCCTGCAGCAGGCGGATGACCCGGCGCGTGGTCTGGCTCTTGCCGGAGCCGGTGCGCACGGCGCAGACCGACACCACGGGCACTTTCGCTTTGAGCATCGTGTGCTCGACGCCCATCAGCGTGAAATCCGCCCCGGCGGCCATGACCTGCGCGGCCAGCTCCATCACGGTCTGATGGCTCACGTCGGAGTAGGCGAAGACCACCTGGTCGACCCGCTGCCGCCGAATGAGCGCGGGCAGCGTCGCCTCGGGCACGATCGGAATTCCCTCGGGGTACAGCTTGCCCGCGAGGGCGGCCGGATACCGCCGGTCGTCGATGTTGGGAATCTGCGTCGCCGTGAAGGCCACGATTTCGTAGTCGGCATTGTCGCGGAAGAAAACGTTGAAATTGTGAAAATCTCGGCCGCCGGCGCCGGCGATGACCGTCCGCTTGACCGCCATGAACAACCCCTTTTTTGAAAGACACGGTGTGAACTGCGAGCTTAAGGTGGAGCACCATGCCTGTCAAGACCGAAAACCTTTATGTTTTCAAGATGTTATGCGAAAGCGCCGGGAAGGAAAAAGGAAAAAGGAAAAAGGAAAAAATAAGGCCCGCGTCCGCCTGCTGCCGAAACCACGAAGTTAAGCCCTGGGCGCATAATCCGGTCGTCGTCTTCTCCAGAAACGGGCGCGCAATTCGCCGCATGTCGCACGCCCCTTCGACGACGCCTGTCTCACTTTTTCCTTTTGCCTTTTTCCTTTTTCCTTCCTTCGCGCGCATCGTTGACTTGGCGGCCGACGTTTGGTATAGAATCACGCTTTCGCGCGGGGAATGTGGAAACGAACGGCGCCCGACGGCGTCGGCGTTCGACCCGGAGGGATGGCCGAGCGGTCGAAGGCGGCGGTCTTGAAAACCGTTGAACGGAAACGTTCCGGGGGTTCGAATCCCTCTCCCTCCGCTCCTTGGCACACGTGACGACGTACGGAGAGATGACCGAGAGGCCGAAGGTGCACGCCTGCTAAGTGTGTGTACGCCAAAAGCGTACCGAGGGTTCGAATCCCTCTCTCTCCGCCAATCACGAATCGGGCTCCGCTGCTGCGGGGCCCGTTTTATTTCCGGCGCCGCGCCACGCCAGCCCGCCAACGTCTGATCCCAAAATCCTCGTGCCCGGGGCTCCAAGAACGGCTACAATCGCCGGCGACTCCCGGCCGACACCGGCGCGGATTCGCAGCGGGGTGCGATGGCTCGCAGGACGACAAACGACAACTTGCGGATGACCTTGCACGACATCTTTCGTCGGCGCTGGGGCTTCAAGTCCGTGACGCTGCTGGCGTCGTTGGCGATCGGCCTCGGGTTGGCCGAAATGGTTGTCCGCGCCAGCAACGCAGATTGGCGGTACGTGAAGAAGAATCTCGCGTATTGCGGCCACGTCGATTACTTGATGCCCGATCCCGACCCCGAGATCGTCTACCGCCTGAAGCCCGATTCCGGCGCGCTGGAAAAGAGCCCGTTCGGCCGCATTACCGTCACGATCGACAGCGCCGGCGCCCGCGGGGTCGAGCGGCGCGCGCCGAGCCCGCCGGGCGTGTTTCGCATCGTCTGCGTCGGCGGCTCGAACGTGTTCGGGCAGGCGCTCAGCGACGGCGACACCTGGCCGGCGCAGTTGGAAGACCGCCTCAACGCATCCGGCGCCGGGCGTTTCGAGGTTCGAAATTTGGGAACGCCCGGCTACAAGGGCGTGCAAATGGCCAAGTCCGCGCGGTGGGCGTTGGAGCGCCTGAAGCCGGATCTGATACTCATCGGCCTGTCCAACCAAGGCTCCGTCCACTTTTTCCTGGATGAACCGGTCGAACCCTACTTCGCGCGGCGGCCCGATTTCTGGCGGCGGCTGGTCGCGACGCGCGTCTTCGATTTTCCCTCGTGGATTTCGTTCGACCGCAAAATTCGCCTGCTCGCACACGTTCGCGCGTATCGCCTGGCCGCGATGGCGATCTCGCAGGGTTTGAGCCGAACCCGCCACGACCCGCTGTGGTATTGGGCCGACGGCGACACGGTTGAACGCGAAAACGCCGACCGGATTTGCGAATTTATTCAGGATGCCGCGGGCCGCGTGCGGTGCTGCGTCTTCGTCGGCCCGTACATTCCGGCGCCGGAGCGCGACATGTTTCTGGATTACTACGACGGAACTGGAGCGCCGGTTTTCTATCTCGACGCCGGCGGCCAGCCGCCCGAATACGCGTGGATTCACCCGCCGCCCGTCGCCGCCGCCTGGTGTGCGGACCGCATCGCCGAATGGTTGGTTCGCGAGCGGTTGGTTCCGGGCGTCCGCCAATAGCGGGAGATGCGAAAGCCCGCCTCTGCATTCGCGAGGGCGGGCTTTGCGCGGGATGAATGATTTGGTTCAGCCGACCGGCTTGTCCGGCATTCGTCACTCGTAACTCGTAATTCGCCCTACTTGACGGTCTTGATGATGACTTTGTTCATAACGACAGGCGTCACCGGCCGGTCGCCGGCGCCGGTCTGCGTCTTGGAAATCTTGTCGACGACTTCGTAGCCCTGAACCACCTTGCCGAACACCGCGTGCCGGTTGTTCAGCCACGGCGTCGCCTTGACGGTGATGAAGAACTGGCTGCCGCCGGTATTCGGGCCGGCGTTGGCCATCGACAGCACGCCCGGGCCGTCATGCTGCAACTTCGGGCTGAATTCGTCCATGATTGTGTAGCCGGGGCCGCCGGTGCCGTTCCCCTGCGGATCGCCGCCCTGAATCATGAAATTGGGGATGACGCGGTGGAAGATCAGACCGTCGTAGAACGGTTTGCCGGTTTTTTTGCCGGTCGCGAGATCGACGAAGTTCTGCACCGTTTTCGGCGCGTCCTTGTCGTACAACTTCACCAGGAAATTGCCCATCGAAGTTTGGAACTCGGCGTAGACGCCCGGCTCCTTCGGCAAACCGCCGGCTTCGGCCGCCACGACCAGCGCCAAGGCGAACGCCAACGAAACGATCAGCAGTGAACTTAGATGATTCATGACTCTCCTCCGTAGAATTTGGTCCATGTTAACCAATTGTCCGCTGTCGCGCCAGCGGAGATTCGGACGCCGTTTCCTTTACCAAACGGCGTCCGGTGTGTTCGCCGCGCGCGACGGAATTTCCTCGAGCTGGTAAACGGCCGGCTCGCCGCCCAGATTGCGCAGGCCGATCCGTTGTGCGGCGAGCGCGTCGGCGATCAGCGGCTGCAGCGTCGACGGCGGCACCAGCACGTAGCGATGGAAGAAGGACTTCAAGCGTTGCGCCATGCCCTCGGCGATGCCGCGCCGCAACAGGTCCAACGCGGCTGGCGGCGGCTCTTCGCCGATCGTCGCCGCCAGCACCGCGCGCCCGCCCGCCCAGAGCGAATACGCGTCCGGGCCGACGTTGACGCTCGATACGCGGCCGCTCGCGCCCGCCCAGCGGCCCATGCCGCGCGCCAGGGCGCCGACGTAGTCGCCGGTCAGCCACGACGGCGGCGTGCGCCGCAGGTTTTCCGTGTCGCGCACCACGTCCGGCGGTTCGTTTTCCGGTTTCGCGCCTTTGGCGAGCCAGCCCTGGAAATCGGCCTCGCGACAGACCACGTTCCAGCGCGCCAGGAGGCCCTCGCCGAAGCCCGCGACGAATTCCAACCCCCAGCGACGGTCGGTTCTTTCGAGATCGGCGAGAATCGCCGCGCTCGCCTGCTCCGCGGCCGGCCGTTCGGCCGACGATGCGTCGAGCAGCCGCGCCGCTTGCGCGCCGACGCCACGGGCGAAGCACGCCCCATCGATGGCGACCGCCGGCCGGCGCGCGAGCAATTCGCGGGCCTTTTCCGGCGCGATCCATCGGCCGACGCTGATCAGGCCGTCGCATTTCCACGAGGGCGGCAGCGCCGCGACCGATTTCAGCGCCCGCTCCGAATCGTCGCCCCAACTCGCCGGAAGCTTTTGGTAGACCAGATACTCGTTGTCGTCGCCGCGGAAATAGGTCAGGTGCCGCCAGCCGATGCGGTAATAGAGGCGATCCAGCGGCAGCGGCGTGAGCACGTGCGCGACGCCGATCGCCAGAAACGGCGCGATCGCCGCCCATTTCCAGAACCCGGGGATGCGGCTGACGCTCAAACACGCCAGCGCCATCAAGGCCGGATACACGGTCGCCAGGTACTGCGAACCGCCGATCGGCGGCAGCGTCCGTTCCGAAAAAGCGGCGGCCACGAAGTAAAAAACCACGAACAGCCCGAGCACGCGCCCCAGCCACGCGCCGACCTCTTTGTCGCGCCGGCTGGTCACGCGCAGCGAATAGACAGCGCCCGCCGCGGCCAGCGCGAGCAGCGCCGCGGAGAGCAACAGCGAGTTGTTGGCGCCGATGTTGTGCAGAAAAAACTTCACCAGATGCCAGCCGCGGCCCAAGGCCCGCGCGCGCAACAGGCTCGCGTCGGTCACCAGATCGCCGTAGATCTTCTGCCGCGACAGCCAGTGGGGCGAAAAGCCCAGGACGAACGCCGGCGCCGCCGGCCAGGCGAGGTGACGCACGCCCTGGCGGCCGAACCGCCACAGCCCGCCGACCGCGATCGCCGCGGCGATCACGAAATTCTGATAACAGAAAAACGACGCAAAGCCGGCCAGCGCGCCCAGGACGAACAACGACCGAAAATTCGGGTCTTCCCGGTCGAAGCGCTGAAAGACGAACAGCAGCAGGCCGGAAAACAGAATGCTCTCCGAATGGTTCGCCCACGACATGTGCTGCAGCGGCTCGAAAATCGGCGGGGCAAAAATGCACCACAGCGCGAACATCGCCGCCGCGGCCCAGCCCCACGCGCGCCGCACCGTCGCCGTCCAGAGCGTCAACCCGGCGATCACGAACGCGGCCGAAAGCGCCTTCGACCACAGCAATTTCGAACCGCCGAGCCAGAAGAACGGCGTCAGCAACACGCCGAAAACCAGCGGCCCGTGCGCCCAGGGCGCGTACTGATAAATCCAGGGCGAAGCCGCCAGACCGTCCAGCAATCCGCGCGCCAGCATGCCGTTGCGCGCGGTTTCGGCGTCGAAGCCGGAGTGGTGAAACGACCGCACGACGAAGACGAGCAACCCCAAAACCGCGATGGCGGCCCAAAAGCCGCTCTCGCGGCGTTTCGCTTGCGGTTTGGGATTGTTCATGGGCGTCGTGTTCGCGCCGGGCGGCGGCTCCCGGCCCCCTTCCTTTCGTCGGTCGCGGCGTCTGACGATTCTAATGGAAGATCGTCCGTGAGAAAACAGCGGACAACAACGCGGCGCGACGACCCGGTCGGCGAATCGCCGACCTCGTTTCCAGGACGCGATACTCAACTCCAGGGTGTCATAACCGCTAACGACACCCCTGTCGCTATTGGCTTTTTTCAAATTGGCGGCGGCAAAAAGCATTCGCGTCGGTGCAGAGGGGCTTGCCTTCCTCTCTGCATGGCTGGTATCACTTATGGGGTCGAGGCGGACAACAGAGGCGGGCGAGGAGGGCGAACTGCGGCGACTGCGTGATAGTTTCTGGAGCAGCGTTTCGGCTCGCCTGGGCGCATGGGTGGACCGTCTCGGCGGGGGCAAACCGGAGGCCCTGGCCGTCGCGGCCCTGGCGGCTCTGTTCTTGTACGTCTGGCTGGTTATCGACCCCCGGCTGATTTTCCACGGCGCAGGGACCATCTCGAATTTTCCGGTGTTCAAAACCGGGTTCGGCCCGCTCCTCGACAGCATCTGCCGGCCCGGTGGCGTTGTGGAGTACGTCACGGCCTTCCTTGCTCAGCTCTTTATCCGCTCGTGGGCGGGGGCGGCGGTCATCGTCGGCTTGGGTTGGGCCTTGCTCCGTGTGACGGATGCCTCCGTACGGCTCATTCGCGCCCCGTCCTTGCGTTTCCTGCGGTTCGCTGGACCCGTGGCGTTGGCCATCACCTTCGCACGGTACCGGTTCGAAATCCAAGCGTACCTCGCCTTCGTGGCGTCGGCGGGATTGGCCGTGCTCGTTTGTCGGCGGTCAAGTCGGCTGAACCTCCTGTGGTTGCTCGGTGGCTCTGTGGCGATCTACCAAATAGCCGGCGGGGCATACGTCGCCTACACCGCGGTTTGCGTTCTGCACGAGGGATTCGTCTGCGCGCGATGGTGGAGGGCCGCCGTCCTTCTCTTGACTCTTATGTTGACCCCCTTCGCGATCGGCGTGCTCGTTTTCGGCTATGGGCCGTGGGAGGCGTCTACACTTTTGCTCCCATTCTCCCCGGGGAGCTTGATCCACCTGATCGTCCCGACGTCGGATGAGGTGCCAGACGGCCCCGCTGGTTTGAACGCCGCGGTCGAACTCCTGGCAGCCGCTGGGCTCTACGTCGTTTTCTTGATGTCCTTGCTGCTCAACGGTTTCCATCGTCTCCTACGGTCGGGTCCCGCGGGGTCGGCGCGGAAGGCGGGGGAACGCGCGCGACCGGCACGCCGGAGCGTTTTCCGGGCCGTGGCGCTCGCGGCGGCCGTTGCGGGCTTGGCGCTCGTCCCCGACTATCGGCAACGGGACGCGATCGAGTCGGACTACCTCGCTTATCATGGGAGGTGGTCGGAATTGGTCGAACGGGCTCACGGATATTCCAACGGACCGCTCGTGCTGAACTCCGTGAACCGCGCCCTCTTCCACACCGGGCAGCTCGCCGACCGCATGTTCCAATTCCGTCAGATCGGTCGCGACGTTCTCTTGCTCGGCAGGGATCCCCACGTCCCGTTCGATGAGGAAGCGGGATTGAGTGCGCCGCGCCTGTGGCGGCGGGCTCAGCTTCACATCGACCTCGGGCTGCTGGCCGTAGCGAAGAAGGAACTCGTGGCGCTCGCCGATTTTGTCGGTCCGAGGCCATTGATTCTCCGGGAGTTGGCGCTCGTCACACTCGCCGCCGGGGACACCGGCGCCGCGCGAATTCTCCTGGGCGAACTCTCGAAGAGCCTCTTCGACTCCGGGTGGGCGGCCGAAAAGCTGGCCCTTTTGGACAACGACGACCGCCTTGCGGCGGATCCTGAGATCCGCCGGCTCCGCAGTGGAGCGTGCTCGAGCGACGGGACGTCCTCGATGCTCGCGGTCATGGACATTTATGACATGTACCTCGATGACTCCGAGGTCCTCCGGCGCGTTCTCGCCGACTACCCCGCCAACCGCATGGCGTTCGAATATCTGGCGGCGTTGCGCCTTCTCGACCGGCAGCCGTCGGGAGTGGCGCGATGAACTCCACGGCGAGGCGTTTTTGTGCAATAGCGACAGCGGCCTTGGCCGTTTTCGTCGGCATCGGCGGGTGCGGGGGCGCCGCGCCGCCGTCCGCAGGCATGGCGTCGGCCGGGGCCGCGCCGCGAATCTTCCCCGACTATGCGGCGACGACGATCCCGCCGAATATTGCCCCAATCCGTTTCGTGATCGAGGAGCCGGGAGCCGTTTTTCGCACGCGGATCCACGGGGACCACGGCGCCGAAATCGTGGTTTCCCGGCCGGACCCGTCGGTTCCAATTCCAGTGGCGGAGTGGGGCCGGCTGCTGGAGAGCAACCGCGGCGGCGTTCTGAGGTTCGAGGTCACGGTGCAAGATCCGCGCGGCGCGTGGCGACGCTTCGAGGAGTTCGAAGTGCGTGTGGCCCCCGAGCGCGTGGATGATTATCTCGTTTACCGCCGGAAACTCCCGGGGCAGGATTGGCGGCAGACCAGCATCCAGATCCGCCAGCGCGCGCTGGGCAGCTTCGACGAGTCGGTCGTCCTGGACAACGCCCGCATTGGAACGGCCTGCATCAATTGTCATGCGTTCGCCGGGAACAAGACCCGGTTCATGTCGTTGGGCTTTCGCCATTTTCTCTACGGGTCCGGGACGCTGCTCGCGGTCGACGGCAAGATCGAGAAAATCCCGGTGAAGTTCGGCTTCACCGCCTGGCACCCTAGCGGCGACGTCGTCGTCTTCGCGCAACAAACCCACCTCTCGCAACGCGGTTCTTGGGTGGAGGACTCCAATTTGTGCTACTACCGCCGGGCGACGCGGACGGTGCGGAAAATCCCGGGTCTCTCTCGCGAGGATTGGCACCAGGACTGCGCGACTTTCTCGGCCGATGGCCGCGAGCTCTACGCCTCGGCGGGACGCAAGCCGTGGGGGGCGACCCCGACGCGGAACGTGCCGGCCGAGATCCTCCGGCAGATTGTCCCGTACGACCTCGTCCGTGTCCGATTCGACATCCAAAAGGACGAATGGTCCGCTCCGGAGACGATGATCTCGTCGCAGGAGACAGGAAAGAACATTGTCTTCCCGCGAACCAGTCCGGACGGGCGCTGGCTCGCGGTCCGCATGATGGACGCCCGGACCGAATCCGGGGGCTCCATCCACCTCGTCGATCTCGAACGGGCGCGGGCAACGGGGCGTTTCGAGCCAAAGGAATGCCGGGAACTGAGCGTCGGGGACGCGCGGGGGTGGCACTCCTGGTCCAGCAACGGAAAGTGGATTGTTTTCAGCAGCAGTAGAGAAACCGGTATTTTCATCAGGCCCTATCTGGCATACGTGGATGCCGAGGGACGGGTGCACAAACCTGTTCTCGTGCCCGCAGAGAATCCGTCGGCGCTTGGGCTGGACGCGTTCATGTACAACGTCCCCGAGCTCATCGACGAACCCGTGCGCGCGTCGGCCAGGGCTCTGGCGCGCGCGATTCGAAGCGCGAAGTTCCTGCCGGTCGATGTGGGCGCGGCGGCTGAAAAGTAAAAATGCACCCTTGCTTGCAGCTTGATGTGTCCGCGATTGTCTGGGCATTGCCTCAGACTGTCAGGTGCAATTTCGATTCCGAACTTCTTGGTAGATGCTCCACGTTTGATCCGCCATCGCCTCTGCCGAATGCGTCCGCCAGACCTCGCGATACGCACGTTCGGTCCACGCGGCCGCCCGGGGCTGGTCCGCGAGGGCGGCGAGCAGGCCGTCGGCGATTTTCTCCGCGTCGCCCACGGGGGCAAGCCAGCCGGTTTCGTCGTGGCGCACCATCTCCGGAATGCCGCCGGCGGCGGTCGCGACGACGGGCACGCGCGCGGCCATCGCCTCCAGGATCGCCGAGCACAGGCCGTCGGTGACGCTGGTCATGGCGAAGACGTCGATCGACGAAAACCACGCCGGCACGTCCTCGCGCCAGCCGACGATGTGCGCGCTGCCGCCGATGCCGAGCCGCTTGATCTGCGCTTCGAGATCGCCGCGCAATTCGCCGTCGCCGACGATCGCCAGTTCCGCCTTGATGCCGCGTTTGACCGCGACCGCCCAGGCGTCAAGCAGATGCTTGTGCCCTTTGTGGCCGACGAGGCTGGCCACGTCGCCGACCCAAGGCAAATCCGGATTCAACCCGCAATCGGCGGCGAGTTTCGGCTTGGCGCCGGCGACCGCCGCGAACGGCGGCACGCCATCGGCGACGACGTGGATTTTCTCGCGCGGCACGCCGTCATCCGCGAGCATGTCTTTGACCGCCTGGCTGACGGCGACGAACGCCGCCGGCGTCGCGTACTTGCGCCGATTGAGGAAATCGCGCCCGATGTGGAAATCGACGCGCCGGTGCGCGACCACGGGCGCCGCGAGGCCGAACCGCTTCGCCAGCGCCGCGAGACCCAGTGCGTGGCTCGAATGCGCGGCAAGCACCTCGACGCCCGCCGCGTTCGCCGCGTGCGCCAGCCGCCGCGCCGCGAACATGTCCCACTCGCCCCAGACGCGAAATTCGTGAATTTGCACGCCCGTGCCGCCGAGCGCCCGCGCCAGCTTGGTGTCGGGCTGCGTGAAGACGTGCACCGGCAGCCCGCCTTCGGCCAGCGTCGTGGTCAGCAGGAACGCCTGCCGCTGCCCGCCGCGCCATTCGTAATCGATGTCGACGTGTCCGGTGACCAGCGGCCGTTCATTCGCGCCCATTAATTCGTTGCCCCGCGGGATGAATCGCGGAACATGATTACGACGAACGGCGTCTTGCGGCAAGGCGCGGCCGGGGCGCGCTCAATCGCGAGCGCAGCGGAAGCCGACATAGATGACCCAATACCCCGGCCCGGCGCGGCACGAGGAGCGGTCGCGCGCCGGATTGGTGTCCCACGAGCCGCCGCGCAATACCCGTTCCGTGCCGGTCTCCGGCCCTTTCGGGTTGTCCGAAGGCGACGACTGGTAATAGTTCGGGTCGTACCAATCGGCGCACCATTCCCAGAGATTGCCGCTGATGTCGCAGAGCCCGTACGGATTTTTGGCAAACGTGCAAACCGGCGACGTGCCGGCGTAGCCGTCGTCGTAGCCGGCGAAAACCTTCCAGTCGGCGAAGAGGCGTTTCACGCTTTCGTCGGCGTAATTCCCGAACCCCGGCGGCGGCGTCTCGGAATTTCCCCACGGATATTTGTTCCCGGCGCTGCCGCCGCGCATCGCGAACTCGTACTCCGCCTCGGTCGGCAAGCGCTTGCCTCGCCAGCGGCAATAGTCGTCCGCGACGCCCCAATCCATGCCGTTGAGCGGATGGTTCGCCCGATCGGGTTTCCCGCCGTTGTAAAACCGCCCCCAGGTCGCGTCGTCCGACACCTTCTCCGGCGGGCACACCTTGGCGCGAACGCACGGCGCGTATTCCGCCGCGGTCACCGGATGCTCGTCCATCCAAAACGGGTTGACCGTCACGCGATGCGCCGGCTTTTCGTCGGGCGCGCATTGGGCATCGCCCTCCACGCAACCCATCATGAACGTCCCACCCGGGATCCTGACCATGCCGGCCGTGCCGCCCGCATCCGCGGCCGGCGGCAGCGGCGCGACGGGCGACGCCGGCGGCGGGGCGTTGCGGCTGCAGGCGAGGAGGAAGGAAAAAAGCGATAGGATAAAGAAAAAAAGAAGGCCCTGCGATCGCCGGTGCTTTTTCCTTTTTATTTTTACCTTTTTCATTGTTTCGCCTTCACTCCCGCACGCAGCGAAACCCGCTGTCATCGCCCCGGAACGTTGGAATGCCCCAGGCCCGATCCGACGCGCGGATGTCTTTGGCGATGTCGCTCCACGACCCGCCGCGCAACACGTGGGCCCTGCCCGACGCCGGCCCCTTCGGGTTGAGCGCCGGTGACGACCCGTCATAGTGGTCGCCGTACCAATCGGCGCACCATTCCCACACGTTGCCCAGCATGTCGTACAGCCCGTAGCCGTTCGGCTTCTTCTGGCCGACCGGGTGCGTCTTGCCTTCCGAATTGTCCTCGTACCAGGCGACCGCATCCAAATCGCCATACCGCGCGCCGGTCGTGCCCCCGCGCGCGGCCAGTTCCCACTCCGCTTCGGTCGGCAGTCGTTTGCCCAGTTTGGCGCAGTGGCGCTGTGCGTCATCCCACGAAACCATTTCCACCGGGCATTCGGGGCAGCCCGAAAAGTGGCTCGGATTCGCGCCAATCGCTTTTTGATGCTGCGCCTGCGTCACCAGCTTGGCGTCCATCCAGAAAGCGTTGACCGTAACCCGAACCGCCGGCATTTCTTCAGGGCCGCATTCCGAGTCGCCGGGCGAACAGCCCATCATGAACGTCCCGCCGGGAACGCGAACCATGCCGGCCGTCGCGCCCGAATCCGTCGCCGGCGACC
>Ga0181520_10002816_pt1 | contig 31664 bp, 27 predicted proteins | sample PEATcosm2014_Bin_29_FD_132451 | JGI IMG/M metagenome (GOLD analysis project Ga0181520, IMG submission 132451) | Peatland microbial communities from MTU Mesocosm Facility, Houghton, MI, USA - PEATcosm2014_Bin02_30_metaG | ecosystem: Environmental > Terrestrial > Soil > Wetlands > Peat | place...
AGCCCTTCTTGAAGGGCGGCAAGATCGGCCTGTTCGGCGGCGCCGGCGTGGGCAAGACCGTCGGCATCATGGAGCTCAGCAACAACGTGGCCAAAAACCACGGCGGCTACTCGGTCTTTGCCGGCGTCGGCGAGCGCACCCGCGAGGGCAACGATCTGTGGCTCGAGATGACCGAGTCCGGCGTCATCAAGCCCGGCGACTACAAAAACTCCAAGTGCGCCTTGGTCTACGGCCAGATGACCGAGCCGCCCGGAGCCCGTCTGCGCGTGGCGCTCACCGGCCTCACCGTCGCCGAGTACTTCCGCGACGTCGAAGGCTCTGACACGCTTCTGTTCATCGATAACATCTTCCGTTTCACGCAGGCTGGTTCCGAGGTTTCCACGCTTCTCGGCCGTATGCCTTCGGCCGTGGGCTACCAGCCCAACCTGGCCACGGAAATGGGCGAATTGCAGGAGCGCATCACCTCCACCAGCAAGGGGTCTGTGACTTCGGTTCAGGCCGTCTACGTTCCGGCTGACGATTTGACCGATCCGGCTCCGGCCACCACCTTTGCTCACCTGGACGCGACCACCGTGCTCAGCCGCCCTCTGTCGGAACTCGGCATTTACCCCGCCGTCGATCCCCTGGCTTCGACCTCGCGCATTCTTTCCGCGCGCATCGTGGGCCAGGAGCACTACGACGTGGCCCAGGGCGTCAAGCGCATCCTGCAGCGCTACAAGGACCTGCAGGACATCATCGCCATTCTGGGCATCGACGAGTTGTCGGAAGAAGACAAGCTCACCGTCGCCCGCGCCCGCAAGGTGCAAAAATTCCTTTCGCAGCCCTTCCACGTTGCCGAGCAGTTCACCGGCATTCCTGGAGCGTATGTGAAGGTTGCCGACACCGTGCGCAGCTTCAAGGAGATCATCTCGGGCAAGTACGACGACATCCCCGAGCAGGCCTTCTACATGAAGGGCGCCATCGAAGAAGTGCTGGAAACCGCCGAAAAGCTCAAGGCGACGGTATAAAGGCAGGGAACAGGGAACAGGGAACAGGGAACAGGGATCAGTGAAAAACCGCTTGTCGCCGTAACATCGGCGACTGACCCCTGACCCCTGATCTCTGCCCCCTGAATCCTGGAAGGATTCTATGGCAGACGAGACAAATCAACTCCGCGTCCGGCTGGTCACGCCCGAGCGCACCCTCTTCGATCATCCGGCGGCCGCGGTCGAACTGCCCGCGAAGAACGGATACATGGAAGTGCTCTATGGCCATGCGCCGCTGATGGCCGAGTTGGGCGCCGGCGACGTCACCCTGCATGGCGGCCCCGACGGTGACCAGCGTTACAACGTGAGCTGGGGCTTTGCCGAGGTTCTGGGCGACCGCGTCACCATCCTGGCCTCCGACGCCCTCAAGCCCGAGGAGATCGACGTGCCTCGCGCCCATGAGCAAATGGGCCGCGGCCTGGAAGAGTGGAAGCAGGCCGGCGACAGCGCAGACGCCTACACCGAAGCTCTTCGCGTCATCGCCGAAGCCGAAGCCAAGCTGGCTTCCGCGTCGGAAAAGCACTAAAAACCCTCTTCAATTAAGCTTCAACTCAAAAGCCCTGCTCCAACGAGCAGGGCTTTTGAGTTTTCAGCTACCGCTATCGAATTGCGGAAGGATGAAGCTGCGTCCATCGCCGATGCCCGCTATTGATCCGGCCCTGAAATAGAAGCACCGTGCCCCATCCATTTCGCAGGTTTCATCGCGAAATGGGTGGGAAGGCATGACAAGCATTGATTGATCCGGCCCTGAAATAGAAGCACTGTGCCCCATCCATTTCGCAGGTTTCATCGCGAAATGGGTGGGAAGGCATGACAGCATTGATTGATCCGGCCCTGAAATAGAAGCACCGTGCCCCATCCATTTCGCAGGTTTCATCGCGAAATGGGTGGGAAGGCATGACAGTATTTAGGGGCCGGATCAATAACCCGCTAACTCGCAAACCCCGCGTAGCGGCGCTAACCTGCTAAGTCGGCAATGACCGCCTTGATCGTCGCTTCTTCGCCGGGTGCCCCACCTTCGGCGCAGTTTCATCGCGCCTAAGGTGGGATATTTATAGAGAAAGCACCTTATAGCTTCTCCTTCAATCCATCGCCAACACCCGCCGGTTGCAGGCCGCCCATGGCGGATGTATCGTCGTGGTGCGCAGCGAATCAAGCGCGATGCGCTTTTGAACTGCGCGGAAGGAAGCTCCCAATGCTGCCAGTACGGTCGGGGCGCTGGTTTGATTCCCTGCGCTGGTTCCTTGTTTGTGTGCTCCTGGCTATCATCTTCCATCCGGCGACGGCCTTCGCGGCGACCACGGTGGTTACCGATGCGGACAAGGGAAGCGACGTCCACATGAAGGTCGGGGACACGCTGGAAGTCCGTCTTCAATCGAATCCCTCCTCCGGCTACCTGTGGTATGTCCATCCCAAGTCGAGCGCATTGTTCCGCTTGAGCGCCCAATCGCAGGCCCAGGCGGCGGATCCCGCCGCGGCTCGTCCCGTCGTGCAGGTGTTCACCTTTCAGCCTCGCCGCCGCGGCGACGGGATTCTCATCCTGCGCTACGTCCGCCCGGGCCAGAAGCCGGCACTCGGCGAAGAGCAATTCAACCTGCATGTGGTCGTCGAGTAGAGCGGCGCCGGACGCGGGTTCTCGGCTCCGTCTTTCGTTCAGATGCCCGGGAGCACCCTGCACCCGCCGCTCTAGGCAGGACGTTTGCCTTGAGCGTGCGGCAACCGCTATGCAACGGATGCAGCCAGCGCATACAATTCTCAATGAAAATGGCCAAGAAGATAGAAAACACGTTTGAGGTTGCGTGCCCTGATTGCGGGGCGATGCTCAAGATTGATGCGGCCACCGGCCTGGTGGTGAGCCACACCCCGGCGCAGCGCAAGCGCATGTTTGAAGATCTGGAAACGGCGGCCCAGGCAATGCGCGAGCAGGACGACCGCAAGGAATCGCTCTTCCGCCAGTCCGTCGAAGCGGAAAAGAACAAGGAAGACCTCTTCGAGAAGAAGTTTGCCGAAGCCCTGCGCAAGGCCAAGGATGCCCCCGACGGCAAGCCCCTGCGCGACTTCGACTTGGACTGAAGGCCGCCCCCCCCAAGCTGCTGCGCGCACTGTCCCGGATTGCTCGCGCGTCCTGCGGCCTTGGAGCGATACTTGTGACACCGTTCCCCAGGCTGCCGTGCTGGGACGGAAGGAGAGCCGATGGTAGTTGTGCCGCTTTCAAAGTCAGCCGGAGATTCTCGAATCCGGCCGGGTGCCTCAGAGTCCGAAACCTTGAACTGGGTCGGATTTGCGGCCGGTGGAACCCTCGTTGCGGCCGGCTTCCTGCTGCTCACGGGCCAGCGCCGTGCAGGCATGGTCGCCGCTGCCTCAGGCACAGCCCTGGCCCTCCTCGATCAGCAGGAGACGCTGCGTTCCTGGTGGAACACGCTCCCCGCCTACATCGACGAAGTGCAGGGGCTTCTCACCCAGGTGCAGGGAACCGTGGAGGAGCTCGCGGCCCAGCGCGAAAGGCTGCGCCGCATTCTGGCCCGGTAGTCCGGTTTTTGAACTTTGCCTATTGATCCGGCCCTCAAATGGAAGCACCGTGCCCCATCCTTTTCGCAGGCCTTATCGCGAAAAGGGTGGGATACGATAACGCTTATCAAGAGCCGGATCGATTAGGCAGCCCTTCGGAGTGGTCGCTGCTCCGAGAGATCGCGCATGACGCCCTCCAAACTCCCTTGTAATCTTCCGTATTATGATGTATTCTCTTGTATTATGAGTTCCCCCCGCACCATCAGTTTTCGTATTGCCCCCGAGAAGGTTGCCGAGTTGGACCGGATCGCCGGATCCATGGACCGCGACCGCAGCTACCTGCTCAACGAAGCGGTTGATATCTATCTCAGCGAGCAGCGCCGGTTCGCCGCCATGGTGGAAGAGGGGCGCGAGGATATTCGCAGCGGACGTACCTTCAGCCAGGAAGATGTGGAGCGTATGGTGGGTGAGTGGGAGCGCGCGGGTAAATGAAAGTTCTCTGGTCGGCCGCCTCGGTAAGGCATCTTCAGGAAGTAGTCGAATTCCTTCAAGGCGAGAACGCCGGAGCAGCCATCACGGTCCGCCGCAGAATCCTTGAAACCGTGGCGCGAGTGGGGCTGATGCCATACTCAGGGCGCATAGGCCGCATCGATGGAACCCGCGAAGCGGTCGTTCCGCGGTCACCCTACATCGTGGTGTATCAGGTTTCAGTGGATACGGTTGAGATTCTTGGAATCTGGCACGGCGCTCGCCTGTGGCCCGAATCCTTCTAACTCCCGGAACCTCCTCAGGCTGCATTCCGTAGAGTATCTTTGTCCCTGTAAAATTCCGCGCACTCAAATTTGATTTCCTTTGAAGGAGGCTCCATGGAGCCCGAGATTCAGCTCCCTCCGCCCGAATTGCCGCCCACTGAGACCAACGCTGAAACCGCTCTCACGCGCTACGCGAACTCGCCGGTCCCGCCCGGATCGCTCGCCGTCCCGCCGGAAGCCAAGCCGTACCACGGCCTGCACTGGATCTTCATCGGCTCCGAGGGGCTGCGTGCCGGCTGGTCAGTGGCCACATTTATTCCCTTGTTCGTCCTCTTCTCCTCGGTCGCGGGCTTCGCCCTTGTCAGGCTCCATCTCGTCGATCCCAAGTTCCACTTCACCGCCCAATCGGCGTTCTTCTCAGAGATGATCCTGTTCCTGGGGATGATCGCGGCAGCTGCCATCGTGGCCCTGATCGAGCGCCGCCGCAGCCTGCTCACCTTCAACCTGACGGGCCCCCGCCGCACCCTCCACTTTCTCTCTGGCCTCGTCGCCGGCTTCGCCGCACTCTCGGCGCTGATCGGAGCCATGGCTTGGGGCGGTTGGCTGCACTTCGGTCCCGTCGCGCTCTCTGGCGCTGACATTTTCCGCTTCGGCGCTCTCTGGGCCTGCGCATTTTTGGTGGTGGGCTGCGTGGAAGAGGGCGTCTTCCGCTGCTATTTGCAGTTCACCCTCACCCGCGGCATCAACTTCTGGTGGGCGCTGGGCATCGTCGCGGTTCTTTGCGCCGACCTGCTGATCCGGTCCAAGGGCAACGGCGTGTGGGGCGTCTATATCATCGCCCTGCTGGGTCTTCTTCCCTGCCTGGGTCTGCACATCGCCAGAAGGCCGGGCGCAGGATTCTGGCAGGCCGCCTGGGTCACCTCCACGCTCTTCGGCTTCATCCACACCGGCAACAACGGTGAAAACTGGATCGGCATCTTTGCCGCCGCGGGCATCGGCTTTGTCTTTTGCGTCAGCATCTGGGCCACCGGCTCGGCCTGGTGGGCCATCGGCTGCCACGCAGCCTGGGACTGGGGCGAGACCTACTTTTATGGCGCAGCCGACAGCGGCAATGTGGCCACCGGACACTACCTCACCACCAATCCCGCCGGGAGCGCCTTTTGGAGCGGCGGCGCCGACGGTCCCGAGGGCAGTGTGCTCGTGCTGGGAATCATCCTGCTGCTGCTGGCAGCGCTGATCGTCATTTACGGCCGCAAAAGGGCAACGGCGCTGGCCGCTCCCGTCGTGGAACAAGCCTCCGGCCTGGCCAACGCATCTTAATGAAGCTCTGCACATGCCTGCTTTGTAACAGTCCGGCACCGGCGCATCCGACCCGCGGTGGATGAAACTGTGCCCCATCCATCGGACGTCTTTGTTTTTGTCCGATGGGTGGGCGTGAACTCCGCATCTGCGGCAACCTTTTATTTTGTTTAAGTTGCATTTTTGTTTCTTATTAGGGTACGACTTCAGTCGTGCCGCAAACCGAATAGAATCAATCGGGCTTCAGCCCCTGCAAAACTGGACTGATAGCGGTTGAACTTGTGCAGAGATTCCTTGATCCCGTGAGGGGTGCGGGCCTCCACTCGCACCCTCCACCTCTGCTGCAAATCGAGTGCACGGGCCTTGCATCCGCCGCGTAATCCGGGCGTCATCACGGCAGCGGAGTTATCCTGAGGATGACCGATGCCCGACACTGAATCTCTACATCCCATGCCCGCACTTGCTCTTGCACTGCCGTCCCGCAGCCGTTTGCGCCGCTTGCTGCGGGTTCTGTTGTGGTCCGCCAGCGGCCTGCTGGCGCTTGCGCTCGTGGTGGCCGTCGCCGCTGTCCTGTGGCTGCGTGCAGCGGCCCAGTCCGCGCTGCCGGTGTTGGACGGCGATCTCCACGTGGCCGGGCTTTCCGCCCCGGTGACCGTTCTCCGCGACGCGCATGGCGTGCCGCACATCCAGGCCGCCAGCCAGCAAGACCTGTTTCAGGCCCAGGGCTACGTGGCCGCGCAGGACCGGTTGTGGCAGATGGACACCTTCCGCCGCAATGCCAATGGCGAACTGGCTGAGATTCTCGGCGCCACGCTGGTCAAGCACGACCGCGTCCAGCGGGTCTTCCAGTTTCGCAATACCGCCCGGCGCGTCTATGCCAATCTTCCCCCGGACGACCGCGCCCGCCTCGACGACTACACCCGCGGTGTGAACGCCTTCATCGACCAGCACCCCAACTCTCTTCCCCCGGAGTTCAAGCTGCTGCACTATCGCCCCCAGCCCTGGAGCGGCGCGGACTCGGTCTCCATCGGCCTCATGATGGTCGAAATGCTCGACTCGCACTTCGATGTCAAGCTCTCGCGCGAGCGAATCGCCGCCAGGCTGCACAACTCCAAGCTGGAATCCGACCTTTATCCCGTCGGCTCCTGGCGCGACCATCCGCCCACAGGCATTCGCCTTGACCTGAGCCAGCCCCACCCCGAGCCGCCGCCCTCCACGGACGAAGACGAGGACGACGACCGCACCCAGGCCAAGGTTTCGCCCGCCAAGGCGCTCCAAACGCCGGCGCTCAGCGTTGAAGACCTGACCGCACTCCACGCCCTGCTCGACCTGCCCGCCTGCTCCGGCTGCATGCCGGGCTCGAACAACTGGGTCATCGCCGGAACGCACACCGCCAGCGGCAAACCGCTGCTCTCCAACGATATGCACCTCAGCCTCACCGAGCCCAACATCTGGTTCATGGCCGACCTCAGTGCGCCCGGCTATAACGCCGCCGGAGTCACGCTGCCCGGAGTCCCCTTCGTGATCGCCGGCCACAATGAGCACGTCGCCTGGGGCTTTACCGCCCTCTTCGCCGACGTGCAGGACGTCTACGTCGAGAAACTGGACGGAAACGGCAACTACCAGGCCCCGGACGGCGCCTGGAAGCCGCTCTCCGTCAGCCACGAGGTGATTCGTGTGCGCGGCGGCGAGGATGTGAAGCTCGATGTCGAATCCACAGCGCACGGGCCGCTCTTGAATCCCCTCTTTACGAAGGAAAAGCGCTCCATTTCGCTGCGGTGGACCATCTACGACCCGGCCCTCAGCACGCTCCCGCTCTACCAGCTCAACGTCGCGTCCAACTGGACTGAATTCTCGGCGGCTCTCGGCGCCTGGTGCTGGCCCACGCAGAATGTGGTCTACTCCGACGACCAGGGCCACATTGCCTACCATGCTGTGGGCCGGGTTCCGCTGCGCCCGGCGGGCCTCCAGGGCTTGCCCATTCAGGACGCCGCGCACGAGTGGCAGGGCTACATTCCCTTCGACTCCATGCCCAGCGCCGTCGATCCGCCGTCGGGCTTTCTGGCCACCGCCAACTCCCGCGTCACCACCGAGAAGTCGCCCTACCCGCTCTCGCTCGAATGGGTCGATCCCTACCGCTCCGAGCGCATTTACAAGGCGCTCCAGGGCCGCGATCAACTCAAGCCCGCCGACCTGCTCGCCGTCCAGACCGACGTCTACAGCGAAAGCGATCAGGAACTGGGCCAGCGCTTCGCCTATGCCATCGATCACAGCGCCGGCATTGACGACCGCCTCCGCCAGGCCGCCGACCTGATGCGCAGTTGGGACGGCAAGCTGACCACCGACTCGGTCGCCGCGTCGATCGTGACCCAGGCCCGCAACGCTTTCTGGCCGCTGGTGCTCGATCCCAAGCTGGGCAAGGATCTGGCTTCGGAGTACCGCTGGTCCGAGTCCGACTTTGCCGAGGAAGAGGTCATCATGCACGGCAGTGCCGACTGGCTGCCCTCCACCTACAAGAACTGGGATGCCCTCCTCACCGACGCCGTCCGCAAGGGCATGAGCCAGGGCAAAGCGCCTTCCGACCTTGCCCGCTGGACCTACGGAAGCTGGCACGTGGTCGACATTGAGCACCCGCTAGCCAAATTCCTTCCGCTTATCGGGCGCATGGCCGGAACCGGCCAGCAGCCCCTCAGCGGTGATACCACAACCGTCAAGCAGGTAGGCCGCGACTTCGGCCCCTCGCAGCGCTTCACCATGGACTGGAGCAACATCGACGGCTCCACGGAGAACATCGCCCTGGGCGAAAGCAGCGACCCGCTCAGTCCTTACTTCCGCGACCAGTGGAACGATTACTACGCCGGCTCGACCTTTGCGCTGCCCTTCACCCCGGCTGCTGTAGCCGCTCAAACTCAGCACACCCTGCGCCTGCTCCCATGAGGCTGCGTCCTGATAAAGAACTCCGGGTGCCCCAGGTCTCGCTTTTGAGACCTGGGAGACCCATTCCCTGGAACCGCTACGCCGGCCCGGCCCTCATCCTGCTCGCCGCAGCCGTCGCCACTGCGCCCCAGCTCATTCGCGGCAACTCCTGCGGCCACGACTTCGATTTCCATCTCGTCTCCTGGTTCGACACCCTCACCAGTTGGCGTCACGGAGTCTTCTATCCGCATTGGACCCCCAGCGCTAACTACGGCGCAGGCGAGCCCCGCTTCGTGTTTTACCCGCCGCTCACCTGGATGCTGGGCGCGGCCCTGGGCATCGTGCTGCCCTGGCAGTTCGTCCCCCTGGCTCTGACCTTCCTGTGCCTGGCCGCCACCGGCCTGGCCACCCGCAAGCTTGCCCTCGAAGTGGTTCCAGGCGCGCTGCCCGACGCTCCCGCCACCCTGGCCGGCTGCGCCGCGATCTTTTCCGGCTACGCGCTCTTCACCGCCAACGAGCGATCGGCTTTCGCCGAGCTCACCGGCGGCTTCTGGATTCCCCTGCTTCTCCTCTTCATCCTCCGAGACCGCACCCCATCCGCTGCAACCTCCGCCTGGCGTCGCGCCCTCGACGGCTCTGCCGTACCCCTGGCGCTGGTGGTGGCGGGTGCCTGGCTCTCGAACGCGCCGGTCGGCGTGATGACCTGCTACCTTGCCGTCGCCGTCGCCCTGGCCGCGGCCCTGCTGGCCAAATCGTGGGCGCCGTTGGTCCGCACTGCCGCCGGAACCGCCGTGGGAATCACCCTTGCGGCCGTCTATCTGCTTCCCGCCGCCCTCGAGCAGCGCTGGGTCGATATCCGCCAGGCCACCAGCGATCCCGGCGAGAGGATCGAGACCAGTTGGCTCTTCGCCCGCCACGCCGATCCCTCGCTGCAGCTCCACGACGTGGAGTTGCACCGCGTCTCGCTCATCGCGGTCACCATGATCGCCGTGGCCCTGGCCAGCCTGCTCCTTGCCTGGTTCCGCGGCAAGCTCGACGCTTTGTCAGGGCACGACTTTAGTCGTGCCATAAGCCCAGCAAAATTGACCCGGGCTTTAGCCCCTGAGGCCAGCTTTCCGAGCCTGTCGCAAAACAGCCAGTCCGCAAGCCAAAATGTGCCCCTGCGCTGCTGGCTCCCTCTCGCGCTCATCCCCCTCGCCGTCCTCCTTCTCCAGCTTCCTGTCTCCCTGCCGCTCTGGAACCTGCTGCCCAAGCTTCGCTTTCTGCAATTTCCCTGGCGCTGGCTGGTCGCCTTGGAAGCCCCGGTGGGCATCTTCTTTGCCTTGGCCATCTGGCCAACCCGCCGCTGGCTCCGCGCCGCCCTCGTAGCCGTCTGCGCCGCAGCCTTCGTCGCCGCCTCGGCCTGGGCAGGGCTCCGCTTTTTCCAGAGTTGCTACGAGGAGGACACTGTGTCCGCCATGCTCAGCGTCTACCGCACCGGCGCGGGCTTTGAAGGCACCGGCGAATATTCCCCGCCCGACGCCGACAACACCCTGATCGCGACCGGCCTGCCCGTCGCCTGCCTGGTCACCGATCCGGCCGTCAAGTTAGGCGTCCTCGACACCCTGGGAGCCAATCCCGACTGGTGGGTCGAGCAGCACAGTTGCCTGGCCACATTCGACGCGAGCCCAAACCCCGGCCAGAACCCCGCGGAACATCTGCGTATCCACGCCGCCCTGCGCCAGTCCGGCTACCTGATTCTTCGCCTGTGCGTCTATCCAGCCTGGCGGGTCACGGTGAACGGCCGCCCCGTCGCCGCCCTGCCGTCGCGCGAAGACGGCCTCATGGCCGTGCCCGTGCCGCAGGGGCCAATCGACCTTGCCGTGGACTGGACAGCCACTCCCGACGTCGTCGCCTCGCGCTGGCTCAGCGCCCTCGGCGTGCTGGCGCTCACAGCCCTTTGGTTACTGGAGCGAAAGGCAAAAAGAAACGCACGCCCTCGTTTATGATGAAATCGATGCCAGTTGACGTGAAATCGCTGATTCAAGAGGGCGCAGAGCGGACTGACCGCGCGCTGGAGCAATTGCTCCCCAGCGTGCAAACCGTGCCTTCCTCGATTCATGGCGCCATGCGCCACTCCACCTTTGCCGGCGGCAAGCGCCTCCGCCCGGTGCTGGCCATGCAGGCCGGAGCCACCATCGCTGGCGCAATCCCCAACGGCATCGAGCGCCTGGGCGCGGCGCTTGAAATGCTCCACACCTACTCCCTCATCCACGACGACCTGCCGGCTCTCGACAACGACGACCTGCGCCGCGGCAAACCCACCTGCCACGTGGCTTTTGGCGAAGCCATCGCCATTCTCGCCGGGGACGCTCTCCAGACCCGCGCCTTCGAAGTGCTGGCCGGTCTGGACGCGCCGCCCGCGGCCACCGTCCAGATCATCGGTCTCATTGCCAACGCCGTCGGCACCGTCGAAGGCATGATCGGCGGCCAGGTGCTGGACCTCGAAAGCGAACACCTCAAGCCCACTCCAGAGCTGGTCGAGGCCATTCATCGCGCCAAAACCGGAGCGCTCATCCGCGTCAGCGTGGTGGCCGGCGGCGTCTATGCCGGCGCAAATGCGGACGATGTGGCCCGCCTGGATCTCTTCGGCCGCAAAATCGGCCTGGCCTTCCAGATCGTGGACGACGTGCTCGACATGACCGTCGATTCCGCCCACCTGGGCAAAACCGCGGGCAAGGATCTGGCGACGGAAAAGGCCACCTGGCCGGCGGTCTACGGCCTGGAGCAGAGCCGGCGCGACGCCGCCCAGCTCGTAGAAGAGGCTTTCGCTGCTCTGGCCCCCTACGGCAGCCGTGCGGATGGTCTGAAAGCCGTCGCCCACTACCTCACGGAACGGAAAAACTGAAAGGTGCTCTCCCAGGAATAAGAGCGGGTGCCCCATCCTTGCCGCGTTCTTGTTTTTTGCGGCCAGGGTGGGAAGCAACAAACTCAATCCTCGAGGCGCAACTCCAGCCATGCTCTCCGAAGCCGACATCCTCACCGCCCTGCGCGACTGCTTCGATCCGGAAGTGAAGCTGAATCTCGTCGATCTGGGCTTGATCTACGCCATCGCGATCGGCCCCGATCCGGATTCCACCCCCGCCTGGCCGCGCCAGTGGGTCAAGGTCACCATGACGCTGACCACTCCCAATTGCCCCGCCAGCGGCCTCATCTTCGAGCAGGTCAACAATCGCCTCGCCGGCATTCCCGACATCAGTAAAGTCGAAGTCGATCTGGTCTGGGAGCCGAAATGGACGCCCCACCGCATCAGCGAAGCCGGCCGCCGCCAACTCGGAATCTGAAATCCCGTTTCACGAAAATCCCACCTCATCGTCCAAAGCCTCTTGCTGCCTTCGCCGGGTTTGTTGCCACAGCTCTCCACAGTCGGCGGAAGCCCTGGCTTTGTAACAGGGCACGACTTCAGTCGTGCCGAAACGGGCCGCGAGAGCGAGGGGTTTTAACCCCTGGGGGACCGCAACCTGCGCACCGCGACCATTCCCGGAAAACGCCCGAGTCATGCTTCTCTCGCATTCCCCTTGAAGATAGCCCTTTTCGTGGCCCCTTCAGCCCAAAGCCCCATTTCCTTCCCACAAATGGGACGCGCGCCCCTTCCAATCCCAGGGCAACCGCAATTGGAGTTCTCGGAGCACTCTCATCGATTTGTCATCCTGAGGAGCGCAGCGACGAAGGATCTGCGGTTGCCTTTCGGCCTGTTTCCGGCAAGATGGACCTCTTGGCTTCTCCAACCTGCACCGCAAGGCAGGATAAAACAACCGCAGATCCTTCACTACGTTCAGGATGACAAACGTTGCACGCAAAGAGATTTGAAATGCGATTGCCCTGCTTCCATACCGCCCCCGCCTTGACATCAGCGGCCCGGACCTTGATGCTTAACAGTTCCGGTTGTTCAATTTTTCGTTGTTCCAGGGAGTTCAGGTCTTGCGGGTTCGCGTCTTCTATCACGACAAATGTTTCGACGGAGCTTGCTCTGCCTCGCTGTTCACGCGCTTTCATCGGGAATGTATCTCGCCGTCCGCCGCTTACGAGTACCACGGCCTGGTGCATCGCGCCGGCGCGCTCTTTGACGAGAGCGAGTTCACTGGCGACGAGAACGCCATCGTCGATTTCAAATATTCGTCCTCGCCACGGATTACCTGGTGGTTTGACCATCACCTCTCGGCGTTTCTCACCCCCCAGGATCATCAGAGCTTCCTCGACTGCAAGCAGGACCCGGACTGCGGCGGCCGCAAGTTCTTCGATCCCAACTACACCTCCTGCACCAGCTTCCTGGCCCACATCGCCTCCACCCGTTTCGGTTTCAACACCGCGCCGGTGGCCGACCTGATCCATTGGGCCAACATCGTGGACGGCGCCAAGTATGAGAGCCCCGAGTCGGCTGTCGAAATGCCCGCCCCGGCCATGAAGCTCACGCTGATTATCGAGGCCACGCAGGATCCGGAATTCATTCCGCGCCTCATCCCCCTGCTCACCGAGTTGCCGCTGGCCGAAGTGCTCGCCCAGCCCTTTGTCGCGCCCTTGCTGCCGCCCCTGCTTGAGCGCCATCAGGAATCTGTTGCGTTGATCCGCAGCCGCGCCGAAGAGCGCGACGGCACCATCTTCTTCGACATCACCGACCATCCGCTCGAAGGGTTCAACAAGTTCATCCCCTACTACCTGCACCCCAACGCCACGTATTCCATCGGCCTCTCGCGATCCAGCTTCCGCACCAAGGTTTCTGTGGGCTCGAGCCCCTGGACCAAGGCCGACCCGGCCAAAATGGTGAACCTGGCCAAGGTCTGCGAGCGCTATGGCGGCGGTGGCCACGCCCGTGTAGGCGCCATCAGCTTCCCGCCCGACCAGGCTGACAAAGCCCGCGTGGCCGCAGCGGAGATCGTCGCCGAGCTAAGGGCCAACAACCCGCTGCCTTAACGCAATCGATATTGATCCGGCCCTGAAATAGAAGCACCGTGCCCCATCCATTTCGCAGGTTTCATCGCGAAATGGGTGGGAAGGCATGACAGTATTGCTTGCTCCGGCCCTGAAATAGGAGCACTGTGCCCCATCCATTTCGCAGGCTTCATCGCGAAATGGGTGGGAAGGCATGACAGTATTTAGAGCGGTTCCAGGATAGCTATGCCCTTTCTGGCGCGCTGCGAGGTTGCCGCTCCCTGCTGGTCGCGTCAACTCGGATTCTGTGGTTTCGAGGTACAGCAATCCTGGAACCGCTAGAGGGGCCGGATCGATAGTGCATAAACGCTGAAGGGGATGGGCGTCAGCCCATCCCCTTCAAAGCAAAAAATAATATAGAGATTTCCTATCGCGCCAGCATATCCGCCGCCTTCAGAAACCACGGGTCCAGCGGCTTGTGCCCTACGACAACTTCCTCCAGCGGGGTCGTCGTCAGCTCGCTCTTGATCACGCCCACCAGCACGCCCGAGTTGCCGGCGATAATCTGTTCCGCTGCTTCCGATCCCAGCCGCGTGCCCAGCAGCCGGTCAGAGCAGGTGGGTACGGCGCCGCGCTGCACATAGCCCAGCACCGTCGAGCGGAATTCGTACCCGCGCAGCAGATCGTGTTTCTCAAAGTACTGGCACAACCCCTCGGCGTTATACTTTGCGCCCTCGGCCACCACCACGATCGCATGGGGCTTGCCGCGCTCATACACATCCTGGATGCGCTCGGCCAACTGCTCCGGAATCACTTCCACCTCTGGAATCACGATGGCCTCGGCGCCGCCGGCGATCCCCGCCATCAACGCCAGGTAGCCGCATTTCCTGCCCATCACTTCCACCAGCAGCGCGCGCCGGTGCGAGGAGGCAGTCACTTTCAGATTGTCGATGGCGTTCAGCGCCACGTTCAGCGCCGTGTCCACGCCGATGGTCACATCCGAGCCATACAGGTCGTTGTCGATGGTCGAAGCCACGCCGACCACGGGAAAGCCCATCTTGCGCAGAGCATTGGCGCCCGTCTGCGAGCCGTTGCCGCCAATCACGATCAGCCCGTCGATGCCCGCGCCGCGCAGCCTGCGAATGGCCAGCTCCACGCCCTCTTCGGCGTGAAATTCCGGGCACCGCGCCGACCCCAGCACCGTTCCGCCGCGCTGGATGATGCTGCCCACATCGCGCGCGCCCAGCCGCTTGAAGTTTCCTTCAATCAGTCCCGAATATCCCTGGTACACGCCAAAGGTATTTACCCCGCGCGCCTGTCCCGTCCGAATCACCGCACGAATCGCGGCGTTCATCCCCGGGGCATCTCCCCCGCTTGTCAAAACTGCAAGACTTTTCAATGATTTTGTCCTTTTGGGCGATCACTCTCAGGATAGCAATCGTATGCAGTTGCGGGCAGTGTCCGCCGGCATGGCGCAGGACCGTGCTTTGTGCGCGGTTTTGTGCGCGCACCAAAAATAGCGCCAGCACGCAACGGTTGTACCCAACTCTCAACGGACGGGCCTTCTCAAGCGTGTTTGAAGGAAGGCAGTTTTGTAACAGGGCACGACTTCAGTCGTGCCGTAAATGCAGCAGATAGATCGTGGCCTTTAGGCCCTGTGGTACACTTTTCGATTTTTCACCGGCCCCTGCGGCATTTTTTGCAACGCACTCTACACTTTCACGCGCAAGCTCGGCCAGTCGGCGCGGCGGCGATGAATAAACGCATCCACACCCTCTTTGAAGTCTTCGGTCGAGAGCTGCTGCGCGTTCACCTGAATGGCTTCCTCGATCTCGTCGTCCAGGCGCCGGGCCGCATGTTTGGCCAGCAGGCGCTTGACCGCCTGCATCGCCTGGGGGCTGTTCAAGAGCAGGGTCTGGGCCAGCGCGTGCGCCGACTGCATCAGCTCCTCGGCGGCCACAATCTGCGTCACCAGCCCCAGGTGCAGCGCCTCCTGCGCTTTCAAAATCCTCCCCGACAGCAGCAGTTCCCGCGTGCGCAACTCGCCCACCTGCCGGATCAGGAACGAGGCCACAATGGCCGGCACAAATCCCACCCGCACCTCGGTATAGCCGAACTTGGCTTCCGGCGCGGCCAGCGTGAAATCGGGAATGGTGGCCAGAGCCATGCCTCCGGCAATCGCCGGCCCGTTGACGGCGGCGATGATGGGCTTGGGAAAGTCGTAAAGCGTCCGCAGCACGTGGGCCATGTTCTCCGCATCGCGGCGGTTCTCCTCCGGCGAATTGGCAGTCAGCGTTTCCAGGCTTTCCATGTCCAGCCCGGCGCAGAAGGCCGAACCGGCCCCGGTCAGGATCACCACCCCGCAGTCGCAGGTCTCGGCTTCGTCGAGAGCCTGGGTCAGCTCCTCAATCAACACCGGCGAGAGCGCGTTGCGCTTGTCCGGGCGGTTCAGGGTAATGGTCTTTACCCCGTTTACGGAATGGGTGAGGATGTGATTGAAGCGGGCCATGGAATTCTCCTTCAGCTGTGAACCGGCAGAATGGTGCAGGAGCGGAACAGCCTATCGTAGCGCAGATTGCGTTTGGTGTGCGTGGGACCCGCCCACAGGCCGCAATCGGAGAGATACCAACCTCCTGAACATCTTGCCCCGCCGTCGCGCGTTGCGTCCGGAACAAGCCCGCGCCAGCTCTCGCACAAACTCTCCGTGCCCCATCCTTGCGACTTTTTTCTGTCGCAAGGGTGGGACAGCATCGCACTCTTTAAGGGCCGGAGCAATGATGCGCCATGCTGATCGAGATTTGGGTGCGCGGTTACGGCAAGGCGCTGACCTGCGCAGTCCGCATGAAGCAGCTAACGGCTAGAAGCTAGAAGCTGAAAGCTGCCTTTTCACAGCCCCAGCTCCCCCGCCCGCTTCTTCATCGCCTCCAGGCAAAACCTAATATGCGCGTCCAGATCGACCCCCAGCTCCGCCGCGCCCTGGATCACATCCTGACGGTTGACGCCGCGGGCGAACGCCTTGTCCTTCATCTTCTTGCGCACCCCGGCCACCTCCACATCCGCAATGGCCTTGGTGGGCTTCACCAGCGCGCACGCCGTCAAAAAGCCAGCCAGCTCGTCGCACGCAAACAGGACCTTGTCGAGATGCGTCACCCGCGGCACGCCCGAGTACTGCGCGTGGCCCAGAATGGCTGTGCGCAACTCCACAGGCCAGCCCAGCCGCTCCAGCTCCCGCACACCGACGAAGGGATGCTCCTCGGCTGTCGGGTGGCGCTCATAGTCGAAGTCGTGCAGCAGGGCAGTGGTCGAATAAAGCTCGATGAACGCGGCCCGTTTCCCGTCCGCCAGCCCCAGCCGGTCCGCCTCGCCCTCGCCGCACGCCGTCACGCACACCTCGACAGCCAGGGCATGTTTGCGCAGGCTCTCGCTTTGAGTCCACTCGGTCAGCAGTCGCCAGGCCTGCTCGCGCCCATACCCCTCCCGCCTGCTCTCAGAAACCGCCTCTGATGCCTCGCCTTCGCTGCCGGTGCTCATTTTTTCCCTTCCCCCTGTTGCTGAGATTGGTTCGCGTTTCTTCGGCTTTTTTCCGTTCTTTTCAGGGTATGATAGGTCAAACTTTGGTTTGATCCTAAGTTTGCACTTGACAATTATGGTTCATTCCCCCGAAAGTAACACATATCGTGGTGCTGAAGTGCACCCCGGAGATCCAGCTCTGGCGCTCCGCACACAGCCGATGGCTACCACTCTGGTGAGCGTGGACACACGCGAAGTCGTGCGATGCGATTTCTGCAGGCTAACCCAATACAGGACAAGCAACTCTCTTTGCAGAAGGTGCCGCAAGCCCCTGGATCTGGAGGAACCTGTCCCTCCCGGCCCGGTCGCGGTCGATACTCCTCCCGTTGAGCCCTCCACCGAGGCCGGTCTCAAGGTGGCCGGCCAGGTGCGCGAAATTCGCCGCGCGCGTCATCTGAGCCAGCGCCAACTGGCCGGGCGCATGGAGGTGCCTCGCACCTACATCTCGAAAATCGAAAATGGCAAGGCCATTCCCACCCTGGGCTCTCTTGAACGCCTGGCCGCGGCCCTCGGCGTGGACGTGTGCCAACTGGTCCGCGATGCCCGCAGCCGCCGCGACGAGGAGGTTGCGTCTGTCCTTTCCGACCCGCTGCTGGCCGAGATTGCCGCTTTGCTGCCTGCCCTCGACCCCATGCACCGGTCCCTCGTCTATGGAGCCGCGCGCGACATGGCCATGGGCCGCCGGCGCACCGCGTAAGGGCCCCAAAAAGCCCGGCCTGAATCCCACAGCCGCTGGCCAGCCGCTCCCATCGTGGGCAAGACTTGGCCGCGCCTCCTTCTTCGGCGCTCCCCACAACCCCGCGCCGCCCGGCCGGAACCGCCGGCAATTGCAGCGCCCCGGCGCTTGTGCTACGGTCGATAGTGCAACACCTTGGCCTGCGGCGCGGGCAGTTGAGTGTGCCGTGGCCGGAGCGGTTTGGGAGTCAGATTGTCCAAGTCCCCCGCGATCGGGCGTGTACACTCCCGGGTCTTGACTAGAGGGCGCCATCATCGGATGACCCTTGGGCGCCGATCGTAACGCCCGAAAGTACTGTAGAGGCGAATCCTTTGTATCCTGCTGGCACGTTGCGCATTCAAGAGCTGACCGCGGAAGAGCGTGCCGTCTACGCAACCCTGAAGCCGGAGCGGCTGCCCGAGCATGTCGCCATCATCATGGATGGCAATGGCCGCTGGGCCGGCCGCCGCTCGCTCAAGCGGTTCCTGGGCCACCAGCAGGGCGCCAAGGCCGTGCAGCTGGTCACTGAAACTGCCTCCCGCATCGGCCTTCCCTGGCTCACCCTCTACGCTTTTTCTCTGGAAAATAACCTGCGCCGTCCCCGCTCCGAAGTCAACTTCCTCATGCGCCTGCTCCGGAGCTACCTGGAGAGCAACGTCCAGCGCATGATGGACAACAATGTCCGCATGAGGTACATCGGCCGCACCCACGAACTGCCTCCCGAGGTCCAGGAAAAGATGCGCTGGGCCGAAGAAACCACGGCGCACAATACCGGCACCACCCTCACCCTGGCCCTCAACTACGGCGGCCGCTCTGAGCTGGTCGACGCCTTCCGCGGCCTGGCCGCCGAGATGAAGCAAAAGAGCCTCAGCCCCGATCGCCTCACCGAGCAGGACATCCACCGCCATCTCTACACGGCCCACATGCCCGACCCCGACCTGCTTATCCGCACCTCGGGCGAGATGCGCCTGTCCAATTACCTCCTGTGGCAGGTCGCCTACACCGAAATCTTCGTCACCGAGCGCTTGTGGCCCGACTTCCGCGGCATCCACATGCTCGAAGCCATCGCCGATTTCCAGCGCCGCGAGCGCCGCTACGGCGGCTTGGGCGAGAGCGCCGCCGAGGATTACGAAGAGGTTGAGCCGGTCAAGATCGCGGTTCGCTGAAGCGCTATCGCCATTCCGGATCGCCGGTCTCCAGACCGGCTGTACTGAGGGTCTCCCGGCCCTCAGAGACCTCGCTACACTATTTGTATCCGAATCAACGGCTTGGTGCCCCTTCTTCCGGTACGAACCTCACCCCGGCGGTGTATCCTCATCCCTGAATGAAACGTGTACTTACTGCTGTTGTCCTGATTCCTCTCGTTCTGCTCGTGGTCTTTCTGGGACCCAAGTGGCTGATGACGCTGGCCGTTGCCGCGGTGGCCCTGCTGGCCGCGTGGGAGTGCCTGGGCCTAACCGAGGCAGCCGGCGCCAGGCCTCCGCGCATTGCCGTGCTGGTGGCCATCCTGCTGCTGTTTGTCGGCAACTTCGAGTGGGCCGACCAAACCACGGTCATTCTCGGCTTCCTGAGCCTGGGCCTGCTGGTCTACTGCACCTTCTTCCGGCCCGTCGGAGAAGTGCTGGCGGATGCTTCGTCCTCGGTCTTCTGCCTGCTTTACGTCGGATTCACGCTCATCGCCCTGCCCGCCCTCCGCGAGGACCCGGAGGGCAACGGCGCCTCTCTCGTCACTTTCCTCCTGTGCGCGGTTTGGGCCGGAGACATTGCCGCTCTCTACGTGGGCCGCAGCCTGGGCCGCCACAAGCTGGCGCCCACCCTCAGTCCCAACAAGACCTGGGAAGGCGCAGTCGCTTCGGTGGCCGGCAGCCTGCTGGCCACCGCCGGCTTGCTCGCCCTGGCCAACAAACTCGCGGATTGGAACGTCGAGAGGCTGTCGTTCCATGGCGAGGCCTGGTACTACTGGCTCGTCTTGGCCGTCGTGGTCAACGTCGCGGCTCAATTGGGAGATCTGGCCGAATCGGCGCTCAAGCGGTCGGCCGGCGTCAAGGACTCCGGTTCGCTGCTTCCCGGCCACGGTGGCGTCCTCGACCGCATCGACGCCCTCCTGCTCGCCGCTCCAATTCTGTGGTACGCCCAGTTGATTCACCAGCGGTTCTAAGGCGCATCGTCCACTCCGATTCGCGCTATGATTTGTTCGAGCGTGTTTCAAAATCCGGCTTTGTGTCAGGGCACGACTCTAGTCGTGCCGCAAATGATTGATTACAAACGATGGGATTAATCGGCTGCGGAAAACTCGGCTCTGTAACAGGGCACGACTTTAGTCGTGCCATAAGTGCCGTAGAATGAATGCGGCCTTTAGGCCCTGCGGTACACGCTGCGGGCTTTTCGCTCAGTCTCTGCCCCTTTTCCAGCGGCCTCTTTCCTTTGACTATGGTCTTCTCCCATTTTTCCCGGGGCAGACGGAATCGAAGGATTGAAGAGAGGCCGTCCGTTTGCCGGAACCTCGATCTTGATGAACATTCCTCCCGGCTGCATCTTCGAACGCAGTCTTTGAGCGGTCGGCCGGGCGATAATTAATGGGAGAGGAAAACAGATTTCAATTGAAACGACTCGCCATTCTCGGTTCCACCGGCTCCATCGGGCAAAGCACCCTTTCCATCGTCGAACAGTTCCCTGACCGTTACTCGGTAGCCGCGCTGGCTGCCGGGCGCAACCTGGACGAAGCCTTCGCGCAAACCGTTCGCTGGCGGCCGCGGATCGTCTCGCTGGCCACGGAAGAATTGGCCGGCAAGCTGGCTGCTCGCCTGCGCCAGGCCGGCGTCACCGGCATCGACGTGGTCCATGGGACTGCGGGCACGGTCGCCTGCTCCACCCTGCCGGAAGCGGACTTCGTGGTCTCGGCCATCGTCGGCGTGGCCGGACTTGAAGCCACCCACGCGGCCATCCTGGCGGGAAAGCCGGTTGGCCTGGCCAACAAGGAATGCATGGTGGCCGCGGGCGAAATCCTCACTGCGGCGGCGCGCCAGCGCAACGTGCCCATCCTGCCCATCGATAGCGAGCACAACGCCGTCCACCAATGCCTGCGCGTCGGCGCGCACTCTGAGGTCAAGACCATCTGGCTCACGGCCTCGGGCGGTCCGTTCCGCACGCTCCCTCTCAGCCAGTTTGCTTCCATCACTCCCGAGCAGGCGCTCAAGCACCCCACCTGGGTCATGGGCCGCCGCATCACCATCGACTCGGCTTCCATGCTCAACAAGGGCCTGGAAATCATCGAGGCCTGCCGCCTGTTCGACGTCCCGGCGAGCCAGGTCAAGGTCACCGTCCATCCGCAGTCCACCGTCCATTCGCTGGTCGAGTACGTGGACGGATCGATCCTGGCGCAGATTTCCGTCACCGACATGCGCCTCCCCATCCTCTACGCGCTGGCTTATCCTGAGCGCCCGGCCTCGACGCTCACCTTCGACATGACCGCCCTCAGCCACCTGGAATTCGAGCAGCCCGACTTCGAGCGCTTCCCCTGCCTCCGTTTGGCCTATGAGGCGGCGGAGAAAGGGGGCGCCCACTGCATCGCCCTCAACGCGGCCGACGAGGTCGCTGTCGATGCCTTCCTTCACCGCCGCATCCCCTTCATGGGAATCCCGCGTACAATTGAAGAGGTGCTCGCATCCACGCCGGAAGCGCATCCGGCTACCATTGCGGACGTTCTCTCCTGCGACCGGGCAGCACGCGAAGAGGCATCTGCCGTCGTGGCCCACTTCACCGTGCAGACGGCCTGACGCAGAGCGTCATTTTCGAGCCTGGCGCGCAGCGTCTGATTCGAGCACGACGCAAAGCATTTGATTCGAGCTTGACGCAGAGCGATTGATTGAAGGAAAAACCGTATCTCTATGCATGAATTCCTAGTTGCAGCCGTCTCCTTTGTCGTACTCGTCGGCGTCATGGTCGTGGTCCACGAATTTGGACACTTTGCCGTCGCCAAGCTCTGCGGAGTGCGCGTGGAGGCATTTTCCGTCGGCTTCGGCCCGCGCCTCTTCGGCGTCAAGCACGGCGATACCGACTACAAAGTCTGCCTGCTGCCCCTGGGCGGCTACGTCAAAATGACCGGCGAAAACCCGGTCGAAGAGCAGCCGGTGGACGACCCCGGCGCCTTCACCTCCCATCCTCGCTGGCAGCGGATGCTCATCGGCCTCGCCGGACCGGTTTCGAACTTCATCCTCGCCTTCGTCCTGATGATCTTCTACTTCGGCTGGATCAACGAGGTCCCCTCCGTCGAAGTCAAGACCACCAGCGTGGAATGGGTCATTCCCGGCTCGGCCGCAGCCCAGGCCGGAATTCAGCCCGGCGACGTCATCCGTCACTTCGACACCGCGGACCAGCCCAGTTGGGAAAAGGTCTACGAACGCGTCAAGTTGAACGCCGGCCAGGCGATTCCCGTCACGGTCGACCGCGACGGCAGCACGGCCAGCCTCACCCTGCGCGTGCCCGCCAGCGCCAAATCCGACGACTTCGACCTGAGCGACGCCGGTATTCTGCCCCAGTACCTGCCCAGCCCCATCGGCGTCGAGGAAGTCTCGCCAGGCACGCCGGCAGCCCAGGCCGGTCTGCGCGCCGGCGACGCCATTCAGTCCGTCGATGGCCATCCGTTCCACACCGTTTCTTCGCTGCTGGCCTACATGCAGGCCGGCCAGGGCAAGCCGCTTTCGCTGGTCGTCGTCCGTAACGGCATCGCCCTCGCGCCCATCGTGGCTCACCCGGCCAAGCTCGACACAGCCTGGAAGCTCGGCTTCGCCACCGTGCCCGTCCCGTTTCGCACCGACCCGCTGCCCCTCACCGCAGCGTTCACCAAATCCACCACGTTCTGCAAAGACAATTCGTTTCTCATCGTCGAAGTGTTGCAGCGCCTGTTCACCCACAAAGTCTCGGTTTCGCAGCTTTCCGGTCCCGTCGGCATAGCCCGCATGGCCGGCGAAGCGGCGGAGATGAAGGGCTGGTTCCCCAAGTTCGGCCTGGCCGGTGAAATCAGCCTCAACCTGGGCATCCTCAACCTGCTTCCGTTCCCCATCCTCGATGGCGGGCTGATCCTCCTGCTGCTGATCGAGAGCACCATCCGCCGCGACATCAGCATCAACGTGAAGGAGCGCATCTACCAGGCCGCGTTCGTGGTTCTCCTGGCCTTCTTCGCCTTCGTCATCTTCAACGATGTGACCAAGCTGCCGATCTTCACCCACCTCAAGCCGTAAGCGGCGTAAGCCCAAGCAGCAGCCCCTGGCCGCCGGGCAGCCGGTTCACCGTCACGCCCCGCACGTCTTCGATCAGGTAATGCGCGGCGTCCAGCGAGTCGACGGGGTGCGAAAAGGGTGTCGCCACCACCGTGCAGCCCGCGGCCCGGCCGGCCTTCACGCCTGAAACCGAATCCTCAAAAACCACGCACTCCCCAGGCGCAAGTCCCAGCAGCTCCGCGCCCACCAGAAACGGCTGCGGGTCGGGCTTGCCCTGGGTCACATTCTCAGCGGTCACCAGCCGCTCCGGCACCGGGATACCCACCGACGACATCCGCAGCCGCGCAATCCGCTCGGTGGCGCTGGTCACCACTGTCCAGCATCCCGCAGGCAGCGCCCGCAGCAGGTCGAGCACGCCGGGCAACACGGTAAGCCCCTCGCCATCGGCCAGCTCGATGTCCTCAATGGCCTTCAACTCCGCCACGCTGTCGAGGTCGGGGCGCAGTATGGCCACGCTCTCAATGGCCCGGCAGCCATGGATGATGCTCAGGGCATAAGCGGGGTCCACGCCGCGCAGCAAGGCCCATTTCGTCCAACTGCGCTCCACCGAGCCGATCGACGAGATGAGAATCCCGTCCATGTCCAACAAAACACCCTTGCAGCGAATCTGAACCGGGGAAGACTTTGTAACCGTCGCCATGTCTTGATTGTAGCGGGGGAGTGCAATGGCTGGCCGTCTCAAGAGTCTCCCAGCGTAACCCACCCGCAGAGGAATGGGCAGTCTGCGGTAAAAATCAAGCTTTGCTCCCAGTGACGGCTTCATAAGTTTTGTAACAGGGCACGGCTTCAGCCGTGCCGTAAGAGCCGTAGAATGAGCGCGGCCTTCAGGCCCTGCGGCACAGTATCCACGGTCTTGCTCTAGCCGCGCCCTTCCCGCACACCCAACGTCAGCAGCAGGTCCCCCGAGCCGGCAAGCACGATAACCCCAACTTCGGTCACGTCCTCGATCAGGTAGTGAGCCGCGTCCAGCGCGTTCACGGAGTGCGAAAACGTGGTGGCCACCACCGTGCAGCCCGCCGCCCGCCCCGCCTTCACGCCCGACGCCGCATCCTCAAAAACCACGCATTCCTCCGGCGGAAACCCCAGCAGCGCCGCCCCTGCCAGGTACGGCGCGGGGTGGGGCTTGCCTTCCGCCACGCACTCGGCTGTAATCAGCCGCTCCGGCAGCGGAATGCCGCCGGCAGCCAGCCGCGCCCGCGCCAGCGGCTCTGTTGCGCTGGTCACCACCGTCCAGCGGTCTTTGGGCAGCGCCGCCAGCAGCTCCCTCACACCGGGCAGCATCGTCAGTCCTTCCGTGTCGTCGATTTCCATCTGCTCTTCGATCCTGGCCTCCGCCTCGGAATCCAGGTCGGGGCGCAGTTCGGCGATGGTCTCCACCGTCCGGCAGCCATGCGCAATGCGAAGGACGGCCGCCGGGTCCACGCCGCGCAGCAGAGACCATTTCGTCCAGCTGCGCTCCACCGAGCCCAGCGACGAGATAAGAATCCCGTCCATGTCGAACAGCACGCCCTTGCAGCGAATCTGAACCGGGGAATTAGCGATGGGGGCGGAGTCTGTGGGAAAGCCCGGCTTTGTAACAGGGCACGACTTTAGTCGTGCCGTAAGTGCCGTGGAATGAATGCGGCCTTTAGGCCCTGCCATGCACTCTTCGTGCTTTTCGCCCTGCATCTCCCTGTGTTCCGCAGCCACTTCAGGCCCTGCGGTACCCTGTTTTGGGATTTCGTCCTGCTCTTGCTTTTTCCCCGCAGCCGTTGACGCCATGCCTCCGATTGTAACGGGAGATGGCTTACCGCTTTGCCTGACCCGCCTTGGTCCCTGCGGGTGCGGCCTTGGGCGCAGCAAACGCAGCCTTGGGCGGGTCGGCGAGCGTCACCGAAGCTTCCACCGGCACGCTGCCCGAGCCGCGCTTTACCTGGCTCTGCTTCAGCGTCAGGGCGCCGTTGGCAATCTCCCCATCCGCGGTCCAGCGGTCGAACCGGGCCAGCGCCTTCGGCGCCGTCCCTGCTCCGGAGCTTCCGGCGACGGTCCCGTGCTGCCACTCGAAATGCAGGGTTCCCTTGGCTGAGGCCGCGAGGTCCTTTCCGCTGAAACCCGCGAGCTCGATCTTGCCGCCGCCCGCAAGGGCGCCGCCCGAGCAGTGCATCCCCAGCAACTGGCCCAGGGCTGCAGGGCTGACCTTTTCAAACTGGCCTTCGAGAGCGTAGGACGGCTTGTCCTGGGCCGTTTGGGCGCTGTGCAGCGTGCCGGTCCCGTGAATCTGGCCGCCCAGCAGGCCCCCGCCGAGGTTCGTGATTTCAGCTCCATTGGCCAGCATGCGCACGGTGGCCAATGGCTCGCGCAGCGTCACCGGTCCCAGGATCAGGGAGTCGGCTTTGACCGTGCCCTCGAACTGCGGCCACGCCGGGGCGGAGACAGGGCGGAACCGTTCCAGAAGAGTCGACAGCAGCGTGCCCGGCTGACGCGCGCCCAGGAACGCAGCCTGGAGCACAGCGGCGTCAAGCGCGCCAAACTGCACCTGGAACTGGGGAACGCATGGCTTGGGGCCGTCGCAAACGGCGGGCACGGTCAAGCTGGCCGTCCCCTTCACCGGCCCGTAGGAAAAGACCACCGGGTCCCAGCGCACTCCGCCGTTTTCCAGGTGAAGCGTGGCTTGGGCAATTTGCACGTGGTTGGCCAGGTAGTCGGCCTTCCAGTTGGCGTTGTGCAGGGTCACGGTTCCTGAAACGCTGTCGGCGGAGGCCAGCGGAGGAATTGCAGAGCTGGCTTGAGCGGCCGGGGGCGGGCCGCCGAACGGAAGCCGTTGCGCAGGCATCCAGGGGCCCTCTGCGGCCAGATCCATCGTGATGGGCTCGCCGGCCAACGCGTCGAAGGCCGCAACCTGGCCCATGCCGGCCACATGAGCCAACTCTCTGGCTCTCGCGATGGAAGCCGGGCCGCGCACCGTAACCTGGTAGCCCGAGACCGCCAGCCGCGTAGAAACCGTCAGCGGTCCTTGGCCGCCTGCGGCCAAGGACACGGTGGCCGTCAAAGCCTGGGGCAGGGAAGCGCCTTGCGTCTGCGTGGCCGGCGACGGCTCCAGAACCACCTTCGGAATCCGGATCGGCTGGCTGAGCCCGTTGCCCCGCAGCTCCAGGCCGTCCACGGTGATGCTGCCCGTAAGCGGCCCCTGCACCGTCGCATGAACTTTCGAGGAATGGGCCTTGTCCACATGCGCCGGCTTTTTTGCGCTGTCCTGCGCTGCATTGTCGGGAGCGACCGGTGTGTACGTGATCTTGCCGCTGGCCGAGCCGTAAGCTTCCAGGCCCGGTCCCATGCCGCTGCGAACGGTACGCAGCGCGTCCAGCCCGGCGGCGACTGGGATGCGGTCCAGTTCGACGGAGAAATGCGGTTGCCCGCCGCCGGGCAGGTCGCCGGCAATGCGAACGTGCCCGTTGCCCAGCGGCGAGTCGCACACCAGGTTATCGATGGCGCGCGCGGAAAAATGAGACACAAACCCGCAGTTGGCGTCGAAATCCAACGGTGCGGCCGGGGCAAACTCCTCGCGATGCACCCCCGACGCCCGCAGCCGCGTCTTGATCTGGGCCGTATCCGCGTTGCCGTCCAGGTGCAACTCGCCCGTAAGGTCGCCGCGCCAGCCGGAGTCGGAGCCCAGGATCAACCGCGTGAGCTGGCCCAGTTGCGCCTCGCGCCATTCCAGGTCCAGGTGCACCGGCATCTGGCGCAGTTGGGCCGCCGGGTGCATGGTCGCTTCCAGCCGCACGATCCCGGTGTCGGCCAGGTTGAGGCTGATGTCGGTGCGCACGGGCTGGCCGCGCAGCCGCACGCGCCACTCGCCGGGATTTTCCTGCCAGAACGAGATGTCGGCGTCGATCACTGAAAACGGCAGCTTCTCCGCGCCGTTCTTGATGTTGATGCGGGAACTGGTGGCCTCAAGGTAAGGCAGCTTGACGGGCCTGGTCTGACCGGCTGCCGCGGATTCAGTAGTGGCCGTGCGCAGCAGTTGGTCCAGATTCCAGCGGCCGCCCGCCGTGCGCACCAGGTTCAGGCTGGCCTCGTCCACGCTGATCTTGTCGATCTCCAGCCGCCCGCGCCAAAGTGAGAGCAGGCGTATCGGGGCCGTCACCGTGCTGGCGTGCAGCACAGGCTCGGCCCCGTATGCGGGATCTTCCTCGACCGTCAGGTCGTTCAGCACAAAGCCCGGCCGGGGCAGCAGCCGCACCTCGACCGAGGACAGCCGCACCGGCCGGCCCAGCGAGGCGGAAATCAGGTGGGTGATGCTGGCCTTGTAACGGCTCACGCTCACCAGCGGCGGCACAACCACAACCGCCAGAATTGCCGTCACAACCGCTGCAGCCAGCCAAAGCCGCTGGTGCTTTCGTTTCCCGCCTTGCGTGTCTTCCGTCATGGTCTTATCAGGGAACAGGGTTCAGGGTTCAGTCGTCAGCCATAATCTGCCAGCGATCAGTCATCAGCTATCAGTCGCAGCCTTTTGACTGACCCCTGACCCCTGATCCCTGTTCCCTGCTTTCGTCACCGCACCACGTGCAGGGTCCGCTTCCAGCGTGTTTCGGTAAAGAAGTGCAGCGCCACATGGCCCATCCAGGCCGCGGTGTTGCCGATCCCCGGCTTCTCATACTGGTTTTCCGGGGTCACAAACGACCAGTAGTTGAACAGCGGCCGGCCCACGATGTTCTCCCTGGGCACAAAACCCCAGTAGCGCGAGTCCAGGCTGTTGTGCCGGTTGTCGCCCATCATGAAGTACTTGCCGGGAGGCACCACCGGGTCGCCGTTCACAACATTGTTGGGAAAGTCGATTTTGGACCACGAATCGGGAACCTGCGGCATGTCGGGAGGCGGCACGGAGGGAAACTCATCGAGAAAGTCGGTGTGATTATCCGCGGTTGTCGGCTGCGCGTGCGGCTGGCTCTGGGCCACGCCGTTGATGATCACGATGCCGTTGCGCAGATGGATGTGATCGCCGGGCACGCCGATCAGCCGTTTGACCAGGAACAGGTATTGCGGGTTCCCATCCGCATCCGGGTCTGGCACCGGCTTGAGGAAAACCACAATGTCGTTGCGCTGCGGTTCGCGGTAGTGGACCAGCGGCATCCACTTGGCCGGCGGGGCCAGCGTAATGCGGTCCACCACCAGGTGGTCGCCCACCAGCAGGGTCTTTTCCATCGAACCGGAGGGAATGACGAAGTTCTGTCCCAGAAACGTGAGGATGAACAGCCCCACCACCAGCACCGAGCAGATGCTCGCCACGGCTTCAAAGGGCGTCTCTTCCACCCGCTGTTCAACTGGTTCGGGAACCGGCACTGTTTCGGACGGCGTCTTGGGGGTGGGCGTATTTTTCTTCGTCATCCTGTCGCTCTTTGTCAGTGGTCAGCCAGCAGTGGCGAGTGGTCCGGGTCTCTAACTGATCCCTGTTCCCTGATCCCTGTTCCCTGTTCTCCTAGTGCACCACGTGGAAGATACGCTTCCATCGGGCGAACCCTGAGAGCCTGACCGAGAGTTGCCTGTCGTGTCCGAGTCTATCATCTCCGGCTTCGAGCGCGGCCGGCTGCACGTCGGTCGTCGAGGGCCGCGAGAGCGAGAAGTAGATGACCATCGGCCGAGCCACAATCTGCGTCCGCGGGACGAAGCCCCAGAAGCGCGAATCCTTGCTGTAATTGCGGTTGTCGCCCAGCACGAAGTACTCATCCCGGGGCACCACCAGCTCCCCGTCGTGGACCAGGCTTTGCATCTGCCTCCACCACACCGGATCGACGTTCGGGTCGGTGTAGACCGTGGCCGGAAAGTCGTCGCGGAAGGGATTGCGGGCCGCCGGCTCAAAGGCTGCATACGGCTCGCTGAGGGGCGTGCCATTGATCGTGACCCGGCCATCGGCAATGCGCAGCCGGTCTCCGGGAACGCCCACCACCCGCTTGACGTAAAAGCGCTGCGGCTCCTCGGGAGGATGGAAGATCACAATGTCTCCGCGCGCTACCTGGCGATAAGGCAGGAGCCACCTGGCCAGGCTGCCGGCCGGCGCGTATACCTGCTTGTTCACCAGCAGAAAATCGCCCACCAGCAGGGTATGTTCCATGCTTTCTGAGGGAATCAGGTAAGGCTGCAGCACAAAGGTCAGCAGAAACAGCGCGATCACTACCGTCCGCAGCAGCGAAGCCAGCGCCTCGGGCACAGTCGGCAGATGAAGCCGCAGCAGCGCGAGCCACGGGGATGGGGCGGACTCCGGGGCGTAGGTGCTCATTGCGCTGCTTGTTCCTCCTCTTGGGTGTCCGGCTCCATTGCTGCCGCGGAGCCTGCTTTCTTCGCGTTGGTCGTCAACCGCTCCAGCGCTTGCCGCGCCGCATCCTGCTCGGCGTGCTTCTTGGTGCTTCCCATGCCGCGCGCCAGGGTCTTTCCAGGCTCGCCTTCTTCCATTTTGAGCCGGACCTCGACCAGGAACCGTTTACGGTGGTCGGGACCGCTTTCGCTCTTCACCCGGTAGACCGGCGTTCCCGCGTGCTCCGCCTGCAAGTATTCCTGCAGCGCCGATTTATAGTTGCCCAGCGCGGCCCCTGACTGCAACTCCCTGGCCAACTGCTCGGCCGCCTCGCCCATCACCCAGCGACGCGCAAACGCTCTTACCGGTTCCAGGCCGCCGTCCAGAAACAGCGCGGCCAGCACTGCTTCCATGGTATTCGAAAGCACCGTGCTTTTGCGCCGCAACCCGCTCTTGTCTTCTCCGCGGCTTAACCGCAAGTGGCTGCCCAGCCCGATGGCCGCGGCTACCTCCGCCATGTGCTGGCGGCTGACCAACTGGGCGCGCACCCGCGTCAACTCGCCCTCGTGCCACTCCGGGTGAAGCAGAAACAGCGCTTCGGCCACCACCAGCCCCAGCACCGCGTCGCCCAGAAACTCCAACCGCTCATTATCGCCATCGCCGGGGACTTCGTCCTTGCCGCTGTCCACAAGATTCTGGTTGGCCAGCGAGCGGTGCGTCAGCGCGCGCACCAGGACCTCAGGACGGGTAAAGTCGTGTCCCAGTGCGGCTTCCAGTTCGGCTAAGGCTGATTCCACGCGTTCCTCTATCGGTCTGACAGGCCGCCAAAAACTCGGTCTGCCAGCCTGCAAAAAATGCCGGCCTGGCAGACTGAGAAAAATGTCAGTCTGACAGACTGGGAAAACTGCGGGTCTGGCAGCCTGCCCAAAAAACTCGGCTTTGTAACAGGGCACGACTTAAGTCGTGCCGTAAGTGTCGTAGAATGAGCGCGGCCTTTAGGCCCTGCCCTGCTCCGTTTTGGATTTTCGCCGTACAGCCATACAATTGGCCTTTTTCCGCAACCTGTTTTGCCCCTGAGAGCTGCTTTTCGGGCTTTACCCACGATCCATTCGTCCGCCCAACCCCGGCCAACCCCGCGCCTGCTTACATTAGACGGCGTTCATCGCCTCGGCGGTCGCCTGCTCCCGATTATTGCGGCTTTGCGGTCCCGTTCTGGCTGGTCTCGCCCGATCCCGGCTTGTCCCCCTGTGGCTTGGGCTGCGCGGGGTTGGGCGTGTCGTCGCCGTCGTCCGCCTCGCAACTGTGGCCGTGGATGGCGTAGGCCGTCTTCACGCCCCGCTCGGCGGCCAGTCGCGTATCCAGTTGCCCGTCGCGCGTTTTCAGCGCCTCGTTGTACTCGGCCAGCGCCTGCTCGCGTTTGCAATCCAGGTCCAGCATGCGGCCCAGGTAAATGTGCGACCACGACAGCAGCCGCGGGTCTTTGCTGGTGGCCAGCGTCCGCTGGAATCCGTCCATGGCCTGCTCCGGATGCCCGGTCATGATCGCCGCCCGCGCCAGGATAAAGGTGGCGCGGGAACTGTCTGCCACAGCGGCTAGAGAATCGGAGGAATCCGAGCGCATGGTGAGCGCCTGACGCGCCATGGCGCTGGCCGTGACCGCATCGCCGGCCGCCAGGCGAGCCTCGGCCAGGTCCAGGCCGGTCAGCTTGCGCGGCTTGCTGCGCGAGAGCACGTCCCCGTCGCCTTCCTTGTCGAAATCGATCTGCCGGGCGCGGTGCACCTGCTGGTCCACGTCCATGCTGTACACCATCTCGCCGATCGTGTCGCGCAAACTGGCCGGGTCCTTCTCGAACTGGATCAACTGCTCATAAAAGTACTGCGTCAGCACGAACCCCTGGGTCATGTCGTGGCGCACCGTGCTAATGCGGACAGCGTCCACCTTCTGCTGATACACCTGGCGCTCGTGCTCATAGCGGGGCATCTCCGACCGGTCCGCGTTGGCCGGAATCCTGTACTCGGGAATCCCGGTGTCCATGGTGCGCGCCTCGATGGCCTTGATCAGGCACTCGATGGTCAACGGCACGGTGTCGGACCGGAAGCGGAACTCGAGCGGCGCTTCTCTCACTTCCTTCAGGATCGGCTGCATGCGGTCCACCGCGTTGGCCCGCGCGTAGAGCAGCGGCTCGATCATGTAGTGCAGGTAGGTGTGGCGCACGTCGCTCATGCGGATGGTGCCGTTCACCGGCGAGACCACCACCACGTAATCACTGCCATAGATGCGGGCGTTCACCGCGTGCGGCGAGAGCATGGGCTCGATTACCACCACAAACCGCCGCCCGTCGTAAGTCGATGCGGGCATCTTCAAATAGAAGTTGGTGGACACGATCATCTTCGACAGCGGATCGTGCACCCGTTCGGCCTCGGC
>Ga0181520_10002817_pt1 | contig 31656 bp, 9 predicted proteins | sample PEATcosm2014_Bin_29_FD_132451 | JGI IMG/M metagenome (GOLD analysis project Ga0181520, IMG submission 132451) | Peatland microbial communities from MTU Mesocosm Facility, Houghton, MI, USA - PEATcosm2014_Bin02_30_metaG | ecosystem: Environmental > Terrestrial > Soil > Wetlands > Peat | place...
GAAGCCCGGCGTGTTGACCTTGGTGATGTCATCGCTGGCCGAGAACCCGGTATCCGTCGTCAGCACCGGCACGCCCACCACAGGCTTCTGCGTGTCAATGGTGATGCTCAACGCACCGGAGGTGGCTGCATTACCCATGTCATCGGTGGCCTCAGCAGTGATCGAGTGATTTCCGTCGCTCAAAGCCGTACCGGCCGTGAAGCTCCACGACCAACTCAGGCCGGAGCCGGCCACAGTGGCGTCGCCCAGGAATGTCGAGCCATCGTAGATGGCGACGGTGGGCGTTGAGGTGCCGTCGGAAACCGTGAACGTGCCCGTGAAGCTGGGAGTATTGACCTTGGTGATGTCATCGCTGGCCGAGAACCCGGTATCCGTCGTCAGCACCGGCGTGCCCACCACGGGCGTTCCGCTGATGGAGGTGGCGTGCTGGAAGCCGGGCGTGGCCGGCTGGGAATCGATGCCGTCGCTAAGCCAGGGGGAGATGGTGACAGCGGTGCCGACGATCTTGTCGCCGGCCGGATTGTTCGGGAGGAAGGTGTTGAGACTGGTGTCCGGACCGCTGGCGGAATTCCACCAGTTGTTGGTTGCGTTGACGGCAACGGCCGAACCGTTGACCAGGCCGGCGGCCGTGTTGCCGGTGATGGAGTTAATGTTCACTGCGATGTCACCACTGCTCACGGTGGCGGACGAATCCACATACACACCATCGCCGGTGTTGTTCTGAATAAAGTTGTTGTGGATGTTCAGGCCGGTGACATCCACCGGACCGCTGGTTTCATTGACTACATCGATGCCGTCGTTATTGCCGTCCAGCGTGTTCTGGCCGATATCGAAATTCGTGTCGGTTGATCCGAACAGGCCGATGGCGTAATGCGTCGCGCCGCTGACGTTGTTGGCCGTGATGGTCACATCAGTGGCGTTGAAGAAATACATCCCGCGGCCGGCGTTACTAAACTGATTGTTCTCGATGTCCAAGTCTGTAAATGGGGTCGTGTCCACATTGGAGATGCCGATTCCCCACGAATCTTCGACTGAGGTCGAGTTGGTAAACGCATTGTTCTCGATCAGCACGTCATTTACTCCGCCGACACCGGCGGTGTACTGATCGGCGTAAATGTCCGTGCCCCCCGCGGCGCCGCCGTTGGTATTGTTCTGGAACAGGTTGCCCGAGACAACCGCCTGATCAGCGGCGCTGGTATTGGCGAGGAACAGGCCGACCACGTTGTTCTGGACGATATTGTCAAGGATCTGAGTGCCGGAGGTTCCGGGCACGATGTAGATCCCGGCGCCGGACACAAAGACGCTGGTATTGCCCTGGATGGTGAAGCCGTTGACGATCACGTCGCTGGCGCTGATTTGCAGTTCGGTGTTGCCGTTGGAGCTGTTTATGACCGATTCGGCTCCAGTACGGCCGAGCGCGGCCACGCCGGATTGAGCGCCGAGCAGGGTTACCTGCTTGTTGACGTTTACTTCGCCGTTGTATGTGCCGACCTCAACGTTGACTGTGCTTCCCGCCGTCGCGGCGTCGATGCCACGCTGGATGCTGGCGACCGACGTGCCGCTGATTGTGTCGAAGCTGTTCGGCGTCACGTAAACATTGCCCGTTTTGAGCTGCACCAATCCATAGCCGGAGACGTCGATGGCGTCGATGATCTTATCGTCGATGGTGTACAGTTGAGCGGTGGTGGCGGAGGAGAGCGTGACACCGTCAAACACGTTGTCTCCCGCAGGCGTCAGCGTGCTGGTGCTCGTGCCTGCATCGATGAAGTCGTACGTGTCACCAGTAAAGGTGTTGCCGGAGATCGATACCGGCAGGCCGGTCAGATCCGAGGTGTATCTAACGCCTATGCCCACATAATCGCTTGTGAACTGGTTTCCAGCGATCGTCACCGAGTAGCTGGGACCAGAGGGCGTATAGAATCGTACGCCGGCCCCCCAGGTCTCTGTATACTGCGACGGTGTCGGCAGGCCGGTATTGACGATGTTCTCAAAGGTGTTGTTGGTAACGGCGGTGCTTTGGTCGTTTGCCAGCAACAGGGCATAATCGTCGATTCCGCTAAATGTATTACCGGAGATGGTGCCGGTGACGTCGCTCAGGTTAAATCCGGTCGCGCCAACGTTCTTTTCCACGTTCCCTTCGATGCCGACAAGCGTACCCGTCGTACCATTCCAATTTCCGGCGATTTGCGCGAAATCCGGCACACTGCTGCTTCCGCCACCAGTGTCATCGCTGGTAATGGCGTTGTTGACAAAATCAAATGTGGCACCGTTCGCGAAGAAAAGATCGTTGGCTCCGTTGCTGGCGACGCTGATGTTACTGAAGGTGTTGTCGCTCAGGCTGATCTGCGAGCCGGTGACATAGGACTGTATCAGCAAATGTGAAAATTCAAGCCCACTGAGCGAAACCGAGGCTGTCGTACCGATAGAAACGATGTAATTGCTCGACCCGCCGTCGACGTTGGCCGCAGCGATCGCCGGGCCCGCATAGGTGTTGGGATTAATGCCGGCATACGGTCCCTGAACTGCCAGGGCCTTGTTGATTGACAAGCCTGCCGTCAGCACATAGTCGCCGGCATGAATATTGACGATATCCCCAGCGGTCGCGGCGTCGATGCCACGCTGGATGCTCGGGGCACTGGTCCCACCGGGCACAAAGAAACTGGTGGGAGTGACGTAGATATTACCGGAACGCAGCCGGATCAGGCCGTACGATTCAGAGTCGATGGCATCCACGATCGTGGCCTGGATACCAAACAACTGGCTCAGGTTGGCCGACGCCAGATTCACGCCGCCAAACTTGGTAGTTGCATAGCCGGAAAGGTCGAACGTGCGGTTGCTGAGGTTCTCGATTGAATAGCCGCCCGCGAATGAATTGCCGTCGCCGATGGTGACGGCGCCGGCGGAGGAATCGATCTGAAGATCAACGCCGTTGGCTGGGCCAGAACCGGCATTATTGAAGTCATTGTTGGTCACCAAGCCGGTGCTACCGGCGGCAAACTCGATGCCCGTGGTATTGCCGTTAATGGCGGTGCCGGCGATGGTGGCGGACGCATTGGCTCCGCTGACCTGGACGCCGGCGGTGGCGCCGGTGATTGTGGTGCCGCCGTTGAGATCGAGTTGGGCGGTGTATGAACCAGTGGACTGTGACACGACCTCAATGCCTGTTGTGGCGCCGGTGATCGAGCCGCCCGTCAGGTTAAGCAGCACGTCTGCGGCTACGACGTTCGTCTCGCCTTCGTCGTCGAGCGGAGCATCAGCAACATTTGAAGCAACGTCCCCGACGCGAATACCAGTTGTGCCACCGTTGATCGCAACATTGCTGACGCTGACAGCAGTGTCGGCGCCTCCGCCGAAGTTGGGATCCACGTTGTCCAGGTCGATGCCGACGGCGGAACCAGAGATCGTGCCGCCGGAAATCGAAACGGGACTTGTTGTCGGTGCATTCCAGACGGCGATGCCACCGGTGAACTGTTCAGCCCAGGCGGATTGAATAACATTGTTCGTCACGCTGGCGGCGACGCCGTTTTGTAGGCTGGTGAGATAGATGCCGAAGACGGGGTATCCGTCGGCCACGGTGGTGCTGGCGTTGACGGTATTGCTATCGATGGCCAGCGTTGCGGAGGCCGGATAAAGCAGATTCGCCCAAATTCCGCCAAAGGCGTTCTCGCCGACAGTGACGGTGTTGTTAGAAATGCCGATTGCGCTCTGAGAGCTCGTGAGACTGCCGCTGGACGTGAAATCATAGACAAACACGCCGGCTTCGGCGTTGTCGGGCATGGCGACAGTATTGTTGGTGACCTCGGCATAGGCGTTGTGGGCGAGCACGATCCCGTAAATGCCGACATCCTGTACGAGGTTGTAGCCAACCTGGCTGCCGCTGGTGACGGCCGAGCCATTGGACGGATTGGTCAAGTCGATGCCGTAGTCGTCGACGTTTTGAACAACGTTGTATTCGACGTTTACGCTGTTGACCGCCTCGTGGACGCCACTGGAATCAAGCGTGGCGATGCCATCCTGAGCGTCGCCGCCGCCGGCAGCGCCATCGAGGACGAAGCCGTTGATGGTGACGCTGCTGGCCTCGACATTGAGCAGGGCATTGACGTCAGAAGAGGTCGTGATGATGGACTCGTTTGCCGGAGTTGTAGAGCGCGTCAGCGGGTTCTCTCCCATCTGCGCTCCATCGAGCGTCAGGGGTTTGGTGATGGTCGGATCGGCGTATACGCCGGCGAAGACGATCACAGTGCCGCCGGAGGCAACGGCGTCGATACCGGACTGGATATCGGAGAATTCGTCGTAGCCGTAGAAATTGCCCGCGCCGAGGCTATCGGGATCGGAGCCGAAGACGCTGCCGGACCAGGAGGCGTTGACGTAGACCGTCTCGGGGGCCGGAAGTTGCTGCAACGCTGGCAGGTAATAGACGGTTGTGAGGTTCGAATTGTCGTGGTTGTCGTTGATGACCTGCGTGATGGCCGAGGGATTCACGGCTGAATAGGGACCAAAATTGTTGTCCTCGGCGAGGACGTCGGGTTCGGTGCCTTGCGGCGTGTTTTGATCGTCGATGGCATAATGCCCGGCGCCGCCTGTGTAACCCGTGAGGACGTTGTGGCCGGTGCTGGTGGCCAGGCCGGTGAAGTTCTGGTGGGCCGAATCGCTGGAATCAGTGCCGAGATCGACAATTGCCCCGCCACTGATGACGACACCCTCGCCGTTACCGGTGAGAGTGTTGTTTTGGGCCAGGACGTTGACGACTGGATCGGTTGGCGATTGCATGATCGCTTCCAGACCAACGACCGCGCCGTCGACCGTGTTGCCATCGACGATGGCCGAGGCGCCCTCGCCGGCTTCTCCGTCGAAGGTGACCACGTCGATGCCCAGATTGCCGCCGGAAATCACGTTGCCGGAAATCGTGGCGCTTCCCTGATCCTCGACGATTCCCTCGTACCTGTCGGCCGTTGTGTTACCGAGTTGGTTATTGGAAATCGTGGCATCGTCGGTGTTGTTGTAGATGCCGATATCGTTGCCATCGATGATGTTGCCGGAGACCTGCAACCCGGATGTGGCAAACAGCAGGAGGCCGGTCGATTGCACATCATTGAACTGGTCGGGGCCGCCGGAATTGCCGGGGCCGGTTCCACTGTATTCATTGCCATTGACTGTATTGTTGGAGATCGTACCGGTGGCGCTGTAACCGACCTCGATGCCGTTCTGCGCGATGAGCGGCGTGGCGCCGGCGCCGGTGACGGTGTCATGCTCCACATTGAGCGTCAGGCCGGCGCCGAAGAGCGCCATGCCGTTCTTCTGGTAGTTGTCGATCGTGTCGTTGGTAATGGCCAGCGAGCGGCTGGCGTTATCGGTGTTGTCCGCGTAGAGAGCCACCCCGTCCTGCACACCGTTGAACGGACTGTTTTCGATGTTCTCGACGGTGACATTGTGGACCGTTCCACCGGCGTTGTAGAATGCAATGCCGAGTAAGCCATCCCCGTAGGCGTTTCCCTGGGCATTGCCATCCACGGTCAGGTTCTGAATTATGACATCGTTGCTGCCGGCATAGATGATGGGGTATTTGGCCCCCGAACCGGTGCTGAACGGGCTGGCAAGCGCATTCGAGGGCTGCACGATAGTGCTGCCTGGACCGGCGCCGGTGAGAGTCAGATCTTTCGGAATCTGGACTTGGCCGATGAATGTCCCGGGACCGGCGTTGACGATGGCGCCGGTTGCCGCCACATTGACGCCGCGCTGGATGGCGCCCGGAGTATCGTTCTCACTGCCCTGCGTGACGAAAACGTTGGTTGTGCTCAGTTCAACGTAGCCGTCACTCGGATAGTCGAGGTAATCGGTGATCTTGTTCTCGATCGCGTATGCCGGGGCCGTGTTGGCGGAGGAAAGTGATCCGGCCGTGACGCCGCTGAAAATGTCGCCGGTGGCGTTGAGAATATTGCCGGAATCCAGATCAGCGATGTACTGGGCGGCAGCAAACTGGTTGCCTCCGCCGTCAGTGACGGCGCCGGCGCTGGAATCGACTTGCAGATCGGTACCGTTGGCCGGACCGGCGGTGGCGTTATCGAAGTCATTGCCGGTGACCGAGCCGCTGCCGCCGGAGGTGAATTCGATGCCGGTGCCATCGTCGTAGATGCTGTTGCCGGTGATGGTGGCCGAGCCACCGGAGACGAGGATGCCGGTCGTCGGATCGTTGATGGTCGAGCCGGTGATTGAGGCGGACGCCTTGGCGCCCAGCACCTCGACTCCGGCCGTGCCACCGGTAATCGTGTCGCCGGTGACCGTGACGGAAACCTTGTGGCCTGTATTGGCGGGATCCTCATAGGCATACACGCCGTAGGTGCTGGCTGAGATATTCACACCGCTGATGGTCACGCCCATGTCAGCCGCTGCGGAGGCCCCAAAGCCGTTGGGGTCGCCGCTGGTTTCCCAGACGCCGTAGCTGACATTGGTAATGGAGTTGAGCGGATTGCTGTCGCCGCTGATGATCACGCCGTCGGTAGCATACGTGTCCAGTAGCGTGTAACCGGCGGTCAAGGCGTAGCTGCTGCCGGTTCCGTTGATGCTGTTGTCCAGGAAGTTGGTTGTTTGGGCGGTGGCCTGCTGGGTAATAACGTAAACGCCGGTCCAGAGCGACGAGCCCCAGTTGGCGTCGGCGGTCGCGGTGATGGTGTTGAATTCCACGGGAAGGGCCGTCGCAGTGCCGTAGAACAAGTTGTAGAAGACGCCCCGGCGGCGGACCTGCAATTCATTGTTCTCGATGCTGCCGGTTGCTCCGGGATCGGCCAGCGAGAAATTGCCCGCTTCCACGCCCATTCGCGTGTTGAGGGACTGGTTTCCCACAACATCGGCGTAGAAATTGTTGTACAGCCGGACCGCGTCGCCTTCATCGTTGTACGCGCCGATGTTCTGGAACAGGTTATTCGATATCACGTTCCCGGCCGTCGGGTTGCCGTTGCTTCCCCAGCCCATGTCCACGCCCTGGTAGCTCAGGTCTTGGATGATGTTGTTCTGAATCGTGATGTTGGCGGGATTGGCGTAGCCCGGGATGTTGGTGTAGGTGCTGATGTCCCCGATCCCCGTCGGATTGAACGATGCGATGCCCTCCACGGCCTGTGCGTAGATGCTGGGAGCACCGGTGAGGGACACGCCAGCGGCGTTGGCAAGAGCCGTGTTTTCCCCGGTCAGTGTGAAGCCTTTGATCGCCACATTGCTGGCCAGCACGTCGATCAGGAATGTATGCGTGCCGGAATAGGGGTTGGCGCCCGACACGCTGGGCTCGATGATCGATTCGGTTCCACGAGTGCCGTCGTTGGTTGGATTGTTCGTGGCGTTGGCACCCAGCAGCGTCAGCGGCGAGCTGATGACGGCGCCGCCGACAAATGCTCCGGAACCGACGTTGACGATGGCGCCGGTTGCCGCCACATTGACGCCGCGCTGGATGGCGCCCGGAGTATCGTTCTCACTGCCCTGCGTGACAAAAACGTTGGTCCTGCTCAGTTCAACGTAGCCGTCACTCGGATAGTCGAGGTAATCGGTGATCTTGTTCTCAACGGTATACGCCGTTGGCGTGCTCGTCAGGGACAGTGCGCTGCCGAGCGTGCCGTCAAAGCTGACGGCCGTGGCGTCGAGCACTTGGGGCGTGGATCCGCCCAAAGCGCCATCGGCCAGGGTGATGTAGTTGCCGGTTTGATCCGCAAAGGACAGTGTTCCGAGAGTCTCGCCGACGAGGGACGAGGTTGTCGGAAGGGTGTACGTTATGTACGTGTTGTAATCGGTAAACGTCGTCTGGTTATCGATGGCCAGACCGGTTGCGCCGCCGGTGATGGACCCGCTGGTCATGGTCACGGTGCCGCCGTTGATCTGGATGCCGGTGGCGTTGTTGCTCAGGGCCACGCCGGCAATCGACACGGCGGTGGTGGCGTTGGAGCTGGTCGGATTCTGCTCGATGTAGATGCCGGTGTCGAAATTGGAAATCGTGTTTGTGCCGGTGAATTCGGCCGACACGCTCATTTGACCCCAATAGAACGTGGTGGTGCTGATATAAGCGCCCATCGAGCCAGCCCGGGCGGAGTTGAGGGTCACTGTGTTGTTCTTGAAGTTGACGATACCGCCGGCGCCGCCAAAAACGCCTAGGCCGATGTCGTTGTCGGACACCTGGTTGTTGCTGACGTTGATATTGGCGTATGGCACAAAGACGTAGATGCCATAGCTGCCGGGCTCGCCGTTTGTGACGATGTTCCCATCGATCAAGTCGGGCGTGCCGCCGGAATCGTTCATGTTATCGGTGTGGATGCCGCTGCCGGAGTAGCTGATCTGGTTATTGGTGAACTGGGTTCCGCGGGAATGATTGGCGGAAATGGCGTCGTTGGCATAGCTGACAATGTCGTTGTTGATGATGCCGGAGCCGGCGTAGTTGAAGATGGCGACAGAACTGGGATCTCCCTGCACGTTGGTGACAATGTCATTCTCGAAATCGAACGTGCCGTTGAAACCTTCGGTGCCATCGCAGTACTCAATGCCGCGGAGGTAGACGTTCTCGACAGTGACGTTCGTGACGGTCATTGCCGAATAGGAAACGGGCTGGTTGTAATCGGTGACGATGCCGCGGCGGGCATCGATGTCAGCCCCACCAACCACGACACCCGACGTATGGTTCGGGTTGTCGCCGTTAATGGTCAGATCCTGGATCGTCACGTTGTTCGACTGGACAAGCATGACGGTGCTGCCGGTGGTGAGACCCTGCGGATCGGACACGGCCGGGTAGACGATCGTGTTGGCCTGGCCGGCGCCGGCAATCGTCAGGCTCTTGGAAATGACCACGTTCTCGGTGTAGGCGCCGGATGCAACAGTGATCGTGTCGCCGTTCTGGGTGGTGGGAGCGTTGACGGCCGACTGTATGGATCCGAAGAACGTGCCCCATGCGGTGTCTTCGATGGGAGCGTAGTTGACGCTGGAGGCAGGATAGAAGCCGGGCTCGCCAATCGCTGCGCTGTTGGTGCCGCTGGTCAGCCAGGGGGCGATGGTGGCCGGGCCGGTTTCGCTGTCGCCTTGGGCGCCGACGTTGTAGGAGTTGAGGGAAGAGGTCGGGCCGTTGGTGCTGCCCCACCAGTTGTTGGCGGCGTTGATCGTGATGGTGGATTCATTATCCAGCCCGGCGACGGGATTGCCGACTGCGTCGAGCAGGCCGGCTCCCGTGGCGTTGTCGGTGATAGAGTTGTTGTTGATGGCCAGGGATCCAGGATCGAGCGTTACGCTGTTATCGACATAGATACCGCTGCCGGTGTTGTTCTGAACCAGGTTGTTCTGGACCGCGCTTCCCGTCACATCGCCAAAGAGATCGATGCCGTCGCCTGTATTGCCGTAGTATCCATTGGCCGCGTCGTTCTCGACGGTGTTGCCGTCAATCGCGAATTGCCCGATATAACCGACAATCCCGGCGAGGGGAGCGGTTGAGACGGTGTTGCCCGAAATGCTTACCGCGCCGGTCGTGTCATAGCCCCAAATTCCAACATCGCAGTGGCTGATGGTATTGCCGTCCACCGTAGTTGTGCCGTTCGAGAGGAAGAGCAGGATGCCGGTCGCCGAGTAATTAGAGGCAGAGGTTGTTTGGTAGCTGTTGTCGCTGATCGTGTTGTTCGAAATGGTGCCGGAACCGCCATTTGAGAGGAAGCCCAGGACGTTGCCAAGCACGATGCCGTTTTGTGCGATATACGAAATGGGGTTCGGGGAGGCGCCCGTGATCGTGTTGTGTTCGACGTCGACAGTAAGGCCGGCTCCGGTCAAAGCCATGCCGTTCTTTTCGTAATCGGAAATGCTGTCGTTGGTCACTGTCAGCGAGTGTGCGCTGGAATCGCTGCTATCGGCGTAAATCCCATCGCCATCGTAGGGGGAATTGGTGATGTTCTTGACGGTCACATGATCAACGGTTCCGCCCGCATTGAAGAAAGCAACGCCCTCGAATCCGCCGTTGTAGTTGCCGCCCAGTCCGGCGCCGTCCACAGTCAACTGCTCAACCTGCACGGTTGCGCCAACCGCGCCGATGACCGGATAGATACGAACTCCGCCGTCGACAAACGCGGGTGAGGCCGGCGGTGTGGCCGGAGCTTGGACAATCGTGTTGCCCTGGCCGGCGCCGGTAAGGGTGAGGTTCCGGACGACGTCCACTTCGCCGACAAATGTTCCCGTGGAGACATTCACGGTGCCGTTGACAGGCGCGACATTGACGCCGCGTTGAATGGCGCCAGGGGTAGTATGGTCGCTGAGTTGGGTGACGTAAACCTTGTTGGAATTCAGTTCGACATAGCCGTTGGCCGGATTATCGAGGTAGTCGGTGATGCGGTCTTCGACGGCGAAGGCCTGGGTCAGATTCAGAGCATCACCGGCAATGGGCGCATCAGAGGCTCCGACGTTGAACGTGTCGGTGGTCGCATTGAGGACAGTGCCGGACGCAAGGTCTTCGATATACCGGGCGCCGCTCAAGGCGTTGTTCGTGAAGCTTGTCACCGTGCTGCCGGCCCCGACCTTCAGGTCCAGGGAGTTGCCGGAGAAGGTGTTGCCGGTGATGGTGGCACTGGCACCGTTTTCGATGTCGATTCCGATGGCGGCCGGATCGATCGTGCTGTCCGTAACGGTCGCGCTGGCGTTACGACCGCTGACCAGGATTCCCGTGCCGGACCCGCCGGTGATGACACTGTTGCCCTCGATCGTGGCGGACACTGCCGGGACTGGGTTGGTAAAGGCGGACAGATAGGCCACCGAGCTGTCTTCAACGTACACGCCGATCTGGCTGGCGGTGAGGTTGGCGCCATCGAGCGTAATGGAGGCTGGTCCGCCCGGGCTCTGATAGCCTTCGTAGCTGTTGAGCCACACGCCATCATCCACACCGGTCACCGAGCCGCCGGTGATTTGCGTACCGGCCGAATCCCAGACGTCGTAGCCGACGGTCTGTGTGGCGGGGTTCGCGCCGCTGCCATCGACGGTGTCGCTGTTGAAATCAACCGCGAGCGTATCGTCAGTGGCCGTGGCAACAAAAATGCCATCCCACGCGGTGTACAGCGGATTGTTGACGGCCGTGATGGTGTTGCCAGTGACAGTAAAAGGTGTGCTGGCGTCGTAGCTGAGGTTGTAGAAGATGCCGACCGAGCCGGCGTTGATCTGGTTGTTGGAGATGCTGGGGGAATCGTGCAACGTATCGGCCTGGAAGAAGTTGCCCACCTGCACGCCGGCATAGACGTTGTAGATCACGTTGTGGGTGACGGCTGCGTAGAAGTTGTCGTACAGATTGATGCCGTCGCCCCAGCCGTAGGCGTCGGAGATGTTCTGGATCAGGTTCTTGGCGATTGTGTTGCCGGAAGTGGTCGAGCCGGAGTAGTCTAGGCCGTTGTTGAAATCGACGCCCAGCATGCCGGCGTTTTCCACGACGTCGTTCTGAATGGTGATATTTCCGACGTTGGCATAGGAGGCGATGTCTTCGGAGGCGTCGATGGGAGTTGAGCTATTGGCCGTCACGTAGCCCACATGCGGATTCGCTGGGCCATAGCCGTAGGTGTCGGTGCCTGTATCTGAGTAATGTTCGCTTAGGTTGGAGTTGGTTCCATCGACGGTGACGCCTTCGATGGTGACGTTGTTCGAATTGACCAGTACGACGATGACCGCGGTCTGGTCGTAGGGATTGGCGTCGGATGCCCCCGGAACGATGGTCGCCTGCGCATTGGCCGGCGCGCCGCTCGGTGACGTGGGTGTAAAGCTGGTATTGGGCCCGATGAGCGTGACCGGCTTGTTGATGTTGAGCCCGGCGACTTCCCGGCCGGCGCCGCCCACGGCCGAACCCGAAACCACGAACCCACTATTGGCCACGTAGGTGCCGGCCTGGAGGTAGATATTCGTGTTGCTCGTCGGGCTGGAAACATTAACGGCGCGCTGAATGGCGCCGTTGATCGTGTCGCTGAGTTGCGTGACGAAAACATTGGCCGGATTCAATTCGACATAGCCGAGCGTCGGATTGTCCAGATAATCGGTGAGCTTGTCTTCGACGCCGTAGAACCCGGCCAAATTGGCCGGGACGTTGCTGATTCTGCTGCCGACATACCCGCCGAAGCTCACATTCGTCGCATCGATCGTCTCACCTTGCATCGCTCCATTGGTCAGGGCGATGTAGTTGCCGCTGATCGAGGAGAGGGTTGCCGGCGATGTTCCCGAGAAGGCCAGGGACGCATCCGCGCCACTGACGAGGATTCCGGTCGGGCTGCCGCTGATGCTGGTGCCACCGGTGATGCTGGCGCCGACGGTCTGGCCATTGGCTTCCTGGACATAGACGCCCGCGGCGGTGGCGCCGGTAATGGTGATGCCGCTGATGACGGCGTTGGGCGTGTCGCCATCGGATGGGAACTGCGGGTCGTTGTCGGTGACGTAGACGCCGTATTCGTTGTCGCTCAGCGTGCCGCCGCTGACGGTCAAGCCCGCCGCGGTGTTGTCTCCGGTGATCAGCACACCGTAGGCGGAGCCGGTATCGCTGTTGTTGGTAACGGTGACGCCCACACCGCTTTCCACCGAGATGATTTCCAGGCCGAAGTTGTTGGCATCGGCCCCCAGGCCGGAAGTATCGACCGAGATGCTGTTATTGGCGATGGTTCCCGTCGAAGCGCCCTCGTACATCAGGTTGTAGAAGATGCCGCGATGGTAGGTGCTGATCGTGTTGTTCTCGATGACCAGACCCAGACCGGACGGATCGGGGAGGTAGAAGTTGTCGTTCTGATAGCCGACGTTGACGTTGGTGATGGTGTTGTAGCTGACGGTGCCGTAGTAATTGTTCTCGAAGGCAACACCGCGGCCGCGATCGCCGCCAAAATTGTTCCCGGAGGGGATATTGTTGATCTTGTTGTAGCTGACCACCGAGCCGGTGATGGGCGTGCCGCCGTTGACTGTGTCCCCGATAACGCCGTAGCGGTCGAGATTCTCGATGATGTTGTACTTGACGATCATCGTGGTGTTCATGCCGCCGGGATTGGTGTCGTAGGAGCTGACGCTGTTGTCGATGCCGGTGCCGGTGTCGACATAGACGCCGTTGAGCAGACGTCCCGACGCGGTCGACAGCGCGGTGTTGTTGCCGTCGATGGTCAGGCCGTTGATGGTGACGGTAATGGCGTTGGTGGGATTGCCGGGATCGCCGAGGCGGAAGATGGTTCCGCTGGTATCGCCCGAGCCGCCGTCGCCGGACTCGATGTCGGCTACGGCCGGTACGACAACCGCTTCGGCGCCGCGCGTTGCGGTGTTGGGGTCGATGTTGGCGTTGGGGCCGAGGATGGTCAGAGACTTGGGTACGACGACGTTGTCGATGTAGGCGCCGGCTTCGACATTGACGGTGTCGCCCGACGAGGCGGCGTCGACGGCGCGCTGAATAGCGCCGGTGTCATCGGTGGCCGGATTCAGGTAGCTGTTGGGCGTGACGAACACTTCGCCGCTCTGGATGCGGACAAAACCAAGGCCACTGGCGTCGATCGCATCGGTGATGCGGTCTTCGACGGCGTAGGCCTGGGACAGCGACAGCGAACCGGCCGGCGTGCCGCTGAACGTGTCGCTGGTGGCGTTGAGAACGTTGCCGGATGCCAGATTACTGATGAATTGCGTGCCGGCAAACCTGTTGCCTCCGCCGTCGGTCACAGCGCTGGCGCCGGAGTCGATCTGCAGATCAGCGACATTGACCGGACCGGTGGTGGCGTTGTCGAAATCGTTGCCGGTAACCGAGCCGTTGGCGGCGCTTGCGAGTTCGATGCCGGTGCCGTTGTCGTAGATGCTGTTGCCAGTGATACTGGCCGAGGCACCGGTGACGAGGATACCAGTGGTTGTGGAATCAATAGTGTTTCCGGAGATCGAGGCGGTGCTGTCGAAGGCCACCTGAATGCCTGTGGCCAAGCTGCTGAGCGTGTTATTGCTGGCCGAGACATTGGAGGCGATCAGGTCCATGCCGGTGCCGGCACCGGTGATGGTGTTGTATTCAACCAATGCCGGGCTGCTCGGTCCCGGAATGTGGCCGGATTCCAGCGTGTAGATTCCCGCAGCACCGGTGTTGGTAAGCGTGATCGTGTTGCCTTCTGACGGGCCGCCGATGGTTAGTGAACCGGTCAGGACGTTATCGCCGTCGAGGTAGATTCCCGCCTCGGAGGCCGTGAGCGTGTTGTTCTGGACGGCGACATTTCCCTCGCTTCCGGCAATCTCAATCGCCGCGTAGGAACCCGTGCCAACGGTGTTGCCCGTGATGGAGACAGTTCCGCCGACCGAGTTGGCGGTGATGCCCTCAAGCACGCTGGCGAATGTATTGCCCGCGATGGTTGCATCGCCGGTAACTGAACCGGCCCCGACGCCACCCTGTTCGTTGCTGACGGCGTTGTCAATGATGGTGGAAGAAGCCGCCGCATTGACGAAGATACCGTACAATCCGGCGCCGCCAGGGCCACTGGCGCCGCTGACGATATTGTTCTCGACGTCGATCGCCGCATTACCCTCGGAGAAGATGTCCGTGGTCGGCTGGTTGATCGTGAAACCCTTGATGATAACGGTTCCCGTAGCTGCGGTGACCACAATGCCCTCGCCGTCGCCGGGAAGCGGTGTCGTGGGATTGGCGATGATGGCTTCGGCGACTCGCGAACCTGGCACATTGGCGTTGATGGAAGCGTTGGGACCCAGCAGGCTGACGGGCGAGCCAATGGTCACGTTCTCGGCGTAGGTTCCGGCATCGACATAGACCGTACCGCCTGCAGTGACCGCGTTGACGCCGGCCTGGATGGTTGCGAAGGCGTCCTGGCCGAATGTGTGCTGGCCGAAGGCATCGGTGACATTCGAGTTCGGCGCTGCGCCGGACCAAGCGGCATCGACGTAGACAAACGCGGGCGGGGACGCCGGTGTGATGGTGATGCTGGCCGTATAGGTGTCATTGCTGTAGGAATTGTAATTGGCGTCGGCGTTGGCGGTGATGTTCGCCAGCGTGTTGTCGCTGCCAGTGGTCTGGTCCCAGGCGCGGACGCTGATAGACACGGCGCCGGTGATGTCGGTGCGGGGCACGAATCGGATCAGGTCGCCGGGGACCATAAGCAACGCACCGCCGTCGCTGACAGTCGCGGGGATGTTCGTCCAGCCAGAGCCGGTGGAGTATTGCCACGTTCCGTAGGTATTGTCGATGCCGGTGATGGCCAGGCCGACGACATCGCCGTCAGGATCGCTCATGCCAAAACGCGACACCAGCGCGGCGACACTGGTGCCAGCGGAGGTGAGATTGTTCTCGGCGATCGAATCCAGCGACGCGGTGGCGTTGGCCGAGACAGGCGCATTATTGGCGACATAGCGGGCCAGGGCGAAATCTGTGGGTGAGCCCGTATAGCCCGCGGCCACGATTAGGCCGTCGGGCTGAATCGCCACGCCGTTGGCCACCGAGTCTGAGCTTGCGTTGCCGGTGAAATCGGTGGTGACGACGCCGCCGGCTCCGAACGCGGTACTGTCCGGAATACCATTGGCGGAAAATCGGGCCAGGGCGACAAATTCATCGCTGCTCGTGGGATCGGTTTCATTTCCGGCAAGCACGATCTTGCCGTTGGATTGCACCGCCAGGGAGTTGGCCTGGGCAAAGTCGCCGATCGAGGTTTCGACCTTTCCAGATGCGGCCGAGCCGAAGCTCGTGTCTAGTGAGAAGCCGCTTGTCACTTTCGCCAAGACGAAATCGCTGTCAGCGGTACCGGCGACGAGATATTCACTGCCATCCAGAACAATGCTGGTAAGCGTCGTACTGGCGCCCAGGTTCAGGGAATAGCGGGTGAGTGAAGTCCAGTTGCTGCCGTTGTAATTGGTGGCGAGCAGTTCGGCGGTGCCGCCGTGTTCGCCAGCCAGGACGATTCCACCTGTCGAGTTTACGACAATGGCATTAGCCTGATCCGCGGTTCCGGTTGCGACGATCACGCCGTTTGGAGCAAACGAGGCGTCCAGAGCGCCGCTTGTGGTGTAGCGGGCGACGAATGCGTGTTGCGTGGCGCCGCTGCCTGTTTCGCCAGCGACAAATATGTTGCCCATCGAATCGGTCGTAATTGCATTAGCGATATCGGCCTTCTTGGCGCCGTTCAGGTCGGTAACGACATATCCTCCGGTGCCGAAACTGGTGTCCAGGGTAAGGGTCGTTCCACCGCTGGTGAACACGTATCGCGCGACGACAACATCGTCGTTGCTCGTGCCGTCCTGAACGTATCCGGCGGCGAGAATCCGGCCGGTGGAATCGACTGTCAGAGCCGTTGCCTGAGAAAAGCCTTCGGAATTAATCGCGGTGACCACGGTGCCGTTGGCCAGGGGCGTGCCGTTGGGACTGTAGGCGCTGACGGCAAACTGGCCATTGGAAATCCCGGCGACAATGATGTCGTTGTTATTCTTCGTGTCGACGATGACCCCGTTGACCTGATCCTGGTCGCCGCTGAGCGATGTGGTGACCAGACCCGCCGAGCCGAAATTGGGATCGAGTGAGCCGGCACCCAGGGCGTTGAACGAGAGCAGAGTTCGGTCCTCGAGTCTTTCGAGGATGGGCTGCACGGCAGAGTCGAGGCGGGCCCGGGCGCTGCTTTGCGTGCGCCGGGTCTTGCGGGATTTGCGCGAACTGCCAAAGCTCTTCGACGAGAAGAAATTACCGCTGTGCATCTTGCCTCCGCTGTGAGCGTACAACCTGCATGCGACAGGCGTGCGAACCAATCGTGACCATGGCGTTCATCGCGAATCGGCGGCCGGTATTCCGACCACCGGATGGGGCGAACGACGCGTCAAGATTTTGCCTTAAGAAAAGGCACCTATCATGAGGTGAGAGCGAACAGAAACTCGATCTTTCGGCGGCATCGCTGCACCAGCCGAGAGATCAAATTCAGCGTCGCCGATCTTGGCTGACCCACGTCTCACCCTCCAAATACAGTAAAACGCAAGCCGGATATTAACGAAATTGCGCAGCGAAGTCCAATTCTTTTCTTTTCCTTTGCGAAAATTATCTGGGCTTTTCGCATCGACGAAGTCGGCCTCTGGCGAGGCCATGTACCGCCGCGAAATACAAGACTCGTCTTCGACGACAACCGTGTTGACCCACTATCTACCGTAATGACGGTAGGCCTTCGTTGCCTTTCTACCGTAATGACGGTAGATGCTAGTTGATAATTCGTCTCAACTACGAATTGTGGCATCGGTTGCGGCAGTTGCAGTATCGATGCGGCAGCGCCAATTCGCCAACGGAGAAAACGTGGAAATGCCCGCTGATTCGTCTTGAGCAAATCGACAATGCCGGAACGCCCGATCATTGACGATAGCTGACAGCCTGCCCATCGGACTCGATCAGCTTTTCCACTGGGCACTCCTGCTCCTAAGCGATTCGGGTCGTTGAACCGACCCGCCGTCAGCCGGCCACGGATTTCGCAACGGAGCGTTTGGCCCGGCTCCACATTGGGCGATTGATACGGGCCATGGAGCAGTCGAAACCGATTGGCGTCAGTGGTCGTTGAGGGCATCTCGGCCTCCGCTTCCCGCTTTGCATTTGGACGACAGGAATCTTAACGGCAACCGTTTGATTCGCCATCGATGACGTGCCTCCGGGGTCGGCGACGCCGGTCGCGCCTACGGCCCGGCCAATTTCCTGTTCCGACCTTTGACCGGTGAGATTTGAACTCACAACCACCGGGTCCACATCCCGGTGCTCTGCCGGTTGAGCTACGGCCACAAGACCACGACAGGAATCGAACCTGTGCATCGGGCTTTGCAGGCCCGCACCGAGCCACTCGGTTTCGCGGTCGACATCACGCACGCCGTGCAGGGATCGAACCTGCCGCTTCCCGCTTTGGAGGCGGGCGATCCGCCATTGGAACATCCGGCGCATTACAAGTGGCAGTGAAGAACTGTAGAACAGTAGACCGCAGGAGGTTGCCGACGACCAACGCTCACTCGCTCTACTGTCAACTGTTCTACCGCTCACCTGCTCGATCGCGCCGAGGCCGCGATGCGTAGGGAGGGATTTGAACCCCCATGTATCTCGTAAGAGAGGGCGGGGTTACGGCCCGCTGCATTGCCATTCTGCCACCTACGCGTGCTTTGACAATCAGCGTGGAAGGATTCGAACCTTCGAAGAGCGTGCGCCCGAGGCACGTGCGCTGCCAAACTGCGCTACACGCTGGAAAAAGCTCATGCTCCCGGTGGGAATCGAACCCATCATTCTCTCCCTTGAAGGCCGGGCATCCTGACTATTGGACGACGAGAGCGGGTCAGAGCAGGTGATCGGTGGAGCAGGTGAGCAGGAGATTCCTTCTCGTGTTCTCCTGTTCTACTGATCGGGCTCAGCACCCACGGACGGATTCGAACCACCATAAACGCGATTAACAGTCGCGCGCTCTACCGATTGAGCTACATGGGTAACTCGGCAACTTGAGCCGCGTGGATTCGAACCACGATCTCCGGATTCAAAGACCGGCGGTGCTACCGGTTGACCTACAGCTCAGTTCAGGGAGAAGGATTCGAACCTTCAACCACTCGGTTCAGAGCCGAGCGTTCTACCGGGTTGAACTATCCCTGAGTCCGCCGCGATGGGTGAACGGTTGGATTCGAACCAACAACCTTAGGCTTATGAGGCCTCCGCTCTGCCGTTGAGCTACGCACCCGATGATTTCCTGATCTTTGCATTCATGCTATCCTGCCGCCTGCTCTACTGCTCCCCTGCTCTATGCGACCGACGGTCGCATTGTGGATTCCTGGAGTCGAACCAGGCTGAGAGGATTTTCAGACCTCCGCTCTACCGTCTAAGCTAAATCCACGTCCGGCCACTGAGCCACGCGCCGCCAATGGGAGTTGAACCCATGACCTTTCGGTTGACAGCCGAACGCTCATCCCGCTGAGCCATGGCGACGAAATCGGAAATGAACTTGTCAAAGAGCGTGCAACCGCATTTCACGGCTGCCTTCACAGCGGAGGGTGGAGGATTCGAACCTCCGCGGCACATTGCTGCGCCGTCCGCGTTAGCAACGCGGCGCGATCAACCACTCTGCCAACCCTCCGGGAGCGCCGTTGTCGGCGCTGTCAAGGAGGGTGAGGGATTCGAACCCCCAGGACTCGAAAGTCCGCCCGTTTTCGAGACGGGTGCCTTACCAGTTCAGCCAACCCTCCGTCGTTCGGAGCCATCGCTACTTGATGAACTACTACTCATGATTCAGCATCTCCCGCTCGCCTGTTCTCCCGTTCACCTGTTCCATGCGAGCAAGGCTCGCATTGCCGCGGGTGGGATTCGAACCCACACGCAAACGGTTCTTGAGACCGCCGCCTCTGCCGTTGGGCTACCGCGGCCAGAATTCAAGGTGCTCTGAGCAGGATTCGAACCTGCAACAACGTGACCCTCGATCACGCGCCTCTGCCGGATTGGGCTACCAGAGCAACCCGCCCATTGGACGCCGGAGGGATTTGAACCCTCATTTCCTGGTTGCAGGCCAGGAGTCCTGCCATTGGACGACGGGCCCTTCGACTCGCTTTGTTCGCTCGGGGCGGGCCCAAGCGTTCATGTTGCGGGAAGGGCTCGAACCTTCAGCCTCGGCCTTCGCAGGGCCGCGCTCTGATCCGATTGAGCTACCGCAACCAACTTCATGGTTCAGGCAGGAGTCGAACCTGCACTAACCTGATTCTGAGTCAGGCGCCTCTGCCGATTGGGCTACTGAACCGTACGCCGCCTCGCGGCGCGAGAGTGGACAGTAGATAGTAGAAAGTAGAAGGTCGACCGATAGCTCGCCGCCGCCCACGCTTCTACTGTTCTACTGTCTACTGCTCCACTCTCTATGGCGGCCTTGCCGCCATACATGCACCGGGCGGGACTCGAACCCACCCATCCGCCTGAAAGGCGGTGGCTCTCCGAACTCCCGCTGATCGCTCCGGGCGCTGTGCCTCTGAGCTAACAGCGCGCAGAACCCTGTTCAGCCCATCCCACATGGGCCACAAGCGCACTCCCAGCGTCGGCCAAGGTGGAATTCAACCACCGGCCTCGCACTCAAGAGCGAGCCAACTTCTTCCCGGATATAAAGTAAGGATCACTTTCGCCGGGAAGAACTCCCGGCCGAAAGAGGCAGGGAGCTTATATGCGCGTATAATCGCGCATATTAAGTGCGAATCGACCTAGCGCTTGATGGCGCTGAGTCGCTTCGCGACTTGCTGGTTTAGATGAACTCAAAAACTGCCTCATAGAAATCTCCATCGACATAACGTGCCGATCGTTTGAATTATTCCGTTTTGCCGCGAAAAAGCAAGAGAAAAATCTGAACGGCGTTTTATGTCATCGTTCTACGATCGAACCTCGACGCGCCAAACGTCCCGGCTCACTTCCTGCAATGCCGCCTTGATCGCCAGAATCGGCCATCTTCCTCAGCCCGCGGCATCTCTGAAACGCGCCTGTTCGTCCAAACGCACAAGCATCGATCCCGAGGTTTGCCCATTTTTCGCAGAGCAGGACGTTTTCTGCGTTTTCCAATGCGATCCCCCATGATATTATCCGCGACGCTCGATAAGCCTTTTTGACTCAACGGGAGAACGAAATGGAAAAGATTACAACCTGCCTTTGGTTCGACCACAACGCCGAAGAAGCGGCTCGCTTCTACGTCGGACTGATCCCCAATTCGGAGATCACCGACATCGTCCGCTCACCTGGCGACTATCCCAACGGCAAGGCCGGCGATGCGCTGCTGGTGCTCTTCAAGCTCGCCGGCCGCAGCTTTAGCGGTCTCAACGGCGGGCCCCAGTTCCGGTTTAGCGAAGCGATTTCAATGTCGATTGACTGCGCGGATCAGGCGGAAGTGGACCGCTACTGGACGGCGCTGTCGGCGCATCCCGAGAATGAGCAGTGTGGCTGGTTGAAAGACAAGTTCGGCCTGTCCTGGCAAATCGTTCCTCGTGCGCTTCCCCGCCTGATGTCCGATCCCGACCCGGCCAAGCGGAAGCGCGTGTTCGAGGCGATGGTAAAGATGAAGAAGATCGACGTGGCGGCACTGGAACGTGCTGCGGTCCAGGGGTGATCGAACGTGCAGTCGCCTGGGCGAGCCAGAGCCGAAACAACCCTCAAGTCCAAGTGACCCGCTTGGACAGACTCCCATCCCTGGGAGCACAGGCCCCGGTTGCCCGCCGGGGCTTTTTTGCGGCCTGTAGTCTGATCCGGATCAACATACGCTCTTGCCCACTGCGCGGGCGGCAAACAGTTCGGCAACGGCCGCCCCGGCTCGTCGTTGCACGGACTTTGGCAACGGTCCGCGAGCCGCGATTTTCAACCTGTCTGGCTGGTACATCTTCGGGATTCCGGATAGGTTGAAACGACAAGGCATAAGTAGTCCGCTCACGGCCGTTTCGGGATTCGGGCGGTTGCACATACGGGGTGAGATATGGATCGAATCGTCGAGTTGGGGCCGGGTAAGAATGGCTGGCCGGATGGAATCAATCCCGCCGTGTCGCCGTTGGATCCTGCAACGCTGCGGCGGCATGGGCCGACCGCGCACTACGCCGTGATCCGCGACAATCAACTGGTGGCGAGGTGTTCCATTTGGACCAAGGCGACGCCGAGGTATCTGGACCGAGCGGCGGGCGTGCTGGGGCATTACGCGGCGGCGGATGCGGCGGCGGGCGGCGCGGTGCTGGATCATGCCTGCCGGCAGTTGGGGCTGCGGGGATTTCGCTGTGTCGTCGGGCCGATGGATGGAAACACGTGGCGGCGTTACCGGCTGGTGACGCAGCGGGGTTCGGAGCCGCCGTTCTTTCTGGAGCCGGACAATCCCGACGACTGGCCGGGGCATTTCCAGGCGGCGGGGTTCGCGCCGATATCGCATTATTTTTCGGCCTTGAACGACGATCTTTCGGCGGTCGATCCGCGCGTGCCGGGGGCGCTGGCGCGGCTGAACGACGCGGGAATCCGCATCCGCCCGATCGATCTTGTCCGCTACGAAGAGGAGTTGTCGGCCGTACACGAATTATCCATTGCCGCCTTTGCGGACAATTTTCTCTACACTCCCATTGCGCGGGAGGAGTTTCTGGCGATGTACGCGCCGCTGAAGGGTTATATCCGGCGTGAACTGGTGTTGCTGGCGGAGAAGGAGGGACAACTGGTGGGATTCATGTTCGGGCTGCCGGACGTGACGCAGGCCGAGCGGGGCGCGCCGATCGACACGGCGGTCGCCAAGACACTTGCGGTGCGGCCGGGCCGAACGGGCGCGGGGTTGGGCAGCGTTCTGCTGGATCAGTTTCAACAATCCGCGCGGCAGTTGGGATATCGCCGGGTCATTCATGCGCTGATGCATGAGAGCAACCGCTCGATGAAGATATCGGGGCGAACCGGGCATTGCATGCGGCAATATGCGCTGTATGTGAAGGAAATCGCGGCATGAACATCGCCCACCTGCTGATTCGTCAGGCCGGCGAGCGTCCGGGCAGCGCCGCCATTATCCAAGGCCGCGGCCGGCGCAGGCGGAGCATTTCGTTTGCGGAGTTGGACGAGCGATCGGCTCGACAGGCGACGTACCTTGAGAACGGCGGCGTCGGGGCCGGCGATCACGTGCTGGTCTTCGTGCCGATGTCGATCGATCTCTACGTGGCGCTGATCGCGATCTTCCGCGTCGGGGCGGTGGCGACATTCCTCGATCCGTCGGCCGGTGCGGAGCATATCAACCGCTGCTGCGAGATGGTCAAGCCGGCCGCGATGATCGCGATCAGCCGGGCGCATCTGCTGCGGCTGAAGTGCGCGGCGCTGCGCCGTGTACGGCGGGCGTTCACGGTGGGCTGGCCGATGCCATGGGCCGCGCGGTGGGAGCGCGGCCGACAACGCCCGGCGCGTGCGGCGATCGTTCCCCGGCAATCCGACGACGCGGCGCTGGTCACATTCACCAGCGGCAGCACCGGCCAGCCCAAGGCGGCCGTCCGATCGCACGGATTTCTTGCGGTGCAGAATGAATCGCTGCGCCGCGCGATTGCGTTGACAGCCGGCGAGATCGATCTGCCGACATTGCCGATTTTCTCGCTGGCCAATCTCGCCAGCGGCGTCAGCAGCGTGATACCCGATGCGGACCTGCGCCGGCCGGGTTCGATCGATCCGGCGCCGGTGCTGCGGCAGATCGTGACCCATCGGGTGACGCGATGCGTGGCCTCGCCGGCATTCTTCGAGCGGTTGCTGGAAGGGCCGGACGCCGCCGGATCGCTGGCCACGCTCACCCGCATTTACACGGGCGGAGCGCCGGTTTTTCCGGGACTTCTGCAGCGCCTGCAACGGACGATGCCCAGGGCACGCGTGACCGCCGTGTATGGTTCCACCGAGGCCGAGCCGATCGCGGATATCGACTGGAATGACATCTCCACCGATGATCTGCACGAGATGTTTTGCGGCGGCGGGCTATTGGCGGGACGGCCGGTGCCGGATATCGACCTGCGAATCATCGAGAACCAATGGGGCCGGGCGCTGGCGCCGGTGGCGGCGGCGGATTTCGCCGGCCTGTGCCTGTCGAACAGGCGGCCCGGCGAGATCATCGTTCATGGCGGCCATGTTCTTGGCGGCTATCTTGGCGGAGTGGGGGATGACCAAACCAAGTGGCGCGTGGGCGACGGGGTGTGGCATCGCACGGGCGACGCGGGATATCTGGACGATCGCGGGCGTCTTTGGCTTCTGGGCCGGGCGGATGCAAAGGTCCAGGACGGCCGCGGAATCCTCTATCCCCTCGCGGTGGAATGCGCCGCCAGCCGCATCGCCGGCGTGCGCCGCTGCGCGCTGATGCCCCGGGAGGGGAAGCGCGTGCTCATTGTCGAGCCGGCCGGGGCTGTTCTTGAAGAAACCCTGCATCGCGAATTGGCCTGGGCCGGAATTGACGAGATTCGATTTCTCGACCGCATTCCCGTGGATAAACGGCACAATGCGAAGATTGACTATCCAGCCTTGCGGCGGCTGATGAATGGGCGGGGGGTGAAGTGCGATACGGCTTCTGTCATAATGTGGGTCGTTTGACAATCAGGGAGGCCAAGCGTGGCGACGGCTTTTGAACGGGTGACACGGTTCATTCAACGCCTGCGCGACCTGCGCGGCGGAGACGAACCCCGGTTGCCGACTTTCCCGCCGGATGAGGATGTATCACGGCGAGTGGCGGGCGGTTCGCGCATCGATCCGGGCGCGGTTGAACGTCGCTGGGGACTGCTGGGCGCATCGGAGGCGACGCGCGGGCAGGTGCTCGATCCGATGACCGTCGAGCAGATGCCGGCCTACGAGCACAACATCGAGAACTTCGTCGGAGCGGTGCGTGTTCCGGTCGGCATTGCCGGGCCGTTGCGCGTGCGCGGGCTGTTTGCGCGGGGCGACTATTACGTGCCGCTGGCGACGACCGAGGCGGCGATGGTGGCGTCGTACACGCGCGGCGCGCAGGCGCTATCCGATGCCGGCGGTTGTACAAGCGTTGTGGTCAACGAGGGCGTCACGCGATCGCCGGTCTTCGGGTTCAAGGATGTGGTGGAAGCCGGACAATTCGTCACGTGGGTGGCCGGTCAAATGCCGACTCTCCGCGCCGAAGCCGAAGCGACAACGCGGCACGGAAAGCTGAGCGATGTCAGTGTGACCCTGGAAGGCAACCACGTGTATCTGCTTCTGGAGTTCTTCACCGGCGACGCGGCGGGCCAGAACATGGTGACCATCGCCACCGCGGCGGTGTGCCGGCACATCGAGGCCAATTCGCCCATCAAGCTGAAATACTGGTTCGTCGAAGGAAACATGTCGGGGGACAAGAAGGCGTCCAGCCAGTCTTTTCAATCCGTCCGCGGCAAGAAGGTCATCGCCGAGGCATCGCTGCCGGCGGACCTGGTGCAGCGGCGCCTGCGCAGCACGCCAAAGCAGATGGTCGAGTATTACCGCATCTCAGCCACCGGCGGCGTGCTGAGCGGCAACATCGGCATACAGGGCCACTACGCCAATGGTCTGGCGGCCGTGTATATCGCATGCGGCCAGGACGCGGCGTGCGTGGCGGAGTCGGCGGTGGGCATCACGCGATTCCAGGAGAACCCGGACGGATCATTATACGTCGCGGTGACGCTGCCGAATCTTATTGTCGGAACGGTTGGCGGCGGAACCGGCCTGCCCAGCCAGCGGGCGTGTCTGGATATTCTGCACATGGCCGGCGCCGGCCACGCCAACGCTTTCGCCGAAGTCTGCGGCGCGTTGGTGCTGGCGGGCGAGGTGTCCATCATCGCCGCGCTGGCCAGCGGCCAATTTGCCCAGGCTCATCAGAAGCTGGCGCGGGCGAAAGAGACATGACCGAATCGCTGAAAACATCCAGCCCGGACTGGGCGGCGTTCGTGCGGACCTGGTGGACCTACCAGCGCGAGCGATTTCCGGTCATCGCGCACGGGATACTGATTGCGTCGTTCAGTTTTTGCGCGGTGTCGCTGTCGCGGCAACTGCGCGGTCAGGAGGGCTGGCCCCAGTGGCCGCAACTCATCGTCGCTTTCGGAACCTGCTTTACGTTCTTTCTTCAGCTTCGCATCGCGGATGAATTCAAGGATTTTGACGAGGATGCTCGCTATCGGCCGTATCGGCCCGTGCAGCGGGGTTTGGTGACGCTGCACCAATTGGGCGTCCTGTTCGCGGCGGGGGCGATCTTGCAATTGGGCCTGGCGCTGTGCCTGAGCCTGAAACTGGTGATCCTCCTGGCGATCACCTGGGCGTATCTGGCCGCCATGAGCAAGGAGTTCTTCGTCGGCACATGGCTGCGCAAAAAGCCTCTGCTCTATATGGTCAGCCACATGGTCATCATGCCGCTGGTCGATCTGTACGCGACGAGCACCGATTGGCGCACGGCCGGTGGCCGGCCGCCGCGCGGATTGATCTTTTTTCTCCTGGCCAGCTATTTCAACGGCCTGGCGATCGAGATCGGCCGCAAGATTCGCAGCCCCGACGATGAAGAGAAAGGCGTCGGCACCTATTCGCGGATCTGGGGAATGGACACGGCCGTGGTGAGTTGGTGGTGCGTCATGGCCGTGACAGTCGGCTTTGCATACCAGGCCACATCGGGGCTGGGGACGATCGCCTGGGCCGTGGTCGCCGTGCTCGCCGCGGCGTATGCCGGGGCGATCCTGGTCGGAATGTCTTTCCTGCGTCGCCCGAAACCCGGCCGGGGGAAATGGATCGAGCGCTATTCCGGCCTGTGGACAATTACGCTCTATCTGAGCCTGGGCTTGCTCCCGCATCTGCGGGGTTGAGACATGCGATGAAGCTGATCCTCACAGCTCAGGATGCTCCCGATGCCCGTCAGATGGGCGGCAAGGCCGCGGCGCTGGCGGAACTGGCATCGCATGGCCTCCCGATCCCAGCCTGGTTTGTCATCTCGCCGGCGGCGTTCGATATCAGTCTGAGTGATGTCCAACGCGATAACCTCAAGACGGCCGCGGAGCTGTCGCAACTGCAGCACGTCGTCGCGGAGATTCGTCCGTCGCCACAGGTGGCGGGCACGATCCAGGAGGCGACTGGCCGGCTCCCCGGTCCGGACTCCCCGCTGGCGGTTCGTTCGTCGGCCGTTGACGAGGACGGATCGGATCATTCATTCGCCGGCCAGCTCGAGAGCTTTCTGTTCGTGCCGGCAGGTCAGGTCGTGCAGCGAGTGGCCGATGTGTGGCAAAGCGGCTTTACCCAGCGCGTCGTGGCCTATCGAAAGGACCAGGGCCTCAGCGCAATTCCGGCGGCGCCGGCCGTGCTCGTGCAGCGCATGGTTGATGCCGAACTATCCGGCGTCGCCTTCGCCGCCGATCCCATCACCGGCAGCCGATCCACCGTTGTCGTTTCCGCGATCTTCGGATTGGGCACGGCCCTGGTCGGCGGCGACGCCGATTGCGACACCTACCGTGCCGACCGCACCGGCCGATTGATCGAGCGCCGCATTGCCCGCAAGTCGATCCGCCATGTCGCGGATGCAACGGCCCCGCAGGGCGTTCGCGCCGAGCCCGTGAGCGACCGCCTGGCCGACCGTCCCACGCTGGACGAGATTCAGCTTCGACAGATCGTCGAACTGGCGATGTCGGTCAGCCGTCTGCGCGGCCGGCCGCAGGATATCGAATGGGCCGTGTCCGGCGGCAATCTGTACCTGCTCCAGGCGCGGCCGATCACGTCACTGGCGGGATTGCCGGATGTCGATGGCGTGCGGCGCATCTGGGACAATTCGAATATCGCCGAGAGCTACAGCGGCATCACGACGCCGTTGACGTTTTCATTCGCCCGCCGGGCCTACGACGGCGCCTACCGGCAGTTTTGCAGGATCATGAAGGTTCCCTCGCGCGTCATTGCCGACAACGATGCGATGTTCATGCAGATGCTGGGGTTGATCCGCGGGCGCGTGTATTACAACCTGATCAACTGGTACCGGCTGCTGGCGATGATGCCGGGCTTCTCGGTGAACCAGCGGTTCATGGAACAGATGATGGGCGTGCGCGAGCCCCTGCCGCCGGACATCGCCGCCCGGCTTGCCGGGCGCACGTGGTCGCAGCGGCAGGGGGACCGGCTGCGCCTGGCGTGGAGCGCGGCGGGTTTGTTGTGGAACCATCTTGTTCTGACCCGCAAAATCCGGGCGTTTTACGCGCGGCTGAATGCCGCGATGGCGCCGCCGGTCCCGCCGATTGACGCGATGCGGCTGGATGAACTGACCGGGGAATTTCGCAATCTCGAATCGCGCCTGGTGACGCGCTGGGATGCGCCGCTGATCAACGATTTCCTGGCAATGATCTTTTTCGGCGTGCTGGGAAAGCTGTGTGCCCGGTGGTGCGGCAAGGCACATCAGAACCTTCAGAACGACCTCATCGCCGATGAAGGCGGTCTGATCAGCATGGAGCCCGCCAGACGCATCCTCGAAATGGGCGCACTGGCCGCCGCCGATCCGGCCCTGGTTGACGCGCTGTGCTCATCGGACGCGGCCGCCGCGGAAGCGGCACTGGGCCAAAACGACCCGCTGCGGACCGCCTACCGCGCTTATCTCGACAGATTCGGCGACCGCTGCCTGGAGGAGTTGAAACTGGAATCGACGACGCTGACCGACGATCCGACTCCGCTTCTGCGATCCATCGGCCAGAGCGCTCGCCGTCAACGCGAACCGGGCGGACGCGCCGCGCCGTTCCATCCGCGCATCGCCGCCGAGAGGATCGTCGCCGAATCGCTGCAACACCAGGCGATGCGGCGGCTTGTCTTTGCATTCGTGCTGCGCCATGCGCGCCGACGGGTGCGAGATCGGGAGAATCTGCGGTTCGAGCGGACCCGGCTTTTCGGCCGGGTCAGGCGGATTTTCGTCGAAATCGGCCGGCGTTTGTGCGCCGAAGGCCGGCTTGCCGACCCGCGCGACATCTTCTACCTGACGCTCGATGAAGTCCTCGCATTCGTCGAGGGCACCAGCACGCTGGAGAATCTTCGTGAACTGGCGGCTCTGCGCCGCCGGCAATTCGATCAATACCGCACGATGCCGGCCCCGGCCGAGCGATTCGATACGCGCGGTGCGGTGTATCTGGGCAATCGATTCGAATCGCCATCGCCGCCTCCGACCGCCGGAGGCGCGCAGATCAAGGGCATCGGTTGCTGCCCCGGCATCGTGCGCGGTCCGGTGCGCATCATTCGCGACCCGCGCGGCGCCATTCTGAATAACGGCGAAATCCTGGTTGCCGAGCGCACCGATCCCGGCTGGATCATGCTCTTCCCCGCCGCCGCCGGAATCCTCGTCGAGCGCGGCAGTCTGCTCTCTCACTCGGCCATCGTGGCCCGCGAAATGGGCATCCCGGCGATCGTGTCGATTCCCGGCCTGACGCAGTCGCTGTCCGATGGTCAATGGGTTGAAATGAACGGATCGGCCGGTACCGTCGTCCAGATCGCCCCTGCGGCCGGAGCGACCGTGGGCGGCATGCCATGAACTCCATCCAACCCAATTCACCGGCAAGCGTCGCGGGCACGGAAGCCGCCGACCGCGCCGACTTCACGCAAATCCGCTATGCCCAATGCTGGGAAGACGCCGACATTCTGCTGGACGCCCTGGCCGTCCGCGAGGGCGATGTGTGTCTGTCCATCGCGTCGGCCGGCGATAATTCGTTTTCTCTGCTGACGCAAAACCCGGCCAAGGTCATAGCGGTCGATCTGAATTCCGCGCAACTGGCGTGCGCGGCATTGCGCAAGGCGGCCTATGCCCGGCTTGACCACGCACAGTTGCTTGAACTGGTCGGATCGCTGCCCTGCGAGGCTCGCGCCGCGCTATACGCCCGCTGCCGGCCGGACATGAGCGAGCCGTCGCGGCAATTCTGGGACGCCCGGCCGGAACTGATTGCGGCGGGCATCGGATCGGCCGGCAAATTCGAGCGATACTTCACCCTGTTTCGCACTCGCGTTCTGCCCTGGATTCACACCCGCCGCCGCGTCGATGCGCTTTTGGCCGGCGGGAACATCGAGGACCGGCGGCGGTTTTACAATTCCACCTGGTGTACCTGGCGCTGGCGGTTGCTGTTTCGCGTGTTCTTTTCGCGCACGGTCATGGGCCGGCTCGGACGCGATCCGGCGTTCTTTCAATATGTCCAGGGTTCGGTGTCCCGGCGGATCATGGCTCGATCGCGGCACGCGCTGACGGAACTCAATCCCGCGGACAATCCGTATCTGCAATGGATTCTCACCGGCCGACACACCACCGCCCTGCCGCATGCGCTGCGGCCGGAGAATTTCGACGCCATCCGCCGCAATCTCGATCGCATCGAATTCCAGAATTGTTCCATCGAGGAATATCTGTCCGGCCATCCGGACGAGCGGATCGACCGCATGAACCTCAGTGACATCTTCGAGTACATGTCCGAGCCCAACTACCACGCGCTGCTGGATCTGCTGGTTCGCCGCGCCGGCCCGGCGGCGCGACTGGCCTATTGGAACATGCTCGTGCCCCGGTCGCGGCCTCCCGCCATGGCCGGGCGCCTGCGGCCGCTGGCGGATCTGGCCGAGCGGCTCTTCCAGCAGGACAAGGCGTTTTTCTACAGCCGGTTTGTCGTCGAGGAGGTCGCGTGATCGAATCGTGGCTGGGCATTCTGCTGGTCGTCCTGATCCTGGCGCTGATGTCGGCGACGCTGAAGGTTCTGGAGCACTTTTTCCATCCGCACCCGGAAATCATCCGCAAGTTGTTTCATGTCGGCATGGGACTGGTCGTCATCAGTTTTCCCTGGCTGTTCAGGGAGCAATGGCCGATCGTGCTGCTCAGCCTGGCATCGGCGATTCTCTTTGCCGTTATCAAGCTGACCCCGCGGCTGCGCGACGGCGTGGGCACGGTTTTGACGGGCGTGCATCGGGTAAGCATCGGTGAAGTCTGTTTCCCCGTCGCGGTGGGCGCGCTGGCGGTGCTTTATCGCGGCAACACCCTTCTGTTCGTCGTGCCCATGCTGATCATGACTCTGGCCGACGCCGTGGCGGCGCTGGTCGGGATTGCCTACGGCAAGGTGCGCTATGTGACCAGCGACGGATTCAAGAGCGCTGAAGGGTCGATCGCATTCTTGTCGATCGCGTTCCTGAGCGTCCATGTTCCCCTGCTGCTGTGTACCGGCATCGGACGCGCTCAGACGCTGCTCATCGCGATGATCGTCGCCCTGCTGTCGATGATGATCGAAGCGATGGCCTCCCGCGGCCTGGACAATCTGCTGATTCCGCTGGGCGCGTTTGGCTTCCTGCGCCTCTATGAACATGCCACGCCGCAGGCGCTGGTGCTGCGCCTGGCGGCCACCGTGATCCTGCTCGTCTTCGTTTTGCCCTGGCGCCGGCGCACCTCGCTCACCGACAGCGGCTTGATCGCCAGCGCCCTTTACGGGTACGGCGCGGCAATGCTCGGCGGCCCGGCCTGGATGGTTGGACCTCTGTGCCTGTTCCTGGTTCATCTGCTCTTCTGGCCGCGATTCGGCCCACGCCGCGAGCACTCCGTCGATGCCGTTGTCTCGGTCACGCTGGCCGGACTCCTCTGGCTCGGCCTCCAGGTGGCCTACGGCGGCGTCGCGCGATTCTATTTCCCCTACGCCATCGGCTTTGGCGCCCATCTGGCCCTCATCAGTGTTTCAAGAATCGCCGTCGATCCCTCATCACGGCCGCGTGTACTGCGTCTGGCCAACGCCATTCTTGCCGGCGCCGCGCTGACCGCGCTTCAGATGCTCGTACTGTTGTGTTGCACGACCGCACGAATGTCCACGGCCGGAATGCTCCTGGCCGCGCTGGCCGGCGTTTGCTCCGTTGCCATTGGCGCCGTCGCGTTCTACCTGTTGCTTCCAGTTCTCTACGGCAAAAGGGGATCAGACGGCCTCATACACATCGCGGGATTCACCTGCGCTCTGCTCAGCTCAATTCTCGCGGCCGGCCTGTGGCATGTAATTGCCATATCCAATTGAAGTTGCGCCGGCAACGAGGGTGTTTGGGAGCCATGTGTCCGAATCGAATCGTGCGTTTCCGCCGCCCGGTCGGGGGACTGGCGTCCAGGGCCCTTCGGCCGCTCCCGGAGGTGCGTGACACATTCGGCGACCTCCTTCTTCCCCCTCCCCTGGTATTCCGGGGGAGGGTCGGGGTGGGGGTTTGCCCGGCGGCATGCCGTCCGCGATGATGGGGGCATGGACGCGCCACGGGGCCGCGATCGGCGA
>Ga0181520_10002819_pt1 | contig 31639 bp, 31 predicted proteins | sample PEATcosm2014_Bin_29_FD_132451 | JGI IMG/M metagenome (GOLD analysis project Ga0181520, IMG submission 132451) | Peatland microbial communities from MTU Mesocosm Facility, Houghton, MI, USA - PEATcosm2014_Bin02_30_metaG | ecosystem: Environmental > Terrestrial > Soil > Wetlands > Peat | place...
AGCAGGGACTGGTTCAGGTCGTCGGAGCGGAAACTCTTTCCCATAAACAACATTTTAAGAAAGGTCGGGCATCAATAAAATACCTTTCTTGATGCCCAGAATCTATTCCCGACACACTCCTAGACCAGCTCGGTGCGTCCGGAAAGGCCCAGTTCCTTCACGATTTTGCCGACATCCTGAGAGTGGTCGCGATGGCAGATCAGGAGCGCGTCCTCGGTATCCACGATGACCAGGTTCTCAACGCCGACCATTGCCACAAACTTCTTGGGGCTGTAGGCGTAGTTGTTTGAGGCGTCGATAGCCAGATGGCCCTCGGTGTCGGAAACGTTGCCTTCGCCGTCGCCACGCAGGCGGGTTTCGAGCTGGTACTCGTAGAGCGAAGCCCACGAACCCAGGTCGTTCCAACTGAATTCGGCCGGCAGGCAGTAGAGGTGCGACAGGTGTTCTCCCTTGGCGGAACGCGGTTCGAGAATCGCGTAATCGACCGAGATGTTTTCGCACTTGGGATAAAGCGAGTGGAAAACCTCTTCGAACTCGGGCGTGCCATAGGCGGCGGCTATGCCTTCCAGCAGCGGTGCGGTCTCGGGCAAGTGCTCGCGAACGGCGTTCGCCAGAGTGCGGGCCGACCACAGGAACATGCCGGAATTCCAGTAGTAGTTGCCGGCGGCGACGAACTCCTCGGCGCGGTTCTGATTGGGCTTTTCTGTGAAGCGGCGCACGTGCAGGGCGGAATCGTCGCGGGTGTAGTCGCCAGTCTCGATGTAGCCGTAGCCGGTCTCTGCGCGCGTGGGCTCGATGCCCAGCACAACCATGTTGTCGCCTGCGGCGGCCACGGCAATGCCCTTTTGCAGCACCTTGAGGAAGCGCGGCTCGTCGGCGATCACGTGATCGGAAGGAAAGATCCCTATTACTGCATCCGGATTCTGCCGTTCGATGAGAAATGCGGCCAGCCCGCAGGCCGGGGCGGTGTTGCGGGCGGTGGGCTCCTGAATAATCTGGGGAGCCGGCATGCCCGGCAACTGGTCGGCGATCTCGTGCGCCAGATATTCGTTGGTGATGACCCAGATATTGTCGTCGCCAGCCAGCGGCTTGAGCCTTTCCACAGTTTGCTGAATCATGGAGCGCTCGCCATCGAGCGCAAGGACTTGCTTGGCCCGCGCGCGGCGGGAACGGGGCCAGAAGCGTGTACCGCTGCCGCCGGCCAGAATCACAGGACGAAAATCAATCAAGTTGGACATCGAACTGACATCCTACCGGACAAGCGCCATGTTTGCACAGTGCTCTCCGACACATTTAACAGAAAGGCCACCCCGCTTGCGCGCGATGGCCCTCTGTCGAGTATGTGGATTCTGTCTGGCGCCAAGAGCCTTGAAGCCCTCAGGAAGCCCTAAGCCAGCCCTGTCAGGAACTCGCCCATACGGCGGACGCCTTCGTCGATGTTCTGCTTGGTGACGGGATAGGAGATGCGGATGTGCTCTGCGGTGCCGAATGCCTCCCCGGGCACGGTGACCACATGGGCCTCGTGCAGCAGGCGGGTGGCCAGCTCGGTCGCGGTCTTGATGCCGCCCTTGCCGATATAGGCGGACATGTTGGGGTAGACGTAGAACGCTCCCTCCGGCTTGGTGCAGGTAACGCCAGGAATCGTGGCCAGCTTGCCCAGCATGTAGTCGCGCAGATCGATGAATTCGGAGCGGAACTCCGATACGCACTCCTGCGAACCGGCCAGCGCCGCAACGGCCGCCTTCTGCACAAAGCTGGTGGCATTCGAGGTGGATTGCGACTGCAGCTTGCTGAGGTTGGCCACAACCTTCTTCGACGCCAGCGCAAAGCCAGCACGCCATCCGGTCATGGCATAGGTTTTGGACAGCGAGCCGAGGACGACGATGTGTTCCTTGGCCCAGGTATAGCTGCCGCCCGAGACCGGCTTGCCGGCATAGTTCAGATACACATAGCACTCGTCCAGCAGCAGGTAAATGCCGCGCTCGTGCGCCAGGTGGACGATGCGCTCCAGGTCTTCGGCCGAGATCACCGAACCGGCCGGGTTCGACGGCGAGTTAAGGATGATGGCCTTGGTCTTGGGGGTGATGGCTTTCTCAATGGCGTCGGCGGTGATGCGGAAGCTCTCCGCTTCGCTGGTCTGGAGGAACACCACCTTGCCGCCGGCATACTGGATGATGTCTTTGAAGCTGACCCAATAGGGCACGGGCAAAATGACTTCGTCGCCATGCTCGATGAGGATCTGGATGGTGTTAAACAGGGCCAGTTTACCGCCGGTCGTGAAGATGGCCTCGGAGATGTCGTAGTCGGAACCGAAGTCGGTGGCATGGCGGTCGACAATGGCCTTGCGCACGTCGGGAATGCCCGGCACCACGGTATAGCGGGTGAAGTTGGCGTCGATGGCGGCGATGGCCGCGTCCTTGATGTGCCGCGGCGTAGAAAAGTGGGGCTCGCCGGCGCCGAAATCCACCAGGTTCGCGCCTTGGGCGCGGAGTTTGGCCGCCTCGGCGGCCACAGCCATGGTCGCGGAGACTTCAATCCGGCCAATACGGTCAGCAAAAACTTTCGAAGGTGCGGAAACTGTCATAGCAGATCTATCTTTACAGATTTCGGGGCATTGGAGAAATCGGATTATCCCCATGCGGGATTTCCGGCGAGAAGTTGCGTCTGGTGCCCAATCGTTTCTGGAAAGAAATCGTTCGAAAACTCCAACAGATGAGCCGCAAAATGAACAGTTCCGAGACCTTGCGAGGCGCTACAATCGCGGGTATGGATACGATGTCGAAGGCATCATTGACCCAGAAACAGTTCTGAAGGCGGCATTCATTTCCGCGTCGGATCCGATTGCGTCAAAGTTGGCAGCGGCGAGGCCGCAAGACATCGCAGATGTAGCGGCAATTCGCCAAGCCCAAGAGGCAAGTCCAGCAAAGCCCGCGAGAAACAGCATTCCGGCTATTCCAGGTGAGTCTGCTAGGAAACTCTGAAATCGCAGGTTTGGTTTGAAAGTCGACATTGAATCCCGGATTCGGTGCAGCCTAGTTCTTCGCGATCCGTCCGCGCAGCCGCTTCAGCACGTTGGGCGGCACCAGGCCGGTGACGTCGCCGCCAAAGCTGCACACTTCCTTCAACATGCGCGAACTGATGAAAGAGTACCTGCCGGCAGGTTGCAGAAAGACGGTCTCGATCTCGGGAGCCAGTCGGCGGTTCATCAAGGCCATCTGAAATTCGTATTCGTAGTCGGAGATGGCGCGGATGCCGCGCAAGACTGCCGAAGCACCCTGCTGACGCGCAAAATCCACCATCAGGCCGTCGAAGGTGGCGACGCTGACGTTGGGCAGCGAACTCGTGACCTCCTTGAGCATCTCCACCCGTTCTTCCACGCTAAAGAGCGGATTCTTGGCGGAATTCTTCAGGATGGCGACGGTCAATTGACCGAAAAGCTTGGAGCCACGCTGGATCAGGTCTACGTGTCCATTGGTCGGCGGATCGAAGGTGCCGGGGAAGAGGGCTTTTACGGTCATTTGGCAGGTCCTGTGCGATTCTACTGCATCGGGAATGGAAGGGCGTCCCAATATCTGGCCGCACTCAGTTTGCGAGCACGGTCTTTCCCGACGATCGCTTCACCGAACACGAGACGAGATAGAGCGAAACCACGGTGATGTCGTCTGTCTGGCCGAAGCGCTGCGCGATCTGGGCAATGTAGCGGGCCGGTTCGTGGCTCACTTGCTGGGTGCGCTCGAATCCGAACAGTTCGCCCTGCGAGTTGGTAGCTTCCACCACTCCATCGGAGAGAAAGACCAGCCTGTCGCCGGCGCTGAGTTGGAAAGTCGTCTCTTCGTATTGACTGTCGGCGATCACACCAAGAGGCAGTCCGGGCGGCAATTCCAGTTCCCGGCCGTCGCGATAAGGGCTCAGATGGCCGGCGTTGGCTATGGTCATGGCGCCGTCTGGATAAACCCTGGCGCAAAGGCATGTGGCGAAACACGGAGCCGAGTCGAGGCCGGGGACGGCTCCCGGCGATGGCACAGCGCCCAGCAGCACGTGATTCAGATGGTTCAAAATGGTGCCGGGATCGTGGGAAAGTTCGTTGCGCAAGGCGCCCACCAGGGTGCTGGAGTTCATCGCCGCCTGCAGGCCTTTGCCGCTCACGTCCCCCACCACGATCAACAGCGAATCGTCTTTCAAGGGAAGCGCCTGGAAGAAATCTCCTCCCACGCCGTTGACCGGCAAATAGGCGCTCTCGAGCATGAAGCTTCGATTGGAGGGAAGTTGGGTCGGGATGAGCAAAGCCTGTACGCTGCGCGCAGCCGAGATCTCGGCAGCGGAGCGCTGCTCCTCCTCGCTGACGCGGACAAAGCGGTAAAGAATGACGGCCACGATGCTGGTGAGGAAGATCAGATAGGCCAAGGTGCCGGTTCCGTATTCGATTGGCCCCACGTGGAAGCGGTGGGAAGCGAACTGCTGTGGGAGCCAGCTCTTGAGGGCGGCGTAATCCAAAACCGTGTCGGCAGAATCGGCGCTGGCAGCAAAGAAGAACGGCAGCAACATGACCCCGGCATCCGCTTGTCCCTTGCGCCAGGCTCGAAACAGCAGGACACAGACCATGGAACAGAAGACTACCTCTGCCGCAACCGAAAAGATCTCATATGTTTCGATAAGCTGCACGAAGTAAAGCACCGGGAGCAACAAAAAGCAGCCTTGGGCGATGCGGACGGTGCGGAGCGACTTGGAGCCCGATTTTCCGGCCGTGAAGCGGAAGACGAATTCAAGGGTAATGACCATGAAGATGCGGCCGGTACAAATCGCAAAAACGCGGTAGATCGATAGCGGGACCAACGCCAGTCCGAAGGCTGCATCCGCCGCACCCTCGGCGGCCACAGAGATGCAAAGCAGTGCGAGCCATAGGTATTCGGAATGACTCCGTTGCGAAAAGTAGAGAGCTGTACCCAGCACCGTCGCGCCCAGGAAGAGAAAGGCGACAAAAAGCCCGGAGATTGCGTGCTCGTTCCATTGGCGGCCGTTGGCCAGGGCCAGTTGGTCGGCGATGTCCAACGAAGTGCCGAATTGCAGCTTCCCGACAAGCCCGCGCTGCACGGTAACGGTAGGCCCGGCCCAGGTTCGGATGGCAAGCACCCGCGCCCCTGCCGCGTCTGGAGCGGAGAGTTGGACTGCGAACGGAGGCGACAGGTACATGGACGGACGTTCCGTCATGCCCTGCGTTTGGCCAACCTCGACGCCGTTTACATAGAGAGCTAGCTGTCCTACCGACTCGCTGGAGACTAACAGTTGGGTTGCTTGTTTCGCAGACAGCCCGCTGAACTGGCCAAGCTGCTGCGGCTGCAGATGGAGACGGTACCAGGCGTAGCCGGTATAAGGGTCGATTCCCTGACTGGATAGCGGCTGGCTCAAATTGACACTTGGCCAGTTGGAGTCGTCGAAACCGGGCAGCGCCCACTCCAAATCGTCCCCCTGCTGAAAGCGCCAGGGGCCGTCCAAATTGAGGATCCCACTCGTTTCCTTTGGCGCGGAGTCGGCGATGGGAGCAGCCGGTGCCGCGGCAGGCTGAGCAGGCGTGTTTTGGCCTGCCAGCGGAGACGCCAGTCCATAAAGGATCGCGAGCGAGCAGATGATGGGTCGAGCGTGAAGGATCGCTGCTGCTAGCCGGAGAATCCTCATTTGGTCTACAAGTTTAGAGCAAAAGGCTGCCAGGGGGAGACTTGCGGATCGGAATCAAGCGCATTTGGGGTGAATTCCCGGTTGAGGCCCTTCATGACAGATGCGGGAATTCCGGGGACAGGTGCGCTTAGAACAGCCTACCGTCGAGTCCCACCGTCCAGGGCTTCTCAGGCACCTGCAGCTTTTGCAACTGAGGGTCATTGGTAACGAAGAGATTAACCTTTGCCTCGATTGCAGTTGCGAGATGAATGGCGTCAGCGGCCTTCAACGAGGACACAGCCCGAATCTGCCCGTACCGTTGCGCCATTGCCAGCGTAAAGGGAAGCAATTCGACCTCGCCGCTCATCATCGAGTCGCGAATCGTGGAGACGACCGCTTCATCCTTCATGCGCAGTGGTAGAGTCAGGACTTCTCCGACCGTGAATACACTCGTACAGAGCGTATCGTTTCGAGCAATCAGGGATTCGTAGATGCGCCGCACTAGTGGGCCAAATTCGGGATGATCCTCGTGCAGATAGATGAAAAGATTGGTATCCCAGTAGATGCGTGTCACGAGTTGATATTCCCGCTGGCATCCAACCGCACATTGCTTTCAAGATTCTCAGCAGCAGCCGAGCTGAAGTTCTCCCTCTCTGACTTGAGAAATGCGTCCCCACCACCCACTTGCCGGTACAAATGCGTCGCGACTCCATACGCGGCCAGCAAGCCGCGCTTCGGGGGGGGCGGGTCGCCGTCCGGCCAAATCTGTGCCTCGCGGTCGAGGACCTCATAGCGATAGATGGTCCTTGTGCTCAACCCGGATGGCGGCGCATCCTTTGTTCCGAGCAGCTTGACCCCGACGGCGCTTTGGAACTTCTGCGACGAAAGGGCCGAACAAACCAGCGGAACTCTCCTCGACCACCGCAGCCCGCTGTGGATGTCGCCAGCCTTGATCTCGATTGTGGCCTGTCCTCGGAGCCGCGCTGGATCGACATAATTCGCCCGAACAAATTGAAGCACTGTCTCGCTTAGATTCATCTCCTGCTTCTCCTTTAGGTCGATTTCACTCCACATCGGAATGGGTGTTGACAACGTTAGAACATGTTATTCAAAGTTGCAAGAGTAAATAGAGAGAATCTTCTTTCTATCCTTGGAACGTTTCTTCTGCCCGTTTCAGCAAATAATTCCTGATGTCGCCAGGCCACTCCGCGATCCGTGCTTCGAAAGCTGGACGGTCAACCGCGTACAGTGCTCGGCAAGCCTCCTCGTAGCCGGGCAGGTTGCCAGCCATGGCAGACATGAACCGTCCCATGGCCTCCCTCGCCTGGTGGGATTGCGGCTCATCGGTCGCCAGTTTTCTAGCCTCGTCCACCAGCCGGCGCAGCGCCGCCGACGCTCCGTTCGGCTGCTTCTCCAACCACTCCCAATGGCGGGGCAGCAGGGAGATCTCGCGCGAGGTGACCCCCAGCTTTGGACGCCCCGGTCCAGTCCTGGCTGGAGCAGGCAGCACTCGCGATAGAACCTCGGCAAGTGAGCCGCGCAGATCGAAGTCCACCTGCCGTCCGCTCCGGTCCTCAAACAGAAGCACAAGTGTATTTGGGTCGCGGTCGAACTCGGCCTTTACACCCGCAAGCGTCCGCTCTACGGGACCGGAGACAAGCATTGTCTGACCAACAAAAGCAGAGTAGGTCGGTGCGTTTTCCATAAATAGAATATTAGCCGGGTAATATTAGGTTGTCAATAACACCCGGGTACAATAGGATCCGTGCTGCCCATTGCCCCAAAGTCTATTCCGGCACTGGAGGCCAAAAAAAACGGCCGCCCGAAGGCAGCCGCTTTTCTCAAACGGAAGTGCCCTAGACAGCCTGTCCCTTGCGTGGCCGGACTGCTTCCTTGGCTTCGCTGGGGCCGGCCGCCGGAACTTCCGGCACGTCGGCCTTGATGGCGCCGATATTCAGTTTCTTGCGCAATTCTGCATCCATCCTGCCGAAAATGTCCTTGTTCTCGCGCAGGAAGCCGCGGGTGTTTTCGCGTCCTTGGCCGATGCGCTCTCCGGCGTAGCTATACCAGGCTCCGGACTTCTCCACGATGTTGTTGGCCACCGCCTGGTCAAGCACGTCGCCTTCCTTGCTGATGCCCTCGCCGTAGAGAATGTCGAACTCCGCCTCGCGGAAAGGCGCGGCCACCTTGTTCTTCACGATCTTGACCTTGGTCCGGTTGCCGGTCACCACGTCGCCTTCCTTGATGGCGGCGATGCGCCGGATGTCCACACGAACCGAGGAGTAGAACTTGAGCGCGCGGCCGCCGGTGGTGGTTCCCGGATTGCCGAACATCACGCCGATCTTCTCGCGAATCTGGTTGATGAAGATCAGAGCGGTACGCGACTTCGAGACGCTGCCGGTAAGTTTGCGCAAGGCCTGCGACATCAAGCGAGCTTGCAGGCCGACATGGGCATCGCCCATTTCGCCATCGAGTTCCGCCTTGGGCACCAACGCGGCAACCGAATCCACCACCAGCACGTCGATGGCGCCGGAACGGACCAGGGCCTCGGTAATTTCCAACGCCTGCTCGCCGCTGTCGGGCTGCGAAACAAGCAAATTATCCACGTCGACACCCAATTTCTTTGCGTAGCCGGGGTCGAGCGCATGTTCCGCGTCGACAAAGGCCGCCAATCCACCCAGACGCTGAGCCTCGGCTATGATCTGCAGGGTAATCGTGGTCTTGCCGGAGGACTCGGGGCCGAAGACCTCCGTGACGCGGCCGCGGGGGATGCCGCCCACGCCGAGCGCGGCGTCGAAGCTGATAGACCCGGTGGAGATCACGGCAATGGGAACAAGGGCTTCCTTGGAGCCGAGGCGGACAATCGACCCTTTGCCAAACTGTTTTTCAATCTGTGCCAGGGCCAGTTCTACAGCTTTGGCGCGGTCGTCGGCAATTGCCATGGGGATACTCCTTAAAATGCTCACTTTGCGCGGCTTGCGGTGGCCTGCAGGCACACTGCTGCGAGTTGAATTCGGTTTCGATGGGATTGTAGCAGGGCTGGAGAGACAAAGACAGGGAAAAATGGCGAAGAAACGGAGAAGATCCGGATGTCAGTCGTAAACCTCTGACTATTATGCGCTTGATGGAAAACTTTGAAAAGACTGACGAGCCTGCGGATTAATTCAATTCCTGAGAAATTCGTTAAAGCAAGAATAAATTGCATCCGCCCTCTTGCGGTCTATTACATATTGCGATATAGTCATTACAGATTGCGATAAAGATTCGGCTGCAAGGCAATCCTCGCAATCCACACCGGGGGATCGGCAACGCTAGCGGCTCAACGCTGGAAGCTGAGACAAGAACGATGAAGCTGGGCGAGAAGATACGCTATTTGCGCGAAGTCGAGGGCAGCCTGCGAGGCCAGGACCGCGCCATGAGTCAGCAGGAACTGGTACGGGCCATCGAGGCCGAGACCGGGTCGAAGCTGAGCCAGAGCTACCTCTCGCAGATCGAGAGCGGCGCCCGGCCCCATTTGACCAACACCACACGGCAGATTCTGGCCACCTTTTTCAAGGTTCATCCCGGCTACCTGGTCGACGACCCGGAGGGCTATAGCCCCGAGTTGCAGAGCGAACTGCGCAACGTCGAGGACAAGCTCGATATGTGGCTGGTGGGCGGGGCAGAGCGGTTCCGGCGCGATCCGGAGCTGAAGAAAGCTCTGCTGACATTGGCGCGGCACGAGCATTCGCGGGAGTGTCTCCTGCTGCTGGAAATGATTCTGGAAACCCCAGGGCTTGCGCCGCGGCTGGCCGAAGTGCTGAGGCCCAAGCAGGAACTGAAACCACAGGAAACCAAAGCGCAGAAGCCTGGCGCACGCAAGCAGGGAGCGCAGTCATGAATTGGGAGACGTTTTATCTGGTCTGTTTTCTTGCCGGTTTGTTTCTCAGCGCGCTTTCGCTGCTGGGGGGCATGGGCCACTTCGGTGGACACGTGCACATCCCGCACGCAGGGCACATCCCGCACGGACTGCCCCACGGCGGACACCTGCCGCAAGGCGGACAAGCAGCAGGAACGGCGCAGGGCGGAGCAAACGTGCCCTGGTGGAACGCCTTCTCCATCATGGTGTTCCTCTGCTGGTTTGGCGCTGCCGGATATCTGCTGACGCGCTGGGGCAGTTTTGTGACGCTGGTTGTCCTGGTGCTGGCGATCGTTTGCGGATTGGCGGGTGGGGCGATTGTCTTCTTTTTCCTGACCAAGGTTCTGCTGCCGCATGAACGCGAACTGACTGCGGACGAGACGGCAGTGGTGGGAGTCGTCGGCCGCCTTTCAGCCTCGATCCGGGTCGACGGAACCGGGGAGATGGTCTACGAACAGATGGGAGCGCGCCGCTCAGCTCCGGCCCGCTCGGAAGATGGCATGCCGATGGACAAGCAGGAAGAGGTCTTCGTCGTCCGCTACGAAAAGGGAATTGCCTACGTCCGGCGCTGGGACGACGTGCTGGAAGAGACGGAAGAGCAAGGGACCAAAAGGCAGGGACTAGGGACAAGGGACTGAGGCACTGGAGGGAAGTTGGGACCATCCACACCCGTTGGGTGCCCCAGGTCCCGCTCTTGGGACCTGGGAAACCTCGAACCCTGACCAGCCACTGCCAGCTAACTTGCTAACTCGCTGACCTGCTGCATTTACAACCCCGGCTGAAAGGACCGGGCACCGCAATGACGAACACGAGTTTGCTGATCACGGATATGGCAATCCTGGTGGGGATCTTTCTGCTGGGGTTTCTGGCCAAGGTCTTTCCCAGGAGCGGACGCAACTCCGGCTCCAAGCAGCAAGGCAGCGGCCAGTAACATCGGCCGACTGAGCACTGTCCACTGTTCACTGTCCACTGTTCACTCGAACACCACCATTAACCTCATACCTCCCGGAAGAAAAGGGCCGGGAACTCGATGACGAATGACATTGTTCTAATTGTTGGCCTCGGCGTACTGGCACTCATCCTGATTCTGGGCCTGCTGGCCCGGATGTACCGCAAGGCTGGTCCCAACGAGGCCTTGATCGTGTACGGATTTCGTGGTCCGAGAGTCATCAAGGGCCATGGCACGGTGATCTTTCCCATGGTGGAAAGCTGCCGTGAACTGAGTTTGGAACTGATGAGCTTCGACGTGGCTCCGCAGCAGGACCTCTACACCAAGCAGGGCGTTGCGGTGACAGTCGAAGCGGTGGCGCAGATCAAGGTGCGCAGCGACCAGCCCTCGATTCTGACCGCAGCCGAGCAGTTTCTGACCAAGACCCCGCAGCAGCGCGAAGGCCTGATCCGCCTGGTAATGGAAGGCCATCTGCGCGGCATCATCGGCCTGTTGACGGTGGAGCAAATCGTCAAGGAACCGGAGATGGTCGGCGACCGCATGCGGTCGACCTGCGCCGAAGAAGTCAGCAAGATGGGCCTGGAGGTCATCTCCTTCACCATCAAGGAAGTGCGCGACAAGAACGAATACATCTCGAACATGGGCCGGCCGGATGTGGCGCGCATCAAGCGCGATGCCGAGATGGCTACCGCCCAGGCCGAACGCGATACGGCGATTTTGCGGGCCACGGCGCAGCGGGAATCGGCCGTAGCCAAGGCCCAGGCCGACCAGGAGCGGGTCATTGCCGAAACCGCCTCGGCCACGCGCCAGGCGGAAGCCCAACGCGATCTGGAGATCAAGAAGGCTGAATATAGCGAACAGAGCCGCCGCCAGCAGGCATCGGCCGACAAAGCATACGAATTGCAGACCAACATCATGCTGCAGCAAGTCACCGCCGAGCAGGTGAAGGTGCAGCAAGTGGAGAAGGAAGGCCAGATCAAGGTGCAGGAAGCGGAAATCTCGCGCCATGAGAAGGAACTGATCGCTACCGTGCTGAAAGGCGCCGAGATCGAACGGCAGCGCATCGAGAACATGGCCGCCGCCGAGAAGAACCGCCTGACCACTGAAGCAGAAGGCCGTGCCGCTGCCATTCGGGTTCAGGGCGAAGCCGAAGCCAGCATCATCTTCCAGAAGGGCGAGGCGGAAGCCAAGGCCATGAACGTGAAGGCCGTGGCCTACCAGGAGTGGAACCAGGCAGCCGTTCTCGACAAGCTGTTGAGCAACATGGCCGACGTGGTTCGCGCCATGGCCGAGCCGCTCAGCAAGGTCGAAACCATCACCATCGTCTCCACCGGTAACGAAGACTCCGCCGGAGCCCACAAGATCACCGGCGACATGACGCGAATTGCGGCGCAGGTTCCGGCACTGTTCGAGGCGCTGAGCGGTGTCGACATCAAGCAGTTGATGGCCAATGTGACGGCGATCAAGAGCAAGCCGGAAGCGAAATAGCTTTTAGCCTTTAGCTCTTAGCTTTCAGCTTGTGCAGTGGGAACTGAGAGACAGAGGGCGGCTTGGGTTCGTGGTTTCTCATCCTTGCGACAAAAAGCGCCGCAAGGATGGGGAACCCAAAGCGGGTGATCCGCTCAACCGGGGGTTAAGCCCTGTGTCAGGAATTAAGAAAGTCGAGGAGAGTATGAAGAGTGCTTTGAAACTGGCGACGGTGTTGGGTCTTGGATTGGCGATGGCTCCATGGGCAATTGCGCAGGCGCCGGCGGCTCAGCCGGCCGCCCCTGCGGCAACTGCGGCAACCATACCCGTAGACCAACAGCCGACCAAGGAGCAGTTGGCCAAGCTGTTTGATTTAATGCGCGTCCATGAACAACTGGCATCTGTGACCAAAATGATGCCGGCGCTGATGCAGCAGCAGTTCGCCGCGCAAGCCAAGCAGATGCAGAAGGATCATCCGGAGATCCCCACCCAGACCGAAGAGCAGCAAAAAGCATCCGCGAAGGTCATGAACAAGTTCATGGAGCGGGCAATGAACCTCTACGGCTCCGACGAGATGATTGCGGATATGTCGTCCCTGTACCAAAAGCATCTGAGCCGGTCGGACGTGGACGGGATCATCGCCTTCTACAGTTCGCCCTCCGGTCAGCACATGCTCGACATGATGCCGGTCATCATGACGGAGTTCATGCCGACGGTGATGCGCCGGGTTCAGGAGCGGATTGCGCCCCTGACCACAGAAATGATCAAGGAAATGGCAGAGGCCAACGGGGTTCCAGCCGCAACGGCCCCGAAGGTTCTGCCGCCGCCCCCGCCCCCGGCCAAGTAGCCGGGCAACACCAGGCTTCGCATTCCGTGTCGATTACGGCGTGCGAATTCTGGATTTTCGGACAGACCGGATGAATGCGCTTTTGAACACGGGAGAAGTTTTGATCCCGTTGCACGAGCCGCGCACCAAGAGAAACGAGAGCTGACAGCCGGAAGCTGGCAGCAGGAAGCACACGAAGGAGAACACCATGGCACTGCTGGAGAGAGTAAGCACCTTGCTCCGCGCGAATCTGAATGACCTGATCGAGAAGGCCGAAGATCCCGAGCGGTTGTTGAAACAGATCGTCCTGGACATGGAAAACCAGTTGCTCCAGGTGAAAACCCAGGTGGCCATCGCCATTGCCGACCAGCATCTGCTGGAGAAGAAGCGCCAGGACCACCTGGAGCAGGCGGTGGAGTGGCGGCGCAAGGCCGAGCTGGCGGTGGAAAAAGGGCACGATGACCTGGCCCGCGGCGCCCTGGAACGTGCCCTGAGCCACGACCAGTTGGCGGCTGGCTTTACCACCGAGGCCGAGGACCAGAAACATGAGGCCGACAATCTGCGCCAGGCTCTGCACAAGCTCGACCAGAAGCTGAGCGAGACCCGCGCCCGCTGCGAGATGCTGGTGGCCGAGCATCGCCGCGCCAAAGTGGTGGGACGCGCCACCGAGGCCCGCCACGCTGTGGGGCCCGATCAAGAAAACGCGCTGGAGCGGCTGAAGAGCCGGGTCCGCATGAAGGCCGCCGAGAGCGCAGCCGTAACCGAAGTGATGGTCCCGGAGTCTCTGGAAGACAAATTCAAGACCCTGGAAAGCGAAGACAAGATCGAGTTGATGTTGAACGAGATCAAGGCCCGTCAGGCAGAGCAATAACGGTAGCGGCCCTCCAGCCTCCGCTGTGGGGGCCGTTACGGGATTTTCATGTGTCTTCGGAGGCCGGAGTTTCGTCTAATCAGAAGGAATTGTGAAAGCCCAGGGGACGGGCGGCCAGCTGCGCTGCAGACCGACGCGCAGAGTCGGGTCGTATACCCTTGGGGTAGCCCTCTGATTCGATTCGCATCTTCAAGTGAATTGGCCATAAGGGCGCCCACTCCACTAAAGGTGAATGGATGCGCTTCGTTTCTGGTCTTACTTCTGCAATCTTTGTCCTTGGCACAGCCCTTCTTGCGTCGCCCTCCTGCGGTTTTGCGCAGGCCTCGGGTTCCACTTTCCATTCCATCGCGGCGGTTGAGCCGCCCGACGTGCCCCAACCGCAATTTGAAGTGGCCGCAGCCCAGCCCAGCCCGCAGGCCCCTGCCGGCCAGCCCCAGAGTGCACCGGCCCCGCAAACGACCCCCTCGAAAGACAGTTCCAGTTCCCAAGCTCCACTTCCGCCTGCCGCGACAGAAACCCAGAAGCAGAAGGCGGAACAGCAGATTAAGGAGCAGGAGACGCAGCGTCTGGTGGGCGTTGTGCCTCAATTCAACATTTCTTATCGCTCGGATGCCGTCTCCATGACCGCCTCCCAGAAGATCAAGCTCTCCCTTCGTTCCACCACCGACCCGGTCGCTTTCGCTGTGGCTTTTGCGGCCGCCGGCTACCACGAGATTGGGGACGACGACAAGGGATTCGGCTGGGGCGTTGAGGGCTATTCCAAAAGATGGGGCGCAGCCTATCTGGATGCCTTCGACGGGAACTTGATCGGCAACGGCATCCTGCCCGCCGTCCTCCACCAAGATCCCCGTTACTTCCGGCTCGGACACGGCACCGTCACCCACCGATTGCTCTATTCCCTCATGACCAACGTCATGTGCAAGCACGACAACACCGGCAAGTGGGAGCCCAACTACTCCAACGTCGGGGGCAATATCATTTCCGGGGCCATTTCCAACCTCTACTATCCGTCCGATGGATCGGGAATTGGACAAACCTTCAGCAACGGCTTCCTGGTTACCGCGGAAGGTGGATTCGGTTCCATCTTCGATGAGTTCTGGCCGGATATCTCGCGCAAGTTCCTGCACAAGGATCCCACACACGGTCTCGACGCTCAGGCTCGCGCCAAAGACGCCTTTGAAAAGCAGGCCAGGCAAAAAGCACGGCAGCAGGAAAAGCAGGAGCAGAAATAGACGAAGTGCTTTTAATTGTGCGAATGGCGGTCCAGCTCCCATGCTGGACCGCTCTTGAGTCCAATTGCCCGCTCAAAAAATCACCGCGTTCCCAGGCTGTTTCGTCTTTCAATTATTGCGTCTAAATACACATGAAAAAGTTCCTGGTTGGGCTCCTCTTCGTATTCTGCCTGGCGGCTCCGATCGCATCGCAGGCGCAAGCAAATCACCACCACCATCACCATCGTCACCACCATCACCACGCGTAGAAGCCTCTTGGGCTGCTACACGTGGCGATGCCGCACAGGACGGTAAAACTTACCCCTTCTTCCCCTTGGCGAACTTCTGCGTTTTCTTGGCAGGCCTCTTTGTCGCTGCCTTCTTGCCGGCGACCTTGAGTGACTTCAGCGCTTTCAGGTTGTTCTCGATCAACGCGCAGCGCTGCTCCACGCAAGCGCGGCTGCGCAGCGGGTCGCCAGGGGTATTCAGCACATAATCCAACAGCTGCGAAACGGAGCTGGTGGCCACGTGGAGCCGCGTGTCCGACGAGGCGTAGTAGATCAGCACATCGCCGTTCTTGCGCTCGATCCAGCCGTTGCTGAACACCACGTTGGAGACATCGCCGACGCGCTCGGCGCCTTCCGGTGCGATGAAGTAGCCTGCCGGCTTGTGCGTGATCACCCAGGGCTTTTCCAGATCCGCCAGGAACATGTAGAGCACATAGCGCAGTCCGGCCGCGGTGTTCCGCACGCCGTGGGCCAGGTGCAGCCAGCCTTGCGAGGTCTTGATGGGCGCCGGCCCGAGGCCGTTCTTCACCTCGGTGATGGTGTGATATTCGCGGTTGTCCATGATCGTTTCCGTCTCGATGACGGCATTTTCGATGTCCTCCGAGAGTCCCCAGCCGATGCCGCCGCCCTTGCCTGCCTGGATAAAGTCGTCCTGCGGCCGGGTGTAGAAGGCGTATTTGCCATCGACAAATTCGGGGTGCAGCACCACGTTGCGCTGCTGGGGCGACTTGGACTTAAGGTCCGCCAACCGCTCCCAGGTCTTCAGGTCTTTGGTGCGGGCAATGCCGCACTGGGCTACGGCCGAGGAGGTGTCCCAGGCCGGCGTCTTGGGGTCCTTGCGTTCGGTGCAGAACAAACCGTAAATCCAGCCGTCCTGGTGCCGGACCAGGCGCATGTCGTAGACGTTGGTGTCGGGCTCGCTGGTCTCGGGCATCAGGATGGGGTAGTCCCAGAAGCGAAACTGGTCGACGCCATTGAGGCTCTCGGCTACGGCAAAGAAGCTTTTGCGATCGGCCCCTTCGACGCGCGCCACCACCAGGAACTTGCCTTCGTGCAGCAGAGCGCCGGCATTGAAGGCGGCGTTGACCGCGATGCGCTCCATCAGGAAGGGATTGGTCTTCTGGTTCAGGTCGTAACGCCAGGTGATAGGCGCGTGCGCGGCCGTCAATACGGGAAATTCGTAGCGGTCGTAAATGCCGTTGCCGTCTGCCGCTTTGCGATTGCGCCGGGCCAGGAGCCGTTCCTGCCGCTTGATCAAATCTTGAACGCTCTTCTTGTATGCTGCCTGATTCATGTGTTTCTCTCCGTTCCGTTGGTTGATTCGGTGTCCCCAGCTGCGGAAAATCACTGTTTTGAAGGGGCACGACTTCAGTCGTGCCGAAAAAGGCTATGGCGGATCAGGGCCTTAGCCCCTGAGGGATGTTCCGCTGTGTTTCGAAGCATGTCTATTTCCGCAGCCAATTCAGCCATTTGTGAAAACGTTGTTGCGGTCGCTTCCGCGAATCGCCGGGGGGAATTTCTATGCCGACCACCGGCGCCACTCGAAGAAGACAGGGTCCATGCGCCCAAATCCATCCCGGAGAATCGTCCCCAAACTTCTGCACCAGCAGAGAATAACCATCCGCATCCGTCAGCTCAATCGAGTTTCCGCAAATGCAGCATTCAATCTGGTGCGAAGGTCGGTTCAGAATTTGCATTTGTCATCCTCTTTCTCGAAACTCCATGACGGAGACAGCCTTACTTCTTTTCCAGCCGCTCCTTCACCTCGAAGCACGTCCGGCTGTTGTGGTACGGGCACTTCCAGGGATCGACCTTGTAGTGCTCGGTTCCCGGCACGCCGTCTTTCGACACCAGCCAGAACCATTCTCCGTGCTCGTGGTCGACGATGAATTTCTCGATGAATGCCCAGCTCTTTTCCGCCGCATCGCGGAAGTGCTGCTCGCCCGTAAGCTGATGGGCATTCAGAAACCCGACCACCGCCTCGGCCTGCGGCCACCAGTGCTTGTCGGTGTCGATGATGCCGGTCGGGTCAGCTTCGTAAAGCAGGCCGCCGTCGGCATCCAGCCCCTGTTCGTAAACTGCCTGCGCCATCTTCACCGCAACGGCGCGCACCCGCTCCAGCAGCGCGGCGTCGCCCAGCACTTCGGCGGCCTCGCACAACAGCCAGCTCCCTTCGATGTCGTGGCCGAAGCTGATCTTCTCGGAACGCGGATTCCACAACTCGTCGAAGAACAAAATGAAGTGGTAGTTGCTGGGATGAATGACGTGGTCCAGAAAAATCTCGATCAGCTCGCGCAGCCGCAGCCGGATCGTGGCGTCTTCCTTGAAGCGCAGCAGCGTCGCGTAGGCCTCCATCATGTGCAGATGGGTGTTCATGGACTTCTTTTCGTCCAGGTCCACATCGCTCAGGCGTTGATCCACGGCCAGGGTCCAGTCCCGCTCGTAGGTCTCGAAGTAGCCGCCGTTTCGCTCGTCGTGCCCTGAGGCTTCAATGCGCTCCACGATGCGCATGGCCTTGGCGAAGGCTTCCGGTTCGCCGCTGGCGTGGCCGTACTCGGCCAGCGCGTAGACGCTGAACGCCTGGCTGTAGATGCGCTTCTTGGTGTCGATGGGCTGGCCCAGGTAGTCAACCATCCAATACAGGCCGCCGAATTCCTCATCCCAGAAATGCGTGCACAGGTATTCGTAGGCACGGCGCGCCGCGGCCAGATACTCCGGCCGGCGATACACGCTGAAGGCCTTGGAGAAGGTCCACAGGATCCGGGCGTTCAAAATCAGGCCCTTGGCTGCATGAGGATCGATGGTCAAGTCGTTTGAAATCTGCCCGCGAAAGCCGCCGAACTCGCCGTCGACGGCGTATTTGAGCCAAAACGGCAAAATATCCGAACACAGCTCCGCTTCCACTCTCTGCACAAGGTCTTGCATGGTAAAGGTCTCCCTCTAGAAATCTAAATCACCCGGATGGGAACGGTATCAGAAGACAGGGAACAGGGATCTGGGAGCAACCTTGCTATTCCGGGTGTATGCGACTCGGGCACAATGCCGGGTTTCCCAGGTCTCGTATTTGAGACCTGGGATCGAACGCTATTGCACCGGCGCCCTCAGATATTGCTCGAACTGGGCAAGGATGCGGTTGTAAAGGTGTGTGCGCACATCCGGGCCCGCGATGGAGTGGGTCTTGCGCGGGTAAATCTGCAAGTCGTAAGTCAGCTCGGCCTCGATCAGCTTCTGGATGAACTGCACCGAATTCTCCATGTGGACATTGTCGTCGCCCGTGCCCTGGACAAGCAGCAAACGTCCTTTGAGGTTGGCGGCGGAGTTGACCACGGAAAAATCCTTGTAGCCGGAGGGAAACTCGGCCGGCTGGCTCATATAGCGCTCGGTGTAGATCGAGTCGTAGTTGCGCCAGTCGGTGACCGGGGCCACGGCAACCCCGGCGCGAAAGCGGTCGGAGTGAGTCATGGAGTAGAGCGTGAAGGTGCCACCCCAGCTCCATCCCCACCAGCCCAGACGCTTGCTGTCGAGTTGCGGATACTGAGCTAATACGGCGTCCACAACGGTCAACTGGTCTTCCAACTGGACCGGGCCGAAGTTGTGATACGCGGCCTGGGCGAAGTCGCGGCCGCGCATCCCGCTGCCCCGGTTGTCGGCGTGGAGCACGGCAAAGCCATGCTGGGCCAGGAGCTCGTCGAACAACAGGCTGTCGCCGCCCCAGCGATTTGAAACCGTCTGCGGCCCCGGGCCTCCGTAGGGATTCACGATCAACGGCACGCTGGCTGGGCTGCTCGTTCCTTCAGGCAGAAGCAGGGTGCCGTAGAGCGTGGACCCGTCGTGAGCCTTGACGGTGAGCTGCTCCGGCGCGCGGAGATGGTAGGGCTCCAGAGCCTTGGTCGCCCAGAACACATTGCACTTGCCCGGCGCCTCGCAAAGCCGCAGCGTGGGCGGCTCGAGACGGGTCGATTGGCGGTCAACGAAGGCTTCTCCTGCGGGAGCGAAGTTGCCGGCATGGGTTCCCGCCCCGGAAGACAGTTGCTTGCGTTGGCCGTCGAAGCCGGCCTGCCACAACTGCTGCTCTAGAGGGCTGCCTTCATTGGAGGTGAAATCGACCAGTTTGGCCTGGTGGTCGACCCGCGCAACTTCGGCCACGTCGAATTCGCCCTTGGTCAGCTGCCGGTCGAGCGTGGCAACGGTGGGGTTGGCCTGATCGTAGCGATAGAGATAAACGTGGTTATGGCCGTCTGTCCAATTGGTCAATACAATGGTGCCGAAACCAACCGAGATGTCGTAGTTGTCGTCAAGAAACTTGTCGTCGGTGAGCTGCAAGGCAGAGTGCGTCTGCCCGGTAGCGAGATCGGCGAAATAAAGATCGCGGTGCTTGTGGTCGCGCGTGACGGTCTCGATCCACAAGGTCTTGGGGTCGACCCAGCCAAAGCGGGGAATGTAGTCCTGGCCGGCCTGGATGGGCAACTTGATCCACTCGGTCTTGCCGCCATGCGCTGCGACTACCCCCACGCGCACATCGGGGTTGAGATCGCCAGGCTGCGGATAACGCTGCTGATTCACAGTGGCATGTGTGGGAATCCAGTCCTCGATCGGGTACTGGGGCACCGACGTCTCGTTCATCTGCAGATAGGCAAGGTTCTTGGAGTCGGGCGACCAGAAGTAGTTGCTGCGGGTTTCAAGCTCCTCTTCGTAGACCCAGTCCACTTCGCCGTTGAGTGTGGTTGGCCCCGGCGGAGGAGCCACAGACACAGTGGGCGTCCCCGCAACCTTCAAGGGCACTACCGACAGGCCGTGATCGCGCACAAACGAAACGTACTCGCCGTTGGGAGAGAATTTGGGGTCGTCGCCGGAAGCAACTCCGGCAAAGCCGATCTGCACTCCGGTGCCGTTGTGAAGGTCATAGATCCAGAGGCGGCCGTTGGAGTCGAACATCAGGTGGGCTGCGTCGGGTGCCCAGATATAACTGGCCATCTTGTAGCGGTCGCGGTGGTCGCGATCGGTCTCGGAAGCGGCCTCGCCCGAGAGCGCAGACAGCTTGGCGCGGCTTACCAGCACGTGAGGCTTTCCGGTTCCCGGATCCAGGTCGATCAGTTCGCCGCCATCCTCATAGGTGAGGTGTTTGCCATCGGGGCTCCAGGTGAGCCCCGCGGGAGGTGTCCCCGGTAACGACCCGTGGGCGAAGATGGCCTCGACTGTGAGCGGCTTGTGCGCGCTTTGGGCGAGTAGCGTGGCGGCAAAGAAGAGCACAATGGCTGAGATCGAAAAGCTGGATGTACGCGTCAATCGGGGGTCCTCCGGAGACGAAACCCGCTCAAGAAAGGGGTTCAAATGAGACGGGTATCAAGCAAGAAGTGTAAATCAAAGGGTTTGCGGGGTTGCGCGCAAAAGGTAGATGAAGTATGGTGCGGAACATGCAATGGGCAACTCCGGAAGAACGCACGCAACTTGGCCAAGCGCGGCGCAAGCAAGTGGGCCGCCAGGAACATAACGAATTCACGGCCAAGGGACGAAAGATCTCTGCGCCGAAATTACTGGACCGTTCCATGCGAGGCCGCGTGCCGGCGCTCGCCAAACTGAAATACGAACTGATGGCAGCGTCGCCGTTCGGCTACTTCCGCGGCGCGGTCCCGGTGATGGCCGCGGATCTCGCCATGCTGCCCAATACCGGCATCGTTGCTCAGCTTTGCGGTGACGCGCATGTGCGCAACCTGGGAGCCTTCGCCGCGCCCGACGGACGCCTGGTCTTCGACATCAACGATTTCGACGAGACCATCCGCGGGCCGTTTGAGTGGGATCTGAAGCGCATGGCCACTTCGCTGGTGCTGGCCGGACGCGCTTCGGGCCACAAGGAGGCTGCGGCGCGTCATGCCGTGGAGCAGTGCATCGATCGCTACGCTGCACAGATGCGCGCCTTCGCCGCCATGCCGAGCGTCGAGGTGGGACGCTTCCAGGTGCACAGGATGAACGATGTTGCACCGGTTCACAAGGCTCTGGTGAAGGCCGAGCGGGCCACGCCGCAACACACGCTGGAACAACTCACCGAGCCGGTACCGGATAAGCCGGGCGGGACCCGCCGCTTCAAGGAAATGAAGCCCATTCTGACCCGGGTTACCGGGACACAGGCGGCCGCGGTGATGGCTTCGCTCGGCCCCTATCGGGAGATGCTGGAGCCGCAGCGGCAGCACCTGTTGTCGCTCTATCGGCCGCTGGATGTCGCCTTCAAGGTGGTGGGTACGGGCTCGGTGGGACTGCGCGATTATTGTGTGTACTTCGAAGGCAACGGGCCGGGAGACCCGCTGTTTCTGCAGATCAAGGAAGAGCCTGCTTCAGGCTACGAGCCCTATTTGCCCGAGGCCCATGCGCCCCGCCAGAACGGCCAGCGCGTGGCCGAGGGTCAGCGCACCATGCAGGTGCAGTCGGACCCCTTTCTGGGCTGGACCCATATCGGCGCCCGCCACTACCTGGTGCGGCAACTCAACGATCACAAAGGCTCCATCGACCTGGAGGACCTAGCCAACGGAGGACTGCTGGCCTACGGCGAAGTCTGTGGCGAGCTGCTGGCGCGCGGCCATGCGCGTTCCGGCGATCCGCTGGTGATTGCCGGATATTTGGGCGCGGGAGACGGCTTTGCAGCGGCGCTGGGAAAATTCGGTTCGCTCTACGCCGACCAGACCGAAAAGGATTGGGAAGAACTGTGCCGCGCGCGCAAAGTGGAACCCAAGGCGCAGAAAGCGGCACGAAAGAAGGCGTGACGGGATCCGGGAGAGGTTTCCTTCCGGGTTTGTCCTGCCCTTTTGGGTCGCTGACAGCGGATTCCTTTTTCAGGGCAAGAACTATCGGCTCGGTTCCGCAGTGGCACATGGAACTCCGCAACTGAAGAACAAGCCGCGGCGTTCTCCGCAGCCTGTCGATGCAACCTATTTGAGTTGAAGGCGCGGACGCCGCCCTGAAACATGCTGTCGACTCCGTTCAAATGTCTGGATTGGGGCCACGAATTCCTTTTGAGGCGGCCGAATTGGCGGATAATTGATTCATCCGGTCACGTCTGGAACATAGCACCCGCCTTGAGGCGCAGCAGGGCCGAACTGAATCCTTTCCCAGCCGCACATAGCTCCGGGACCCATCTTTCGCCGCATCTTCCAGAAGGAGAATCGCGAAAAGGCCTGAGCTGTAGCACCCATTGGAACCCGTTCGATAGGAGGACGAAATGAATCGCCGTACGTTTACGAAAGCCCTGGCGACCGCTGCATTCGCCGCCGCCGTGCCCTCGTTGCCGGCATCTGCCTTGAACCCCTCGGATTCTCCGCAGCGCAAAGACCCCTCGGCCCCGCCGTTTCCGCTTTCCGTGATGCTGTGGACGGTGTTTACCGGCAAACCTTTTGAGGAGCGTTTGGCCAAGGTCGCCGAGGCCGGATACACCAACGTAGAGCTGGTGGGCGAGTACAAAGACTGGGGCGGCCCTGAATTCTCCAAGGCCAACGCCGCGAAAAAGCGCCTCGGCATCAGCTTTGACGCCACCGCGGGACTGGAGAACTTCGTAGGAAACCCCGCAACCACCGACGATTTGCTGGACGAGCTGGGGCGGGCGCTGATTCCCATGGACGCCATCGATTGCCCGGCAATGATTGTGCTATCGGGCAACGTGATTCCAAGCCTCACCCGCGAAGCGCAACATGCCGCTTGCATCAACTCGCTCAAGCGGGCCGCGGCCTTTGTCGACGGACGCGAAATCGCCGGCCAGCCGGTGCGGTTGCTGCTGGAGTGCATCGACCCGGAAGAGAATCCCAAGTGCTTTCTGCAGTCGGCCTCCGAGGCCCTGGAGATTGTGCGCGCCGTCAATCACCCGCAGGTCCAGTTCCTCTACGACATCTACCATGAGCAGATCGCCGAGGGGAACCTGATCGAGAAGCTGGAGAAAAACATGGATCTGATCGGCCTGATTCACGTGGCCGACGTCCCCGGTCGTCACGAGCCCGGCACCGGCGAGATCAACTACACCAATATCTTTCGCAAGCTGGTGCAGTTGAATTACAAACGCACGGTAGCCATGGAGTTCAAGCCCTCGGCCGACTCGGTGACCGCGTTGCGCGCCGCCAAGGCAATGGTGATGGGAGCGGTGTAGGACCCTATCGCCGGCGGTACACGTCGTACCCGTGCAACTGGGTGTCGAGGGTGAAGTCCTGCAGGAACATGTCGAGCGTGACTTGCCGCTGCGGCATGGGGTCTTCCCTGATTTGCAACTGGCGCTTGACCACCAGCCAGCGGATATTCCGTGCACGGGCCAGCGCGACCGTCTGTTCCGGTGAGTACGGGTCGGTGGTGGGGTCGAATAGAAGCACCGGGAACTGCGGCACACGGCCCGTTGCAAAATAGAACGGGTCTTCGCCCGGCAATAGAACAACGCCGTCGGACAAAGGTATCTTCGCGGCGGCAAACCGCAGCAACTCCTCGAACTCCGGCAGATAAGGACCAGGCGTCGCCATGCCCGCGAGCTGTGGTAGGGTGGCGTGGATCGCTGGCCCGTCCGGCAGTTGCACATAAGAGAGCCGCTCCTCGCTCGCCGTGTAGAATCCGCCACAAACCAGAAGCACCGTCGCAATTACCCCGGCAAGGACCGGCGCGACGGGAAGCCCCCGAAACTCCCGGTCCGACGGACCGGTGCTCTTCTGGGTCAAAGTTCCAAGAAATGCAATCAGCTCCGCAATCAGCAAAATCAGCAGCGGCCAGATGGCGTGGGTCGACCCCCACAATTGTTGCGAGAGCAGCGTTCCATTGATGGCCACCAGCACCAGCGCCGGAAGCAGCATGCGCAGCCCAGGTTTGCGCCAAAGTTGAAACAGGGTGAGCGCCGCCGACAGTATAAGCAGAAGAGGCCACACCAGCAGCAGCGCGTCGCCGCGTTCGTCGGCATCGTCGAACAGGAAAAGCGAAGCAACAGTCCACAGAAAGGGCGCAGCCAGCAAGCCAAGCGCCTCAAGGTACGTCCAGCGGGCTTGGCTGCGAAAGCGCATCAGCAACAACGCCGCCGCAACACAAGGCAGCATCCACACGAGCGAGGGCTGCAGGTAGACGGCCAGCATGTCTCTCATTCCGGGCATCCGGCGCTGGGCGGCGAACCGGATCGTCCAGTGCAGATAATTGCCCAGCCCCGCAGTGAAATGAATCGCCAAGACAGCGGTGAACAGCGTCGCCGCCATTCCGGCCAGGATGGCGAATAACCCTGAATTTCCAGGTCCGTCGGCGCCCGCCGGGTGCCCCACCCTCGCCGCGCTCTTGTATTTGCGGCTAGGGTGGGATACCGCAAAACTTCCATTACCGAAACGGTGAAAATACTCTCCCTTCGCCGCCATGAGCAGGACGATTGCCGCGACTGTGAACAGCAGCAAGGGCAGCCCCATGTTCTGTTTGAAAAACAGCGGCACGGTGATGGCCGCGCCGGCCGTGAAACCAGCAAGAAGCTTTGGCGAAGAAGAAGTTACGAGGCCTGCGTCGGGCGTCAACCGCTGCAATAGCAGGAGTCCCACCAGGACAGAAAAGGCACAGTCGCAGTCGTAGGAGGGATGGGGAAAGATGCTGTAGAGCCCAAGAACGCTGAGAGGCGCCGCCAAGACAAGAGACACGGGCCACGCCGAGGTCACGCGCCCCCGCAGCGTATGCAGGACGATGCGCCAGGCCACCACAGTTCCCAGGCCGCCAATCGAGGCGGCATAAAGCACGTGGTAGAAGTAAACCCGCCCGCTGATCCGCATGATGGCAGCTTGAATGAGGAAAGTCAGCGGTGCGTGCACGAAGGGGAAATCGCGATAGGGCATTTGTCCTGCGGTGATGCGTGCGCTGCTGTCGAGTACGTAGCTCAGGTCCCACAAGACGGCTACGTGCGCGTTCTGCCACAAGACGACGGCTGCCGTTGCGAGAAAAAGACCGGCCGCGCCGAGAAGGTCGCGGAGACTCCAGCGTGGAGTGGGCGGCGCGGATTGGATTGCGGAATTTGCCATCGGTTCGACCGTCTCAAGGCCAAGCTTCAGGTTATCAGGAGGATCGGGACTGCCTGGTCTCGGTCGGAACGGCTAATCAGTCGAATCGCTTTGGGTTGCCGCCCTTCCCTCTACAATGAACCGGTATGCCCACAGCCGTTCGTTCGCACGCAAAGATCAACCTTGGCCTCTATGTCGGTGCACCGCGCCCGGATGGGTTCCACGCCCTCTGCACCGTGTACCAAACACTGGAACTCTATGATGTGGTCACGGTGACGGCCCACCCCGCAAAGGAAACGGTACTGCGCCTCACCTCCAACGACCAGCGTGTGCCCACCGACAATCGCAATACCGCCTGGAAGATGGTTGCCCTGGCTCTGGAAGCGGCACAGCTCCACTTCAACGTCGAGGTGGAGATCCACATTGAGAAGCGACTCCCCGTCCAGGGTGGGCTGGGTGCGGGCTCTGCGAATGCGGTTGCGGCCCTTATCGGATTGGAAAGGGAGCTGAGGATGGTGGAAGAACTCCGTAGCCTTCCTCCCTTCGGCCAAGTTGCGCAAAGAGACTGGCATGCCCAGCGTCTCGCCATTGCCGCCCAGGTCGGTTCCGATGTGCCCCTATTCTTGATTGGCGGCACGGTTCTGGGTCTCGACCGCGGCCAGCAAGTCTTTCCCCTTCCCGACATCGAGCCGGTGTGGTGCGTCGTCGCCATTCCCGCCGTAGGCGTCTCCACCCCCAAGGCCTTTTGCGACTGGGATGCCCTGTGCGCGGCCGAGGGTTTGACCGTCGAGGCCAGTGCGGATAAACTAAATGAGTTGAGCCGCGCCTATGCCAGCGCCTTTGCGGGAGCAATCCCGGAAGGCCAGCAGGGAACAGGCTCCTCCGGTGTTCTTGCCGATGGCGAGAACCTGGCCGGACCACAAGAGTCCGTGCTTGTCCGCACCGGGATCAGTAGCTGGATACAGAACGACTTTGAACGTGTCGTCTTTTCCCAGTACCCCCCCCTTGCAGAGATCAAGCATGTTCTTTTGGGCTCCGATACCCCGGAGGCAGCCCTCCATGCTTCGCTGTCAGGGTCCGGATCGGCGCTCTTCGGGTTGTACCAGACCCGCGGAGATGCAGAAGCTGCCCGAGTTCGATTGGGCCGGTTGCGAGCGAGCGGTGTCGAGAGCTTCTTGACGCGCACTCTGCCGCGCTCGGCCTACTGGCGCGAGATGCTTCTGCCTTAAGCAAGTTCGCCGGTGACTGTGGCGCGAGAGAAACTCGCCTGCGGTGGCCGCATGTTGGGCGATCGTCTAATGGCAAGACAGTGCCCTTTGGAGGCACTTATCCAGGTTCGAATCCTGGTCGCCCAGCCAAATTTGCAACGTTGACACCGGACTAGCAGCCAAAGCCAACCAGCTTGGAGGGTGCTCGGAAATGGAAGCGGAGATTTTGACACTGACGGCAGAGGAACAGCAGGGAAGCGCGCAAGGCGCGGCACGGGACGTTGCCGCAAAAGACGGCGTGCTGAGCGCGGACGCCAAAGGACGAGAGGCCAAGCCGGCCATCGAACGCAAGCGGACCCGCAACCTGAGTGAAGACAAGCGCTTCAAGCTGTTCAGCGGCACGGCCAACCGGCCCCTGGCCGAAGAGATTGGCCGCCACATCGGGGTTCCGGTGGGCGAAGCCAAGATCCAGCGCTTTGCCGACGGCGAAGTCTACTTCCAACTTCTAGAGAATGTGCGCGGCGTGGATGTTTTCGTCGTACAGCCCACCTGCTATCCGGTCGATCAACACCTGGTTGAGTTGCTGGTCATGATCGATGCCCTCAAGCGCGCCTCGGCAGCCAGAATCACCGTCGTTGTGCCGTATTACGGCTATGCCCGGCAAGACCGCAAGGACCGTCCCCGCGTGGCCATCAGCGCCAAACTCATTGCCGACCTGCTGACCACCGCCGGCGCCAACCGCGCTCTGTTTGTTGACCTTCATGCAGCGCAGATTCAGGGCTTCTTCAATATTCCGGTCGATCATCTGTTCGCCAGCCCGGTGCTGGTAAGTTATTTCCGCGAAATGAAGCTGCCCAACCTGACCGTGGTTTCGCCGGATGCAGGCGGCGTGGAGCGGGCGCGTTTCTTCGCGCAGAAGATCGGCGCGCCCCTGGCCATTGTGGACAAGCGCCGCACCGACATCAACGTCACCGAAGTGATGAACGTGATCGGCGACGTAAAGGGCAAGACCTGCCTCATCATCGACGACATCATCGATACCGCCGGCACGCTGGTAAAGACCGTGGATGCATTGCTTGAAGCCGGTGCGGGAACCGTTTATGCCTGCGCCAGCCACGCCGTGCTTTCCGGCCCGGCCATCGATCGCATCGCCGCATCGCGCCTGGAGCAACTGGTGGTAACCAACACCATTCCGCTGCGCGAGCCGGCCCAGAGATTGCCCAAGATCAAGGTGCTCACCGTCGCTGGCCTGCTGGGTGCGGCCATCGAGAGCATCCACATGGAAACCAGCGTGAGCACGCTGTTTTCTTGAGAAGCAGCTTCTACCTTTTAGCAGGCTCACTGGAGATTCCGGCCTTCTGGACTACAACGGAGGCCGCAAAGAACGGACCGGATTGCGCGGTTGGTCAATTCGGTTCGCAACGGCAACAAGCAGCCAAGAGCGAATCAAAGCTGCTTTTCACAAAGGGAGCGGGAGCTAACAGCTAGAAGCTAGAAGCTGCTTTTCCGTGCCCGATACCAGGAAACGAGAGAGAAATGCCAGAAGTAGTTGTAGCCAAGGCCCGCGAGGGCCATTTCACCAAAAATGCAGCCCGCCGCGTGCGCGTTGCCGGCAAGATCCCTGCAGTTCTCTATGGCGCCGGATTCGATCCGATCGCCCTTGAAGTGGAACCCAAGCAGATTTCCCGGATCCTGTTCTCCGAGGCCGGACACAACTCGATCTTCGACGTGGAGATTGCCGGCCAGACCGGTGCCAAGGCCATGATCGTCGACTGGCAGCGGGAACCGATTAACGACCGCCTGATCCACATCGACCTGAAGCGGATCGCCATGGACAAGACTCTGCGCGTCAAGGTTCGCATCAAGCTCGATGGCATCCCCATCGGCGTGAAAGCTTCCGGCGGCATTCTGGACCAGGTGTTGCGCGAAGTGGAAATCGAGTGCCTGCCTGCCGACATCCCCAACCACATCGACGTGGACGTGAGTGAGCTCGCGATGCACAGCGCGATTCGCGTCAAGGATCTGCCGCACGCCGGCACCATCAAGTACCTCAAGGCCGAAGATGCGACCGTGGCCCACGTGGTCTCGATTCGTGAAGAAGCAGCGCCTGCTGCGGATGCTGCCGCTGCAGCGCCTGCAACCGGCGAGCCGGAAGTGGCCAAGAAGGGCAAACCGGAGGATGCAGCCAAGGCTGCGGATGCCGGCGCCAAGAAGCCTGCGGCGAAGAAGTAAGCTTTGGCCGAGGCAAGCGAATCCCGACACCCCGGCGAGCCAAGACCGCTTGCCGGGGACTCCGGGGCCAGCAAGCGCCGTGGTCCCTTTTTGGTGGTGGGATTGGGCAACCCCGGCTTGGAGTATCTGTGGACCCCGCACAATGCGGGGTTCATGGCCATCGATCGCATCGCTCAGCAAGAAGGCGTTGTGGTTCAAAACCGGCGCTGCCGGGCTGCCACCGCGACCTGCCGCATAGCAGGCCGTCAAGTGGTCCTGGCCAAGCCGGAGACATTCATGAACTTGAGCGGGCTGGCAGTGGCCGCTTTGGTTCAGGAGTTTGAAGTCGATCCAGCCAAGGATCTGCTCGTGATCTACGACGAGCTCGATCTCGCCCTGGGGACCTTCAAGATCAAGGAACGCGGTTCGCCGGCAGGACACAATGGCGCCCGCAGCATCACGGGGGCGCTGGGCAATCAGGAATGGTTGCGCCTGCGCATCGGGGTAGGTCCGGATCTGCCGCCGGAGGCCCTGGCGGCAGGTGCTGGCAGACGTCCCGGCAAGGACTATCTGCTCTCGCCCATGCGCAAGGCGGATTTGACGGTCCTGGACGAGGTTTTGGACCGGGTAGCAACGGCCACGCGGCGCGTCATCGATGAGGGACCGGCAGCCGCGATGAACGAGTTCAATCGACGCGAGTAAAACAGCTCCGGTCGAGCACGCAGCAAGGCAGCACCCGGCCAAGGCATTTGCCGGCGGGCAGGGGATGAAAGCAAGGCTGGAATGCGAAGCGAGGCTTCGCGGGTCCAGCGGAAAAGGAATTCAGATGTCACGTGTGTATGAGGTTATGTTCATTGTTCGGCCAGACGTGGTCGAAGAGGATAGCGACAAGCTTATCGCCGGCTTTTCCGCGACCGTTACCGGTGGCGGCGGAGTAGTCAAGACCGTCGAGAAGATGGGTCGCCGCAAGTTGGCCTACACGGTGCGCAAGTTCAACGACGGCTACTATGTTCTGCTGACCATCGAGGCCAATGGGGCCGTGGTTCTGGAGCTTGAGCGCCGTCTGCGCGTCACCGAACCGGTGATCAAGTTCATCACCGTGCGCATCGACGAAGAAGAAAAGCGCCTGGCCAAGGTGAAGGCCCTGCGTGGCGTGCGCCGCAAGCCGGAGCCCGTGGCTTCCGTCGCTGCTCCCGTTCCCGCTGCCCCTGTCGCCGCTCCAGTCGCCGCCGCTCCTGTGGTTGCAGCCCCGGTTGCAGTCGCGCCCACGGCAGAAGTTGCAGAGCCGGTTCAAGCCGCCGTCTAGCAAGGTTGTCACCAAGCGCCGCAGCCAGACCCCTCGTAGCAGGGAACCGGCTCCGGCCCGATCCACATTCCCGAGCGTCCACAAACGATTCTCCGGGACTGAAGAGAGTGAAGAGGAAACACCATGTCTGAAGAGACCCCTGGAAAGGCGCCCGAGTCGGGCGCATCGCACGCACCTCACGCCCCATCGGGGCCGGGTTCCGGCCCGCGTCCGGGCGGACGGCCCTCCGGTGGACCCGGCGGCCGCGGCAAGTTCTTCCGCCGCAAGAAGGTCTGCAAGTTCTGCACCGAGAAGATCGATGCCATTCCTTACCGCGACGTCCGCCTGTTGCAAGGCTTTGTGGCGGAGCGCGGCAAGATCGTGCCCCGGCGCCTGACCGGCGTCTGCACCACCCACCAGCGCCGCCTTACCCGCGCCATCAAGCAGGCCCGGAATATCGCCCTGCTGCCGTTCGCCACAAGGCACTAGGTTCCGGTTGTCGCCCGCCCCCATCGGGGCCGCTCCCTGGCAACGTGGAGCGGCCTGATTGAATCCGATTCGGCAGGCGACACGTTACCCAAAGCCGATTGAGAATCCTGCGTGGTCCGGCCTCGCCGCTGCCCTTGAATGAAAAGGCCAGAAAGCACCCGGCACCCGCCCGTAACACTGGAGAGTTCCAAATGGAAGTAATCCTGAAAGAAGACGTAGCCAATCTGGGCCACCGCGGAGACGTGGTCAAGGTCGCAGACGGCTATGGCCGCAACTTCCTGCTGCCGCGCAAGCTGGCCATGCAGGCCACCCTGGCCAACAAGGCTGTCATCGACCAGATGAAGAATGCCGCTGCCCGCCGTTCGGCCTCAGAGAAGGCCGTGGCAGAGCTGTTGGTCGCCAAACTCGAGCCCCTCGTGCTCAGCTTCACTCGCAAGTCGGGCGAAGCTGGACACCTGTTCGGCTCCGTCACCTCGGTCGACATCGCCGCTGCCCTTGAAGCCAAGGGCTTTGAAGTCGATCGCCGCAAGATCCAGTTGGACGAGCCCCTCAAGAGCGTGGGCGATTTCACCGTAGCTATCAAGCTGCATCGTGAAGTCGTTGCGCACATCAAGGTCACGGTTGTGGCCGAAGCGACCGAGGAAGTGCCCGTCGCGGCAGAAGCCGCAGCCAGCTAGATCGCAACCCGCTTTACCCACCCGCCTCTCGGCTCGCCGGGGGGCGGTGGTGTGTTTTGCTTCTTACGTTGGCTGGCCTAAAAACTCCGAACCCGGGCTTGGCGCACCGCCTTTCAACGGATACGGCGTCACCTCATCGTCCTCTTCCGGACATCGCCTCGACGTCTTGCTTGCCAACAGTGAAGGTGACCGTCCCCGGAGCCTGCTCCATATACCAAGGAAAGTGAGTTTGTGATTTCGCTTCAAATATGGCTTCCTCCCTGGCTTTCTGGTTGCGCTCGACTTTGAGCCACACGAGCCCAAACAAAAACACGCCATTTGCGAGTAAGGCCATCAAAGCCAAGCCCAAAATCAGACCGGTCATGGTCTTCTCCTCTCCAGTGTGATGCCACCAACGAGGCATCCGATTGAAATAACCAATGTGGCGATCAGCACGACCAACAATCGCTGGGGATCAAGGTCATAGCCTTTCCACACCTCCAGCGGAACGAAAACCAAGACCAGGACTGCCACTTCTCTCAGGAATTCCCCGAGCATTTCCGAAACAGATCTCTTTTCGCTTTGGGACACCGTTCAACCCACCTCCGGGAGTTGCGCAAGTGTAAACAATCACGCGCTCGCATCGACAGAG
>Ga0181520_10002820_pt1 | contig 31634 bp, 33 predicted proteins | sample PEATcosm2014_Bin_29_FD_132451 | JGI IMG/M metagenome (GOLD analysis project Ga0181520, IMG submission 132451) | Peatland microbial communities from MTU Mesocosm Facility, Houghton, MI, USA - PEATcosm2014_Bin02_30_metaG | ecosystem: Environmental > Terrestrial > Soil > Wetlands > Peat | place...
AAAATCGCAGCCTATAATCAACATCGTTGGCTCCTCTTCTCCGGTCTTCTGATTCCTTCGACAAGAACAGACTACCCCCGAACGGAGCCAACGTTGTTATGAGATCAAGCGCAGCGAAGGACCTCGGGGTGCTCTTGCTCTTGCTTCCGGTTGTCATTCCGAGCGCAGCGAGGAATCCCACCGCCGTTGAGATATGCTAACCGGCCCCAGGTACACTTCGGCCCCCAGCTGCCTTAACGGTTCCGCTCCACGATTGTGAGTCACTTGGCAATTTGCTACAGCTAATTTGCCGCAGTCACACCAAACTCTTCCACTTTGAGCTGTATATGTCGTTTCTTCTCGAAGTCCTTGGTGACCGAAATGGTTCCCGATACTGCAAACTTTGAATACGTCTCGTCTTTCTTCACCACCAACTGAATCTTCTGGAACTGCTCAGGGCTTAGGGCTGCTGCGCCCACAGTCGTGTTGGCCGTAACCTTTGTTTGCCAAGAAGCGTCGTTATCCACAACAACGTACCAGCCCATCGGCAGATTTGAAACTGCCTGTACTGTGCCAGCGGTGACGTCAATCTCAAAGGAGACGACCCGCTCACCAGCGGACGTTTTCAGCAGCGGTACGGAAATCGAATACGTGCTTCCTGATGGGGCATTCGCACCATGCAGTGCAGCCACGCTTGAGCTAATGACAAGCAGGAGAACGGTCGCAATAGTAGTGAGTCTCACGCCCAGCACTTTAAGCCGAATGCAAGGCAATTTCACTCACCATCTCCAATCCTGAGCCGGGGGTGTATCTTTGTCCTCGCTCGCTCCTACGTCTCAATCGAAATATGCGCCACCCGCCCCACCACGTAGTCCGCAAATGTCTCGCCTCTGCCCAGTTCAACATATCCCAGTGCGCACTCCTGGTTCTGCGGACGCAGCGTCAGCAGGTTGCCTTGCAGCTCAACGTAGCGAACCTTCCAGCTTTCCCCGCTCTTCACCACATACAAATTCGGCTCCCGCCGCCTATAACAGTTCAGCGAATTGTAGTGACGGTCAATCAGCAGCGTCGCTCCCGGCAACAGCCTCGGACGCATCGCCACCCCCGAGTCCTTGTCCGTCTTCATCAGCACAAAGCGCTGCCAACTCCTGCGCTGGCTCGCCATCTCCGGACGCATCCGCCGCAGAAAGCTTTTCTTGAAATGCAGATACTCCACAATCTCAGCCAAGCTGAAATCGCTCTGCAACAACGCTCCGGCCGCCACCAGCGGAACCGAATCGAATGCCGCCGGGTCGCTGGCTTCCGGAGCTCTCCGCCGTGGCTCCGGCATAAGGTTTGTCACATCCAGACGCAGGACCTCCATCACCCGGTCCATCGCCTCAATGCTCAAGCCCCTGCGTCCGTTCAGGAAATTAGAGATGTGGGCTTGCCGGAAGCCCGCGCGAATCCCCATCTCCGTTCCCGTCAGCTCACCCGCCTCAATGCGCTCACGCAGAATATCCCGCAAGCGGTTCTGTAAGTCTGAAATCACCATCGACACCCCTCGATAGATAACTTGAAGATATCGATATATAGCTTAAAGATATTCATCAAACTTTAGTAACAACTTAAAGTAATAATTTTTATTGACTTCCTGCTCGGCTACGCTCAATGTTTCCCCAATACAAAAAAACGAATGGGCCAGGAGCAGTGCATGGAAGTCGGCACAATGTCGTCGCATAAATCCGCCTTTGTCGAGTTTCGCCGCAAGGTTCGCAACTTTGAACCTCTTGCGTTCAGCGTCTCCCAGCTTCCCCGGAAGATACCTTTCACCGGTCGCCCGGGCGTCGTCATGCACAACAGGTCTGTCCTCAACTCCCGCGGTGAAGCAGGTTACTTTAGATGTCGTGTTATGTACAGGTTGACCTGATCCTGACCCGCGAAAAAACCTTGTGGTTGGCGGCGAACCCATTGCAACTCGCCGCTTCCATTACTTGCTAAGCAGGTCATCGCAATTCAATCGAGCCCTGTCGCAGGCAGTGGCACAGTCTTGCATGGAGTCCAACTCCCCGCAATCTGCGCCTTCTGCCGGCGCCAGGGATTTCACTTTAATAAAAAGAGGCTATCGAATGATGGTGAATGCAAAATCGGAATCGTTACAGCTACGCAACATGGAACTCAAATACTGCGAACGTTGTGGAAACATCTGGCTACGCCGTTCCGGCAGCGGGCACACACGCTGCGCACCCTGTGCCAAGGCGGAAGCTTCGCTTCTTCTGGACAGTCCGGGCGCCTTTCTGCAACTCTGGAGCCGCATTCGCGCGGAGGTGCAGGCATGACCGTCAATGCTGCTGGCGGTGGATTGCACGTCGTATCCACCGCGCACAAAAAGCAGGCTGGCGGCGCTGACCTGGCCGCTTATCGTCCTTACACCCGGGCTCTTCTGCGGCGCTACTTCCGCATGGCAGTCGATATCGGCCGTCTACCTAGTATCCTCGGAGGACTTTGCTTCCGCGCCCGCGTCAGCTCTTACCGGCTGAACACCTTCGAGGATGCCGTCATCTTCGTCCACGACATTGAACGCGTCTTCGATCGCATCAAGCGTCAGTCCATGGAGATCATCGCGGGCGTCATCCTGCTCGACTACAGCATCCCCGAAGCAGCTCTCCGCCTCGGCATTACCGTGCAACGCGCCGAGCGCCGTTACGCTGCCGCGCTCGACTCTCTCTCCGCCGTCCTGCTTGAGGTCGGCTTGCTCCGTCCCGTCTTTACCGATGCCGATGGAGACAACATCAACGCTGCAGCTTCCGGCGATATCCTTCCCCCCAGGAAACCGCCGCTCTCGGTCAGGATCGAGGCTCAGGCACCGCTTCGGCGCCAGGCTTCCACGTCCGAGATAGGATAATTGAAACGGGGGAGCCGGCATCTCTGCCAGCTCCTCGCCTCCTCGCGGCTGCCAGCGACCGGCCCACATCCTTCACTAAGCCCCCGGCAATCCGTTCCACACTCTTCTTCATATCGCTATATCTGTTATGATCGGCACCGCGCCACCTCTTCATCAGTCAGCGCACCGTTTTTTCACTTCAGCCCGGAGAATTCCCGTGAGCGATACCCCTGAGACTCCCATTCTTTCTGCTCCACCCATGCGTCGCGATGAAGAAATCGCGCTTGAAATGATGAAGTTCGTCGCCACCACCACTGGCTTCGGACGTACCGGAACCCCGGGTGCGGGCTTCCAGGGCGGAACCGTCTCACGCGCCGAAGACTACGCCAAGCATCTCATCGATCTCTACGGCCAGTGCCTCGACGCCATTCGCGCCAAGCGCTAGAGCGGTTTCGGAGATGCTATGTCGCGAAGCCGTCTCTGCCGCCACTCAATGAGGGATGCTCTCCGTCTTTTCACGGCCACCACCACGTGGCCCAAGGCTTCTATTCTAGATTGCCAGATTCTCCATCGCGCCAGCAGGCCGCAACTCAGATGAGCTTCTCTGGAACAGTCGCTACTCTTGTAATTCGCGGCCAAGGCCACATTGCCAACCGCGTTGCACTCAGCGCTTCCAGTCGTCAATTGAAGCTCCTGGGAGTCTCGCCTGCCACCATCCGGCTGTCCGTCGGTATCGGCCCCCATCGATGATCTGGAACAGGCATTTTCCCAGCCATTACCACCGCGACAATAGATCACCCCACGTACGTTAGAGAAAAGTATATAGTCTCTAATTCCGCGCAACCATTACCGAAAGAGTAAATACGGGTCTTTCAACGATTGACCCTTCTGTGAATCGTTCGTAGATTTAAGGAAGCGCGTGCCACGGGGGAAAATTTGCCACCGCAGGCACTTCGCACAAACTAATGAATTCTCTTTATCGCTCCGTCCTGCCGATTTTGATGCTCGCTTCGCTATTTCTCGCCTCCTGTGGAACGGAAGAAAAACCGTCCTCTTCCCTGCCTTCCCCGCAGGCCACTGCGCCGTCTCTTCCCGCGCCGCCGCCGCGACCGGTGCCGAAGTCGGCGCCCGCGCACCCTGCGGCCGCTCCACGGCCTGAAACCGTAGAGCAGTTGATCGCACGCGCCGAAGCCGAGTACGCCCGCGGCCAAGCCAACTATGCCGCCGGTCACCTGGAAGCCGCCAAAGACAACTTCGACACGGCCTTCAATCTTCTGCTGCGCGGTCCCGTCGGAGTGCAGAATGACGAGCGCCTGCAGAGTGAATTCGACAAAATCGTAGAGGCCACTCACGAGTTGGAACTGCAGGCGCTGAAGCTGGGCGACGGATTTACCGAACAACGCGCCGAGCCCGCGCCCATCGATGAGGCCAACAACATCACCTTCCCGGTCGATCCTTCGATCAAAGCCAAGGCGCAAGCCGAACTGGCAAACACCCACAGCGATCTTCCGCTGATGCTCACCGATCCGGTGGTCAGCTACATCAACTACTTCTCTAGTGGTGGACACGGCACAATCGAGCGCGCGCTGATTCGTCGCGGTCGCTACAGTGACATGATCTCGCGTGTCTTCCGCGAAGAGGGCGTGCCGCAAGACCTGATGTTCCTGGCACAGGCCGAATCCGGCTTCCAGCCGCTTGCCCTCTCCCGCATGGGAGCGCGCGGGATGTGGCAGTTCATGCCGTGGGACGGCGTACACGCAGGCCTGCAGCACAACTGGTGGGTCGACGAACGACAGGACCCGGAGAAGGCCACGCGCGCCGCCGCCCGCCTGCTCAAGGATCTCTACAACCAGTTCGGCGACTGGTACCTGGCAATGGCGGCATACAATTCCGGGCCGGGCACCGTGCAACGCGCGGTGCAGCGCACCGGCTACGCTGACTTTTGGGAACTGTATCGCCGCAACGTGCTGCCGAATGAGACGCGCAACTATGTGCCAATCATTCTGGCCATGACCATCATGGCGAAAAACCCATCGCAGTATGGTCTGGATCATCTCGCATTGGACTCGCCGATTTCCGCCGATACGGTACGCATCCACTACCCCATCGATCTGCGCCTCGTTGCCGAGTGCACAGACTCCTCCACGGCGGTGCTGCAGGAGCTGAATCCGAGCCTGCTGCGCATGACCACCCCGAAGGACATGGATTTTGACCTGCATCTGCCCCGGGGGATGGCCGCAAAATTCGAAAAAGCAGTCGAAGCAATTCCAGAGGAGATGCGGGTTTACTGGCGATACCACCGGGTGGAAAACGGGGAGACCTTGGACGAGATCGCGCGCCGCTACCACACCACGGCCACCGCCATCGCCGAAGCCAACAACCTGGAAGGCACCGAGCTGGCCAGGGACAGCAAGCTCATTATTCCGGTCTCCCCGGCCAAGGCCGCGCCCGCTGAAGCGGGAAACCACACTGCGGCCGTGGGCTACAGCACACATCCTGTACGCTATACGGTGCGGAAAGGCGACACCGTTCTGTCAGTGGCAGACGATTTCGGCGTTCCATCCGAAAAGGTCCGGCAGTGGAACCGGCTGAAAGGCAATGCGCTTCGTGCGGGACGATCTCTGACGATCTTCAAGCCGTCCGGCGTAAAACCAACCTCTGCTGCCAACCGGCCTGGAAGAGGCGCAAAGGCCACTCAAGCCAGAAGCGGCCACGCTGCTCATGCAACCGCTAAAACCTCCGCGAAAGGAAACTCCTCCAGCAAATCCGGCCAAAGGGCATCCGTCACGAAGAAAGACAAAGCGGACAAATCAGCGGGAACGGCGCCTTCCAGAAGAAAAAAGCCAAAGCAGCAAGGCTGATTTCCAGGAATTTAATGCAGCTTCGCCGATCAAATGTCTCATTCCATTGCATCGTGAACAAGGCTGAGTTATTGTGTTCGGGTGCGGGGGCGTGCACTTTGTGAAAGCATCGCGCACGCGTTAGCCAAAGAAGCGGCAGCAGTCGTGTTGTACCTGTGCTCAGCAGTCCGCGGGCGCGGAGCGGCAAAAGATACCAGGAGGAGACATGACGTTCGACGAGACTCTCTACGGTCGCAGCAGTGATGATGGTGATGAGTTCGGTGATAACGAAGCATTCGACGACGTAAACGACGAAGAGGAAGAGGAACTGGAAGACGAAGAGGACGAAGCCGAAGAACAGGAACTTGGCCACGCTGAAGACGAAGCGGTAGCTCCTTCCGCCAGCCGGGCTCAGCGCGACGAGGAAGCCAACGAAACTCCAGCCGTGCAGGCACCTCCGGTAAAGAAGCCTGCAAAGAAAAGCGCAAAGAAGGCGGCGAAGAAGACTGCGGTCAAGAAGGTGGCCGCCAAGAAACCCGCGAAGAAGGCCGCCGAAAAGGTTGCGGTGAAGAGCGTAGCCAAGAAAGCTGCCAAAAAGGCCGCCAAGAAAGCACCTAAGAAGGCTGCCAAGAAGGAATCCAAGCCTGCTAAAAAGGCAACGAAGAAAACGGTCAAAAAGGCTTTGAAGGCGGTGAAGCAGCTCGCCAAGAAGGACGGCAAAAAGAAGGCTGCCAAAAAGCCTGAAAAGAAGGCAAAAGGCAAGAAGGGGAAGAAAAGCAAGAAGTAGCTAGCCCAGAGGTTCTAAAAGGCCGCGGAGCAACTCTGCGGCCTTTTTTATTTTGGATTGCAAAAAGTAAACCCCAGCCGGAATTGCGGCTGGGGTTTGGCTTGCCAGGAGAGCGCGCTAGGCGGCTGCGGCTGCCTTCTGGTCCTGTTTTGTGAGTTGCTCGATGGCACGGCGAAGTTGTTCATCGGGCTGATTCTTCTGAGGCTCCGCCTTCTCGCTATCATCAGGAGTGACGTCGGTATCCTCCGGTGCGACAAAGTCATCCGTCTTGTCGGCCACCAGAACGTTGGGCGTGATAGCCACGTCTTGAATCGCCTTGCCGCCCGGAGTGTAGTACTTGGCAATCGAGAGGATCAGCGCACCTCCATCCTGAAGATCGATAGTTTTCTGAATGGAGCCTGCGCCGAAGGTCTTGTCTCCCAAAACATCGCCACGCGCGTTGTCCAGAATCGCGCCGGCAACAATTTCAGCGGCTCCAGCAGTGGTTTTATTAACAATCACCACCAACGGTAGAGTGGAGATTGCCTTCGCCGGATCGGCGGTAAAGTTCTGGCGAGGATACTTCTGCCCCTCCACGTAGGCAATCTGCCCATGATTCAAGAAGAGGTTCGCGGTAGAAACACCTTCGGCCGCTTCGCCATCGCCGGAGTTGCGCAGATCGAGAATCAGCTTCTTTGCACCGTTCTTCTGCAAATCGCGAATCCGCGCGGCAATCTCCTGGCTGCGGCCTTTGGGGAAGCCGTCGGCGCGAATGTAGCCAATCTGCCCGTCCAGCATACGCGACGAAACCGATGGGAATTTCACAATTTCGCGAGTGATGGAAATCTTTTGCGGCAGAGCTTTAGTGGGGCGGACAACGCTCAGATTCACCACAGAGCCCACCTGTCCACCGAGTAAACCATTGAGCTCGGCTAAAGACATTTCGCGGGTACTCTTGTCGTTCAAGGCTTCGACGATGTCTCCGGCAATAAGGCCGGCCTTGTCGCCAGGACCTCCCGGCACCACTGAAATGACATCACCATATCCGAAGCGCTTGGACACTGCGGCACCGATTCCAGCGGCGGGCTGTCCGAGCTGCTTGTAAAGCTTGTATTCGTCCGGACTCAGGTAGCTGGAGTTAGGATCGAGCGCCTCGAGCAGTCCATGCAGGGCTCCGTTGCTGACCTGCGGAATATTCGGATCCTCGACATAGTCGGATCTGATGCGCGACAGCACTTCGCTGTAGACACCGAGTTGGCGGTATGCACCGTCGTTCCCATTGCCAGCTTTGACGCCAACCGCGCCTGCAACGGCGAAGGCAAGGATGATAAACGACAACAGGAGGAGAGTTGTTTTTACGCTCTTTGACATGGACCCTTCAGAAGCCAAGACTATTTGCCATTATACGGCGGAAGCCATATCGGCTTGTGCTTTGTTTAGACGCACCAGAGAACGCGAAGGCGAAATGTATTTTTTCCGACCCCTGAGATTGTGTCTCCCCAGCCGCCAGGGCAATCCCGGCCCATACTTCCGGAGGTGAGTTCCAACCCGATACCAGACACATTGGCTCTGCTCACGATATGATCGCGCGGATACGGCAGCACTGGTTCTTCTGCCGCGTCGGCGGCATCTGAAATAGATGTTGAATGATCGAAAGTTCAGGTGCGTCTCGACGTAGCCGCATGGCGCACTGCATTATAGATAAGCATGGGTGCAGGGCATCTGCCCGCAATTCATAGAAGGATCGACCCAGGTAGCACCCGGCGGCGTGCCGGGGCAGAAAGGCAATTCACACTACATGTCAGCAAATGTGCAGCAACTTGAAACGGCGAAGCCATCGGCACTCGACCAGTTGTGCGTGAACACTATCCGGACGCTCTCCATCGACGCCGTTCAGAAAGCCAACAGTGGACATCCGGGAGCACCGATGGGGCTGGCTCCGGTAGCCTACGTACTTTGGGACCGCTTTCTGCGCCATAGCCCGACCGATCCGCGTTGGCCTAATCGAGACCGCGTGGTGCTCTCCGCTGGCCATGCCTCCATGCTGCTCTATTCGATGCTGCACCTGACCGGGTATGATCTTCCGCTCGCCGAAATTGAAAAATTCCGCCAGATCGGCTCGAAGTGTCCGGGCCACCCGGAGTACAACGTCACTCCCGGAGTAGAGACGACGACCGGACCGCTGGGACAAGGGGTTGCGAACTCCGTTGGCATGGCCATTGCCGAGCTCTGGCTGGCGGCACACTTCAATCAGGGCAACGACAAGATTGTCGATTACCGTGTGTACTCGATCTGCTCTGACGGCGACATGATGGAAGGGATCTCACACGAGGCCGCAGCTCTGGCCGGTCATCTGAAGCTGTCGAACCTGATCTGGCTCTACGACTCGAACCACGTTAGCCTGGACGGGCCGACGACGCTCGCCTACAGCGATGACGTGGAGTCGCGTTTCAAAGGCTATCACTGGAACGTGCTGACGGTGGACGATGCGAATGACCTGGATTCGGTGGAAGCGGCAATTCGCGAAGCACAGGAGGAGACTGCGCGGCCTACGCTGATCATCGTGCACAGCCACATCGGCTACGGCTCGCCCAACAAGCAGGACAAGAGTGCAGCTCACGGCGAACCTCTGGGCGTGGAGGAAGTGAAAGCCGCAAAGCGCTTCTACGGATGGCCGGAGGACGCTCAGTTCCTGATTCCCAAAGAAGTGGGAACGTACATGGGCAAGGCCGTGGAGCGCGGCAAGAAACAGGAAGCCGAGTGGCAGAGCAAGTACCAGGCTTGGGCAAGCAAATATCCAGAGCTGGCAAAACAGTGGGACGCGATCATGGCGGGTAAGCTGCCCGAAGGCTGGGACAAGGATGTCCCGGTTTTTCCTGCCGACACGAAAGGCATAGCCACACGCGAAGCGGGCAACAAGGTGATGAACTCGATCGCGAAGAATCTGCCTTGGCTATTAGGCGGCTCGGCCGATCTGGAAAGCTCAAACAAGACAAAGATTGACGGCGAGACGAGCTTCGAAGCGGGCAGCTACGGCGGCCGTATTCTGCGCTTTGGCGTGCGGGAAATGGGTATGGGCGGAATCCTGAACGGGCTCGCCGTTAGTGGGCTGCACGTCTTTGGCGGAACGTTTATGGTGTTCAGCGACTACATGCGCGGAGCACTGCGGCTGGCCTGCATCATGGAACTGCCAGTGACATACGTGTTTACCCACGACTCGATTGCGGTGGGTGAGGATGGCCCGACGCACGAGCCGGTGGAACAGGTCATGTCGCTGCGATTGATGCCGCACATGCGTCTGATCCGTCCGGCGGATGCGAACGAGACGGCGGTTGCGTGGAGGCTGGCGATTGAGAGCACGAAGCATCCGACAGCACTGGCGCTGACCCGGCAAGCTGTCCCGACCTTTGATCGCACGAAGTACGCGAGTGCCGAAGGCGTACGTAAGGGAGCATACGTTTTCAGCGACGTGCAAGGCGCGCCAGATGTCATTCTGATCGGCACGGGAAGTGAGTTGCAGCTAGCGGTGGACGCTCAAGAAAAGTTGGCAGGCGAAGGCGTGAAGGCGCGCGTCGTGAGCATGCCGTGCTGGGATTTGTTTGAAGAACAGAGCGCGGAGTACAAGGAGAGCGTTCTACCCAGTGCGGTGCGGGCGCGCGTTGCCGTGGAGGCCGGAACTCCCATCGGGTGGGAGCGTTACGTCGGACTCGAAGGCAGGATCGTCGGGCAAAATCAGTTTGGCGCCTCGGGTCCTGCCAAGGAAGTGTTCAAACACTTCGGCTTTTCGGCAGAGAGCGTAGTAGCGCACGCCAAGGACTCGATTGCCGTGGCAAAGCGTCTGGGGAAGAAATAGATGAAAGTTGCCATTGCGGCCGACCACGCGGGCTCATTGTTGTTGACATCCGTGCTGGACGAAGTACGCCGCTTGGGGCATGAAGCCCTGGATCTTGGAACGCACGATGCCGTAACCCCGGACGACTACCCGGACCGCGCTGCTGACTTGGCGGCTGCGCTCCTGGGTGGCCGGGCCGAACGCGGAGTTCTCATCTGCGGCAGTGGCGTGGGCGCATCGGTGGCGGCAAATAAAGTGCGGGGAATCCGTGCCGCGCTCTGCCACGATACGTACTCTGCGCACCAGGGCGTGGAGCACGACCAGATGAATGTGCTGTGCCTGGGAGCGCGTGTAATTGGCGAAGCACTTGCCGTGGAGTTGGTGCGAACTTTTCTAGGCGCCACCATCAGCAGCGACCCGCGGCATCTGCGGCGGGTGGAAAAGATAGCCGCCATGGAAGCGAAGTTTTGACGTATCGAAGTCAACAAGGAGATGAGCAATGGCCAGCAATCCTTTAGCACAGTTGAGCAAGCTGGGGCAGAGCCCGTGGTACGACCAGATGACGCGTTCGCTGGTTTCGCAGGGCACTCTGAAGCAAATGATTGAAGAGGACGGACTCCGGGGATTGACCTCGAACCCGACGATTTTTGAAAAGGCAATCTCGGGCAGCAAGGACTATGAGGACACGTTGCGCGATTTAGTCGGCAGGGGTGCCGAGCTTGGCGAGATTTACGATGCGCTGGTGGTGGGAGACATCGCCAGCGCCGCCGACGTCTTTCGTCCCGTCTACGAGAGCACCAAGGGCGAAGACGGATTTGTGAGTATCGAGGTCTCTCCGTTGCTGGCACACGACGCGGTTGGCACGGTGAAGGAAGCCAAGCGTCTGCACGCGAAACTCGGCCGCCCGAATGTCATGATTAAGGTTCCGGCTACTCCCGAGGGGCTGCCAGCTTTTCAGGAATTGATCTCGGAGGGCATCAGCGTAAATGTGACGTTGATTTTTTCTGTGCAGGTTTACATGCAGGTGGTCGAGGCTTACCTGAAAGGCCTGGAGATGCGTGCAGCCAAGGGCGGCGCTATAAATCGCGTGGCTTCGGTGGCCAGTTTTTTTGTCAGCCGCATCGACACGGCAGTGGACAAGAAGTTGGAGGAGATTGCCAAAGCTGGGCGTCCTGAGGCGATAGAGCTGACAGGCAGAACTGCGATTGCAAACGCAAAGCTGGCGTACGAAAAATTTCAGCAACTGTTCACCGGCGCGCGCTGGGATAAGTTGGCAGCTGCCGGTGCACATGTGCAGCGACCGCTTTGGGCTTCGACGGGCACGAAGAATCCAAAATACTCCGACGTGCTCTACATCGACACCCTGATTGGGCCGCATACGGTGAATACCATGCCTCCGGCTACGTACAATGCCTTCCGGGACCACGGCAAGGCGGTTGTGACAATCACCGACGATGTAAAAGGCGCACACGAATTGTTCGACAAACTGAAAGAGGTCGGAATCGATCTGACGGCCGTAACCGGGGAGTTGACGGTGGCAGGCGTCAAGAGCTTCTCCGACTCTTACAACAACCTAATCGCGGTCATTGAGAGGCGTCGCCACGAGGTGGCACATGTCTAAGGTAAGCGAAGGCGCGTTGGGCGCACAGCAAGCAGAATTCGAAGCCGCACTCGAAGCGTTGAAGTCGAAAAAGACGATTGCACGGATCTGGCAAAAGGATCCTGGCGTGTGGTCCGAACAGCCGGAACATCACAAAATCATTGCAAATTCGTTGGGATGGTTGACTGTTCCTGGAGATGTTCTGGCGCGTGCGGCGGAGTTAACGTCGTTTGCGCAGGAGGTTCGGGCGGCTGGATTTACTCACGCCGTTGTGCTGGGAATGGGTGGTTCAAGCCTCTGTCCAGAGGTTCTCAGCCAGAGCTTCGAGACGCCGCAGGGCTACCCCAAACTGCTGGTGCTGGACTCGACCGTGCCTGCGGCTGTGGCTCACATTGAAGCGCAGATAAAGCTTGAAAGCACGCTCTTCATTGTGGCCTCTAAGTCGGGCTCGACGACTGAGCCGCAGATGTTTGAGCGTTACTTCTACGATCGGGTAAAGCAGTTGAAAGGCGCCAAGGCGGGCGAAAATTTTATCGCTATCACCGATCCTGGAACCCTGCTGGCGAATCAGGCCAAGGAATCCGGATACCGCAGGACCTTTCTGAACTGGCCTGATATTGGCGGCCGCTACTCTGCGCTGAGCTTCTTCGGCATGGTTCCCTTTGCCGTAATGGGCGGGGATGTGCAAGTTTTTCTTGAGCGCGCAACGGCCGCAGCAAAAGCGTGCCAGAACGAGGATACCGGCACCAATCCAGGAGCCGCGCTCGGCGTGCTGCTGGGAACGCTGGCCAACAAAGGCGTAGACAAGCTGACGATCGTGGCCTCGAAGGAGATTGCCTCCCTGGGACTCTGGATCGAGCAGTTGGTTGCCGAGAGCACCGGCAAAGAAGGTAGAGGAATTGTGCCGATTGCCGGTGAGGCTCTAGGCGACGTCAAAGACTACGGTAAGGATCGCGTCTTCGCCTCAATCGCGGTGGGCGCGGGCGATTCAGGGACTAACGCAAAGCTGGCGGCGTTGGAGAGTGCGGGATTCCCGGTTGTGCATCAACAGTTGTCCGGCCCGCTCGATCTGGGTGCAACGTTCTTTATCTGGGAGTTCGCCACTGCAGTGGCGGGTTCCCTGCTGAAGATCGACGCCTTCGATCAGCCGAATGTGCAGGAATCCAAGGACAACACCAAGCAAATACTCGGTGAGTTCGTGACCAAGGGTTCATTGCCGCAACAGGCTCCGGTTGTAAACGACGGTGCGCTGAAGCTCTACAGCGAGGACAAGGCTCTGGGTGCGACGCTGGATTCAGCGATTGCCGCATACTTGAAAAAAGTCCACGCCGGCGATTACGTGGCGATCACACAGTACTTTGTAGAGACGCCCGAGGCCGACGCACTGGTACAGCAACTACGTCTGGCCGTTCGCGCAAAGACTGGCGCGGCGACCACCACCGGCTATGGTCCGCGTTTTTTGCACTCAACCGGACAGTTGCACAAGGGCGGAAAAAACAACGGAGTGTTTCTGCAGCTCACCGCAGAAGACGCCCGGGACGTGACGATTCCGCGCGAGCCGTTCGGATTCAGCGTGCTCAAACAGGCGCAGTCGTTGGGCGACCTGGAGTCGCTGGTGAAGCACGGGCGGCGTGCAGTGCGGGTGGACCTTGGGACGGACGTATTAGCCGGACTGAAGCGATTGCTGCAAGCAGTCCAGAAAATGTAGGACGGTCGGCGCAGCTGAAAGTTGCGCCAAATTTATCGCACCAATTTCGCATCAAAGAATAGACTCTCTGGATTGTTGGCGCTGCCGGACAGGAGATAGTCGAGCGTCAACAAAACAGACCACATCCATGAGCAACGTCATTTCCGCTACTCCTTCTTGTTTCTGGAATTGAAACGGGCGCGCTTGTCTGAGACTAATTTTGCGGCAGTCAATCTGGATACCGGCGCGCCGACACGCGCAGGTGAATACGATCTCGCCGATGAAACGTTTCGTGAATTGGTGCGCCGATTGGAGCGAGACAAGTTTGCCCATACCAATGCTGAACTGCAGACGGCGGTGGTCAGCTACCTCACAGGTTTCCGGCCAAAGCTGCGCGCTCCGAACGACTCAAAGCGCTGGGCGCAAGATGAATCCGCTTTGAGTTCGTTGAAGATGTTGACGCCATCGCGCGAATCGCCGGGGAACGGGCAGGAGAGGTTTGACACTCCACCAAAGCCCCAATAGAATCAATCTTGTTGGTTACAACGTAAGAATGTCTGCCCGCCTGCAACGGCCGGGCCTCCTCCTGCAGACACCCGTGGCGGCGTAGCTCAGCCGGTTAGAGCGACGGTCTCATAATCCGTAGGTCAGTGGTTCGAGTCCACTCGCCGCCACCAAGTCATTGCAACAAATATACTTACGAGTGTGCGACAAGGCGTTCTTGCTTCTGTTTTTGTTGGGTTGTCACTTAGCGATGATTTTGGCTTCGTGCCTGAAAAGACTGTCGCCTGACCAGAAGGCGAACTCCCGGCTCGGTTCATCGGCGACAAAGCTTACGACTCGAACAAACTCGACGAGTAACTTGCCAAAGAGTACGGCGTCGAGATGATCGCCCCGAACCGAAGCCGACGCGGCAAGACGGAGCACGTCCGGTCACTGCGCCGCTATCGGCCTCGGTGGAGAGTGAAACGCTTGTTCGCCTGGATTCAGAACTTCCGAAGGCTCGTCACCCGATCGGAATACCATATCGAGAACCTCCTCAGCTTCGTCCAGCTCGCTTGCCTACACAATGCTGCTCAAACATTTATGCGGCCGCTTCTAGTCTCAATCGAGAGTTTCTTGAAATCTTGATAGTATTCCTCGAGTATCTGCCGTGTGAATCTCCCGATAGCGGCGTATTCGAAATCTGTAAGGTTGGCGAGTGAGACTCGTGCAGAGGTGTCGACAACTTCAAATCCGTTGCCGGGCAACAATACCACTCCGGTTTCCTTCGCAAGGCGGAACAGAAAACCAATTCCTAGCTTGCTTTTGATAAACCAGGCTTCAAATTCCGGTCCGTACAGTTTTCCGCCTATTTCCTGCAAGTCTATCAGTGTGTAGTAATTAACATCGTTGAGCTCGTGCATAGCTTTCATGCCCATATTGTTGTAGAGCGTTTGATATCTTTGCCGGATTAGCTGTTTGGCGGCGTCTTTGTAGCGATGTTCGCGATCCATCAATCCGTTCAGTGCGAATAAGGCCATCTGTAACTGCTGCGGCACCGATAAGCCAGCAGTATGGTTCAACGCAACAGCACGACTATCGGCGACCAAGCGATCAAGAAAGCGCAAGGTGCGCGGCTGGGTGGTCAGTGAGGCATAGCGCGCATCAAGGAGAAGTTTCTCCTCTTCCTGCAGAGCGATCAGTGCTGCATCGAACACATTATCATCATGCAATGCGATAGCGCCGAGGCGCCAGCCGGTCGCGCCAAAGAATTTCGAGAACGAGTAAACGCATAGTGTGTTACGCGGGCATTTCGCAAATAGTGAAACGAAGTCGTCCGCAAAGGTGCCGTAGACATCATCCGTAACAATGAACAGATCTGGACGCTGGGTCGCAATTAGAGCGGCCAACTGGTCCAAGACAACAGTTGACAGCTTGGTGGATGGCGGATTGCTCGGGTTGACGATGCAAAATACCTTGATCGCAGGGTCCAGCAGCTTGGCGATTTCGGTTATCGGAAGCTGCCAGTCCGCATGTTCGTCCATTCGGATGTCGACGACTTCTAGCTGGTAATCGTTGAGGACTGGGATTTCCAAATAAGGAGAGAAGATGGGCGTACTGATGGCGATCTTGTCACCTGGTTTAATCAGTCTATTTTCTCGCAGGCTCTGGAAGATGTAAGTCATTGCCGCTGTGCCACCCTCGGTGGCAAACACTGAGAAGTTGCCATTACGCGGCAGCGGTCCAAACATCTCCTGTGCAAGATAAGCTTTTACGATTTCTTCAGTATGCGGAAGCATCCTCGGCGGCGTAGGGTAGTTACATCCTAGAAATGCACTGACCATTTCAAAGAGAAATGCATCCTGGTTAAGTCCGAGCTGATCCTTAGCATAGGAAATTGCTGCGCGCAAGAAATGGATCCCATCCGTTTCGCTACGATGGTTAGCGTAGGCATCGAACCTTTGGACGATACCGTCGTGCTCTGGCAGGCCGCCGAAACCGCTGTCCAAATATGAGTACGAGCGTTCCGCTTCCCGCATCGCGAATTCACCCAGGCTTAAAAACGCCCAACGCGGCAGTGTCGCCAGAAAATTAGGGTTGCCGCGTCCGGCGTTCAGCATCATACGTTGAGCGTCTGAAGAGGCAATGCTTATCAATTGATCTTTAAGTTCAAAAGGACTTAGTTCTGCAACTTGACGGTCTACCTTCTCTGACATGACAGTGCCTCGATAGTGAATTAGTGGGCTGCGTTTTTGGTAATAATGCCGATGATGACAGGTCCCCAAAGGGTGAGGAAAACGTTGGCGACGGCGTAGGTGACTGTGAATGAAACTACAGGCGTGGCATTGCCTGCCTTCGAAAGCAAAGCGGCGAAGGCGGGGTTGGCGCTGCGCCCGCCGGCAACGCAGGCGAGGGCCTCAATAGGGCTCTGGATACGCAAAACGAAGTAGGAAAAGAAGAACGTGATGACCTGCGGAATCAAAGTTACGGCAACACCGAGGAACAGTAACGTCAAGCCGTGTTGCCGAATTGCGACGAGCGCCTGGGGGCCGGCGGAGATGCCGACGATTCCGACAAAAACGGCGAGCCCAAAGTCGCGAAGGAAATTGGACGCGCCCAGCGGTAACGCTGAAAATTTCGGATGCACGCTGCGCAGCCAGCCGAAGAACAAGCCGGAGAGCAGACAACCACCGCCGCTGCCGATTGAGATCGGGATGCCCCACAGCTTGAACTGAATCAAGCCGATGAGCATACCGACGAGCATACCGATGCCGAAGAAAATGAAATCGGTGATGGCCGCAGCGGTGATTTTGTAGCCGATCTTTGATTGCACTCGATTGAGGTCGGCTGGGCTTCCGGTAAAGTGCAACTCGTCGCCGCTTTTTAGCTCAAGCTTGGGCAACAGAGGTAGATCCAGCCCCATTCGCTTGACTGCTGTCAAGAAAACACCGTGACGGGTATCGACATTGACGTGATCGTGAATCTCGCCCAGTTCACGGCCACTGAGGGCGCGGTTGGTCAAAATGATCTCGCGGTTTTCCTGAACCAGCAGCAGACCGGCCGGGGCAGTTACTTCCTGACCCAAAAAGTCGGAAGCAGCATCCATAGCGTCGATTGTGCCGGTGACCGCAACGGAATCGCCGCCACGAGCGATTGTCGTATCGGTAAAATCAAGTGCCTTGCCATCTCGAAATACGGCCTCGACTGCGGCATCAGAAAGTTTTTCGTCGATTGCCAGCGCCGTTGCACCAACTGCCTTACTGGTCGGAGCAACTTTATAGGTGCGCGTGTCGATGCCCCTCACTGCATTGAACTGTCCCGGATCGAGTTCTGCGCGACCACCGGACATCAGTTTCGCGAGCTTCACTGCCTCTTGGCGAATATTCCATTTCATGACCGTGGGAAAGAACCAGCTGACCATGATGATCGGCCCGAGCGACCCAAAAATGTAACAAACGGCATAGCCGACTGCGACATTGGTCTGCATGGTCTTGATTAATGCAGGAGTTAGTCCTAACTTGGCGATTGCGTCTCCGGCGGTGCCGAGAATCGCAGACTGGGTGAGCCCGCCAGCAGCAAGCCCCGCGGCCATCCCTCGATCCAACCCGAACATCCAGGCAACTAACAGGACACAGAGCAAACCGGTAAAACACATGACGAAAGAGGAAGCCAGTTGGTTCAACGAGCGCCGGTTGAGAGCATGGAAGAACTGAGGGCCACCTTGGAATCCGACAGCGTAGATAAAGAGAGCAAAGAATATGTTCTTAACGCCACTATCTATGTTGATGCCGAGCTGTCCAATGACAACGCCAACCAGCAGGGTTCCGGCGATGCCACCCAAAACAAAACTGCTAATTTTGATTTTTCCAACCAGATACCCGAGCGCGATGGTTGCAAAGAGCGCAAGCAACGGCTCAAGAGTGAATAGGTGGCGCAGGAGTTCCATATGATCTTCCTCGTCTCGTCCTCTACTGTAGTTTTGCGCCGGGGAGGTATTCTCAACTGCCGGCATCTGCGAAATTACCAAGTGAAGAGATAGGCGTCTGTTCTGTATTGCTCACATTCGCGAAAGGGGTACCCCTACAAACGACTTGCGTGACGAACCGGAGCGGCAGGAGCACGTTGTGGCGAAGAGAATTTGTTCTTCGTCACAGGCAAGAGTGTTGCCCCGACACCGAGATGCGGCTTTGGAGGGACTGTGAGCTCGATTGACCAGCATTCATCAACCGCCAGGGCGCACTATCCGAGGTATGCACAGTACAAATTTCGCAAAGCGCGCTGTTGCGGTACTACTCTTCGTCTTTATGCTGGTCCTGGGAGTTTGTGCCCAAGACAAATCCGTCCACTCCAATCCGAGCAGGATGAACGCGAGTCCTCACCAGGAACCTGAACGGGCAGGGGCCACCTTGCATGCGATAGTGGCCAGTGGCCGGCTGGAGATTCTTCGATGGCCCAATTTCTCGGACTATCGGCTTCAGTTGGAAGCCCTGTACCAGCGTTCGGGCTATGCTCCGGTCTGGATCCGCAATGGATCTCCCACACCGCAGGCGCTGGAGATGATCTCCATACTGCAGCAAGCCGATAGCAAGGGACTACTTGCCGAGGACTATGACTCCCCTAACTGGGCCGAACGCTTGGCGCGTCTGCAAGCGCAGCATACGGCAGCGGATGAGGCTCGCTTCGACGCGGCACTGACCGTTTGTACAATGCGCTACGTCTCGGACATTCGGATTGGAAGAATAAATCCCAGCCACTTGAAGTTCGGACGTGACATAGGCCCTAAGGAAATGGATCTCCCCACGCTACTGGAGAATCGCCTGGTGAGAGGCACAGATCCGAAATCGGCGCTTGCGGATACCGAGCCTCAAATCGCAGTGTATGGTGAATTGCAACAGGCGCTCGTGAAGTACATGTTGCTGGCTAAGGGGGACGACGGAGAAAAACTGCCCATTCCTCATAGCATAGTGTTTTTCGGAACGGCGTACGACGGTGTCCCTCGACTCGCCAGATTGCTTCGTCTGGTAGGCGATCTGCCGGAGAGTGCAGAAATCGACCAAGGCTCTCGACTCTACATGGGACCTCTGGTGCAGGCGGTAAAGCGGTTCCAGAGACGTCATGGTCTCCGTCCCGACGGATTCCTCACCAGTGAAACGATTAAGCAATTGAATGTCCCGCTGAGTGACCGCGTCGAGCAGATACGGCTTGCATTGGAGCGCTACCGCTGGCTGCGCTATGACTTTGCGCAACCGCCGGTAATCATCAATGTCCCTGGATTTCGTTTGTATGCATTGAATGAAGAGGGCAAGGTCGGCCTGGAGATGACCGTGGATGTGGGCCAGGAGTATACCCCTACGCCGGTGCTGGAGAACAAAATTGAATATCTGGTTTTCCGCCCGTACTGGGATGTGCCGTCCGACATTCAGAAGGATGAGATCGTTGCGAATATCAAGCGCGATCCCAACTATCTATCGACGGCCAATTTTGAAGCTGTCACCACGGATGGACGCGTTGTTACCGAAGGCAAGGTTTCGCAGGAAGTTCTGCAACAGATAGGTTCCGGCAAGCTTCGTATTCGTCAGAAGCCAGGGCCCGAAAATTCCCTTGGATTGGTAAAGTTCATATTTCCCAACCAGTACAGTGTTTATCTACATGACACTCCGTCGTGGGGGAAATACTTTGCTGACTTCGCCGACCGCGACGTCAGCCACGGCTGCATTCACCTGAAAGAACCTGCCAAACTGGCGGCCTGGGTGCTTAGAGACAAGCCGGAATGGACTCTCGAACGGGTGCAGCAGGCAATGCAAAGTGGGCGGGATGACCTGCGGGTGAACCTCACCAAACCTCTGCCAGTGCTGATTGTTTACATGACCGCTGCGGTGCGCGACAACGGAGACATCTATTTTTATCGTGACGTTTACGGGTACGATGCAGAATTACAGGACGCTTTGGCGAAAGGCTACCCCTATTCACGGTAAGAAGGAATACCTACGCCCCCCGGTTGCGCTATGCGCTCACAAGCAAAAAAGGTCTTCTAGATACCGATTTCAACCCTGATCGGAACCGGTTTTTCCTGTTTGCGAGCGAGAGACGGATGGGGCCACTCATTCCGGGAAAACTGGACAATTTGATTTCGTAATTACTGACTCCGCAGGGTATTACTCGGAAGTATCACGGAAATTGTATCGGATTGCTCAGCGCGCCAGATTGAACAATGGGAGACTCCTGGTGCAAGCGCCGCTGGCGACTTGCTGGAGAGTCCACGCGACTGCACCCGCTAGCCGTTCAGCAGTCCGCACAGATTTAAGTTTTTCCGCCAAAGAAACCGGAGATAGAAATGACCGAGCGCGATTCCGTTGTAGCCATTTACGATACGCACGAGCAGGCAGAACAGGCAGTTAAGTCTTCAAGAGGCCGGGGTCGACATGAAGAGCCTTTCGATTGCAGCAAAGGACCAGCACACAGATGAACACGTCGTCGGTTACTACAATACTGGCGAGCGAATGAAGCGCTGCGGAAAGGTTGGCGCGTTCTGGGGCGGATTTTGGGGGCTGCTGTTTGGAGCAGGTATGTTTGCCATCCCGGGCATTGGACCTGTCCTTGTTGCTGGTCCTTTGGTGGCTTGGATCGTGGCAGGCCTCGAGGGTGCAGCAGTCGTTGGCGGCGTTGGCGCGATCGGCGGTGGGTTGGCGAGTATCGGGATACCAAAAGACAGCATCCTTCAGTACGAGCTTGCTCTAAAGACAGACAAATTCCTGCTGATCGTTCACGGAACGCCAGATGCGGTGAACAAGGCAAAGGACATCATCGACGCCGGAAAGCATAGCGTCTACACGGTTCATACCGAGCCTGCTCTTGTGAGCTAGCTTCCGGGTGGCACGGTGCCACAAAGCTCGAATGAGCCGAATCGCTTAGAAGTCGTGTTTGGGAGAACTAACCGCTCGTGAGAAATCAATGATGTATCGGACCGGGGTCGTGCAGAAGAGGCAGGGCGTTTCCTGTATCTCCTGCACGTCTTCACGCAATACGCTCAACGGGAAGGAGCGCAGGCAATTCGTGCAGGTGAGCACGATGAAGGGAACACCCTTCGAATCTTTTCCGTTGCGTGGAATCCAGACCGGAGCCGACTGCCGGTTGTGGTCCACCGTCCGTGTAGCAGCGGTCTCAATCAGATCAGCAATAGTCTTCAGAAACTTTCCCGCATCGTGCTGTCCCTTGGCATAGAACGCATCGGCGATCACTCCGCCGGGAACATGATCGCCGGACTGATAGGCCCCGCTGACGGCAACTACAGCGATCTCCGGAAAGCGACGGCGTACGACGGAGAGGAACTCGAACCCCGACATTCGCGGCATGTTGAGATCGGAGATGATTACATTAGGGGTAGCGCCTCTAATCTGGAGCAGGGCGTCGAAGCCATCTTCCGCAGTGTCGACTTCGTATCCTGACGTGCGGAGTAGCATTGCCATACTCTCGCGAACGCTTGACTCATCATCGACAACAAGAACCCGGGCTGGTTGCGAGTGTTTCATGGCAGCGCTCTTCCTTGCGCATCTTTTCTCAGAAAATCATGCCATCTACTGAAACCGATGACTGTTCAATATTGCTCAAGCGGAAGTCAAAACTTATTGCAGGGGTGTGCCAAATTCCATCGCGCGTGCACGAGAGCCGGCATAAGAGTGCTAGCGACACGAAATGCAAGCGCATACAAGCCCCGCAACTAGTCATGAAGTACGACGCTGAGCAGCGAACTGTGAACATGCATGCCGACGGCGTTGTACTCGATGAAGCCAAGGTCTCGGAAGCGATTGAGAAAAAAACTGACACGCGAGCGGGTTGTTCCGATTATCTCAGCAAGGGTTTCCTGGCTAATCTTCGCAATCAGCGGAATCGGCTTGGACTCATGGCCGATGTTGGCCATCAGCAGGAGAAGCCGAGCGAGGCGTTTTTCGCTAGAATTGAAAAGATGATCGACCAGGTCAGCTTCCAGCCGTACATTCCGGACGAGCAGGTAGGCGAGAAAGCGCTCGGCAAACTCCGGATCCTTGTGGAGTAGGGAGACCATGGCCTGCTTTTCCACACGAAGAACCATGCTGCGTTCTTCTGCGTTGGCGGTGGCCATGCGAAGCGGTTGGCCGGCGAGAGATCCTTCGCCCAAAAAACTGTTCTCTGGCAAGACCGCGACGACGGCTTCCTTGCCTTGCGCGCTCACAACCGTGAGTTTGACCTTGCCGGTTTGGACAAAGAACACGGCGTCGGCCACATCCCCCTGCGAGAAGATAGATTCCTCTGCCTGGTACACCTGGCTGGTCTTTCCCACAGAGAGCTTCATCAGCAGGGCGCGGGGATCGAAAGAAGGGGGTTGATCGGATGCCCCTCTGGTAGGCGACGCAGAAGGAATCACCACGCGCTCTACCTTATGAGGCCCACATGGAGTCGGGCGCTTTTTCTGTTCTACGACGATAGGTCGTTTGGCAGCCAATCACGTCCCCCAGAGATTGCCGGCGAGAATCTTTATCCGAGCGAGCAGATTATACCCTGTTCTCGTTCGCCACTATACGGTGTTGAGTTGAGCACTACAGCTCAGACAGATGGATGGCAACGCTCTTATGTTGAAAGACCTCACCTTCTAACGATTCGGTACCGCACGGCCTGGGACGGGAACCGATTGGTCCGAGCTTCGTGTCGAGGAGATAACAGTCTGTGGTTGCTTCTCAGGCGGGATCACAGCCCCGGCCGGATAGATGAAGATCTGCACCGTTCCCCAGTCGCCTTCTGAATTCGTGTCGGCTTGTTTGCCCATTCCCAAAGTCTTAAGCTGAGTGTCATCGAAACCAAAATTCTCCACCAAATATTCACGCACAACCATGGCCCGCGCCTCGGTCAGAATCATTTTCTTCTCGGCATCGCCTTCTTTGCCAGCCGATACCACGACCACCGCGAACCCGAACTGGTTATCAGCCAGGAACTCACCGCCGTCATGCAGCGACTTTTGGTTCTTCAGCTTGGCAGAATCCTGCTTATCGAAAAGTTGTTTCGATGAGTACGTAAAACTCTTGATGGGCGTACCTTGCGGCATTTGTTGAATTTCATACTTCGCCAACTCGGCGGAGTCTTCGTATCCGCGGCTCTTGAAGTAACCCCGCAGAAAAAAGTTGTGCTTCAAGGCTTCCATATTCTCCTGAAAGTCGGTAACTCCTGCCTGAGCACGAACCATCGTGTCGCGCATCGTGCCCGTCGTCTGTTCGAGGTCGCTGTAGAGCTTCCTATCGTTCACCAGCGCGCCTACTGTTCCTTCACCCCGATCAATCTTGGCGGATATCGAGTTCAGGTTTGCGGTCGCAAGAGTGGTGTTCTGGATGGCTTGCTGGCTGCTATCGAGAATTCCGTCTGCTTTCTTGAGCAGGTCTACCATTTCGAGTGGTTGACGGCTAGCAAGCGTATCTGCATCTCTTACTTCGGGAGAACCCGCGGAGCCGAATGAGATCGCGAGATACTGATTGCCCAACATTCCCTCGGTCTCGATCGTGGCTACGGAGTCTTGCTTGATGATCTCGTGGGTCGATTTGCTGAGATATATGACCACCGTAACTTGTTCGCCAGGCTTGTGCGGCAATTCAATGCTATGAACAACTCCACTGTGGACTCCAGCTACCCGCACATCCGCTCCTGCATTCAACCCAACAACATTGCTGAACCGCGCTTTGACTTTGTACGTAGAACTAAAGAGATATTGCTTGCTTCCAATGATGAATACACCGGCCACCAGAATGGCTAAGGTCACAACGATGAAAGCTCCTAACCGCGTTGCTCTTGACATAAGTTCTCCTACGAATGCTTCAGAAACTCACGAACGAACGGGTCGTCGTTTCCCTGAAGTTCTTGAAAGGTACCCTCTGCCGTGACATTGCCTTGATTCAGCAGGATCAAACGGTCGGCAATAGTCTTTGCGCTATGCAGATCGTGGGTTACCACGATGGATGCCATCTGATGTTCAGCCTGGAGTTTAAGAACCAGCTCATCAATCTCTGCGGAACTGATGGGATCAAGGCCAGCCGTGGGTTCGTCGAGCAGCAGAATGTCCGGCTCGAGGGCCAACGCACGTGCCAAGCCTACCCGTTTCTGCATGCCGCCGGAAATGTCCGAGGGCATCTTATCGAGATGCCCATCCATGCCGACCTCAGCAAGCAACTTCCTGACACGGTCACTCAGCTCAGAGCTCGCCATTCCGTTCCGGTGGTGCTGCAAAGGAAAAGCAACGTTCTGCTCGACAGTCAGTGAGTCGTAGAGTGCGGCATGCTGAAAAAGAAAGCCCATCTTCTTTCGGACCGCACTGAGTTGGTCGAGAGACAAGCCTGCCAGGTCTTGCCGGTGGATGCACACTGCTCCAGAGTCAGGCGTCTGCAAGCCAATAATCATCCTGAGCAAAACGCTTTTGCCGGTACCGCTGCGCCCCAGCACCGCCAGGGTTTCGCCACGGCTAACCGTGAGACTGACTCCGTTCAAGACTCTTTGTGGTCCGAAAGATTTGTACACATCTTCCACGGCGACGACCGGCGTGCGGCCAGCGTCGGTGGCTTGCAGTTTTATCGAGATTTGATCGATTGTGGCCATAATTGTTTACGGAAAAAAGATGATGATGAATTTCACGAGCACCACATCAGTCAGGATCACGAAGAGAGAGGACAGGACCACCGAACTGGTAGCGGCTCGGCCTACGCCCTCGGCCCCTCCCCGGGTACGCATTCCCTGAAAACAGGCGACGAGCCCGATGATCAATCCGAAGACTGCAGTCTTAAACGTGGGAGGCAGGAAATCATTGAAGCCCGCGCCATTAAATCCGTTAATGATGAACTGGTGGAACGAGAGCGGTTCAACCGTGGCGAGAGCTACCCAGCCCATCAGCAGGCCGCAAGCATCGAAAGCAAGGGTCAGCAATGGAAGCATAAGAGTGCAAGCCAAAATGCGTGTCGCAGCCAGCAACCGGTAAGGGTTGACCGCAGATGCCTCGATGGCATCGATCTGCTCGGTCACTTTCATCGACGCCAACTCTGCGCCGATTCCCGCACCCACCCGGCCACTCACGACCAAGGCGGTCATAATCGGACCAATCTCATGGACAACGGAGAAGACGAGCGCCGCCGGAAGCAGCGATTTGGCTCCAAATCGAGTCATGCTCTGCACAGACTCTAATGCGAGCACAACTCCAATGGCCGCGCCAGCCAATGCGACCAGCGGCAGCGACTTCGATCCGATGTCGTCGAGTTGCCGGAACAATTCGCGGAACTCAAACGGCGGAGTTACTGCGGCCCGGATAACCCGCCAGAAAAAGATGCCCAGTTCGCCGAACCACTCGAGGAACTCGGTGGTCACCCATTTGGGGGCGCTCTCATCCTGCGACGGCGGTGAGATGGGCTGCCCGGAAAGTGGAGCAATCACACCCGCGAGCGCTTCAATGCGGTGCTCGCTCACTTCGACTCCGGATCTGGCGCGGCGTGCCGGTCATTGAGGTGCATGCGGGAGAGAAGGGAATGCGGGCCGCTGTAGAAGAACTCCAGCAGGATGTTCTCGCCAACGCTTCCCAGCAGGTTGTAATTGCCCATTCGCAACGCAGACCGGGCGCCATAGTTGTCGGGATACCAGGCGTACACCGCCGTCACCGTACCTGCATAGGGAGCGATGAGGGCAGAGTAAGAGAAAGCCCTGTGGCCGTCTTCGCCGTGCCGGGCTGTCAAAGTTGACACTACGGCATGTCGCAACCGCGGAAGTAAGCCTTTGCACTCACAGCGGTAGTACAGGGTGTCTTCTTTAAATGCTTCCGCTAGCGCGTATCGTGTCGTGGTGCTGATCCCTGCGATCCCGAGGGCGGAGCCGAATCGCTTGTCGTAGCCCGCCATCCCTAGCCCCCACGCCGCCGGAGTATTGTCCATTTGGCCAACGCTAGCCACCACCGCGGCTCCGGCGATGGGATACGGGCCAAACGCGTCGAAGATGTAATTGCGGAGCTTGATTTCCCGTGTTGGCCGCGTATAAACCAGGTCAGCTTGCGGTGCAGTGCTTGCGACGAATCCTGGAGAGTCAGCCTGTGACTGTGCTTTTACCGTGATTGGCAACGCTGCGATATTCGCAATGGCAAATAGCAAGAGAACGGATTGGCGCAACTTCATCTGAGATCTCCACGGTGGTAAAGTGCGTCGTTACTTTCAGATTCTGGCAGGGTTGGGAGGACAACGGCTGTTCACTATTGCTCAGTCGAGGTAATTTCGTGGGCAACGGTTCGGCTCCGATATCAACAGATAGCGAACGTGCTCAAATGGCTCGTGCTGGTGCTTTTCGCCTATCCGGTAACGGCATTTGTGGTTGGAGCAAATTGGGGCAAGGTGCTGCGCGACTCTCTCATACCTTCGCATTCTCCACACCCGCGATGAGTGGTCGATGCTGGTGGCGATTCTTGGCACTACGATAAGTCCCTATTTGTTTTTCTGGCAGTCTAGCGAAGAAGTGGAAGAAGAGAAGTCGGCTGGCCAGAATACCCTTACTAAACGACGAGGAGCGCCCCCCTAAGAACTGGAGCTACGAAATATAGATGTTGGTGTCGGAACATTTTTCTCAAACCTGGTCATGTTCTTCATTATCCTTACGACCGCAATCACTCTCAATCGCCACAGCATCACTCACATTGAAACCTCTCGACAGGCCGCTGAAGCACTTCGTCCCCTAGCTGGCAGGTTTTCCGCGACGCTTTTCACTCTGGGGATTGTCGGCGTCGGATTCCTTGCCATTCCTACGCTGGCGGGATCAACGTCATACGCTTTTGCAGAAACACTTGGTTGGCACCAGGGTCTCGACAAGAAACTAAAATGGGCACGCGCTTTTTACACGCTCATTCTTCTCTCGACGATAGTTGGCGTCGGAATCGATTTCATGGGCATCAATCCGATTAAGGCTCTCTACTGGACGGCGGTCATCAATGGATTGCTAGCGCCCTTTCTTCTCGTTGCAATTCTTATTGTCGCCTCGGACAAAAAACTGATGCAAGGTCAACCGAGCTCCCGCCTGGGATGGGCCGTCGTGGCAATCACCACTGTTGCAATGTTCGCTGCAGGTGTAGCAATGTTCGTTCTCTAGTCACTTGCCAGGAGCCGCATTGCTTCCACTTGCTGACGGCAGCACCATACCACGCGGCGGTCTTACACTGAACTGTACCTTTGCCTTGGCGTCCGGTAGCGGCGCTCCGTATGCGTCCACCTCCGAAATAGCGATGATGGTTGTCCCCGGCGGAAACTTGAACGCTCAACGGGGAAGAGATGCCGACCAAGCCCGCCGGGGTCTATCTGGACTACTCGATGGTCATAAGGTTCTTTACGCTTTTTACTCCGTTTACGTTGTTAACGAGTTTGGCGACCAAATCACTTTCGGTTTTGTTTTTCGCCTTGCCGCCCAATGTAACCACACCCTTTTCGGTGCTGACCGAGGTATCGAGTGCACTGGTCGAGCGGTGATATAGCAATATGATCTTGACTTGGGCAGTGATGGATGCGTCATCAACATCTTGACCTACCGTCCTCGACGTCTTCGCTCCTGCCACTGTCATCTGATTTCTTACGTCTTTAACCCCCTCCACGCCCTTGGCGTATTCGGTCGTCAGATCCTTCTGTGCCTGGCTGGTCGCTTCGCCTCGCAAGGTGACGATGCCGCCTTTGACGTCGCTCGCGTCAGCGTTGAAACCGCTTACGCTGCGATGGAACAAGAGTGTGGTCTTCACCTTCATCATCAGCCATGCATCCGAGTCCTCGGCAAGGGGTTCACCTCTGACGACCAGCCTGTTCTCTACACTTTTAACTCCCGGCAAGCTTGCGACGGACTCCCGGACCAATAATCTGTGGGACGCTTCGGATACAGTTCCCGTTAAGGTGACAACGCCATTCACGGATTGAATCTTAATATCATCAGTCTGGAGGTATGTCTCGAATGCATACGACTTCCTGGCGGATGATTCGATTCGGTTATCCATCTCGGACGCGTACACCGGTAGGCTGATCGCTAACAGCGCAATGGCAGCAACCATCAGAGCTATACGGTGTATTCCTTTCATTGCATTTCTCCACGTTTGTAAGTGGAATTTACGTTTTCATGAGAACAACCTTTTCTTCATGACCGGCTCATTCACAGGCGAGTGTATCTAAAGGTTGGGGACACCCATTTCAACGATTGTTGGCAATGCGTTGGATAAGCGTTGGGCTTTCGGGACTACTGAGGAGAGTTGGCTTTCTCTGCCGCATTAGTAGACTTGTCATCCTGCTTGAGCGCCTTGGCATCTTCCTTCTGAGCTTTTGCGTTCGCATCTGCTGACTTTTCCTCCAGTTTCTGCTGTTTTCTCTGATCTTTCATCTCCCTTTTGGTCATGGAAGTGTCGTCGGTGGAGGTGGCGGAGTCCTGCTCCATGGCGGGTGAGCCCTGCGTCATTGCGGGGGGAAGGACGGTATCGGGAACGGCGCCCTGCGTCGTGGTGGTTGTGGTGGTCTGAGAGAAGGCTGGCTGTGAATCCTGTGTCGTAGTGGTGGTGGATTGCGTGGTGCTCTGTGCCATTACAGGCAAGGACAGGGCGAGAACGATTAGCGATGCCAGAACGGCGGCCGATAGATTCTTGGATTTCATTTGACTCTCCTTTACTTCGTTGGTCAGAGAGTATGGTAGAGCCCCCATCACTACTTAATCTGTGCAAAGTTGCTCACTGGCTCAACTCGGAAGGCGGGCGTAAGGCCACTAAACGAAAGTAATCTACAAAGCCCTCATCTCACGCTGCACAGTTCAAAATATCCGTTCAGTGGAGCCAGTCCGAATGTATGCCCAAGCTGAGCAACATTGGACAGACCGCAGGATTCTGGAAATGAGAAGCTGTGGAGTGAATCGCGAGAACTGAGGAGGCTAACGTGCTCTGGACGGCTTTTATTGTGCTTCTAAGTTTGTGGCTTATGGGATTTAGTATCCAAGTCGGATGGCTCCTGATCGATTCGCTCCTTGTCCTCGGGTTCCGTGCTGGTCATCAACCTACTGAACGGCAACGAGCGGGCAGGCATCGAGTCCCACAAGAGACAGAGATGATGAAGTTTGTCACATAATAGCGAAGAAATTCAGAATGGGGTCGCCCGAACAGTGCTGATGTTTATTAATTTGCTTCAGGCCTAGACGAAAAGCAGAAGCGTGAGCATCACTGCCACGCTGTTCCACTTAGGCTGGTTCGGATTGTTCTTCTTTGGCATTCTGGACAGCTTGCCATTGCCAATATTCGCTGGTTCCGACATTTTGATTGCTATCCTCGCTGCCAGTCATCACAATCCATGGTACCTGTACCCAGCCATTGCGATGTCGGGTTCGCTGATTGGAGCGTACGTCACACTCAGGTTAGCGCGCCGAGCAGGTATTACATATCTGCACAGCAAATTCGGTAGCGGTCGAGTGCCAATCATCTTGAAATTCTTTGAGAGGTGGGACACTGGAGCCCCTAGTCGTCGCCGCTGAAAGCTGTGCTGGAGTTTAATCAGTTCAGTGTCGCCACAGCGGGTAGCGTTTTCGAGGCCCTGCATTTGATCGACACGAAACGTTTTGATGTGCTGCTCTCCGACTTGCACATGCCCGGAGCGGCGAACGGCTTCACCGTAGTCAGTGCGATGCGCCATACGAACCCGGATGCGGTCACGTTGATGTTCACCGGGTACCCTGCGCTCAAAGAGGCGATGAGCGCCATTCTGTTGCAAGCCGATGAAATCCTCCTGAAACGTTGGCTCCGCCAACGCTTGTTGCGCAAATTCGTGAGAAGCTGAAGAACAGAGGAATCCGAAAATTGACAAACTTGGAGCGAGATACGCCCGAGACCATCAAAGATTGGCTTGGGCGAGTTGAGGTCGAGGATGAACTGACCTCCGTTCCGCTGGACAGGGAGCAGCGCACCGGGCATCTTCCGAAGCTGCTTCAGGAACTCATTCATCGGTTGCGGGTGCCGCGAAATCTTGGGACGAAGCAGGTGTCGGAAGCCGCCGTCCAACACGGCAAAATTCGCCAGTCACAGGGCTATTCGATTCCGATGATCGTGGAGGAGTCGCGCATCCTGCAGGTTAGCATTTTCCACACCTTGCAGAAGAATCTGAGCACCGTGGATTTCAACTTGCTACTTACCGATGTAATGACCATAGCAGATGAAGTGGACTCGCAACTGAAACAGACGCTCACCAGCTTTATGGCACAATCGGCGGCGAATATAGCGTAGTACCGCTTTGCCGCTTCTCTCCACTAATCGTGGAGCACGATGCTCACCAGTGAACTGTGGACGTGCACGGCGCCGCCGTTGTAATCAATGAAACCCATTTCCCGGAACCGATTCATAAAGAAACTGACTCGCGAACGAGTTGTGCCAATCATTTCGGCAAGGGTCTCCTGACTCATCCTCGCGATGAGCGGTATCGGCGTCGAGTCTTGGCCAAAGTTGGCCATAAGCAGGAGAAGACGGGCCAAGCGTTTCTCGCTCGAGTTGAAAGGTGATCTACGAGATCCGCCTCCATGCGGATATTCCGGGAGAGAAGATAGGCAAGAAATTGCTCAGCGAACTCTGGGTCCTGGTGAAGGAGTGCGACCATCGCCTGCTTTTCGACGCGGACTATCGTGCTCTTCTGGTCGGAGCTGGCCCTGTCCATACGAAGCGGTTGACCCGCCAGGCAACCCTCTCCGAAAAAACTGTTTTGCGGCAGAATGGCAACCACCGCTTCTTTACCACTCTTAGATACCACCATAAGTTTTACCTTGCCGCTCTGGATGTAGAAGACAGCATCCGCCGAGTCTCCTTGCAAAAAGACCAATTCATCAACCCTTGTATTCCTGGCGAGTTTTTCCGGAGGCGAGTTTCCTAAGGAGTAGGCGCGGGTCAAACGGGTCACTCCGTCCAGGATGCCCCTTCAGCTGACTCAACTCTAATGCACATGGTAACGCCGAGGGCGGCGCCCCAGTGCCATTGTTGAATGTCTTCGATTTCATCCTCTAACGATGACGGCACGATTCGCAGCCATAGACCTCTTCCACTCGGAATAGCGCTTGCCGGGCTCTTGGCCGGGTGCTGACAGTATAGCTTCGAGAGGAACTTCGGAAGCGTGAATATTCAAGTTGGCGCCCTCCCAATTTCAAACTACGATGCAGGCAGACACAAAATACGTTTGTTCGCTGGTAGAAAAGCAAGATAAACAGCAAGAATGATCAATTTTGCTCAGAATAGCCAGAGCCATGAAACTTTCATAGGTGTCAGACCGCCACCGGGCGTTCTTCCGCAGACTCGGCAGCTTTCGGTTGGCTGCCCCTTCAAAAGAGCTGAGACCTTCCAAACTGAAGTACCCCCAAGCTTCTTCCTACCGAAACTCCCAGCCCGAGGTGTGCCCAAGATTTTTCGACATGATCAATTTAGCTCAGCACCGGCGGCTCATTCCGTGGGTGAATCCGTTCTTGCGGCTTGCGGATGAGCCGCACGCTCGATATCGAAGGTGTCCGCATTCTTTTTGGGATTGAAGCGTCCTTTGGCTAGGTAAAGCAAAGCGATGCCGCC